>Ga0307432_1001085_pt1 | contig 17521 bp, 14 predicted proteins | sample SalMarWE160150MG_FD_202158 | JGI IMG/M metagenome (GOLD analysis project Ga0307432, IMG submission 202158) | Salt marsh sediment microbial communities from the Plum Island Ecosystem LTER, Massachusetts, United States - WE1603-150 | ecosystem: Environmental > Aquatic > Marine > Intertidal zone >...
TCTTGTAAATTTTTTCAACTTCATTTAAAATTGAATTGAGTAACTCTTCATCTCCTTTAAATTCTTCTACATACCACTTACGGAAAGCCGGTTTAGCTATTTTGGCAAATTTTGCTTTCTCAGCAGTTGTAAGAGCATAAGCGTCCTTGAAATTTTTCTTGCACTCTTCCCAACCAAGTAAGGTTAAACGTGCAGCATTTCCATGACCAATTAATACTGCTTCTTGAGATGCTCGTAAAATTATATCTTGATAATTCTCTGGTAAGTTATTGAACCATTCATCACTAACGACCCAGTTTAAAGTATTATAGATGTGTCCACTCCAACTGGTATAAGGTACAAGCTCCCAGAATTTCATAGCTGCATTTAATCCAGGTGCGTTGAACTGTCCTTCGGCAACTCCAGATGCTAAACAAGTTTCTACTTGGCTCCACTCTAAGGGAACTGCCTTGGCACCAAGAGCTTCTATAATAGCTACATGGGCTGGGTTTTCTTCCACTCGGATTCTAAGTCCTTTCATATCTTCTACAGTCTTTATCAGACGTTTACTATTAGTGAAAGCTACAAAACCTCCTCCATCATCAAAGGTACCAAGATATTTCAAGCCAGTTTCAGATCGCATTTGGTCCATGAATTTTGCAAAGAAATCGCTATCAAAAAATGCCCACGCAGTTGGGAAATCTGGGAAAAGGAAGGGGCAAGTCATTACTTGATAAGATGGGAAGAATGAAGAAAAGGCACCGGAAGAAAGAATACTCGATTGAATTGTCTTTCCGGCTGCTTGAACTTCTTTGGTATATTCAACCTCTGTTCCCAAAGTGCAATTTGGATAAATTTCTACTTGAATATTTCCATCAGTTGCTGCTTCTACAAGATCTTTAAAACGCACCATAGATAGTTGCACTTCATTATCCTCTAAGCTAGCTGGATAATGGTGGGCAATCACCATTTTTATAGGACCTTTTTCTGCAGATAAGGCAGGCATGATAGCTAAGCCAAAAATTAACGAAAGCAACAAAAACAAAATACCAAGTTTATAGATAGATTTTAACAAACCAATACTTTTCATTTTTTTTACCTCCATGTTTTTCTTTTTTATAAAATTTTACTATAGTTCTATTTTAATTCTATTTTCTCACCTCCTCAATTACTTCTTAAGCCACCCAATTAAAATTAAATTTTTAAAGAAAGTATTATGATTAACTATTTATTATATAAATTCATTTTTATTTGATTAATAAAGTGAATAGCATGATTTTTTAAAATCTGTTCACTTTTTTTTTGATTCCTGTCTTCTAATGTCTTTATAAGATCCTCAAAATCTTTGGGGATTTGTAGAGAATAATTGTCATGTTCTTTGGCAAAGAACCAGAGGCGGCCAATTTGATTTCGTAATCTTTTTAAAGTCTCAGTCAAGGCTTGATTTTTGGTAGAGTAGTTTACTAAATCATGAAATTCTGCATCTAATTGAATTAATATATTACGATCTTTTTCCTGTTTTATTTTTTTAAGAAGTTCCTTCATCTTATTTAATTCTTCTGTAGTTACTCTTTGAGCTGCCAACCTTCCTGAAAGTCCAATTAAAAATAGTCTAATTTCAAAAACATCTTTAAGTTCTTGAAAACTTATGTCATTAACGTAGATGCCATTATTAGGTATTATATGAATTAGTTTTTCGCTTTCTAAAAGGATTAGTACCTCTCGAATAGGCATAGGGCTAACCCCAAATTCTTTAGCTAAATCTTTAATATTAAGAACCTGTTTTGGTTTATAGCCCAAAAAGACTATTCGATCTTTAAGTTTTTTATAAATTTCTTTATTTGACATAAATATCCTTGATATATTAATAATATATTAATAATATATCAGTAAAATATTAGCACGTCAAGCTTATTTTATAAAATTTTTTTATTATTTCTGTAAACAATTTCTACGAAAGAGAAACAATCTCTTTTTTATATAACTAAATGCACAATTAAATAATTGAAAAACATTTCTAATTTTGCTATATTAAGCTTAAAAGTGTTTGATTTATCTAAATCGCATGGAAACTTTAATATAAAAATTAAGGAGGGAGCAATCTTGTATAATAATTCTAAGGATATCATTTGGGTAGATTTTGATAGTTTAGAAAATTTTATGGTTGATGTTTTTAGAGGGATAGGAGTTCCGGAAGAGGATGCCCGAATATGTGCTGATGTGCTGATTACTGCTGATAAAAGGGGAATAGATTCACATGGAATTGGCCGCCTAAAACCTATATATTATGATAGAATTAAAGCCGGGATTCAATCACCAAAAACAGATATTGAAATTGTTAAAGATGGTCCTACTACCGCAGTTATTGACGGCCACAATGGAATGGGACAGGTAATTGCTAAAAAGTCCATGACTTTGGCTATCGAAAAGGCTAAAAAGATGGGATTGGGAATGGTAGCAGTAAGAAATTCAACTCATTATGGGATTGCCGGCTATTATGTTTTAATGGCTATCAAAGAGGGGATGATCGGAATTACCGGTACTAATGCCCGACCCTCTATTGCTCCTACTTTTGGAGTAGAAAATATGTTGGGGACCAATCCTTTAACTTTTGGTATGCCTTCAGATGAAGAATTTTCTTTTGTTCTCGATTGCGCCACCTCTATTACCCAGAGAGGGAAGATAGAAGTTTATGACCGGGAAGAAAAGGAAATCCCTCCGGGCTGGGTAATCGGACAAGATGGGAAGACCAGAACAGATACTCATCAAATTTTGCAGGACTTAAAAACCGGAAAAGCTGCTCTTGCTCCCTTGGGTGGTATCGGAGAAGAAACTGCCGGCTATAAAGGTTATGGTTATGCTGCTGTAGTAGAAATCCTTTCTGCTGCCCTGCAAAACGGGAAGTATCTTAAAATGTTATCGGGAGTAGAAGATGGCAAACTAGTACCCATTAATTTGGGACATTTTTTTGTAGCAATTAATATATCTTCCTTTATAGATCTTAAATCATTTAAGAAGATAAGTGGAGATATTCTTCGTTCCCTTCGTTCTTCTAAAAAAGCTCCTGGGGCAGAAAGGATTTATACTGCCGGAGAGAAAGAGTACCTGGCCTGGTTAGAGAGAAAAGATAAAGGCGCGCCTATAAATAAAAACCTTCAACAGCAGATTATTACTTTAAAAGAAGAACTTGGATTAAACCAGTATAAATTCCCTTTTTAAAAATAAAATATAAAATGGTATTGAGTATCAAGTATATAGTATATAGTGAAGAGAGGAAAAAAGAGAATTCAAGAGTCAGAAGATTATTGGCAGAGGGTGTTTAGGAGGCAAATATAATGAAAAGAGTTAATTTTAAAACAATTATAATTTGTTTTCTATATTCGGTACTCCTCTTTTTTCTATTAACTTCGTCAGTCTTTTCAGCAGAAAATAAAAAAGATTTATATTCTCTTGAGGATATCTCTAATATCCGTCAATTTCATCTTTCTCCTGTAGTATCTGAACTTCTTAGAAAAAATGGTTTTGCAGTTTCACCTGCATATTATAAGAAGATAAGTGATGTTTACTTAGAGTGCAAAGATACCAACAAGCCCATATTTATTACCACTGACGCAGTTCTTCATACCGGCCATATATTTTTTGATTATCTTTTGCGAATTTTGGAAGTAGAAAAATTTTATGATTCAGCAGTCGAACTTACTGACCGAATGCTCGAACTCTCTATTAGACAATATAATGAAGCAAGTAGTGAAGAAGTCAAAGAGGCAGCTAAATTAAATATCGGTTTTTTTGCGGTGGCTAAAAGTCAGTTTGACCCTGAGTATCAGGTTGATTATGGATTAAATGAATTAGTGAAACAAGAGTGTGAAAACATAAAGAATCACAAAGGATTAGAGTTCAGGGAACTTTTAGCCTATGTTAAAAATCCGAGCATTTATCAGACTCCTTATGCCTACGAAGATTATAGCCAGCATATTCCCAGAGGCCATTACACCAGAAATAAAAAGTTAGAAAGTTACTTTAAGGCTATGATGTGGTATGGCCGCATTGATTTTAAATTAAGACCGGCCTCAGAAGAACCAGCTATAACTTATGGTAAGAAGATGACCCTGCAAGTCATTTTAATGGTTGATGCCCTTTTAAGAGATGAAAATGTCTTTAAATTATGGAAGATGATTTATGAGCCTACAGTCTATTTTGTGGGAAAGACCGATGATTTATATGTTGATGACTATATAAAACTTATTAAGGAAATATTTCCCTCCAATGAATCGGTAGATAAATATAATAGACAAGAAAAGCTCGCTGAATTTATTGATAGGGCGATACAACTAAGAGTGCCTAAGATTCTTTCGGGTTTAGCCTTTGCAGAAGATGGTGATTTTAGAGTTTCAACTCAGGGTTTTAGATTTATGGGACAGAGATTTATTCCTGATTCTTATATGTTTCAGGAATTAGTATTTGGAGTAAAAGGCGAGAAGATAATTATGCAATATACTGGTGATAAAAAACCTTTTACTATGGAAATTATTCCCAACTTTGGACCAGTCAGGGCTTTCCCCCGGGGATTAGATATATGTGCTGTTTTGGGTTCAAAGAGGGCGTTGGAAATTTTAGAGGTAGAAGGAGATACTTACTACACCGAGTATTATAATCAATTAAATAATTTAAAAGAAGAATTTTCTCTTAAAACCATAGAGGAATGGAAACAGAATCTCTACTGGCGCTGGCTTTATGCATTGCTCCTCTTATTGGAGGAGAATAAAGATACAAATTTACCTTGCTTTATGCAAAGACCTGCCTGGATAGATAAGGAGCTACAGACCGTACTGGGTTCCTGGACTGAATTAAGACATGATACTATTTTATATGCCAAGCAGAGTTATACTGTAGCGGGTAAAGGGATGCCTCCGGAACCAAAGTTAACCTACGGTTATGTTGAGCCTTATCCGGAAGCCTATGTCAGATTAGAAGAGATGATGAAGGAATTAAGAAATAATCTTAATGTCCTTGATATGGTTATCGAAGGAATTCCGGAGAAGATAAAAGAATTTGAAGAATTATTAGATAAATTAAAAATCATTTCTGAAAAAGAAATTAATAATGTATCTTTAGATGATGAAGAATATAAATTTATCTGGAATTTTGGAAAAAAACTTGCTTCCTTAAAGGAATTCCCCTCAGAAATTTTTGAAAAAATTACTTCTGATGCTGATGAGAAAATGGAAATTGTGGCAGATGTCCATACAGATGTAAATACCGGACAAGTTTTGGAGGAGGGAGTTGGTTCGCCATTTAATATCTATGTTATAATAGAAGATACCCAGGGGATAAGAATATGTCGGGGAGCTGTTTTTTCTTATTATGAATTTAAATATCCTATAGAAGATAGATTAACTGATGAAAAATGGCAGGAGATGGGAGAAAATAGAGAAAGACCGAATCAACCTGATTGGGTGAAGACTTTTATCGGAGAATAAACTAGTATCGTATCTCGTATCTCGTGAATCGTATCTCGCAAAGAAGAATTCAGGAGCTAGAATTCAGGTATCTGAAGATTATTAGCGGATGGTGTTTAGGAGGTAGGGATTCGATTCATCGAACCCGTTTCGGGGCGGATGAATCCGCCCCCTACATGATAAGAAAATTGTTTTATTTTTATTCCCTCTCCCCTTGGAGGGAGAGGATTAGGGTGAGGGGGAAAATCTTCACGTGATACTCAATACTCGATATACGATACTATATTATACTACACGCTACACGCTATACGCTCTATGCTATATAGGTTTTGAATTATGGTTTTAAGTTTTTAATTTAATAAGGGGATAGCCATGTTTTTCAAAAAAAAACAGAAGGACAAAAAAGAAAAAGTAATTGTATCTTTTGGTCAAAAAATAGGAATAGTATGCCTTAGAAGTTTAGAAGAGTATATAGTGAAAAATAAAATAATAAAATGTTATATTATCGCTTCCTCGCCTCCTCACCAAAATGTAATTAATTATGCGAGAAATATCGATTTATTAGAAATAATTATCTCTTCTAGTTTCAAGCAAGAGGTAGAGAAGATTAGAAAGTTGTATAAAGATACCCCAATTAAAATAATTGATTTGGCAAATTTCGGAGAAACAGATGCAATGCGAGATCCATGTTAGCAAAGAATGAGAAAAGAATTAATTAGTTAATCGGCAAATTGCCAAATTGTATCATCCTGTATCTTGTTTTCTTTCTTAACTAGATACTCGATACTATATACTGTCTTAATCGGCAAATTGCCAAATTGTATCATCCTGTATCTTGTTTTCTTTCTTAACTAGATACTCGATACTATATACTGTCTTAATCGGTAAATTGGTAAATTGGTTAATTATTTAATTGGTCAATTAGCATATTTAACATTGTGATAATGCCGTAGTAAATAACAAAAAATTAAAGTACAATTAAAGAAGGGAGAAATAAAATATGAAGCAGATTGGGCAATTAGATGTTACCGATAATAAAAGATTAGTTTTATCTATCGGTGAGTTTCGGGGAGTAGAGAGAGTTGATTTAAGGCAATATGTAAAAGTGAAAGACGGAGATGAGTACATTCCTACACCTAAAGGTGTAAACTTTGCTGCGGAATGGATAGATGATTTTGTAAAAATGGTAGAGAAATTAAAGGAAGTTGAATAGGGAAAATAAGACTATATTATTATTGTGTCTTTGAGGAGACAAATTAAAATGAAAAATGTTAATTATTTATCTATTGCCGAAGAAGTTATGCAAAAGATAAAATCTAAAGGGGCATTCCTGGTAGCTAAGTCCAAAGATGATGAAAAAATAAACGTTATGACTATAGGTTGGGCTGCCATCGGATATATGTGGAGTAAGCCGATAATGACAGTTATGGTTAGGAAGAGCCGCTTTACCCATCATATTATCGAAAAGACCTCCAGTTTTACGGTTAATATCCCAACTGATAACTTGAAGGAAACATTGGATTTTTGTGGTACTAAATCCGGTCGAGATTTTAATAAATTCAAAGAATGTAATTTAACCATTGTTCCTGCCCAAAAAGTAGACACTCCAATTATTAATATATCAGGATTTCATTATGAGTGTAAGATTGTCTATAAAAGTAAAATGAATCCCGATTTTTTGTGTAAAGAATACAAGGAAGATGTTTATGTAGATAATGACTACCATACTTTTTACTTTGGTGAGATAGTGGCATGTTATAACACAATTAGCTAAATAAATTTTATCGCAAAGATTAAAAAATAATAAGTAAAAAAGAATTAAATTAATTTCAAATAATTTTTAAAAAAAGAAGGATTATTCAGAGCAAATGTAGAAAATAGAAAAGAGATTAATTTTTAAAACTTAAGCAGGATTTTCTTCTCGTACATATTAAAAATATTTATAGTTATTATTTAAACACAAGAAAAAATATAATAGCCACAAGTTTAAGTAATAGAAAAGAAGATGGGAGGTGATTTGTTCAGTATAATTATTCAAGTTCTCAGTTAGTAAGGATTTGTTTACTTAAAAGATTAATTAAAAATATTTAAGGAGGGATAATAAGTAATATGCTAAGATTTAAATTAAGTAAAAGACTATTAATTTTTTCGTTAACTTTCTTGTTGATTTTGAGTTCTATTTCTTTTGTTTTAGCTGCCGAAAAAGAGATTGTTATATTATCGATTAATGACTTTCATGGTTCTCTTGCTCCCGCTGGTAAAAATGCAGGAGCAGTAAAGCTGGCAGATGCTTTAAAAACTGAAAAGGCAAAGAACCCGGGGGGAACAATTATAGTATCCGGTGGTGATAATTACCAGGGTAGCGCTATGTCCAATATATTATACGGCGAACCAGTTTCTGCAGTTTTTAAAGAAATGGGCATAGAATTATCTGCAGTTGGTAACCATGAATTTGATTGGGGAATTAATCGGATTAATAAATGGGCTGAAGATGGTGGATTCACCTTTGTCTGTACAAATATCTATGATAAGAGGACCGATCAACCAGTCGATTGGGCAGAACCTTTTGCCATTATCGAAAGAGAAGGGATAAAAGTTGGATTTATTGGTTTGGCTACCCCGGAGACTGCTTATAAGACAAAAAAAGTATATGTAGTAAATTATGAATTCAGAGATTCTGTAGAGACAATTACCGAATGGGTGCCCAAGGTGAAAGATGCAGGAGCTGATATTATTATTGCTTTAACTCATCTTGGTTCATGGCAGGATAAAGAAGGGGACATTACCGGTGAAGCTGCTGACTTGTGTGCAGTAGATGGAGTAGATGCAGTAATTTCTGCGCATACTCATCAAAGAGTTAGTGGTCTGGTCAATGGTAAACCATTGGTGCAAGCTTATAAATATGGTCGTTCATTTGCTAAATTGACTTTTGTTTTTGATGAGAATAACAAACTTGTAAGCGCAGAACCTTTCATAGATAATCTTTATGCGAGAGCAGATACACTCAAGGATGATGCTAATACGATAGCAATTTATGGAAAATATGAGGAAGAAGTGGGTCCTGTTTTAGGAAAAATATTAGGGAAAACCACAGTTGATTTAGATCATGATAGATATGCCGAACCGTCTTTACTGGGTGAATGGACCTGTGAAATAATGAAAGATGCAGTTGGAGTTCAGATTGGTATGACTAATGGTGGTGGACTTAGAACTGATGTTCCAGCAGGAGAAATTACCGCGGGTAAATTATATGAAGTTATGCCTTTTGATAATTATTTATACACTATGAGGTTATCCGGTGCAGATGTAAAGTCAAATATCGAACATGGCATAATGAATGATGATATTGGCTGGGTTCAAATTGCTGGGGTAAAAGTGACTTATAACCCAGGTGCAGAGGCAGGTAATAGGATTACCAGTATGGTCTTAGAAGATGATACCCCTATTGAGATGGAGAACTATTACACCGTGGTTACCAATGACTTTATGTTTGACGGTGGGGATAAATATAACTTTGAAAATGCTAAAGATGCATTAAATACCTTCATTCCTATTAGGGATGCCATGATGGAAGCAGTAGAAAAGGCAGGAGTTATTTCTCCTAAGAAACAAAATTGGTTATCTGAAGAGAAACTCGGTAAGCTTTATGTGGTGGAAGTCGGTGATTCATTATGGGAGATTGCTCAAAAATTTGGGACAACTGTAGAAAAAATTCTTGCTTGTAATGAAATAGCGAATTCAAGACTTATCAGACCTGGCCAGGAGATACTTATCCCTGCAGATTAATAAATTAAAAAGCGAAAAGAGGATGGTGTTATCAATATACCATCCTCTTTTTTTGTTACAATTTTGTAAATTTTTTTAGCATTATAAAGACTTAAATAAAATAGATACTAAGAGTCGATAATTATGAGAAAAAAACCAGTTAATATCTTAATATGGATATTCATATTTTTTATTGCTTCATTATTATTTTATTATTTCATTATTTACAGCAGAAATAGTTCTGTGGATAATAAGGATATTACTTATGTAAGAGCAAAAGTCTTAGAAGTAATTAGTAGTGATTTAACCGAAGAAGGAAATATACCAGGTGTTTACATAGGGACTCAGGAATTAAAAATTGAAATATTATCAGGAAGATTTAAAGGTCAGAAATTAACCTTAACTAATTCTCGATTACATGGTGATTTAGTATATGATGTCGTTGCAGAAGAGGGCATGGAAATTGTTTTAGCTATAAGGGGAAGAGAAGGCCAATCACCTTCAGTTGGAATAGATACTTACGCTCGGGACAAGGTTCTCTATATACTTATTTTTCTATTTATTTTAGTATTAATTGGAGTAGGGAAAATAAAAGGTCTAATGGCTTTGATTTCCTTGATTATTACAGGTTTGTTGATTGTTTTTTTTATGCTGCCACTAATGTTTAAAGGTCATAGTCCGATCTTGTTGGCTATTATTACTGCTACTATAGTCATATTTTTATCTTTAATGTTAATTGGTGGATTTAACAAAAAGAGTTTAGCAGCTATAATTGGAACATCAGCAGGAGTAGTGATTGCCGGAATTATTTCCTTAATTTCAGGGAGATTAGCCCATCTTACCGGGATTACCGGTGAAGCCAGTGAGCAGCTGATTTATATAGTTAGTAGTTTTCCTATCAATATAAAAGGAATAATGTTTGCAGGTATTATTATATCATCTCTGGGGGCGGTAATGGATGTAGGTATGTCCATCGCCTCTGTAGTCTTTGAGATTCATAATAAAGTTCCCGAGTTAAACAAGGTAGAACTCTTTAAATCAGGGATGAATGTGGGAAAAGACATAATGGGGACAATGGCTAATACCTTGATACTTGCTTTTACCGGAGCTTCTTTAAGTATAATGATACTATTAATGGCCTATAATATGCCCTATTTTAGAGCGATAAATCTTAATACAGTTAGTACTGAAATTATTCAAGGGTTATCGGGAAGCATCGGATTAGTATTAACAGTCCCGATAACTTCCTTTATTTCCGCCCTATTTATTGAGAATAAACATAAGAAATACAAAGTTAATAATTGATTTAACTGTTTGCGGGATAATTGAAAATTACCACATTATGATCTTTGGATTTTTACCATCTTTTTAAATATTTTTTTAAAATCTGAAACCCATAATGCATTAATTCTTATTACTACATTTTCATATTTACTATCTGCTAAAAAAAATACGAATAAATTGAAAAAATAGTTGAAAAAAATTTGTATTTTAATAAATTTAATGTTAAACTTTATTGGGTGTTTCAAATTTTATTAAAATAATAAAATTAATTAAAGAGGATAAATGATAATAAAAGCTATTATTAAATTTATCAATTCCACAGAAAATCACCAAGTATTAACCTGTTTTTCAAGCCAGATAACTGTATCTAACCAAATTTTACCTTACCAAACCAATCTAAAAAAGTAGCAAAGGAGGTGTTAATATTTAATTAAAAATTAGTATTGCAATAAAATGTTTTAGAAGTAAGTAAAAATATTTTTTAAGGAGGAAGAAAAAATAATGAAAAGGTTAGGATTAATTACTGGAATTCTGTTATCGTTCTTACTGATTTTTAGTTTTACAGTAGGAGCAGCCGATGAAATTGTAATTGGTGTATATGAACCAATGACTGGACCTTATGCTGCTGGTGGACAGATGACTATGGAAGGAGTAAATTTAGCTTTTGAACAAACTCCGACAGTTTTAAGCAAACCTATAAAAATGGTTTTAGTAGATAATAAAAGTGAGAAGGTAGAAGCAGCTAATGCAGTAGCTCGTTTAATCGAATTTGAAAAAGCGGTAGCTATAGTAGGTACTTATGGTAGTGCTTGTGCTATTCCAGGCAGTGAAGTTGCTAACAAAGCAGAAGTACCTATGGTAGGATGTTCTCCTACTAATCCTTTGGTAACTTTAGGAAAGCCCTATGCTTTTAGAGCTTGTTTTATTGATCCTTTCCAGGGAGCAGTAATGGCTAATTTTGCAGTAAAAAATCTTAATGCTAAGACTGCAGTAGTTATTCAAGATATTGCTTCTGATTATGCGGTGGGATTGTCTAATTTTTTCCGTCAAGCTTTTATCCAATTAACTGGCAATCCGAAATCTATTGTAGGGCTTATCTCTTATCAGACCGGAGACCAGGATTTCACAGCTCAGGTAACTTATGCTGCTAGCAAACATCCAGATGTAGTCTTTGTTCCCGCCGGTTCATACGGAGATGCGGCCCTAATCTTAAAACAAGGGAAAGAAATGGGAATTACGGCAACATTCTTAGGAGGAGATACCTGGGAAGCACCAGAATTTATCGAAGTAGGGGGAGAAGCAGTGGAGGGTAGTTACTTTAGCACCCATTTTGATGCCACTGCAGTTACTACTAAAGCGGCAGAAAAATTCTGTAAAGATTTTGAAGAAAAATACAATAGACCACCAAGCGCTTTTGCTGCTTTAGGTTTTGATGCTTTTAATTTAGCAATTGATGCTATCAAAAGAGCAAATTCAACTGATCCCAAAGCCATTCGTGATGCCTTAGCAGCGACTAAAGATTATGAGGGTTGTACTGGAATGATTACCTTGGACTTTAATGGAGATGCTACTAAAGATGCGATAATCAAAACCACGGAGAATGGCAAGTTTAAATATATATCTACAGTACATCCATTTTAAGTGAAGATTAGGAAAGAAATCTTTTAGAAACAGGTCAAAATTTAGATTGAGGAGAGGGCTTTCTTCTCCTCAATCTAAATTTTTAAAGAAAAATAATGATAGGACAAAACTATGACTTTAAACATTTTTTTACAGAATTTAAGTAATGGAATTTCTTTAGGTTGCTTATTCGCTCTTATTGCTATCGGGTATACAATGGTTTATGGTGTTTTACGTTTAATCAATTTTGCTCATGGCGATATATTTATGATGGCTGCCTTTTTTGTTTATTATGCTATAGCCTTATTTTCTCTCCCATGGTGGTTAGCTTGTTTAGTAGCTGTGGCGTTAGCTATGCTATTAGGTATGACTGTAGAAAGAGTTGCTTATAAACCTTTGAGAAATGCGCCCCGGATATCTTCTTTGTGTTCTGCTATAGGAATGTCTTTTTTATTAGAGAACTTTGCCATAGTAGTATTTGGGGGGAGACCTAAATCCTTTTACCGACCAGAATTTTTTAGCAAAACTTATATCTTAAGCGGTATTAGAGTTCCGGGAGTTAATTTTGTAACTCCTATAGTCTCTATAGTATTTTTATTAATACTAACTTATATAGTTTACAAAACAAAAACCGGATTAGCGATGAGGGCTATCTCTAAGGATTTTGATACAGCTAAACTTATGGGCATTAATTTAAACAGAACTATTTCACTTACCTTTATGATAGGTTCAGGATTGGCTGCTATCGGAGCGGTACTATGGGCTTTGCGTTATCCCCAAATATGGCCTTTTATGGGGGTCTTTCCTGGTTGGAGAGCCTTTACTGCTGCTATTATTGGAGGAATTGGCAGTATTCGAGGGGCAATGGTAGGAGGTTTTTTGGTAGGGATATTAACTATTATGATAGTAGCTTTTTTACCTGAGTTAGCGGGATTTAAAGATGCTTTTATTTTTGTCATTTTAATTTTTGTATTGTTATTCAAACCGGAAGGATTATTCGGAGAAGAATAGGTAGGTATAAAAAAAGTGAAGAAAAAAAAGAAAGACTATTTTATATTAAAGATTACCACTATTTTAATGGTAGTTGTTTTTGTTTTTATAGCTCAGAGGAATTTTGATGCCTACGTTGTTAGGATATTAAATTTATGTGGTATATATGTTATTTTAGGAGTCAGTTTGAATTTAATAAATGGCTTTACCGGACAATTTTCTTTAGGGCATGCTGGATTTATGGCTATTGGGGCTTACGTTTCTGCACTTTTGTATATGTCTCCGGAATTAAAAGAAGTAAATTATTTTATTACTCCAATTATCTGGCCCCTTAGTGTTATTCAGATTCCCTTTGTTTTCTCTCTTATTATTGCCGGTTTGGTATCAGCAGGAGTAGGTTTTTTAGTAGGCGCACCCTGTTTGCGTTTAAAAGGTGACTATTTAGCAATTGTTACTTTTGGATTTTCCGAGATAATAAGAGTTTTATTTTGTAATTTACAAAGTATTACTAATGGTCCTTTGGGATTGAAAGGATTACCCAGCTATACTAACCTATGGTGGACCTGGGGAATGGCAATATTTACAGTATGGTTTGTTAAGAATTTGATTAATAGTAGTTATGGTAGAGCTTTAAAATCTATCCGAGAGGATGAAGTAGCAGCAGAGGCAATGGGAGTAAATCTCTTTTATCATAAAGTTTTATCTTTTGTTGTTGGAGCATTCTTTGCCGGCATTGCCGGGGCTCTCTTAGGAAGTTTAGTTATGACCATTGATCCCAATACTTTTAGTTTTTTTATGACCTTTCAGATAATAATAATAATTGTTGTAGGAGGTTTAGGCAGTATAACCGGTACGGTAATAGCAGGAACTGTGTTTGCTATATTAATGGAAGTGCTTAGATCGGTTGAGTCACCAATGAGACTTTTTGGATTACATATCCCTGGAATACCGGGAATGCGAATGTTAATATTTTCTATTTTATTGATGATAGTAATCTTGTTTTTTCACCAAGGGCTTATGGGTACTAAAGAATGGTCCTGGGAGTGGTTATATAATAAGTTAGCTGGTAATAAAAAAGAGATAGAGGAAGGAAGTTAAAAAAGAAATGAGTATTTTGAAAGCAGACCATATCACTATCCGATTTGGGGGATTGATAGCGGTCTCTAGTTTTTATCTAAATATAAAAGAGGGAGAATTAGTAGGCTTAATCGGTCCTAATGGAGCGGGTAAAACTACCGTATTTAATATGTTAACCGGGGTATATAAACCTACTAAAGGAAAGATTTATTTCAATAATCAAGAAATAAACAAAAAAAAAGTGGATCAGATAACTGCTCTGGGCATGGCCAGAACTTTTCAAAATATACGTTTATTTACTAATCTCTCTGTTTTAGATAATGTAATGGTCGGATGTCATCTGCGAATAAAGTCTTCAGTTTTGAATGCTGTTTTTTATTTACCCCAATATTCACAGGAAGAAAATAATGTGAGAGAAGAAGCAAAACAATTATTAAAAGAGGTAAATTTAGAGAAATTAAAAAACAATTTAGCTGGTGGGCTTCCTTATGGACAGCAGAGAAAATTAGAAATTGCTCGTGCTTTAGCCACTCGCCCCCGATTATTATTATTAGATGAACCAGCAGCGGGGATGAATCCCCATGAAACTAAGGAGTTAATGAGTTTTATTCAAGAAATTCAAGATAAATTTAAATTGACTATTATTTTAATAGAACATGATATGAAAGTAGTAATGGGAATATGTAAGCGGATATTAGTATTGGATTATGGAAAGACTATTGCAGAGGGGAACCCGATAGAGATCCAACATAATTCGGAAGTTATTAAAGCTTATCTGGGGGTGGAAGCACAATATGCTTAAAGTTGAAAATCTTAATGTATTTTATGGTGGAATACATGCCTTAAAAGGTATTTCTTTTGATGTCTCTCAGGGAAAGATTGTAACTTTAATTGGAGCTAATGGGGCAGGCAAAAGTACTACGTTAAGAACTATATGTGCTTTAGTTAAGGCTAAGGAAGGTAAAATAAAATTTAAAGATGAAGATATAACTAATATTTCTACTGACCAGATTGTTAAAATGGGAGCAGTATTAATACCTGAAGGGAGAGGTATTTTTCCCAATTTAACGGTGCAGGAAAATTTAAATTTAGGTGCTTTTACTCGGGAGGATAAAGAGGAGATTACTAAAGACCAGGAATGGGTTTGTGAACTGTTTCCTCGGATTAAAGAAAGATTATGGCAAAAAGGTGGTACTTTATCGGGTGGAGAACAACAAATGTTAGCAGTAGCTCGAGGATTGATGTCACGTCCTAAACTTTTAATGTTAGATGAGCCATCATTGGGATTAGCTCCTATATTGGTCCAAGAGATTATTGAGATTATCCAAAAAATTCATCAAGAAGGAATTACTGTACTCTTGGTTGAGCAAAATGCTTTTGCTGCTTTAAAAATAGCTGATTATGCTTATGTACTGGAAACTGGGCAAATTGTCTTGAAGGGCACCGGAGAAGAGCTTTTACAAAATAAAGATGTAAGAAAGGCTTATTTGGGAGAGTGAAAAGTAGACCTTTTCAAAATTTTATAATTGCAAATTATGAAAATCCTGGCTATTTAATGGTAATTAACCAGGATTTTTTTCTAAGGTAATTACCATTTTTATCAGAGGCTGTAATATTGACAATATAAGATTTTTTAATTAAGGGTTTACTTGGAGTAAAAGAAATTTCTTTATTTTCTGAATTATAATTAAACCTTACTTTTGCTCCACCTAATTTCATAGATAAGGTTTTTATATCATAGTTATCATCCTCTAAAATCGCCCCTATCTTAACAAATTGGTTGCTTTCTATTATGCCATCATAAGGAAAGATTTGGGAAGTATTAAGAGGGTGTTGGTTTAATATCTGCACAAAAGAATTAAATGAATTTTGGCCAAAAATTATTTGTCGGTTCAGGGAAAAGGGTTCGACGGCGAGAGTATTATTCATACTATTAGCATTTAGAATCCCTTCATAACCTGCTTGGATAACTAAATTTTTTATTATAGGACTGTAAACTCCATAAGGATAGGCGAAGAATTTTACTTTACTTCCTATTCTGCTTTCTAAAATTTCTTTCGATAAAAAAATTTCCCTTCTAATTCGAGCTAAATAAGTCACATAATTTTCATTTTTCTTATATTTCAAGAGGTTGCAATGACTTAGGGTATGAGAACCGATTTCAATATTATTTTTGGTCATCTCTCTAATCTCTTCCCAGGTCAAACTGCCATTATTTTTTTCGATAAAGTTGGTATATAAAAATAGGGTTGCCGGGAAGTTATATTTTTTTAATACAGGATAAGCTAAAGTGAAAGTAGATTTATAACCGTCATCAATGGTGATTACGATTGGTTTTGGTGGAAGTTGACCAGATCTTACACTTGCAAGCAATTCGGAAAGAGAAATTACCGAATAATTATGAGCAGCTAAATAATCCATCTGTTTTTTAAATTCTACAATATTAATTTTATAACTACTCCCTTCTTCTGTAGTAAAATTGTGATAGGTCATGATAGGGATGGGAATTTCTTCAGCATAGACAGCATTGTTTGTTATTAAAAAAATACTCTGATAAAAAATTACAGATGTTACAATTAGTACTACTATAAACAGTTCGAAAATAAATGGTAATTTATCTTTTTTAATAGGGAGGGGATGTAAATTTTCTTGAATTGAAAACATATTGTATCCTTAGATTATAAATTTTTACCGTGTAGTATATTATAACATACTATATTTGAAATATTTGTTAATATATAGATGGTAAAAAACAGGTTGGAGGCTATTTAATGAGCTCCTTTAAAATAGGAGATATTTCTTTTAAGTGTTTGACTACAAAATCTGCCTTATCCATATCAGCATCATCTCCGGAGAATTTATTTATCCAGATTGTAGTCATCCCCATGTTTTTTCCACCTACAATATCTTTTTTATAAGAATCACCTATAATAATAGATTCTTTTCCTCGGCAATCTGCTTTATTTAGAGCAACTTGGAAGATCTTTTCTTTCGGTTTATAGATTTGAACTTCTTCAGAAGTAGTGATAGAGTCAAATATTTTACTAATTCCAAAGACTTTGAATTGAAAGTCTTGAAAATCATTATCGATATCGCTTATAATCCCTACATGAAGATCAGTATTCTTTAATTCCTGAAGAATTAACAAAGTTTCAGGAAATAATTTTATATACTTTTTGTGATTTTCAAAGAATAATTTACTAAACCATTGAAAATCCTCCTTCGAAGGTTGGATATCATATTCTGCAAGTACTCCATTAAAAGCTTTTTTGGTAGATTCCCGAAGAGGTGTAAAGGATTTTTCTTCCGGGTGGGCATCCCGCAAAGTCATTTCCTTGGTAAATAGA
>Ga0307432_1001086_pt1 | contig 17511 bp, 23 predicted proteins | sample SalMarWE160150MG_FD_202158 | JGI IMG/M metagenome (GOLD analysis project Ga0307432, IMG submission 202158) | Salt marsh sediment microbial communities from the Plum Island Ecosystem LTER, Massachusetts, United States - WE1603-150 | ecosystem: Environmental > Aquatic > Marine > Intertidal zone >...
GTTCAAAACACTCTAAAAATACTCTAAAAAAGCATAAAACACTCTAAAAAAAAGAAGAGATCTCTATTTTTCTTAAAAAAGCTCTTAACATAGCAAAAAAAAGAGAAAAAACGTGAGGGGTGAAGCGTGAAGGGTGTTGCGAGAGGCTCAAAAAACGTTTTTCCCCATAGTCAAAACCTTATTTTCCTTAGGAAAATCGCAAAAACGTGCGAGCGACGTGCTTCGAAAAGTGCTATTCATTAAATGCTTTAAAAAAGAGAATATTTAGCTGTGTTAAGAGAAAAAAACGAGAGCCATGATAGGCTCTCGTTCTTCGCATCAATCTTTTCGCTCTGTTAAGCGAATTATTGACTTTCTTCCTCGTCGTCTTCATCAGTTCCTTCCTCTTCGGGTACTTCGGAACCGATGTCGTTGACATCACACTCGTCGCAAGTGTTTGCATTGCAGGACTCCTTGCAGGCTTTAACCGTGATCTCGTGGAGCATGGTTTCGGTCTCCTGCATGAGATCTTCGGCATCGATCTTCTTCTCTCCCTTGGAGATTTCCTCAACCTTCTTCTCAAAGGCTTCCTTGTCCTTTTCGAAGTCGATCTTCAGATCTTCCTGCTCGATGGAAATTCCCGGGCGCGGGTCATGGCGTCGGAGGTCTTCGAAGTCTTTCTTGGCCTCTTCGATTTCCTCTTCACAGGCTTCCGTCTTCTTTTCGAAGTCCGGATCAGCCTTTTCGAGCTTGGACTTCCTGTATGTGGAGCGAGCGATGTCCTTCTCGCAAGAGGCGAGTTCCTCTTCGTAGGACTTGATTCGGTCTTTACAGGCTTTCATGGCCTTCTCAAAGGCGGCTTTCGTCTTCATCCAAGCCTGGCGTATGCGATTGATCTGCTTCATGCGGAGGTAGTCGCGGGCGCACTCACGGGCTTTGGAAACGATGGCGTTATAGTTTTTCATGGGAGTTTACGTTAGATGAATGAGGTTTTATTGTCAAGGTGCGGCGGTGTTAAGCGATTTGATGAAGAGCTTTACGTCTTTTCGAGTCTTTCCCGCTACGAGTTGGTGTTTTCCGAGTTCAAAGAGCACGTGGGCAAGCAGTTCTTTTTCAATGCTCCGATAGACTTCTTGATGCCAGGAGGTCATGGGTTCGAAGATGACAACGCGGACATTCCCATTCTGCCATTCCTCAATCCAGAGTCGGAGGTGGCTCCCCGGAATCGAGACGATGATTCCGGGGAGTTCTCCATGGTGCTGGTGCAAGACTTGCTGAATTTTGTCCGCGTTCTTTAGATCCATCATACGGAGCTTAGGATGGAGATGCGAAGCGCTTCATCTCGGATTTTCTTCTCTCGTTCCGAGTTTACGACGACTTCTTTATCGTGAAGTCTTGCGTCATAGTAGTGGAGGAACTCGTGAACGAGAGATCGGACGGTCAATTTGTCCTTGTTGAAGAAGATTTTCGGAGGGGAGAATTCGTTCATGTTCTTTGAGAACAGCGTATAGCTTCCCATTTTGATCTCCAGTTTCCCGAGTGCCAGCATGCAGTTCATTTGATCGAGGAGGATGATGGCATGGACGCAGCGCTTCTTTTTCTGTTCTTCCGTTTTGTCGTCTGTGGATTTCCAAGCTTTCCACGCGGATCGTTTCCAGATCTTGATGGTGTCAACGATCATGTTCTCATCTTCAGCGGAGATGAGTTCCTGCCTGTGGGGCATTTCAGGCTTCGAGGTTTCCGTAGACGGTTTCGGAGGTTCGCTTTGCTTCTTCGAGGATTTCTTCCAAGAAATTACAGGTTTTCTTGGTGTCTGCGTAGAAGTAGGTGTCGGCGCTTCTGAGGAGCTCGAAGAATTCGTCAAGGCTGTCGTAGGCTTCGTTGTACTTTTCGTCGAGTTCTTGGGCGATGAGGGTGCTGAATTCTTTTTCGCTTTCTTCGAGAATCTCGTTTTCTTCTTCTTCATAGCAATATCTGAAATCTTCGATGAGATCGGGGAACTCGCCGCTACTCGTGTAGTAGTCGTAGAAAGCGTAGTTATTCCTGTCGAAGATTTTTGTGCGCTTCTTAATTTCGTTAAACCGCTCTTGGTACGATTGGCCGGGGAGGTCGTCATCCGCGTCTTCAGGGCGAACCGGCTTCGTTGTCCTCTTGCCATCGATTGACAGTTGCTTGTCTCCTTGCGCGTCATAGTAGCTTGAATTTGCGCTCCTATGATGATGGGTTGCCCCAAATCCGGAAGGTTTGCTATACGTGTTTTGGTACACGTAGTCCTTCCACTTGATGGGTTGTTCAAGAACTTCATACTTCTTCTTCGTCAAGTCGACGGAGTAGAGTTTTTTCTCATCAATGCTGTTGGAAAGTTTGATGTCCAGTTCCGAGGCAAGGAAGAGCATGTTGTTCGTGAAGCTGAGGCGCAGGGGATTGCTCCGCCGTGCGAAGTAGAGACCGAGCGGTTTGTTTGTGTTTTTATCGACCTTTAGTGCGATCCAGGCGGCGCTTCCTTCCGCGAGGATGATTTGACTTTTTCCTTCTAAGTAGCGGGCGACTTCAATGGCAAGGGATTCCGAATCGTTGAATTCTTCCGTTGTTTCGTTCTTCTGCCGTACGGTGGTGTAGGGGAATCCGAGTTCATCATGGTTTTTCTTCAATTCGTCCTTGTTTGAGATGACTCCGTTATGGACGATGAGCCATCTGAATTTGAAGGATTTATGATCTACCAGGATGGGATGTGTTTGCGAGCATTTGTTTTCGGAACTCGTCGGTTGCCGATGGTGAGCTAAGATGAGCGGAGCGTTTTTTCCTTCGGTTTGAACGTCGAAGAAGAACTTCAACGGTTCCGTTGACCGAAGGATTTTGATCGCTCCCTTCTCATCTTCGAGGGCAACGCCGAATCCTCTTGATCCTCTTGATTGCTGATCTTCATACTGGTTGAGAATGAAGTCGGCAACCGAGCGCTTGTTGAGGGTTGCGCCAAAGATGATTCCACACATAGGCTTAGAAGGTGACCCAGTTATGTACGAATCGTTCGAGCAATTCTTCGGCATTTCCGTTTGCTAAGTTTGGGAGAGGAATGCTTGTTACGTCATTGTCTTCTATTTCGTCGTTGTATTGTTCGCGGTGGAGAGAAAGGAAGGTACGATCGAAGTAGATAGATTCTTCGTCATGGAAGATCTCGTTGGAGAGATCTCCGACGCGCCGATAGGTGGTTGGACCCGGATTGTTTACATCTTCATTGTAGAAGCATACCAATGACTGCGGATGCGGATTGATTACGAGTGCGTCAATGCCGATTCCATTGAAGATGCTCGTTTCGAGCGTCCATGTTTGATGTGCGTAAACGACGTCGAAATAGTCGACTGCGACGAGGTTGGGACAATCTTCGTAGAAGCGGTCATAGAAGGCCGGATGCGGTTTTCGAATCATTCCTCCCGGTCTGGTTTCCGGTGAATCTTCCCAGTGGACTGTGACGAGGTTTTCAATGTTTGGAATGTCTTGGTCTTCAATGAAGATGATGAATTCTTTCGAGACGAGGTCGATGCCGACGAGGGCTCCTTCAACGTCTCCGCTTAGTATGCTTACCCTTGGGGCATGGCTGAGAAGGTTCGTGATGCTTTCGGCTTTTCCGGTGGAGAGCGTGGGATTTAGGAGATGTGTGGATGTCGCGACGAGCTCTTTAGGAAGTCGACGCAGTGCTTCGATGGCGAAGCCCCTTCCTTGGCTTGAGTCGTCGCGATTGACTTTTTTTTCCGATAAGTCTCTGTTTTCTGAGGACGGTTTTGCCGTCTTTTTCAGGTCTTTGAATGCGTGAGAGGGAATGGGCTTCAGTTCGCCCTGTTCGATTTTCAGGATAATTTCCATGAAGGCTTCCACGTCTTTCTCGTCGCGCATGTCGCGCGGAAGTCCGAGGATGAAGGGCTTTGAACGATCTCGAATGATCTTCTCGCTCTTGAAATCGATCTGAAGTTTTTCTGTGACTTTGATCTTGCTGTCAATGCGTTGAACGCATTTATTGACCATTTCAAGATCGTTTGCGGTTTGAAGCGGAGGCGTCAGGAAGAGTCTCCTTCCTTGGGCGACGAGGGTTCCCTGCTTCTTTTCGTTCTTTGGACGGCGCAGGCCGAAGATGTAGTAGCTGTGCTTCAAGGGAACGCCTGCGAGAATGCGCTTCTTTAGCTCTTCCGCGAAGAGCGCGGTGCCAACGTCTCCGTTGTGGTTTACCGCAAACCAGGGACCTTCCGTGTCCGTTTTGATCTTCGGGTTCGCGAAGAGCGTTTTCTTTGAAAGCGGGATTTTCTTCTTGAAGCCCCATCCTTGGTTGATGGAGAACTCGGCTTTCTTCTTGTCTGCGAGAACGCGTGAATGGTTGAAGATGTAGTCCACATCTTCCTTGAAGTCCGCATACCGTTCAAATTTCTTGATGATATCCGGAATCTTCAAGTAATCCCCTCCGATGAACCGGCTCATGTTGTTTGACATGAGGAGATCGAACAACGCGCTCACGCCCGGCTTATCAAGGTTGATGTTCTTTGGCAGCTTATCTCCGTTTTTCATCAGTTCATGCCAAATAACGCCATAGGTGGCGAGGGTTGCTTTTGCGATCTGCGGGGTGGTGAGCCACTGGGCGGTCGGAGATCGCAATTCTATGGTTCTCCCCTTCTGCTTCGCTTCGAAGTGAAAATCGAACGGGTTCTTGCCGAATCCGCTCTCTTTTCTGATGAGCGCATCCGTGATGAGCTCGTTTCGCATGATCGGCAGGGAGAGGAACACGAGTTTCCGTTGAATGTCATCGCTGAGGTTGGGTCCGCAATCCAAGTGGATGTGGCCGCCGAGCGGAGCCCAGAGGCTGAGGGTGGTGAGATCGAATGCGGAGCCCTCTTCGAAGAATCGCTTGAAGCAATCCCTCAAGTTTTCCGTGATCTCTACGGGGTCATTGGATGGGTTTGGGCGCAACTCAGCGGTTGCCGCACATCCGTCGCATCCGAATTCGCCTCTCTTCCCTTTGAGTGATTTCACTCCGAACAGGGATTCGAGGGTTTCGTGCGCGGGGACGCGTTGCCCGTTAAACAAGATCGTGCATTCGGGGTCTGCTCCGATCTTGAAGTCGAATTTTTTACTCATATGTGAGGACACTGATGCTTATCTTTGTGAATGAGTTCGTGGCACTTTTTACAGAATGAGATGGTTTTGGGAAGATTTTTCCCTCCTTTGAAGGCGATTTCTTCCGGAATGAATGATTCGAGGAGCGGGCTGTCTCGTTTTGGTTTTTTGAGAATTTCGATCTCTGGATTTGCTACGAGGGTTGTGAGAAAGTAATTGTAGGGCCTTTTTTTTCGATCTCTATGACGTGGGTGTAGACAAAGAAAAGTATTTAATCCTCTTCCGTTTTTACATAAGAGGTTCACCCTCATGGCGTTAGAATGTTTGTGACAGCATACGACAATTGCTTCGAAGATGAGGTGCCCTTCTTCTCTACATCTAACGCGCATGCTGGGTTTGAGTTTCCCGAAGACCTCTTCAAGGGGTTTTAATGGCATAGATGTTCTCTGTCTAGGGGAATGAGTTCATGGCACTTTGGACAGAAATCCACTTCACGACAGGCGCTTCCTTGGAAGAAACCGATGATCGGCGGTATTTCGGATTCCAGCATGGGATCTGAATATTCTCCTTTCGGAAGAATGCGGATTGAATGATTCTTTCCGAGAACGTATGTGAATGGATTTCGGTGATCAGAACACGTTGCTCCCAGAACATGATCATCTCTGACAACATAGAAGTGATCTATTTGATGATCGATGTAATGAATGCACGCGACGGTGGCTGTAGCAGGTTCTTTGCGTCTAAGAAGGTTCTCAAGTTCAATCCTATCGCCTGTTTTTAGGGCATCGGTCAGGTCTCTGGCTCTGTAAAACTGTGGTATATGTTTTTCAGGCATATGTTTATGTTGGGGCGAAGGAATGTTCCCATTTATGCTTCAATTTCTTGGCACAAGCTTTGCAGATCCAAACACCGGGCTTGCAGATGTGCGGGAAGGCGTTTTCAAACTCAATGGATTTGCTGCATGAAGAACATTGGATGTCTGGAATCGGAAGGATGATCTCACATCCTTCAATCACATCACGCTTCGTTTTTACGGATGATTTGTATCTTCTACTCATAAAGGACTGTTTTAAGGGAGAAAAACTCTCAGAGGCTCATTTTGAGCCCCTGAGAGTATGAATCAGAGAGAGGGAGCTGGGACGGCGATGCAGGTGACCTCGGATGTTCTTGGAACGCGAGGACGAAGAATGTGCGGGCGATCGTTCTCTCCTTTTGAAAGGATGCGATCGATCAGTTCAATGAGGTAGTCGCGCCGTTCCTGTTCTTCCGAAGTCATGGTGATCTCCTTTCGTTCCGTATGCACTCCTCTCCTGACCATCAGAGATGAGCACATGCGGGAAAAAAGGAGCGGGGGTCAGTCCGAAGACCAACCCCCGGGGCGCGTTCGTCGCGGGTCTTCCCCTTGGGAAAAAGATCAGAGGAGCATCATCGATTCACTGAGTTGTGAATGAGGACGCTTTTTTCATGCGATAAAGCTACGCTCTGAAGAGGAAGAAATTCCTTATTTGAGGAGACGCGGATCATCAACCCAAAAAAGAGACATGAAAAAACAACCAACACGGCACGCGCTACGAAGAACGTGCCTTAGTTGGTCTGTCTAATGCTACCGAGATTTCTTGAACATCTACCCTTTTTCGTAAGAGCTTTTTATAAGCTTTTTCTTTCGCATTAAGCGTTGATTTAGCTTTTACGGTTACGCGGACGGTGAAAAAGACGTCGTAAGTTTTCTTCATACTTTTGAGAGCTTTACGCGCTACGTTATTTTTTTTGCAATATCAATTGCGTAGTTACGGACGACGTTGTCAGCCGATTCGGGAAAGTAGCTTACATCCACACCGCTCTCTCCAAGCGCATAGATCATTGCATCAAGGATTTCATAGACTTCTTTCTGTTTTTCAGTGAGGCCTTCTGTTGGATCTTTACGAGAGGGTGCTCTGTCAACGTTCGTGATGATGAGTGTTTCATTCTCATCTTCCGGTTCTGGAATTTTGGAGAGCGCTTCTTCAGCTTTTTTGAGTGAATCAAATGTTTTGAACGTTCCATCCCACAGGTATGGACGTGTTGCGAAACTGAAGCACGTATTCTTTCTGTTAAATGGTTCTGGATTCGTGTTTCGCACGACAACGATTTCAAGTTCTTTGTCGAGATCAACAGGGCTGAAAAGTTTGTTGATGAGTTTTTTGGTTGCTTTCTTCATACTTTTGAGAGCTTCACGTGCTCCTGGAGGAGCTTGAAAAGCGTTCGAAACCCGCACCAACACGAAACGTAGTAGCGCCCTTCTTCGAGCGTGACATTCGCTTCTTTGTGACAGTACGGGCATTTGACGTGTGTTGGTACGGGCATATGAATTAATCGTATTCGATGACACCATCCCCGCCACATGTTGGACATGTGTCAATCGTTGATTCCATGTGCTCGTTGTTGAGTTCCACGTGGCGAGGGCTATCAGCAAAGATGGTGTGATGAGAGGTTAGCATGGGGATTTCTCCCTTCCCGTTGCAAGTGGGACATTTCGATACGGGCATATGAATTAGTTAATGAATGAATAAGACGATCACCTCAATGAGAAGGACGATAGCGATGATTAGACTGGTCTTTCGTAGGATTTTTCTCAGCTTCATGCCATTTCTGGTGAGATCCATCCAAGGAGCCGTGTCCAATGGATTCGGAAGAATCCCCAGCGTTGGACGTTCCACCAGGGTTCAGAGCTTTGAATGTGGCGACGCACTCGATAGACGCGTCGTCTTGTTCGGATGTAGATCATAGTGTGAGAGGCTCAAAATTGCGTTCTAAGAGGTTTTTCCCTCTTAGAGGTAGTTAGATGCTTTAAGACATGATTTCTTCGATGTTGGCGAATTCTTTTTGGAGAACTTTCTTCACGGCTCCCCATGCTGTTTCTTCCGCATCTTTAATGCGTCCGCGTAGTTCATTTCGCGCATGATCAAGTGCTTCTCGGATCGTATTACCATTCGTATTACCATCAGAGATGGCTTCGTATAGTGTTGTTGCAATCTCGTAAGTGAGTTCATTTTCAAGAGCGGGCATGTCGTCTCCGCCATCAACATCGTGGCTAAGCTTTTCTAAAGCTTTGAGAATTTTTTTACGTTTCATAAGAGATGTTGTGTTTACGATTGAGAGAAAAAAGGGAGTAGTGTTTCCACCACTCCCCAAGACTTACGCCGCGACTGCGACTGCGTCTTTCTGAGCGGGAGCCGCTTGTGGTTCCATCTCATCTCCGACTTCCCAGCGATAGGAAACGGAACCGTCCTCGTGGGCGTAGCGGTTACAGTTGAGAAACACGCGCTTCCCATCTGCCGTGATAAGGCGAAGATACGAGCCATTGCCGTTTTTCGCTTTGAATTGACCTACTTTGAAGGCGTTCATCGCCTGCAAGAGGTCATTGACCTTGATTGTCTTTTCTTCTGACATATCATTTGAAACTAATAATTAGCTTTTTAAGAATGAAGTTGCGGGAAAAGAGCCATAGGAAAACGTCCTTAGACGCTCTCCCATGGCTCAGGAAAGGGATTTTGAGAGCTTCACACGAAGATCTCTGAGGTACGAGAGCATTTCCTCCCTTTCCATCACAGGACGGCGAACCGTTCTGTCATGGAGATTGCTCTCGACTTCTTGGATTTCATCGAGGATTTCTTCGGTCTCGACAAGCAGAGTCGTAGCCATAGCTTTTGCGATTTTCCTAAGGAGAATAAGCTTTTCGTTGCTCATTCAGTATTAATAAGGGGGAGCCATGCTTTTTGCATAGCTCCCAGAGGTGGCTGGTTCGTCTCGGAATTTCTTCCGAGCGTGCCTTACCTCTAGTTACGGCTCAGTCATATGGAAGCGGAGGGTTATGATCCGCTCGCCACTGCCCATGAGAGGGCAACGGTGAAGGGGCCACATTAGATTGCATTTTCCTAAGGAAAATAAGGTTTTAGCTATGGAGCGGAACAGCTTTTTCTTTGGCGTTGTATTCCTCCTCGAGCTCCTCGACAGTAAGACGCTTCTGAAGTTGGCGTCCAAGCGCCGTCTTCGGATAAGCGGAGAACATGTCATTCCTGATTCCGGGACGGGATTCAAGCACGACAGCATTGAAGGGACAGGTCATAGCTTTATCGCTTAATGAATTACAATTCCAAGAAGAGAGTCATGGGAAACGTGCCTATGACTCTCCAGCTTAGATGAGTGATTCAAGCTGGTTGAGAGCGCTTCATGCGCGAATTGAGGAGGTTGGGATTAATAACCTCAAGAAAAGAGCCATGAAACATGGCTCTTTAGCTTGAGACGATTACTCGTCGCAAGGGTCGTCATTGCTGAGATCAGCGTCACAGACAGGGCACGAGGCATCAGGGCATAGTGTGGCACCACAGTGGTCACACCATGTAGGAGCATCAGTGGCGCAAGTGAGGTTTTCCATAGAGAGAAGGGACACAGGGCTATGAGAAGCCCCGTGTTGTTAGCGGCCACTGAGTTGTGGCCTGCTGGTGAGCATCTGTGGCTCTACCAAAAGAAAGCCATAGGAGAATTTCCTACGGCTTTCTGCGTTGCTTATTCGAACTCTGAGTTGAGTTCGGTCCGTACACGGTCTTTGAATTCCGCGACTTTCTTGAACTCTGACTTCTTGAGATTCTTTGCGGCGAGAACGTAGTCGCAAAGACTCAAGATTTCCCAGAGATCAGCCATTTCTTTAGCGGTCGTGTCGTGATCACTCAAGAGGATTGACTTGAAGAACTCCTGAGCTTCACGTAGCTTCTGAACATTCGCTGCATAGCGCGGAGACATGGAAACGAGAGCGTTTTTCATAGGGAGAGAGGTGCAAGGCTCGAGATGAGTCCTGCATGTTAGTGATCGCTGATATGCGATCCGAAAGAAGAGCCCTGAGAAACGTGCCGTTTAAGGCACGGGGGGGAGTTGATTCGATTTGAGTCCCAAGCTTTGAGAGGAGGTGTGGGTTAGGGTCCCGCACGTAAAAATCCTTAGAAAAATCCTAAAACCCCAAGCATAAAACCCCAAACCCAAAGTTCGAAACCCCAAGCATAAAACCCCAAACCCAAAGTTCGAAACCCCAAGCATAAAACCCCAAACCCAAAGTTCGAAACCCCAAGCATAAAATCCCAAACCCAAAGTTCGAAACCCCAAGCATTAAACCCCAAGCATTAAACCCCAAGCATAAAACCCCAAACCCAAAGTTCGAAACCCCAAGCATAAAATCCCAAACCCCAAGCATAAAGCCCTCAAAACTCAGCCAAAACCATAAAACCCTCAAAACTAAGCTAAAGCCCTCAAAACTCAGCCAAAATTCTAAAATCTCCTTTACCTCCCCTATTTGAAAAACCACCCCAGGTCCAAATCAAAAATGGGGATTCCTAAAAAAAGCGACAATACCCAGTTGAAGAAAAGAGAAATAAGTAAAATTACAATGAGAGATCCGAAAAACAACATGATGTCATCGAATGCGTTTTTGAAGAAACCGCTACTTCGTTTTCTCGTATTCATAAATGGAAAGCACTTCTTCAATCTCTTGCAAAATCTTTTTGACATCTTCAAGATCCACGGTTATTTGTTGAAAATGTCCACCTTTTAAATTTCTTATTATAACTGTTGCTCGAATTCTCTTTTCTGGGGGTGTCCCTTGGGTAACATGTGAAGGTGTATAGAGATGTTCTTCAAGCTTTACATTCTCTGAGTCGATTTTTATGAGTTTTCGAGGAGAATTTTTGACTTCTTCTTGCTTTGAAGGTTTGGAATTGAACATAGGTTTAGTGAAAATAAATTAGAGCTGCCCCGATCAGAGTGAAAACAAACATGAGAATATACTTTATTTCTCGTTCTGAATCGGTTTTTCCTTTTTTTATGATTGCTTTGAAGAAGATTCCTGCGGTCCAAAGTAAGAAAATTCCAGCTGTGATTTTGAGCACTCCAAAGATTTCTTGCATAGGAAAAGAGCATAGCACGTTTCTTGCTACTTGTCAAGTATTGTTATGCACAGGTGTATGTGGTAAAAGAACCATATGGGAAATCGAGATCCGGGGAGGAAGACGTGGCTCGATCTTGCAGATGGGGCTTGGGTGGGGCGTGAGAAATCTCGGAGGGAAGTGCTCAATGAAAAGGGATTCATTGAATCCGTGTCGGTTCGGGCGAATGTTCGCCCTGATACGGTTTCGGCCATTCTCTCTGCGCTGATTGTTGAAACGGTTCATCAATTGCGCACGCGGGGGATTGTGCGTTGGCCGGGGCTTGGAGATTTCTACTTGTGCAGGAAGAAAGATCAGGTATTTCGAACGGCGAAGCAAGGCGTTCAATTCATTCCGGAACACTACGTGCTTCGTTTCAAACCCTTTTACAGACTCCAGCGGTATTTCTCGAGGTTTTCCCGGATTCTAACGGGGAAGAGCGTGGTAAAATTAAAAGATGGCGAATCTTGACTCATACGATCGTCAGATCGAAGACATTCAGAAACGGATGAAAGATGTTTCTTCCGCGCTTTCGAGTTCGGGAACGGCGCTTTCAGGCACGCCGACAATCAGTGACATGCAGCTTGATGCGCAGAATCGCGGGTTGAAGCGGAGCCTTATGCTTGCGACGGCGGCGAGAAATCGTGAGGCGCTTTCTCCGGGGCCGGAAAAGCAGAGCGAGACGATCGAAGAACCGAAGGAGCCCGCGATTCTTCGTGCGATGGACGCTCTTACGAAACCGCTCTACGCGGCGGTGGGCGCGACGAAGAAGCTTGTGGGGAAGACGGACGCGGGATTTTTTGAGGCAATGGATGAGAATATGAGTTCCTCGAAGGAGCTTTTTGGAGATCTCCTTTCTTCGCTGGGGGTTCCGCGAATCGCTTCCGTTCCGCTCGGGTTCGGGCTTGATGTGATGGTGGGAGGGGCGATTGATCCGCTTGCGGCCATTGCACCCGCTTCCCGCTATACGGGAATGGTGAGAAAAGCCGCTGCGGGGGCGAAAGAGGCGGGGGTTGAAGGCCTTACGGCGGGGCTTCGAAGCGGAGCGCTTGAACGCGGAGCTCAGATTGCTTCCTACACGCCGTTTCTCCGAAAGACGGAAGCGGTTAAAAAGCTCGGGGAGAAGGCGATTGGAGCGGGGGAGACATTTGAAAAAACAGTGGGGAAAGATATTTTTCAGGTGATGGAGAAAACGCACGGACAGTCGCTGTTTGGGAGTGGAGAGTCTTTTGGCATGGGGACGTTCCCGACGTTTCGAAATGATGTGAAAGATCTCGTTGAGAAATTTGTTCCAAATGGGCAGAAGTGGTGGGATTTGATGATTGGAGACAGTTCGGGCGAGTGGTACACGCGGGCGAAGATTCTCCAGGACATGGAGGAGGTTGGATTGGTTAGGGGGGGAAAGTTGTTGGAAGAAGACGAACTCCTCGAGTTGCTTCAGAAGATGCCGAAGAAGCCTTCGGTTTCGCCGTTCCCTGTTTCCGGGAGTCCCGCGGCGGCCTTAGGCTCGCTTGATAATGTTGAACCGGCTGTTCGTGCGAATACGGCGATTCTTCGAAAGGTGTTTGAAGAGGGGAAGGCGGTGGCAAACTCCGGCAAAGAAATTACACGAGCGGAAGGGTATTCGGAGATTGCTTCGCGCATGTTGGAAGAGGTGGGGAAGGAGCACTCCTATTCGCAGGTGCTTGATGCCATCAATGGTTTTTATCAAAATCGCTATGGGATCAATGCGCTCGACACGCTTCGAAAAAACATTGGAAAGGTGAAGGTGAAGGACACGGCGGTGTTCGAAGAACTCTTGAAAATGTACGAAGTCGGCATTGGGTTGTTCAAGACGGCGAAGGTGTCTGCGTTGAACCCGTCGACGCTCGTGAACTCCGTTGTCGGAAATCCGACGATGGCCTACATGCTGGGATGGAATGTTCTTCGTCCCTCATACATGAGTTCCGTGAAGAAGATGCTCGGGGTCATTCGCGGAAAGGCACCGGATGAGATGGTTGATGAACTCTTGCAGCATCCGGAATTCGGTCGCTACATGAATGAGAATCCTCAAGTGTTTCAACGTATTTTCGGGTTTCACCCCTCAGGACTCACCTCTGATGATCAGGCGGCGAATCTCGCAAAGAAGCTGTTCGATGAAACGCCGGAGGTTCAGAAGCTCTACAAGTCGAAGAAGAATTTTCAGACAGCCCTTAAGAAGTCCATTGAAGGGAGCACGGGTGTCGGGGACAAGAAAGTGAATGAAGCCGTGCGTGCTTACGGGGATTTCGTTGAAGCGTTTCGAAAGGCGAATGGACGCGACCCGGAGTTCAATGAACTCGCAACGACGTTCTCCGCGCAGCAGATCTACTATGGCGCATACGGAGATTTCAAGAAGAAAATCTACCGAGCGGCGCAGGGAGGCAACAAGGCGGCGCAGTTTGCTTATAAGGCGCTTACGCGTCCGGTTGAGATGTACGAATACTCCGATCGCGCTTACCGTCTCGGAACGTGGTATCACGCGGTGAAGAACGGTGTGACGGAGAGTGAACTTGTGAAGCTCAATCGTTTTGTGCCCATTACGAAGAAAGATGTTACGGGATTTGTGGCAAGGGATGGAAAGAAGTTCTACCAGCTTACGGCGGACAAGGCTGCGGAGCTTGCGAATGAAACGTATTTGAACTATGCCGCGCTGCCGGCGGCGATCAAAGCGTTGCGTTCCCTTCCGGTTGTGGGGAGCCCGTTCGTCTCCTTCAGCGCGGCGATGACGGGGCGCATGATCCAGACGATGCTCTACAATCCGGAGTCTCTTATGCGCGTTAATTACGCATTGGGAGAACTCTCGGCAACGCCGACGCCCTTGGAGCAGAAGGCGCTTGAGAGTGAATACTATTCGTGGATCAAGAAAGATCCGACCATGTTGAAGATTGGAAACCTCCCATTCTTTCGCGATAATCCTGTGTATCTCAATGCGCGAAACTTGATTCCGTTTCTTGGAAATATTCTATCCCCTTCGGAGCGTCGTTGGTCTGACACGGTGAAAGGGAGCGTAGGGAATGCGCTTGATCGAGCGCCGATCATGAAAGATCCGATGGGGCAGATGCTCATGAGCTACCTCGTTCTTCCGATGTTCATGGAAGAGGGTTCGGCTCCTCAAGGACAATTTGGCCAGCAACTCTATCCTGAAGGAGCCGGAACGGGAGAGAAGTTCGCATACGCTGCACGAGATTTGGGTGAAGCGTTCATTCCTGGTATTGTTGGAACAGGAGCGGGATTGGTTGCCGGAAGTGGAGCGATTCCCGGAGGAACGTCAGAAGCGCTTGCGCAATGGGCTCCGTCGTATCGGATGCGGGCAATGTTGAATGCGTTGAAGGGGCGTTCTCCGCAAGGAACGGGTTCGATTTCCTCGATGAATATGCGAGCGGAACGCGCTGTTCGTGCATTGCTTTCCGCAATGGGTGCGCCGGTCACTCCTGTCGACCTTACATACACTGAACGAGAACTCAACAAATAATCACTTTTTTCTATGGAATTTTTAAGTCAGGAGCAGATGCGATCCAATCTCGATGAATTGAAAACGTCTGTTGAAGATGAACATAAAAAATTGACAGCAAATCGCTTCGCCAGAGAAAATGATTCTGAAGCGGCACGACAGGATGCGCTGGTGAGTGTTCTTCGGATGATCTCGTCTATGGGAGTTGATTTTGGAAATCCTGAGAGTGTTCAGACCTTTTTGATGGAGTTGGAACAGAGAGATCCCGATTTGTTTCATCTGTTTGAAGATGCAATGAACGGATTGCTTGGAAATGAGTCTATTCAAAATGAAATGGGAGCTCAGCAGATTCCGCAGCAGAATCGACAACAGCTTCCGCCACAGAATTCATATGAAAACCAAACGCCCAATCAAGGCCCTCCGCCCCCAGAAGTCCCTCAATCTCCAGGACCGACAGCAGGAGGGGCAAACCTTTAAAAAAACGTACGAAGATGTCTTCGTTGTTCGAAATCCTTCTGAGAAGTGGGATGAACTTCAGCATTCATTCCGTGTGAATAATTGGGATCCTGATGCGGTTGTTGAGCGCATTGGAGATGTCATGAGGATGCAATTGTTCTTTGCATGGGACGCATTTACACGCGTTTTCTGGCTTCGTCAGAGGATGGCGGGGAAACAGTTTACGAAACAGAAGACGATTGGAAAAACGAAGTTCCTTCAACTCGTTGAAAATTCAACGACGATTACAACCGCTGAATTTGAAGAATCCCTTAATTTTAGAGCATTTCGCCTCTATGTGGATGATCTACTTCCAACGTTCTACGCTTCAAACCCTTGGGACCATCCTGATGATTACGAGTTTCCTTTTTCATGGATCACTCCGGCGTATCTTATCCCGATAACGTTCTATGAGCGTCGTCTCTTTCTGCTGAAACAGGCGGATGAACAGAAGATGACGTACGCGCAGTTCATCGATTTCACAATTAACGACGTTCTTTCCTTCAATGAGCATATCGAGGAAGAGCGATATGCCGTCAGTCACAAAAATCCGGTGAGGGGGATCTACATTCGGAGGATGAAGCCGATTCTTCCTCCAAAGAAGAAGTAAGAAGTATATGGAAATACAAAAATACAAACCAGTAACATTCATTAACGGACGTGTCGGAAAGCATAAGAATAACGTCGTTCAACAGATGATGCTTCTGCGTGCGATGGCGGTGACGGATGATCCGAAGAAGCTGAGACAGATGATTGGCGTGAAAACGGTTGCGGAGGTTTATCGGACTCTTGATAAACTCGCGATGCGTAGAGAATATCACCAGGCGCTTGCTCGATCCGGGCTTTCTTTTGATTATATCGTTGAGGGGATTAAGAAGATTGCGGATTCCGGCTTCAAGGACAGTGACAAGCTTTCAGCATTGAAGACTCTTTTGAAATCGCTTGGAATGGACAGGTATGATGTTGTTGATGAGGGTTCTGCAAAGAACTGGGAGGAAGCGCTTCTGGAAGCGGTGAATAATGAAGAGACTTCAGAAGAGATTGGAGATTACGATCCAGGAATTATTGAGTATCCCGTTGAAGAACCTGAAGTTCCGGAAGATGTTCAGGTTCTTCATGATAAAGATAAGAAGTTGAATGAACAGTTGTATGGCGAAGGTAAAGGATAAATACAAGCAACGGGCATTCATAGATCGTATGAAAGATCCGAAATTCTATGTTGAGAATTTTTTCAAAATCAATTTGAAACAGGGAGGGTTCGGTCCTTTTATTTTGAAGCCCGCGCAGATCGATATTTTCAATACGATGCGAAAACACAATCGCATTATGGTCTCGAAGGCTCGCCAAATCGGTCAAAGTTCAGCTATTTCCGCCTTTTTGTATCATAAAGCGATCATGAATCCGGGAGTGAAAACTGCGCTCATCGGGTATAACTCTGATTTGACTGAGGAGCTTCTTGAGAAGGTAAAACTATTTTACGAGTCTACACCGAATGAATTGAAGCCGACGATTCGCTACAATTCGAGAGATGAATTCTCTTTTCCTTCCATCGGTTCAAAGATTTTTATTCTCCCGTCTTCAACGAATGTTGCACGTGGATATATGCTCCACGGAGTTCTTTGCACGGAGCTGCCTTTCTGGGAAAAAGCTGAGGATAAGATGGTTTCTTTGTCGAATTCCGTTCCTCCAGAGAACGGTCAAATCATCATTGAATCGACTCCGAAGGGAGCACATGGGTTGTTTTATAAAATGTGGATGGATGATGAAAATGGATATGTAAAGAAGAAATACGGATGGTGGTGGCACTATTCGAAGGAAGAGATTGAAGTGATTCGAAGAGGTATTGGAGATCCGCTTTCTTTCGCGCAGGAGTATTGTCTCGCGTTTCTTCAGTCTGGACGCTCTGTTTTCAATCAGGAGACGATTGAAACGCATCAGCAGACGATCTTAAAAGTTGGAGATATCGTTCTTGTAAATGGCGAGGAAACGGCAGAAAAGAGATTGTTTACGGTGAATCAAGATGCGGATGGAGTTCGATTTTACCAGCCTCCGATTTCTGGTCATTCATATGTACTCGGAGCAGACACCTCCGAAGGTGTTAGCGGTGGCGATAATTCAGCGGCAATTGTCTTTGATCGGACAACGGGAGAAGAGGTTGCGTTCTTTAGGGGACTCATTTCTCCAGACAAGTTTGGAGAACTTTTGAACAAGCTCGGGCGAAAGTACAATGAGGCGCTTCTCGTTGTTGAGGTGAATAATCATGGATTGACGACGCTTACCATCTTGAAACAGCTTTTGTATCCATCGCTCTATTTTCGTCCTGCGAAGTTTGAAGCGCCAGGGAGTTCGATCAGTGAAAAAATCGGTTGGAGGACAACGAAGATGAATCGAGATCTTCTTATTGATGATTTTGCGCAGATTGCAAGAGAAAAATCGATAACGATTCATTCAAAAGAGCTTCTTCAGGAAATGACAACCTTTATTTATGATGACATGAATAGGGCTGTTCCTTCA
>Ga0307432_1001087_pt1 | contig 17502 bp, 13 predicted proteins | sample SalMarWE160150MG_FD_202158 | JGI IMG/M metagenome (GOLD analysis project Ga0307432, IMG submission 202158) | Salt marsh sediment microbial communities from the Plum Island Ecosystem LTER, Massachusetts, United States - WE1603-150 | ecosystem: Environmental > Aquatic > Marine > Intertidal zone >...
ATTAACACAAGATTTTTTGTTGTTTTTTTACTTCCTAACTTCCCAACCTCCCAACTTTCTAACAATAATTTAGACAGGATTAACAAGATTTACAGGATTGTTATTGCGGTTTTTAAACCCCACCGACACACCCACCCACTAACAAATTTAGACAGGATAAACACAGATTTACAGGATTTTTTTGTTAGTTTTTTTGACCAGTGACCAGGGGCTAACAACAAGTGACGATATCCTTCTTTTCACATTTCAAGGTCTAACCCCGTTACTCTTGACCCAAGGTCTGACCCTGTTTATACTGTTTATACAATACTCAAGATTTACAATATCTAACCCCCCCCCTTGACTATTATTAGCATTCTCTTTATTTTTATAATATCTTATGACAAAAAAGGAGTTTTAATATTAGTAGATTAGAATATTTTAGAAGATGGAATTTTGCCTCTAATTATGCTTATTTAAGACTCCTTATTTTAATGGAGGAAAAATGAGAATGTTAGGTGAAATTTGTATTGAAGGAAGATGGTCGCTGGTTACCGTTAGTGAATCCAGGATTTCAATATCTAAAATAGAGATGTAATGATGGAGAGGATTGAGCCAGACAGTTTTTCCGGTCCCAGAGCGTATTTTACAGATTTTGATTATAAAATTGTTCAATTCAAACATAACAAGGAAGCCTATAGAAGAGAAATAGAACGTAAACTTAAAATTATTTTCCTGACTAAAAATACAGTAGTATGTGCTGCATCACATTTAACTCATAAATTTGCATATGAACTTTTCAAGGATAACCCTATTTTATTGAATAATGGTATGATTATTCCGGCTCTTCGAGATGACAAGGAACATGCAATAGATTATCTAAACGAAAAAAAGATTAAAAAGTCTTCAAAAGAAAACATGGTAGCATTCTATAGAGAAAACGTAAATAGGGTTGTAAGTTGGGAACTGATGGATAATTCGTTATGGTTCAAAGAGAATCTTGCAAAGGAATTAAAAAATGAAAATTCAGTTATTAGAAGAAACTTACCGAATATATCTAAAGAGACTTTGTCTTTTATTATTAGTAAAATAGAAAACCAACAAGTTCTCTCTCGAGAATTTATCATCGAAACTATTTCTATCCTGCCTAAATATGAACAAAGAGTATTGCTAAATTTTACCAACTTGATTTATCACATGTCTGGAGCACGTGTTGTAAATTGTGAAAGTGCTTTACCCCAAGAAAATTACATAGACTATAGCCTTGCAGATATTTCGGGACGGAAAGTTATTCTCTCGGAGACTCAAATTTTTTGGAAGATATTTCTTGAATTAGCTTTTGAGACAATGCTAAGAAAGAATATTCCAATTGAGTTACTAGATATATTAACTTTTGAAGATATATATTACTTGAGAAAACCCATAGAAAAAAGTTCGTTTCGTATGAAATATGATGATTTAATTAAAAAAAGTACACTTGTCATTGAAAAGAATAATCCCGATGATATATTATTTGATATAAACGAACTGCTGAAAATAAAAGATAATATTTCCGAGAGTTTTAAGGAAATATTTGAATTAGAATTACCAGAGATATTAAGGAAAAAACATGTAGAGCATACAAAAGAATTGAGAAAAAGTTCACTTTCAATAGGGATTGGATTGGCCGGATTTATTCCAGGGATTTCTAATATTGCCAATTTATTAGGCTTCCGTTTCTCTTCTCCTGAGTTTTTTATTAATCTAAATCAAACTTTTAAAAGTAGTCGGGAAATAGATAACTACGACCTATATATCAAAAATAAAGAGCAAATACTGCACAAAATGATTGAAAAAAGTTCGTTTTCTAATAAGTCAGAGCTCTTTGAAGTAGTAAACTTAATAGTTAGAAGTATTAGTTCAAAGTTGATGCTATAATTCCTGTAAAGTCACGACATATAACACAGATTAAAGGCGATTTGTCAAGGAATTTTTTAGCCACTAAGACACGAAGTTTTTATTTGTTGTTTTGACACAAGCCACATGACACATGACGCGGTTTGCCGATTCGAAGAATCAAACAGACAGAATTAACAGGATTTTTATTTTTTGTTTTTTTTGTTTTTATTTTAACTCGTGACCCAACGAACTCGATAACCCTACAAACTCAACAAACTAAGTGCTTGACACTTTTCAAAGAAGACCTGGATTTTAGGTGTTAGGTTTTGGGTCTTAGGTTTTAGTAAATTCAAAAAACAAGACCTGACCCCTCTACCTTCAGGATTTTTTATTTGTAGTTTTTTTGACGCACGACTCAAGACACATGCCACACGACGCAAGTATCCTTGACAAATTCCCGGAAATATCTACAATTTAAAAAAGGAAAAATATTCTGTTTTAATTTAAATGGAGGAGAGGATAAATAATGGAAAAAGATAAAAAGGTTTCGGTATATTTAACAGGTAATGGTGGTCAATCATTTCATAATATGCTATCAAAAGATGCAAAAAAATTGGAAAAGATTTTAGATGAAGGCTCAAATAGTAAAACTTTTAAATTTACAGACGGCGAAACCAAAAACAAAGTTATTGTGGTTCTGGATAAGCTCTTTGTAATGGAAATCGGAAGCGGAAAGGGTTAATTTTTATCTTAAGTAAAGTTATAAGTAAATATATGTATAATAGTGGATATAATACAACCGTTGTAGGGCATACCGAGGAAATTCTTAAATTAAGATATATATGTGTTTAAAGGAAGAATAAGGAATAAAAATAAAATGGATGGGAAATCATTGAATATTACAGAGGAAAAACTTAAAAAACTCAAAGAGATTATTCCCGAAGCATTTACCGAGAATAAAATTGACTGGGAAAAGCTGAAAGCCGCTTTAGGCGATGATATAGAATTCAAGAATGAAAGATATGTTTTAAACTGGGCTGGAAAATCCGACGCGTTTCGAGTTCTTCAATCTCCTACTACCGCAACGCTGGTTCCAGATAAAGACGAATCCGTAAATTTTGACACTACCGAAAACATTTTTATTGAAGGTGAAAATCTTGAAGTTTTAAAAATTTTACAGAAATCTTATTTCGGTAAAATTAAAATGATTTACATAGATCCGCCGTATAACACGGGTAATGACAATTTTATTTATCCTGATAAATTTTCCGAAACGAGGGAAGAGTATTTGAACCGCATTGGCGACAAAGATGAAACCGGTTATTTAACCCGTGAAGGATTATTTCGTAAAAACAGTAAGGACAACGGGCATTATCACAGCAATTGGCTTTCCATGATGTATCCCAGACTGTTTCTTGCAAGGAATTTACTTCGGGATGATGGAGTTATTTTTGTTTCCATTGATGATAATGAAGTACATAATTTAAGACTTTTGATGAATGAGGTGTTTGGGGAGGAGAATTTTGTTGCACAATTTATATGGAAAAGCAGACAAAATAAGGATAATCGTAATATCACTGGTGCATCTATTGATCATGAATATATTTTATGTTACGGCTCTAAAATTAGAGGAGATGAAAGAAAGATTGAACAATATAAAAATCCAGATAACGATCCAAGAGGAGCTTGGGTTAGTGGAAATATGGTAGGATTATTACCACAAGAATTAAGACCTAACTGTCATTATGAATTAATAGATCCGAAAACAAAAATAAATTATGGGAAACCTAAATTAGGTTGGCGTTATGATCAAAATACTATGGCAAGGTTAATTGATGAAGATAGAATAATTTGGCCAGAAACTCACGAAGGTAGACCCAGAAGAAAAGTTTTTTTAAATGAACTTAATGATAAATATACAGGCTTCTCATCAATAGTTGGTGAAAATATTTATACACGAAATGGAACAGCTGAAGTTGAAAAAATTTTCGGAGCAAGAGTATTCGATTTTCCCAAACCAACAGATTTAATTAAAGAATTAGTTTCACAGGGGGTTGAGCATGATGGAATTCTTCTTGACTTTTTTGGTGGATCGACGACTACTGCCCACGCAGTGCTTGACTTAAACAAAAAAGATGGAGGCAACAGAAAATTTATTCTTGTGCAGCTACCCGAAAAAACAGATGAAAAATCAGAAGCCTATAAGGCAGGATACAAAACCATTGCAGAAATAGGTAAGGAACGCATACGCCGGGTAATCAATACGATTAAAGAAGAACAAGAAAGTAAACTTGATTTTGACAGAAATGCCGATAAACAGGATTTAGGTTTTAAGGTATTTAAATTACAGGATTCCAACTTTAAAATATGGCGAACACAAATTGAAACTGAAGAACAGCTTGTTAATCAATTGCAGCTGCACCTTGAACCACTTGATGAAAACGCGAAAACAGAAAATGTACTTTATGAACTGCTATTGAAATCCGGTATTCCACTTACCACGAAGGTTGAGCAGAAAAAAGATTTTTATCTTGTGAATGATAATGGAATTGCTTTAATTCTTGAGAATGTTGACAGTAAAATCATTAAGACGGTAATCGATGTAAAACCACAAAAGGTAATGACATTAGACCGTTTGTTTAAAAACAACGATCAATTAAAAACCAATACCGCGTTACAGATGAAAGATGCGGGGATTGAGTTTAAGGTGGTGTAAATATGGCAAGAGCAGATATACTTCTCAGTTTGGTACAGTCAGCCAATCGCAATGATATGGTTTCTTTCCGTAAATCCGTCGAAAGTTTAATCGCTGAAGAACGGGCTAAAAAACATAATATTCTTGCTGATAGGCTGGCAGCATCCATTAATGAAAATGGTAATAAAAACAACACAACAATTCGCCCAAATGGGCACGCAAAGGATTTGGTTTTCGAAATTGTGCCACAAAAGCAATTTGATGATTTAATAATTGAAGAACAGCCCTTAAAAATATGCAAAGATTTAATAGAGGAACAGCATAGAGCCGATTTACTTCGCTCTTATGGACTTGAACCACGCAACAGGGTATTATTAACAGGTTCTCCTGGCAATGGTAAAACCAGTCTTGCAGAGGCCATTGCCACGCATTTAATGTATCCTTTCTTTGTTATCCGTTATGAAAATTTAATCGGCAGTTATTTAGGAGAAACAGCTACACGCCTTAATAATATGTTCGATTATATAAAAACAAGAACTTGTGTGCTCTTTTTCGATGAATTTGACACCATTGCAAAAGAAAGAGGTGATACAAAAGAAACAGGCGAGATAAAACGCGTTGTAAGTTCTTTACTTCTTCAGATGGATAGGCTTCCAAGTTATGTAGTTGTTATTACAGCGAGCAATCACCCTGAACTTCTTGACCGTGCTGTATGGCGCAGGTTTCAACTGAGATTAAATTTGGAAGGACCAGAAAAATCACAAATTGAGCGGTTTATAAGGATGTTTACGAAAAAAACAGGGATCAGTATTGATTATAATACAAAAAAACTTACTGAAGTATTGACTGGTCAAAGCTATTCAGAAATAGAAACTTTTTGTTTGGATGTTTTGAGAACAGCAATCCTGGATCATCAGCTGACAAACACAAAGGCTATAGTTACTGAAAAACTAAAACAGTGGCAACAGAGATTTATGATTGATAGCCGAAAAGAGGAAAAATAATATGCCAGGAAGACCTCTTTTAATATTCCCAGTACCTTCTACCTCTGATAGAGTAAAGAAAAAACAGGGATTTGCCGCTACGCCATATTATTTCCCTGATTTTTCAAAACAAAAAGACCGGCTTACACCGCAATTTACATCCATGCTACAGTCTTTTATTACCGATTCAGTTGATGGACTTGAACCGGAATATGTATTGGTAATAGAGACCATTGGCCAAATTGACGATTTTCAAAGGGCTGTTCACGCCATAGACGGTCTTGAGTGGCTGGCAGAAATAGATGAAGAAGCCATTGAACCGGATGAGTATTTTTGTCAAATTTGTAAAATCGGGAAATCTCTTTTTAATAAGAAAATACAATCAATTAATAGAAAGAAATCATCCCAACTATGGAATCTACTTTTAGAAAATGCTTTTATAAACAGTTATGGTTATTTAACAAATAGAGATATTAATGAGTTTAAGCAGTTTATACCCGTTGAATTTTCTGAACACAGTGAGGAAATTATAGGACTTATAAGAAATGAATCTATCGTAAGTCATAGGCAGCAGTTAAGCGGTAGGCTTTTCCTCAGCATGAGCAACAGGCAGGCCATAAATCAGCTACTGAGTTTGTGGAATCAGTGGGATTCCAGTGATAAAAAATTACCATGGCCATATGGCAAATGGGCTGAAATATTTAAACAAATAAAGACAATAAGAAAGTGGGATACACCAGATCGGTTAAGAGCTACCGGAATCATTAACTATTGGAAGGATGAATTAGCTATAAAAAGAGGCACTACCTCCAAAATATTATTTGAGATCGAACTTTGGTATAGAAATAATAATGATCAAAGGAAAGAAATAGAAAAGAAAATTCGCGAACTCATCGCAAGTGAACATGGAAAGGTAATAACTACTTGTACAATAAAAGAAATTCGATTCCACGCCATTAAAGCTGAACTACCTCCAAGTGGCATCGAAAGAGTTCTTAATTCAAATTACACCAAAGTCTTTACCTGTAACGACATTTATGTTTTTCGTCCTGTTGGACAATGCAAAGTATATATATCCACCGATAGTTTGGAAGGAGATTTTGTAGTAGGTAGAACTGCGGGAGAGCCGGTAGTCGCCATTCTTGATGGTGTTCCATTTAACCAACACAAGCTACTTGAGAACCGCATAATCCTAGATGATCCCGATGATTTTGAAAGCAGCTATTCAGCAAAGGCAAGAAAACACGGAACGGCAATGGCTTCGCTTATATGCCATGGGGAGTTGGATGCACATGAAGAACCACTTAACCGTCCGGTTTATTTCAGACCGATAATGAAACCTGACCCCGCTGATTTTGTCAATAATCCGCCGTGTGAAATTATTCCAAAAGAATATTTTATGGAAGATCTGATTGAACGTTCAGTTCGTAGAATGTTTGAAGGTACCGATAATGAAGGCGCGGTCGCACGTACAATAAAGGTAATCAATATTTCAATCGCTGATTCAGCCAAGATGTTTTTTAATCAGTTAAGCTCTTGTGCGAAATTATTAGATTGGCTTTCTTATAAATATCAAGTCCTTTTTTGCGTTAGCGCAGGAAATATCAGCACTGATATTGACCTTCAAAAAAGCATCGATGAATTAAGGTCTCTTTCGAAAGATGCGCTAATAAGTCATACAATGTTAAAAAACAATGACGATATTTGTAATAGAAAAATATTATCGCCGGCTGATTCCATAAATGCAATAACATTAGGTTCTATTCATGCGGATAAATCAACAGCTGTTAATATTGGTAACAGATTTGACATTTTGCCAAGCCAGGATCTGCCTTCGCCAATCTCCGCTCATGGATTTGGCTTTAAAAATTCAATAAAGCCGGAGTTGTACATATTTGGCGGAAGACAGTTGTACGATGCAAAAGATAACAATTTTTACAGCGTGTCTGATTCAGGATTGGCACCCGGACAATGTGTAGCCACATCATCCTCAACAGGCGGCGAAATTAACAGATACGTTTACACCAGAGGAACAAGTAATTCAGCAGCCATTGCGACACGAGCAATAGCTCAAATTTATGAGATGTTAAACTCATTAATATCTGAAAATGACCTTTTGGTTGACGAAAGCAATATTGCTGTTATTCTAAAAACCTTACTGGTTCATGGCTCGTCCTGGACTAAGGGCAGTACTATTTTAGAAGACATATTAAAAACAAAAGATAATTCCAGACAACTTAAAAAGACCATCGCACGTTATCTGGGATTTGGTATACCGAACATTCATCGTGTCCTTGAGTGCACCTCTCAAAGAGCAACAGCTATCGGCTTTGGGAAAATAAAAAAAGACGATAGGCATGATTTCCGGTTTCCTTTACCACCATGCTTAAGTGGCAAAAATGAAATGCGACGATTAACGATTACTCTGGCTTGGTTTAGTCCCATCAATCCTGCAAACAGAAAATATAGAAAAGCAAATTTGTCTATTAAACCTCCAAAGGATGATATAGGCGTTGATAGAATAAACGCGGATTGGCAACAAGTAAAAAATGGCACTGTGCAACACGAAGTTTTAGAAGGGAAAAAAGTTGTTTCTTATCAGGATGATGGTTTTTCAAAAATATCAGTGGTGTGTAGGGAAGATGCGCAAAGTCTTGATGAAGAGGTTCCTTATGGGCTCGCCGTAACATTAGAAACAGGTGAGCATATTGACTTGCCGATTTATGAAGAAGTTAAAGCCAGAATAAGTATCCCTGTACAAGTTGAGGAAAAAATTCCGTGAAATTTCACTTCGACCCCAACCAGCAGTTCCAGATTGATGCGATAAACTCCATTATCGGCATATTTGAAGGCCAGCCCTTAAATCAGGGTGATTTTAGTTTCTCGATAAGTAATAAAAATTACCTGTTTCAGGAAGGTGGTGTTGGCAACCGTCTTGAAATAAGAGAAGAACAGATTCTTAAGAATATTCAGGAGATACAGAAGAAAAATGAATTAAGTGTTTCCGACAAATTGGACGGAATGAATTTTTCCGTTGAAATGGAAACCGGCACCGGGAAAACTTATGTGTATTTGCGAACAATTTACGAACTGAATAAAAAATACGGTTTTAAAAAATTCGTTATCGTTGTCCCTTCAATTGCCATTCGTGAAGGCGTATTAAAAAACCTTGAAATAACATCTGAGCATTTTCAAAACCTTTATGATAAAACACCCGTCAATCCTGATGTGTACGATTCCAAACGGGTTTCCAATTTAAGAAATTTTGCCATTAATAACAACGTTCAGATTCTTGTTATCAATATCGATTCCTTTGCCAAAGATGAAAATATCATTAATAAACCCAATGACAAACTTACAGGCAAAAAACCGATTGAATTTATTCAAGTCACCTCTCCCATTGTAATTGTAGATGAACCGCAAAACATGGAAACGGATATAAGGAAGAAAGCGATTGAAAATCTGAATCCTCTTTGCACCCTTCGGTATTCTGCCACACACACCAACCGTTATAATATGGTTTACAGCCTTGACCCAGTAAAAGCCTACGACTTGGGATTGGTAAAACAAATAGAAGTAGACTCCATTATTACTGAAAATGACTTTAACGAGGCATACCTTTGCCTTAAAAAAGTAACCGCAACAAAAACACGTACTTCCTCTAAAATCAAAATAGATGTTAATACGACTGACGGCGTTAAAAGGAAATCCGTTACCGCAAAGGTCGGAGATGATTTATACGATTTATCTAACAAAAGGGAGATTTATAAAAGCGGCTACATTATAAATGGCATTGATGTTGCGGAAAGTTTGATTGAGCTTTCGAACGGTGAAACCGTCTTTGTGGGCGATACATTCGGTGGGCTTTCCGATGAGATTATGAAAGTTCAAATCCGAAAAACCATTGAAGAACATTTTTTAAAAGAAAGAAATCTGAAACCCAAAGGCATAAAAGTCCTTTCTCTTTTCTTTATTGACCGTGTAGCCAACTATCGTGATTATGATTCGGATGGCAATCCGGTTAAAGGCAAATTCGCCAGATGGTTTGAAGAAATATATAAGGAAATATCTGCAAAAACCGCTTACAAAGGTTTAATTGCTTTTGATGCGGAAGAAATCCATAACGGTTATTTCTCTTCCGATAAAAAAGGCAATTGGAAAGATACAAAAGGAAACACACAGGCAGACAATGATACCTTTAAGCTGATAATGAGAAACAAAGAACAACTTTTAAGCACAGATGAACCCTTGCGGTTTATTTTCAGCCATTCTGCTTTGCGTGAAGGCTGGGACAATCCCAATGTTTTTCAGATATGCACATTAAATGAAACACAGTCGGAACTTAAAAAGAGACAAGAAATAGGCAGAGGATTAAGACTTTCAGTGAATCAGGAAGGAATACGAATACAGGATACCAATATCAACCGATTAACGGTTGTCGCCAATGAAATGTATGAAGATTTTGCCAAACAGTTGCAGACGGAAATAGAAGAAGATTGTGGAGTATCTTTCAAAGGTAGAATCAAAAATAAACAGAAAAGGGCAACGGTTAAATACCGAAAAGGCTTTGAACTTGATGATAAATTCAGGGATATATGGGATAAAATAAAACATCAAACCACCTATCGGGTTGAATATGATACCGCCGAACTTATTAATAAAGCTGCAAAAGCTGTTAATCAAATGGCTTCTATCAGAAAAGCGGTTATAAAAACGACTAAAACAGCACTTAAATTCGATGATGCCGGCATTGTGATGGAAACAAAGGCTTCTTATACAACATCTCTGGACGGAGTATTTGAAATCCCTGATGTGCTTTTTTATATACAGGAAAGAACGAAGCTTACCCGTTTTACAATCCTGAAAATTCTTCAAAAATCGGAGAGAATAGGAGATGTTTTAATTAATCCACAGTTATTTTTGGATAATACCATTATTGCAATAAAAGATGTTCTTAACGAATTAATGATTGATGGTATTAAATACGAAAAAATCGGTTCAAAAGAATATGAAATGAGATTATTTGAGGACTATGACATACATGTTAATGAGCTAACGTTTGAAATAAACAAAAAGAATAAAACCATTTACAGCAATCTTGTTCCGCTTGATTCCAATGTCGAATATGAATTTGCTAAAGAATGTGAGAGCAGAGATGATATTGAATTTTATTTCAAACTTCCTTTTTGGTTTAAAATTAAAACACCAATAGGAAATTATAACCCGGACTGGGCTTTGATAAAAAAGAATGAAAAAACGGTTTACTTTGTGGCCGAGACCAAATCAGTCGGACAGGAATTAAAGAAAAGCGAAAAAATAAAAATAAAATGTGGTTATGCTCATTTTGATGAGTTTGAGGATGTTAAATACAAACAAGTTTCCACTGTAGGAGAATTGGATTAAGAACTGCTCCCGCAACAGAGGCATCGAGTCTCATTTTTCCTTATATAAGAATCGCAAGAATTTCGAGTATATAGTCAAGGGGTTCTTTAGATATTTATAGTATTTCCTTTCATAGATTCTTCAAATCTAAGTCGAATGGTTAAATTGGCAAATAGTCAAATAGTAAAAACTAAAAAATCTACAGTATCTACATGTTCTACATGTTAAAAAAATTGGGGATGTGGGCGGTGTTTCAAACAACAGAAAAATCCTGTGAATCCTGTTTATCCTGTCAAAATATTTGGGTGTGGTGGGGTTTAGTGTTTTTAGTGTGTTTCATGGTTAAATAAATTAGCTTTTTTCATTTTTGAAATTTGATTTATCATTTTCCATTTTGATATTTGATTTTTACTTTTCAGTATAGAGAGCGGGGAACAAAAACAAGGCGAGAGCTTTACGCTCCCGCCCGGAGAAATTAGACACCTCAAACAAAAAAAACGAAAAGACAAATATAATGTATCATCCTTCCCGCTCCCTGTCAAGAGGGTATAAAAAGCCAAGCGGGAGCAAAAAGCTCCCGCATAGAGGTACAAAGTATAAAAAAACTGAGTATTAATCTATTATGTAGTCTTTATCTACCCTGTTAAGTATAACAAAAACGCCAAAAAATTACCTCATAAACATCAATTTCGTTGAACCTTCTTTCCCTTCCGCCTCAATCTTCAGGAGATAAGTACCGGAAGAGGCTTTTTCTCCTGAATTTTTCGTTCCGTTCCAACTAACCGAATGAACACCGGAAGATTTTTTGCCAGAATAAATATCTTTTACCTTTTGCCCAAGCATGTTATAGATTGAGATATTTACATTGGCCGATTTTGCCAGTTCATATTTAACGGTTGTTTTAGTTGTAAAAGGATTTGGGTCAGCTGTAGATAAGGAGAATAAACCAGTGGTTATCTCTTCCTCAATCCCGCCCTCTTCGGGTTTTATTTTTATCAGGTAAATGTCTTCCGCTCCCGCCCCGTAAGAATCAGTCCGCCCGGCGATAATGTATCCCCCATCGGAAGTCAGCCGGACCGATTTGCCTCTCTCGTACCGAGTTCCGCCGTACCTCTTTGTCCACGTCCTATTTCCCGAAGCGTCCATTTTTATCAGATAAACATCATCATTAATCTCTTTTTCATCATAATCAGTATACCCGGCGACGATATATCCTCCATCGGGGGTCTGCCGAACGGAGTAGGCATAGCCTAAGAAATAAGTGGGCACAGCAGATCCGTCTCCCGTCGATGTCCAGAGAGTATCACCCGAATCATCCGTCTTTATCAGTTCAATAAGACCATAATCTATATACCCGACGACAATATATCCCCCATCTTTGGTTTGCTGGACTTCGGTGCCATAAACTTCGGAGAACGACGAGCTTTCCTTATAAGTTTTTGTCCAGAGAGCGTTTCCCGAACCATCCGTCTTTATCAGGCAGATAGCAGTATTGCCTGTAAGGGAAGAAGTAATATACCCGGTGATAATATACCCCCCATCGGAAGTCTGCTGGACTGAGTAGCCCACATCCGCACTAATGTCTCCGTAAGTTTTTGTCCAGGCAGTATCCCCAAGGGAATTCGTCTTGATTAGATAGACATCACCCCCCCCCTTCACCGTAAGAATTAGTCTTCCCGGTGACAATATATCCCCCGTCGGTGGTCTGTTGGACTGAGTTACCCCATTCGGTGCTACTACCCCCGTATGTTTTTGTCCACGTCGTATTCCCAGAAGCATCCGTTTTTATCAGGTAGACATCGAACCCCCCCGCACCGTAAGAATCAGTATTCCCGGCAACAATATATCCCCCGTCGCTGGTCTGCTGAACGGAGTTGCCATAGTTGTAGTCAGTCCCTCCATAAGTTCTTGTCCAGACAGTATCCCCAAGGGAATTCGTCTTGATCAGGTAAATGTTTTCCAACCCTTCACCATAAGAATAAGTATTACCTACGATAATATATCCCCCGTCGCTGGTCTGCTGGACTGAGTTGGCTTCATCGCCGCCGCCACCCCCATAAGTCTTTGTCCATGCGGTATCAGGAGCCTGCGCGAATAAACTAACACTCCCAAAAACAAAAACGAAACTAAGTTTTAATAATACTTTCATACAACCCTCCTTTTTATAATATTATTATATGAACAAAATTCAAAATGTCAAATACTTTTCCCCTTGGTCTGTCAGTCCGTTAGTGTGTTTTTTTAACAGAGTAATAAATAAACTTTTTAGTTTATTCGTGTTATTCGCCTGCCCCGCTTGCCCCGTAGGGAAGAATGACCATATCGGGGTAAAGGAAGTTTACCCTGTGAAATGCGAAGCGATATTTAACAGGGAATGACTGTATCGGGGTGTAATTCGTTGTTTCAATCATAGATTTTTCAAATCTAAGTCGAATGGTTAAATTGAAAAATGGGTAAATAGTAAAAACTAAAAAATCTACAGTATCTACATGTTCTACATGTTAAAAAAATTGGGGATGTGGGCGGTGTTTTAAACAACAAAAAAATCCTGTAAATTCTTTTTTTATCCTGTCAAAATATTTGGGTGTGGTGGGGTTTAGTGTTTTTAGTGTGTTTCGTGGTTAAATAAATTAGCTTTTTTCTTTTTTGAACTTTAATTTGTCATTTTCCATTTTGATATTTGATTTTTACTTTTTCAGTTAGCACCTTGACAAAAAAAGCGTATTTTCTATCATAATGTTATGCGTATTGTTTTAGCTTCGTCCTCAGCAAGAAGGAAGGAATTTTTTAAACAACTTGGAATAAACGGAGAAATTATTCCCCCGGATGTTGAGGAAATTATTCTCAAAACGCCAGAGGAAACAGTGGTTTGTAATGCGGTCAGAAAAGTTAGATGGGTTTGGAATAACGAAAGAAAAAAAGAAGAATCCATTGTTATAGGTTTTGATACGCTTGTTTTTCTTGAAGACGCGATTCTTGGTAAGCCAAAAGATAGAGAAGACTCAATAAAAATGTTAAGAAGTCTATCCGGTAAGTGGCATAAAGTGTTTACAGGAATTGCTGTTTTGAAAGATGAAATACTCTTGCAAGATTATGATGTAAGTGGTGTAAAATTCCATCAGTTAAACGATTCTCAAATTTTATATTATGTAGATTCAGGGCAGAACCTCGACAAGGCAGGCTCCTATGGTATCCAGGATATGAATATGTCTTTTATAGATAAAATTGAAGGTAGTTTTTCTAATGTGGTTGGGTTTCCTTTGGATGTCAGCAGAAATCTTTTAGAAGAAGCCGGCTTTACAATATGAGGAGAGGCGAAAAGTGATTTGGGCTGATACTATTAAATGGTGCGGCGATCATGCGAAATTGATTGACCAGAGAAAGTTACCTCACGAGGAAGTTTACGTTGAAGTTAGAACATCTGGAGAGATGTATAACGCGATCAAGAATATGACAATTAGAGGGGCTCCCGCTATTGGTGTGGCTGCCGGCTACGGTATCGCACTTGCTGCTTTGAATAGTAAAGATATAAAATCTTTAGAGAAGGAGATTGCTCTTATAGAATCAGCGAGACCAACAGCTTATAATCTTTTTTACGCGGTAGAAAGAATGAGAAAACTTCTAAAGCGCGAAAATTTGGAAGCCTCTGTTTTTGTTGAGGAAGCTATCAAGATCCATGAAGAAGATAAGAAACTTACAGAGCTTCTTGGAGAAAATGGTTCCGAGTTAATAGAAGATAATTCTATATATATGACTATCTGTAATGCCGGGGCTCTCGCGACCGGAGGAATCGGTACGGCGTTGGCTGTTTTTTATAAGGCAAAAGAAGAAGGCAAAGATATAACTGTTTTCGTTCCTGAAACCAGGCCTTTTCTTCAGGGTGCAAGGCTTACCGCGTGGGAGCTTAAGAAGAACGGGATAAGAGCTATTCTTATTGTTGATGGGGCAATTTCTCATATAATGAAAACCGAAGAAATAAAAGGAGTCTTTACAGGTGCGGATAGGATTGCGCGAAACGGAGACGCTGCTAATAAAATAGGTACTTATTCACTCTCTTTATCCGCAAGAGAAAAAGGAGTTCCTTTTTACGTTGTGGCGCCCGGTACGACTTTTGATTTGGGTCTTGCGAGCGGGAAAGATATTCCTATAGAAGAAAGAAATGAAGAGGAAGTAACAAAATTCATGGGATTACGAACGGCACCGGATGATATAGAAGTTAAGAATCCCGCTTTTGATGTTACTCCGCATGAACTTATAAGTGGAATTGTTACAGAAAAAGGAGTTATTTATCCTCCGTTTGAAAAAAATATAGGGGTAATTGGATGTTAGTCCTTTTTTTGCTTTTCGTCGAAGAAGACGTATTTACTCCGGAGTTACCCAGTCCCGAAGTGAAACCTGAAGTTGAATGGTTTAGTAAAATAGAAAGAAATTGGATAAATATGGCTTTAAATCGTGAGGTGGATTATAATTATGCGGCTCTTAAATTTCATGGTTTAAATGTTGAAAGCGTAAGTGAGCGGGATTTCGCAGACCATTATCAGCTAAAAGCTTCTCTTAAATCCCTGTCTTATACTCTTAATAGTAATTATACCAAATGGGATGATTTTCGTTTTTCGAAAACTACAGGATCAAAGTGGCTTTTAGAGGAAGGAAGATTTCTTCTTGCCTGGTTTGAGGCTTTTAGTTTCCAGGACTCACTTGCTGCTGACGTTGAAGTGCGTTTTTATCAATTAGTTAGTCCGTTTTTTATTGGAGGATGGGCTAATTATAAAGAAAGTGTTGATTATGGATTGATTGTTCAAGTCTCCGGCTTAAGGGGAGAGCTGGGAAAAGAAAGAAGGTGTGTTGGTTTTGTTAATGATTACGGAGAAATTAAAATGGGGAGGTTTAGAGATCGTTTTCCGAGTGTTTTTTACCCTATCCAGAGTTTCATTCCCAGGGTAAGAGTTTTTCACGGAGCGAGAATAAATATTTTTAGTTTTAAAATTGACGGAGGTAGAAAATATTTTTATACGGAAGGAGAAGAAATCCTTGGATGGAAGAAAGGAGAGGTTTATTTTGCAAATATCGAATTTGATAGGGAAAAATTTGGTTTTCAATATTTTCATCAGAATAAGGGTGCTATAAGAGAATTTGGGAAAATTCATGCGAGCAGCGATTTAGGGTTTATAGGCTCTGAAGTCTCACTAACCGGTTATCGTACGCCGAGGAAATATCTTACAGGTGGGTTTTCTTTATGGCTCCGAACTAGAATTTCACCTTTTGTTTCACTTAGGAATTTATCCTGGTCTCCGGGCGACGATTTCCAGGGACCTGTATATTATCTGGGAATAAGATATGCTGACTAATTCTGAACGAAGAGTTCTTGTTTTTATCATTGTCACTCTTCTTGTCGGAAGTTTAGCAGGTTTTTTACGCCCTGTGCCTGTGGAAACAGTGAAGAGTTTTACCTCTTTCCCTATAAATATAAATTCCGCAAACTTGAAAGAGTTAATTCGTCTTCCTGGTATTGGAGAAGTAATGGCGAATAGAATAGTAGAATACAGGACCAAAAATAAAGGTTTTAAAACAAAATATGAAATTATGAAAGTTAAAGGCATAGGAAAGGTTAAATTTGAGAAAATAAAGGATAAGATTTGTATTGAATAATATGGAGGTAAATATGGAAATAAAGCTAATAGATATCGAGCGGCCGGAAAACACAAACGTAATAATAGGACAAACTCATTTTATAAAAACCGTAGAAGATATCCATGAAGCTCTTGTTGCTTCTTTACCGATGATCAAATTTGGTCTTGCTTTCTCGGAAGCTTCCGGTGCCAGACTCATACGTCATAGTGGTACGGATAAAGATTTGGAAAACCTTGCGATAAAGAATGCCGAGAAGATTGGGGCGGGGCATTCCTTTGTTTTGATTCTGGGAAATGCTTTTCCGATAAATATTATGAAATCACTGAAAGCTGTAGATGAGGTTCTTTATCTCTATGCCGCAACAGCGAATCCGCTTAAAGTTATAATCGTGGAAGATGGTGAACAAAGAGGAATAATTGGGGTGCTTGATGGGGAAAAACCTCTTGGAGTAGAAGGTGAAAAGGATATTGCCGACAGGAAAGATTTACTGAGGAAGATAGGCTATAAGTTTTGAGTAATGAATTGATAGTAGCGAATAAAAAATAGAAGTTGTTAATAAAATAGGTGTAAAAGAAGGTAATATGAAAAAGGAAAGAGGCGGGGATATTTTAGGGTTTATAAGTAACATTATTCATGAAAAGAAACAAGTTGAGGGTTATGGTGTTTATCTTACAATTGGAAAGATTTTTCGGCTTACCACTAAAGGGGAAGTTGATTTTGGCGGAAGCGAATATAAAGAAAGCAAAAGACAGCAAGCAGCTCCCAAAAAGAGAACATCTGAGGATAAATACGGTTGGTGGGATCTTGCTCATGGGGAATATTTGATTGAATTCAATGAAAAACTGCAAGAGCTTATTCCGGAAGAAAAAGTAGTAATATTGCAACCTGCAGAAAGATTAACTAAAAACGGAGCTTTTCATCCTACGAGAGTAATTGAGAAAAAAGGAGTAATAA
>Ga0307432_1001091_pt1 | contig 17486 bp, 17 predicted proteins | sample SalMarWE160150MG_FD_202158 | JGI IMG/M metagenome (GOLD analysis project Ga0307432, IMG submission 202158) | Salt marsh sediment microbial communities from the Plum Island Ecosystem LTER, Massachusetts, United States - WE1603-150 | ecosystem: Environmental > Aquatic > Marine > Intertidal zone >...
CGAGCCGCCGGAGCTCCTCGCGTTTCGGGTTTCTGAGTGACATAGCCCTACCTCCTGTGATCGCCAGCAAGCGAAAACAGGATCTCGGAGCGGTGGGACATATGTCAAGAAGGTGCAGTTGGAAGTCGGTCACACGTGAGTCATTGAAGCTCGGAATTGCGCTGAGCAGGGAATGTTCGGGCTCCCAATAAGACGGAAACCGTCCCGAACTCCGTTGCTGCCGCGGCCTGGTCTGAACATTCTCGCCTCGTTCGAGCCGGCGCTGTCGATCTTCTTCGTCAGCACGGAATCGATCTAAACGATCGATGAGAAGCGGTACGGCCCGGTTATCCGCAAGCCGGGTCAAACCTTTCGCCCCAAGGCAGATCTTCGCATCGTCATCCGACTCCAGCGCCGTGACGAACGCGTCATACGCCTCCGCTGGATAGATGCCGGCCAGGACCCCAAGAGCCTTAATGGATACCTCCACGTCGTCGTTGGCGGCGTGTTTGAGGAGATACCGGAGGACGGTGTCTTGCTCGGGTTTCTCACATCGTGTCCAATCGGCTCGCGGTGGGGCCAACCGGTCAGGATCGTGGACGATGAATGTACGAGCCAACCAGTTCAGCACCACCGCAACATCGACCTCCTTGTCCGAGCCCATGTATTTCGGCGGATCATCAAGAACTTGTATCATCCTGGTGATACGCTCAAGATCGACCTCGTCGACCGCAGCCGCGTTGTCGAAACTCGTCTGCCCCTCCTCGTCCTTCCTGGCAAACACAACGTGTGGGCCCTGCCCCTCCCAGGGAAGAGGCATGTAATAACATAAGCCCAGGTTGGGCCCAAAACGCTTGACGATGGTGTCCCCCGCCTTGTAGAGCTTGCCTTTGAGAACCTGCTCGACCTGGAATGTGTAGGTCGTAGCGGGCATTCCCGGGCGCACCTCTTCCTGCTCCACCTTAGTCGTCTGCCCGATCAGAATAGTATCCGCGCGCATTACTCGGTCATCCATCCATGGGGGCTGACCAGCCCCGAAACCTCGCGCGCAGAGAAGCGGTGCCGCCATCACTACGCATCCGAGCCTCTGCCAGAGCTTCCGCTTGTGTATCATTGATCGTCTCCGAAATGACGAGTATCCTCGCCCATAAGTTAGCCCAGTGGGCAGGACCACCGCCAACAACATAAGCGACCTCGTTCGCCCGAACGGCGTCTCGACCAACAGTCACGAGCCCGGTACACCACGCCTCTCTGTATATTATACCCTGCCCAATGTGGATGGGCGCGACAATCGCGGGCGTTGCGCGCCGGACCGATCCGCCAAAGGTGGACTGTCGCGGTCCAGCGTTGCCGGGAATCCCCTCGCACCGTTTCGCGAACAATGGCATTCTATGGGTGGCCTGGACGGCTCTGTGTTTGAGGGAGATTGCCATGGGTGGCTTCGCACCGGCGGCAGCCGCGTAGTTCTTGTTGGGGTGGGCGACACGGCGTACGATTCGTGGGCCATGCCTGAATAACGGCGGGCGATTGTTGACGGTGGCACGATGATGCAGCATACGATCTGCCTCGGAGACCGTGCATGATCGACGCTTCGCTGATGGCGGCGCTGCTCGATAGCCTCAAGGATCCGGTGGTCTTTGTGGATACGAAGCACGTCATCCGTTATTTGAACAAGGCGGCGGTCGCTCACAAATGCTGGAGGCGTTATGTCCGGTGCAGCCGACCCGTACGTAATCGCGCTTGCGGGCGGGCGGAATCTCACGGTGGTCACGGACGAGAAACCGAAACCGACGAAACCGCGCATTCCGGATGTGTGCGATACACTTGGCATCCCGTGGATGCCCCTCGTACAAGTCTTCCGCTAGGAGGGTTGGCGCGTCTAAACCGGATTGTGCATTAGCCCGGTAGGGTGGGTCATCGACCCACGATTTGATTGGATAGAAGAAGAATAGAAGGTGGGTCATTGACCCACCCTACAAACTACGAGCTGTTTTGCTATACGAAGCAAACCGCGTTGTTCAAAACCCCAATCCCAGAGGGGCGCCAGAACAGCCCAGGGCGTTAGTCCTGGGTTCCCGGGGCGACCAAATACCATAGCCCCGTAGGGGCGACACAAACGTGTGCTCTTTCGCCCCTACGGGGCTTTGAGATTAATGGGAGTCCGTTAACCCAGGGTTGACACCCTGGGCTACTTTCTTTCGTCGCTTCGCGACTGCGCCAGATGATATGGTCCGCGCTTGCGAGGCTGTGTAGAATATGGGTGCCATGGCCAGGCGCTGCAAGGCCATGCGCAGGTAACAGGTGGATCATTGATCCACCCTACGAACTCTCCCGACAACGCGTGCCCGATGATGATGGAGAACTCTCAACCTGGTATGTGTCGGCCGCGGACGCCTCCCCGTAGCGAGATTACAACCGAGGCCTGAAACCAATCCCACAGGGGTGGCGTAGGTTATGAACGAGTACTTTTTGCTGGAGCTGTTCCTCAGCTTCGTGGTCGGAGGATTGGTAGTCACATGCTGCACCCTGGCGGCGGAACGTTTCGGCACCGTCGTCGGGGGGACCATTGGCGGATTTCCTTCCACAATCGCGGTTGCCCTTCTCTTCATCGGATTGGCAATCAGCCCCCAAGCCGCGGCCGAGGCTACCACCGTCATCCCGCTCATTGCGGGGTGCAATGGAATGTTTCTGGTTGCGTTCGCGATCTTGGACCGACGCGGGCTGACAACGGGACTGGGCGGGGCACTGGGAGTCTGGCTGGCCCTTTCCGTGGGGGCGATCATGCTCGAGGTCCACAACGTGATGGTCTCCCTAGCCAGTTTTGTCGCGTTGTTCTCTTTCAGCTACTACGTGCTCCATCATCATTTGAACCTGGCTCCCGCGGCCGGCAGGGGAAGCCGGACCGGCCCGGCTTCCCTTGCTGCCCGTGCGCTTCTGAGCGGCTCGGTCATCGCGCTGGCGGTGTGGCTCAGTCAGGTTAGCGGACCGCTCCTCGGTGGCGTTCTGGCGGTGTTCCCGGCGGTCTTCCTCTCAACGCTCTTCATCGCGCACCGTGCCCAAGGAGCGGCCTTTGCCCGGTCACTCACCAGACCACTGATGGTCAGTGGCCTGGTTAATGTCGTCGTGTATGCACTCTGTGTCCGTTATTCATACCCTGCCCTGGGTGTGCTGAGAGGTACTTCCCTGGCCTTGGTTGTGTCCCTGGTCAGCGCATACGGCACTTACGCTGTCAGCCGTCGCAACGCCGATTCGACGTGCCGCAATCGTACAGCCACAAATGGTGGAGACGGAGAATCTGTATGCCACTGAAGGACAATACCATTTCACTCAGTGCCTGTTACTCCACAATCAGTACGGTGTTGCGGGGTTGCGACAGGTCGCAACCCGGTAGGGTGGTTCATAGACCCACCAATGACATAGTAGAAGGTGGGTTGATGACCCACCCTACCACGTACGATTCGCGGGCCATGCCTGAATACCGGCGGGCGATTGTTGACGGTGGATCGATGATTCAGCATACGATCTGCCTCGGAGACAGCGCATGATCGACGCATCGTTGATGGCGGCCATATTGGATAGCCTCAAAGATCCGGTGGTCTTTGTGGATACGGGGCACGTCATTCGCTATATGAACAAGGCGGCGGTCGCTCACTATGATGATGGTGCGGCCCTGCTCGGGCGGTCGGTTCTCGATTGCCACAACGCAAACTCGCAACGGCAGATCATCGAGATTCTGGCGGCTATGCAGACCGGCGAGAACGAACGCCTGATCACCGATAACGAGAAGGAACGGATCTTCATGCGCGCCGTGCGCGATGCGAACGGAGCACTGTTGGGCTACTACGAACGGTACGAACCACCGGCGAAATAGGCTGTATTCCGCATCGCGGTGGTAATAAGCCGGGTAGGGTGGATCATTGATCCACCCTACAAACCGTATCTGCTATACGAAGCAAATCGTGTTGTTCAAAGCCCCAAGCCCCGGAGGGGCGCCATAACAGAGCCCAGGGCGTTAGCCCTGGGTTACCGGATCGCCGAAATACTATAGCCCCGTAGGGGCGACACAAACACGTGCTTTTTCGCCCCTACGGGGCTTTGAGATTAATGGGTGGCCGTTAACCCAGGGTTGACACCCCGGGCTACTTTCTTTCGTCGCTCTGCGACTGCGTCAGATGATATAGTCCGCGCTTGCGTGGCCGTGTTGAATGTGGGTGCCATGGCCAAGCTCTGCGCAGCCATGTGCAGGTAACAGATAGGTCGATGACCCACCCTACTGTTAGGCTTATGCCGCCCCGTGAAGCCGCGCGGGCATTGAGCCCGCGGCTCGCCACACAATAATGAAGAATGCATTAGTGCCGGCTGTCCGTGGCGATTCCGGGAGGTGCGAGCCGCACATTGCCGGTGATCCTCAAGGCACCGAGACCAACGTCCACAGCCTCGGATGAACGGCCGACCTCAACCCGGAGCCGGTAAAGTTGCACCGGCGGAACGATCCGGCGGGTGCCGTTTCCCTCATGCTCGCCCCACAGCTCGCTCGGGCTCTGAACATCCGTCCGGCATGTGCGCCATCCGGAGAAATCTACGCTGCCGAACGAATACGCGAATCCCCGGCCCCGTGCGTCACCCGCCTCGGCGAAAAGTTCACAACCGCTCGCATCTCCCAGCACGTCCAGCAGGAATTCCTCCGGTTGCCCGTCCACGGCCATCAACGGCAGGGCGATGACCGCGGCGATTGCGGGTGGATCATCGTCCCGTCGCCTAAACGCGATGCGCAGCAAAGTGTCGTCAACGTGGCATTCGACGCGGACGGTCACTGGTCCTCGTGCGGTCGTGTAACTCTCCAGGAGGGGAAAGACTTCGGCGTCATCAAACGCGTACAACAGGGTTTGTCGTGTCGCAGGAGCCACTGTGATCGTCATCCGAGCGAGCCGTTTCCTTTAGAGCACTTCCCGTTTTTGCGTGGCGGGCCGCGTGCTCAAAGCCCGCGCGGATCTACGGGAGCTAATAGTCTTCGGCTCTCTGCAATACGCTACACGAAAACAGAATCTGCTATAAGATCGCGAGGTGCAGCGTTTGAAAGCGCGATCCGCATAGTCAATACAACCTGATTGATCGGAACCACCTGCTCAATCCGCTCCGAGCGGAATGCACCCCCTGGAGCCACGTTATTACGGTACTGCGGACCGCGATTATATCGGCACCACACGGCCAGACCATGTGCCGATCCCGCCGCGGCATCATCCACTCGCAGCCTCCCTCGAACCTGCCAGATTGAAGATCGCTGACGCCGTCGGCTTCGAGCCTGGTCTATCCGGAAGCCGCGCAGCGTCCCAAACGGGGAACGGGGGGAAAGAAGCATTGTCCGAGCTGGCCGGACCCACGAGCTTTGCGGCACAACACCGCTCCGCGCCCAATGTGCGTGCAGGCGGGCTGTCCCTGGCGTGGCCGATCGCTGTGATCGCCCTCGTCTTGTACGGGTCGCTCCTTCCTTTCGACATCAATTGGACGGCTTATCAGGCGTCCGACGGTTTCGGCCTGTTTCAACTTGCACTGCGAGGTGGAACCCGCGAAGACATCCTAACGAATCTGCTGGTCTACATTCCGGTTGGTCTTGCCCTGATGCTTTACGGTAATACACGGATCGGGGCGCGTTGGGCTCGCATTCCGTTCGTGGTGCTTGTCGGTGCGGCCGTCAGTCTTGCGGCTGAGACCTTGCAGACCGGGATCGCAGCCCGTGTTGCTTCGTGGACGGACGTCGGACTGAACGCACTGGGCACCGCCGTCGGCGCGGTACTTGGTGCCGGTCTGTTTCGCGTCGTGTCCGCAGCCGGTGAGCGGCTAAGATGCAAGCTCGCGGAGCAGCCGTTTACTGTTCTGGCGTCGATTCTCACGATCGGGCTGTTCTCATACGGCTTGATTCCGTTTGACTTCATCACCGACACCTCGGCTCTACATGCATCGTTCGGGCGAGCGCGGTGGGATCTCAGTCACATGCGGCCGATCTCCCTGGGCGATCCACCCTATGCGCAATTGATTGCCCAACTCAGCGGGGCTGCATGGTTCGCCGTATTGGGTTATTTGCTCGCCCTGGCGGCTCGAGAATCGAAACGCGCCCATGTCGAAGCCATAGGGTCAGCCGTCAAACACGGTTTTGTCATCGCCGGTCTCATCGAGTTCTTGCAGGTGTTCACGATGTCGCACGGATTTGATCTTGCGATCGTCGTGCTCAGAGTGCTTGCTGTTTTGCTCGGCGCGTGGTACGCCGTATTTCTCGCAACGTTGCGAGGCGATTCGGATTGGCGGCGGCAACCGGGTCTAGCCGTCCCGACGCTGATGTTGATCGGGCTTGCCGTCTTTCAAGTCCTTGCCGGGTTCCTATCCTCCTTCGATCCGGACCTGCTGTCGATGCAGGCTGTCGATCTTGCCAATGTGGGCTGGGTTCCGTTCGAGGCGTTGTGGCGTCGACCGATGACTGCGGCGGCCTCCGAGGCTGCTTCTACCCTTGTCACTCACGGCGCACTGGCTGTGACACTGGCGATGATCTTGCGCCGTATCCACCTTGCACCGGTCTGGATCGTGACCGGTGTCGTTGTCACGCTGTACGCGATAGGGACTGAGGCATTGCAGTCGTTCACCGTTTCACAAACACCCGACCTTACAGGTCCGGTGCTTGCACTGGTCGCCGTCATCGCCGCGTCACATCTTCACAGAATGGTCCAGCCAGCCCGTCAATAACCCGCAGGACGGCCGCCTTTCCGCGGGTCGGAAGCACCCATCCAACCGTCATTGGTGCGCAGAATCGCCTGAACGATGCCCGTTCGTCGCTTCTCGGAAAGTATATGTCCTCGGTTGACAAGGGTGAGCCTTATGGGCTGCGGCGGCTCGGCGTCGAAGAAGACCATGTCGGGCCGCCACTGATGGTGCGGGCGCACACGGATCATCGCCTGCTGCAACGTCATACCACCGTCTGTTACGGAAAGTAGTACATTGAGCACGGAGCTGATAATCCTGGGACCTCCCGAAGCACCGAGCATCAGATACGGTCTGCCGTCTTTGAGGAGAATCGCCGGCGTCATGCTGGAGAGCGGTCGCTTGCCCGCTATAATCGCGTTGCGCTTCGAATGCACGAGTCCGTAGACGTTGGGTTTGTCAGGCTCGGCTGCGAAATCGTCCATCTCATTGTTGAGGATCAGCCCCCATTCATCGACGGCCGCCAGCGAGCCGAACGTCGTGTTGATCGTCTCCGTGCTGACGATGGCGTTGCCCCACCGGTCGACCACGCAGAAGTGTGACGTTCCTGTGTCATCGGGCACGTTCGTCGAACCGTATTGGTCGGGATCGAGAGACCCATCCGGATCGAGTGCGGCTGCGAGCCGCCCGGCGTATACTTTTGATGTCAGCAGCGCGACGGGCACCTCCGTAAAATCCGTGTCTCCCAGCCAGCGAGCGCGGTCCGCAAAGGCGTGCTTCATGGCCTCAATCTGATAGTGAACCGCCAGGACGGGGTCACGCCGGGCGATGGTCGCAAAGTCGACCGCCTCCAAGATATTGAGAGTTTCCGCCAGCGCGATACCCCCCGACGATGATGGCGGCATGGAAATAAGTTCGTAATCGCGGTAGGTAGATCGGATCGGCTCGCGCATGCGGACCTGATACTCGCCCAGGTCCTTCTCGGTGATGATGCCGCCGTGTTTCTCCATCTCGGCGGCGATCGCCTTGGCGACCGGCCCGCGATAGAAGAAGTCGGACCCGCCTTTGGCAATGCCTTCGAGCAGTCGTGCCAGTTTGGGCTGCACGAGCTTGTCACCAACGGTCGGCACGCGACCGTCGCCGAGGTGCGTCTCATATACGTAACGGCAGGATTCTTTCAGGAAAGCGTGCTTTTCATAGACCGCCAGCACCCTGCGGGCGCTATCCACATAGTCTTGATCAACCGGGAATCCCTCCTTTGCCAGTCGAATGGCCGGCGCGATTGTGCGCCCAAGCGGGATCGTTCCATGTTGTGACAACGCCTGGCACCGACCGGCCACCAGCCCGGGGACCGCCACGGCAAGATGCCCCCTTCGACTGGGCGCCGGGTTCTGCGGATCGCGTTTGGCGGCCTGCACGTACATGTCGGCTGTCGCGCCTGCCGGTGCGGTCTCGCGGAAATCCTGAACGACCACGCGCCCGTCGGCGAATCGCGCGATCATGAATCCTCCGCCGCCCAGACCCGTGCTGTAGGGTCGCGTCACCGCGAGCGCAAACGAGACGGCCACCGCAGCGTCGATTGCGTTGCCACCCGCTTTGAGGATCTCCAGACCGGCCTGCGAGGCATGCGCCGAATCGCTCGCCACCATCCCGTTTGTGCCCGTCGCGATCCAATCCGGTGTGTCTCCGTGAGCGGGTCCCGCCATCAGCACGGTAGATACAACTGCCACAGACCATTTTGTTGCTCGGTTCTTCATTGTCGGGGAACCCCCAAGCTGTGAGCGTCTTACTCGCCGTGTCAGACGGCTTTTGTTTATGTTACGCGTGAAGCATGGAAGTGGAAAGTGGAGAGATGTCGGTCAGATTCAAGGATGCGGTGTACGTGCGTCGGTTGGCACGAGCAAGCAAGTGGATGGCATTTACGGGCGAAGCGCGGACATGCGCTGTGTTATGGCCTGCTCGCCTACGCTAGGCATCGCACCCGGATGCTCGCTTCCTTGCCAAGGAGGGGTTGGGGGAGATTCTTCGCGATCTGCAACACCCCTTATATCCCCCCTTGACAAGGGGGAAGTAATGGTGTACGTGGCGCCGACGCAGTCGTAGAGTCCGCCATGCGGACCACGCGGGGTGATGGAGGAAGGTGTCCGTAGGATACCCTACCCGGTCAGTCGCGCCAGCGCAGTTCGGCGGAGACTCCGAGGTGATCGGAGACGCGATCCGGCCAGACGCGGTAGTCCACGAACTCCAGTTGCGGCGAAATCAGTATCCAGTCGATCCGCTTGCCGGGAGCGTTAGCTCGGAACGTCATCAATGTGTCACTTATTGGATAGTACGGCTGAAGGTCTAGCCGGGAAGCGAGTAGCCTGACCGCATCGTTTTCGTGGTGCCATTGACTGTTAAGATCACCCATCAGAACGATTGGCTTGCCGGCGTCTTCGAGGATTGAGACGAGTCTGTCAATCTGCTTGCGCCGAGCGGACGACGACATGGAGTTAAGGTGCACCGACGTAACCAGTAGCGGCCGGCCGGCAAACTCGATGTCGGCCATCACGAATCCCTTCGAGTGCCATGTCCCGGCCGGTAGGCGGTATGACACCGCATGATTTAGTTCCCTCGACGCAAGCAGCGCTGTTCCGTAGCTAGCCTTTAACCTCAGCGCGGCTGCATCAAAATGTAGACCATGATAGACGTGCGAGTAACCGGTGACATCGGCCAGCCGCCGAACGTGATCGAATGAGCCGCTCCAGGATGAAGACGCGTCAGCCTCTTGCACGGCGAGCACGTCGGGCTTCTCCCGTGCGACCACAGCCGCGATGCTGTTGAGATTCACGTCGACGCTCTCGCGTTCCAATCCGATCTGGTTTGCGGCAAGTCCTCTTCCGTGTGCAAGGTTCAGCGAGGCCACCCGGAGCGTCTGAGCCGGCGGATTCGCACAGCCGACGGTCGAGCAGCACAGCCACACAACTGCAAGGCGGATGGCTTGTCTTGACGTCCGACAAGGTTGTGCCGCGTCCGTCAGCATCACTCATTTGCCAACCAGGGCATCAGGTCGCGGACGTTGCGACCGGCGCGTTCCATCAGACTATCTGCATCGGCGTTGTGGAGCCTCTTGAAGTTCTTACCGCCTGTGCGGTATTCGTTGATCCATTCTTTCGCGAACGCACCGCTGCGGATCTCATCGAGGATGCGTTTCATCTCCTGCCGCGTCGCGTCGGTGATGACCCTCGGGCCTCGGGTGAGATCACCGTACTGGGCCGTGTTCGAGACCGCGTCACGCATGCCGGTCAAACCGCGCTCATATAGCAGGTCAACAACCTGCTTGAGTTCATGAACGCATTCGAGGTAGGCAAACTCGGGTTCGTAACCGGCCTCGACGAGCGTTTCAAAGGCAGCTTTGGTGAGCGCTGTCATACCGCCGCAGAGTACGACCTGCTCGCCGAAAAGATCGGTCTCGGTCTCTGTGGCGAAAGTCGTTTCGATGACACCGGCGCGCGTCGAGCCGATCGCCGCCGCCCAGGCGAGCGCGGTCTTGATGGCGCGGCCGGTTGCGTCCTGATGAATGGCCAGCAGGGCCGGCAGCCCCTTACCCTCCACATACAGCGACCGCAGCAACGCACCGGGGCCTTTCGGTGCGATCATGACCACGTCGACATCACTCGGCGGCTTGATGAACCCGAAGTGGATATTGAACCCGTGCACGAACCCGAGCGTCTGGCCGGAACGAAGGACCGGAGCGATGTGCTCGTCGAACACGCTTGCGGCGGACTCATCCGGAAGTGTGAGAATGACAAGATCGGCGACGGCCGTCGCCTCCCACACCGCCTTCGGTTCAAAGCCATCGGCCTTGGCCCGATCGGAGCTTCGCCCAGGCCGCTGACCGACGACAACGACGACACCGGAGTCGCGGAGGTTGAGGGCGTGGGCTCGACCCTGGTTGCCATATCCGATGATGGCGACACGACCCTTCTGGAGAACAGCCGGATCGGCGTCGTCTTCACGGTAGATCGTTAAAGCCACAGCAGCTTACTCCCCGTTGATTTGGCGAACCCATCACAATCCCGGCGAGCTTCCCAATAGACGCACGGGCATCAACGTTGCGTTCCACTGGTTGGCGATCATAATGCGGCGTCTACGCCCTGACCAGTCGGTGGCAACGGGAGCCTCTTATGACACCGGAGCAAGACAACCTCCTCGATCGTCTTGTGGCTGCGTTGTCCAGCGAGGACGAGCAGACGCTCGCTGGTGCGCTGAGCCTGGCGCGAGCCGCCGACATCGCCGAATCGTTCGAGTTGCTCGGTGACGAAGATCGGTCGCATATCCTCTTTGCGCTTCCGCCTCATACGGCGGCCGAAGTCATCGTCATGCTCGATGAGGCCGTACGTGGCGACGTGGTCGACGACCTCGACACCGAGTCGCTGACGGAGATCGTCTCGGAACTCCCTCCGGATGACGCCGTCGACATGCTCGCCGAGCTCTCGGCCGACGAGGTGGCTGAGATCCTCGAACACATAAAGGACGAGCAGTCCGACAAGATCGAGGAGCTGCTCGAATACGACGAGCACACGGCGGGCGGGATCATGACGCCGGATGTCGTGGCCGTGCCGGCCTCGAGGACCGTCGCGGACGCCGTGGAGTTCGTCCGCGAAGCGACGCAAGAGGAGGATCTTCATGAGATCTACATTGTCGACGAGGATCAGAAACTGATCGGAACCGTCCCGCTTCGTCGCCTCGTGACCAACCCGCCGACGACCAGACTCGAAGCCGTTTGCGATCGTGATCCCGTCGTCGTGTACGCCGACGATGATCAGGAAGCGGTTGTTCAAATCATCCGCAAGTACGACGTGATGTCGGCTGCCGTGGTCGATGAGCGCGACCGCCTGCTTGGGCGCATCACGCACGACGATTTGCTTGATGTCGCCGAGGAGGAGGCGGCGGAGGACCTGTACCGCATGGCCGGTACCGACCCGGCGGAGTTCGAGACGAGTTCGGTGTTTCGCGCCGCGCGGATTCGGTTAATGTGGCTTTTGCCGTGCATGTTAGGCATGTTGCTCACCGCTTCCGTACTGGGAGTCAGCAAGCCGCAGTTCAGTGCCGCGATGTTCGGCGCCTTGGCGTTGTTCGTGCCGATGATCGGTGCGATAGGGGGCAACAGCGGCGTTCAAATCTCGACGGTGATCGTCTGCGGATTCGCTACCGGGGAGCTCGGCTCGACCAAGTTCCTGCGGGCCTTTCTGCGCGAGGGGCGGATTGCCCTCGTGATGGCGGTGGTATGTGGGTTATGCGCGTGGTTGCTGGTCTCGATCAGCCTCCCTGTGTTCGAATCGCTCGGTCCGGACTCGGCCCCGGTATCCAACCAGGGACGCCTGGCCGTAGCGGTCGGACTGGCGATGACCTCGGCGATTCTTGTGGCTGCGATCCTCGGTATCGTGTTGCCGTTTTCCTTCAGGCGGTTGGGTGTTGACCCGGTGATCGCTTCGGGACCGCTGGTCACGACGATGAACGACGTCGTATCCATTGCCATCTATATGACACTGGCCATACTTATCGCGCAGTGAGACGGTCGGCAAACGTGCTGCATGACCGACTGGAAATTCGGCCCCACATACCCCAATCCCCAATCCCCAATCGACCATCCCCCTTCATCCTTGCATCCTTCATCCTTCTCCCCCAACCGTCTCGTCGTCCTCAACGACCTTCAGTTCAGGAACCACATCGGGGCGATCGGGGTCGAGTTTGGGCAGATCCCTAAGCGATTGCAGGCCGAACACTTCGAGGAATCTCCTCGTCGTTCCGTACAGAAGGGGCCGGCCGATCTCATCGGCCCGCCCCACAATTCGCACCAGGTTCATCTCGCGCAGCCGTACGAGCATATCTCCGACGGCCACACCGCGAATCGCCTCGATGTCCGCGCGGAGGACCGGCTGTTTGTAGGCGACGATCGCCAGCGTTTCCAGTGACGCGGCGGACAGTCGCGACTCTGCCCGTACCTTGTGTAGTTTGCCGACCCAGGGGTTGTAGGCCGGGAGCGTGAGCATCTGATGACCTTTGGCGACGGCCTCAATCCGAAACGACACCCCGGCACGCTCATACCGCTCGTTGAGCGTCTCGATGTGACGCTTCACGTCACCGGCGTCGCCCACGCCAAGGATCTGGGCGATTCTGGCCGCCGGCAATGGAGCTTCGGTCGAGAACAGCAAGGCCTCAACTATCGACTCCGTGGTAATCTCCGGAGCCGATTCACGCGCGGGTGCATCTGTCGAAACGTCGGTCGTGTCACTCATCGATGCCGATCATAATCGCTGGCCGGTGGGATGGCGAGAGCGGATCTGCGTCGTTGCGTTTCCAGCGGCGTCAGGTTATACACAAGACGCAAGGAACGGAGGCTTAGGTGGACATGAGCAGCAGCGTCAACAAGATCCGCAACGCCGATTTTTCGCGCGGCAAGGATGGCCCGAACGCCTGGGTCTGGTCCGCGACAACCAAGCAAGCACGCTGGAAATGTGGGTTGCCTGATCGACCGGCGGATGAGGGCGGTATGACGATCCTGGTCCGTAGGCACACGGGTACCGCATTCTGGTCGCAGATCGTCGCATGCAATCCTGGAAAGTCCTACCGGGTCGAGGCCACGGTTACTTGCGATCTGACCGCAGCCGACCCTGCGACGGCGGGTGAATCAATCGGGTTGGTACTCGCGGTTCAGCCGATGGTAGGCGAGCGTCCTGTCGGCGAGCGTCCTGTCGGCGAGCGGCGGGTTACGCCGGGTTTGCACCGTGCCTCCGAACCCATCGCGATCCGCACGTACTACGAGACTCCCGACAATATCCGGCGACTGAAGCTGTCCATCGGCGTCATCAACATGCGCGGAACCACGTGCATCCACCACGTTCGCCTGATTGAGATTCTCGAACCGGAGGAGATGTCGCACATATTGGCGATTCCCGCGCCGTCCTATGCACTGCCGGCACCGCGCTTTGTCAAGTGTGTGTGCATCTGCTCGGCGACGGCTGCGGACAGGCCCATCACCCATCGGCTGGGCATCTGTTTCGGTGATTCGAATGTATGCACCCTTGGTCCTGAGGAACTTCGGGTTACCGACCTCACCGGCAACGCTCTGTTGCTACCCGACGCCGCACCGCCACCATCGATCCGCTCGCTGACCGGTCTGATGAAGCTCGCAGCGAACCGGATCGTCGTGATTTCGCTGCCGGCGATGACAAAGCTCACCGGCGGGTTGTTGAGTCTGCACCGCATCGAGCAGGACGACGATCCGATCCACGCGAAGGTGAGCTGCGCCAACCACGCAACGCGGGGTTTCGCGCTACACGACGTATTTCCCTACGCTTGGCCCGGCCACGCAACCGGCAGCTTCGTCCAGAATCAGTTCCGCAGGACCGGAGCCCTCAAGGCGTTTTGCGAGAAGCACGGATTTGTCACGTTACTTCTGTCGGTGTGTGACCAGGACGTAACCTCCGATCGGCCGATCTGCCTGTACAAGGAAACACCCGGCGGCGGCCTGTTCGTGTTGGACATTGAACCGGCCGAAGCTGAAGGCTCAACATTCGGCGAGCCCGCCCTGGCGATGCACCTGCTACTATCCGTTCTGGGCCAAACGCAAAACAGCCTGGGGCAATTCACGGTACCCGTTCAAGATGAGGCGGCGCTCCGCGAGTTGATTCGGGACATGGACGTTCGTTTCGAGCCGTTCGTCGTGCACGACGCCGATGTCCCCACCGAGGAACTTACCGAGCAACTCGTGACCATCGGCCGGGAGGATCAGTCATACGGTATGCCGCTTACGCCCAAGCCTGTCATCCTAGTTCGCAGTGGTCTGACATCCGGCGACGCGGAGAGCGTCTACGGCGCGTTTCTCTGGTTCAAGCAGTTCGTTCGGATGGAACCACACGCATGTCCCTATGCCCAGCAACTCGCCTCGCAGTTTCGTCTGGCCTGGGTGCCGTTGGTTGCGCCGTGGGAGGCCCACGACGGTTGGCTACGAGGCGGTCGTCCACCGGTTGAGACGATGGCCGTCACGACTGAAGGTGCGGATATCGCCGCACTTATTGATATCGCCTCGTGCCCAACAAACGAGGTCGGTGTGGTGCTACCGAGCCATGAAGGTGCTTATCGACGGTATGCGGAGTGGCTGCCGCGCATTGTTGAGGCATTTGCGCCTGGGCGTTACTTCATGCATTATGTTGATGACCGTGAGGTGTTCTGTGACCGTGACCGGTTTGCATGGCGGCATCTGCGGCATCATGTGCAGGTGATCGTCGATCCCGAAGCATTTCAAACCGACGCGCACCGGGACGTGACCGGTGGCGGTGGTCAGGTCATCCGCATCGAGATACCCGGACATGACGCCGACTTCCCCGCTCACTCGATTCAGCGCACCGACCTAGCCGCCACGCTCCTCGAACATGTCATCGGGTTGCAGTACGGCCTGATCGCCGTCAACCGGCAGCCGACAACGGTTCATTTCGATGGGTTTCCACCTGTGGGTTCCGGCCAAGCTCTTATCATCGACCGCCGCGATCCGATGCTGCAAGCCAATGCATCGCAGGTGGGATGAGGCGGGCCGTCACGTATCAGCAAACCCCAACTGACAATGTCCATCCGCCAAACGCAAAGAGGATCTTTGCGCTCCCCCTAATCCCCTTCATCCTTCCGCATTCATCCTTCTCCCCCCAACCCATCACTCGTTTGTGGTTCTTCGCGCGAACCGAATCGCTTGCTTGATGGGTGTCAGCGCAGCATCGGGAAGCAGTCCGTAATTGTCAATCTCCACGCCGGTAACGCCCAGCTCCACGGCTCGTGATAGTGTACTGACGAGCTGAGGACCACGCGTACCGATCGCGAAGCTCTCGGGCAAACGCAGCTCGTTGCGACGGGCAGCCCGTGACAACGCCGTGTTCAAATGCTCGGGATGATCCAATCGTGTGATGACGGCTGCGGGAAGACTGTAGTTAAGCCCGATCTCCGGCCCCCCCGCCGGGTTATCTAGGCACCGATCGAGCAACAGTTCACACGTACATGCCTCGGTCAGACGCCGCAGCAGTGATGAGAGTTCCTCGGTCCGCCAGCGGCAGTACGCTTCCAGTGGCGCGTTGCCGGCAAGGATCGCATCGGCTGATTGATCTGTGACAGTACCGGTGTCGAGCGTTCGTTGCAGGATAGTCTGCACCGACCGTCGTGCCATGTCGACGTCAACGCCGGCCGCAGTAGCGCGCTGATAGCACGATTCGCAGAAACACGTCGCCAGCAGCGCTCTTTCCGTTGATCCGAGCGACATGCCTCCACGAAGATCATCCTTGAGTGCTTCCGGCCAGGTGATCTGAAAATCCGCGATCGTGACGCCGCCTACGTTCTCGTATGCGGACAGATCGGAGACGAGACCATCCAGATACGCCTGCACATCCGGGTTCGCCAGACATACCGCGTAGTGCGACTCAGCCTCGAACACGTTCTTGCAGGCCATCTCGGGGTGACGTTGTGCTAGCCGCCCGGTCATCGCAGCCGATACGATCAGGCGCAGCTCCATCGCCCGCTCGGCACAGGCGTCGGCGATGCGCTTGAGCGGATGCCGACCCTTGACCCAGCCCGATACGATCGGCTTGCAACGCGTGGCTGCATAATGCTGGTCGTCCGGGTGAAAGAACAGACCGCCGCGCGTCCTGACAACACGCGGCCTGATATCGCGCACGTGCAACTGCGTCACTGGTGGCGACGCGACCCATACCGAAACACCACTAATCCCAACCTCGCCGTGTAACCGATCCAAAACGGCTGCGACGCCCTCGTCGATCAAATCCCAGGGATAAGCAGTTAGAAATACGCTGAGCATCACGATCAAGCCTCCTCGGTTGTGGGGACCACCTCGTCGTAGGTGCTCTCGAGCACATCGACCATCCGCCGGTGGGCCTGCTCGGCCGTCACGCCGTAGGACTTCGAGGCGACGGCCTTGGCGCCGGGAATCACATTTCCCTCCCGGTCGACGGCCTCACACGTGGAGATCCAGTGATCCTCGTCAAATTCCACATGGACGCCGAACCACAGCGGCTCTTCACACTCGTTCCACGCTTTGTAGAGATGAAACGGCATCTTCCTCAATCAGATTGGACATGATCGCCCGCTACGATTCTACCGGGTGGGATTATGCAGGCAAGACATCTGCGTCAAATCGGGATGGCGCACCACCGGGCGCGTTTAATTGCATGCATGGTTCGAGGGGGCAAGAGATCGGTTTGACTAACAGGATGCTCATGTCGCTCGTGCGAGAATCCTTTCTCGCACGAATGGTGGCGTTGGGCCACTTCATTCCGGTGGCCATGTCTCACGACACCTCGACGATAGTAGGCCTTGAACGCGAAAACGGCGGTTCCAGAGCGATCATCTGGGATGAGGCAAATGGGGTCCGCGATCTCCGCGAGTTGTTGGAGGCTGACTTGGGACTCGACCTGACCGGTTGGACGCTCGAGGAGTCCAGGGATGTCTCAGCCGACGGAACGGTGATCGTGGGCATCGGCACCAACCCTTAATGGGTACGAGGAGGGGTGGGTGGCCGTCATTCCGGAGCCGTCGACGCTGATCCTGGCAGCCTTTGCCGCGTGCATCATCGGCTCACGTCGCAGGATCACAATCGGCCAAGTGCCATAGCCCGGTAACGCCCTCTGAGCTGTGTGGAAGATAGGATGAAGATGTCCCGGTAGTCGTTGAATTTGTTTGAGGGGTATCCATCGTTTACGCCACCGCCTGGCTGCTGTCAACAGCACGGTTCTCCAACGCCGCCACCAACATGTGCACCTGTTTGTATCCTCTGA
>Ga0307432_1001092_pt1 | contig 17485 bp, 16 predicted proteins | sample SalMarWE160150MG_FD_202158 | JGI IMG/M metagenome (GOLD analysis project Ga0307432, IMG submission 202158) | Salt marsh sediment microbial communities from the Plum Island Ecosystem LTER, Massachusetts, United States - WE1603-150 | ecosystem: Environmental > Aquatic > Marine > Intertidal zone >...
TGAGATAGCTATACCGATAATGATAACAGCTACAGTCCAGAACGGTTCACTGAGCCCAGATCGATTCCAGCCAAGATTCACCAAAAGTGCTGTGGTATTGGCAATTGTGGCGATGGTAATCCAACCAAGATATACACTAAAAGGAAGATGAACCAAGTATTTTTCAGATTTTGATGAATCTGCTCTGCCAATATGTAGTTTTACATAGATGCCTATTAAAGAAACCAACAGGACTAGCATAAGAAAAAGGGATATAGAGACAAGTTCAAAGTGCCAGGCAAAAATCCAACTGAGGTTGGCAAGAGAAGAAGCGAAAAATAGGATACCTATTTTTTCCAGAAAAGAAGAATTTTGCGTATTCTTTCTAAAAGCATAGACCAACTGATAAACAATGAAAATAGCAAGTAATAGGTAGATTACTCCCCAAATTGAAAAAGTAAATCCTGCCGGAACGAACAAGTTAGGGTATTGGTCAGATAACTCACCGGTTGTCTTGTTGTTTAAAGGAAGGGCGACAGCAAGATAGTTGACCATAACCATACCGAGAAAGCCTAACAAGTTTAGGATCGATAAAGTTTTTCTTAACCGAGTATTATTCATAATTTCTCCTCCTTTTCTTTATTTATAATATGTGACAGGGGACGGTCTTTGTCACACTTTAATCCTCGATACTATACCTCGATTAATACTTAAAATTTCAGTTATCCCCCTGATGGATAAATTAGATTTCCTTTTTAGATTTAATATCAAATTATCCCTATAATATTTATTCTGGCTTTTAGAAATATCTTCAATCTTTAGATCTTTTTCTTTAACATATCTTTTTATATATTTATATGCTTACTCGTAATTGGTAATTTCTTTTGCTGGTATATTATTTGATTTATATTCCAAACTAATAAAGGTTGATGGTTTTTGTGAGAAGGCTTGGAAGAGTTGGATGGCTTAAGGTATTTTTTAGATATTTTAGATGAAAAAATGGTTAATATTTCTTCTTTGTTTAGGCATAATAATTTCCTTGTACCCAATTTTTTTTAATTATATGCCTTTTTACGCAATGTGTCAAAGAGCCATCCCCTGTCACATTATATAAATATATTTGACCATACCAATCTTTTGATTTAATATAAAAAACAAAAAGCACCCTTTTAGATTAGCTTAAATAAGCAAATAAGAAGTTGTGTAAAATGAATATCCTCTTATTAGTAAAAGCTGATAAGAGGATATTTTATAAACAGGTTGAATAACAAAAGTAATAACAATTGAAGCTGTAAAATTATTTACTGTATAAACTTTCCTTTGTAAGAATAACATGCAGATAAGGATGAGGATTATCTATATGAATTATTCTATACCAATAGAAAAACAAATAAGTATTATAGTACCAGTTTATAATGAGGAAAAAATTCTTTCAGCTAATTATTCTTACTGGTATCAACTTTCTCAGGTTACAGAGCTTATCTTTGTGGATGGAGGTAGTACGGACCGAAGTGTTGAGCTGGCTGCAAAATTAGGAAAATTATTACATGGTAAAAAAGGACGAGCTTTGCAAATGAATTTAGGAGCTTATAAGGCAAGTGGAAAGATATTATTGTTTATTCATGCTGATACCCGACTTGATCCTGCAGTTTTTCCTATTGTCATGGAAAAATTAGAAGAAGACCAACTGGTAGGAGGTTGTTTTTCATTATTTCTGGCTGGTCAAAGCATATTATATCGTCTTATCGATTATTTAGGGACTATGAGAGCGAAATTAACCCGGATATTTTATGGTGATCAGGGGCTATTTATCAAGAAAAATATTTTTTTAAATCTGGGAGGTTTTCCAGAGGTTCCGATTATGGAGGACATATTGTTTTCGGCGAAGATGAAGAAAAAGGGAAGGACAATTGTCCTTCCGGAAAAAATATGGATTTCCCCTCGACGATGGGAACAACGGGGAATTATCGCAACCATTTCAATGTATCTTTTTATGTCTTCCTTGTTCTATCTGGGTTTTTCACTTGCCAAAATTAGAAAAATCTATGAGGACTTAAGATGAATCGATGGTTAATACTTTTTGCTAAAGAACCGAAAAAGAATCAAGTAAAAACAAGGCTTCGTCCTTATTTGCCAACAGGCTCTGCGGAAGGTATTTACATGGCTTTTTTTAGAGACGTGGTTGAAATTGCGCGTCAGGTACAATGTGAAAATAGAATGATTGCTTATGAGTCGGTGAGTGAAAATCCTGAATTTATTCAAAAAGTAGCACCCGATTTTAAAACAATAAAACAAACAGGTAAAGATCTGGGAGAAAGGATGTATAAAATTTTTTGTTAGTGTAAACTTTAGTGGGGTAGTTAGAAGAAAATTTTTTGGCGGATTTTACACCACAAAGTGCATCATGCTATTATTATTGGAACCGACATACCGACATTACCTGCTGAAAATTTACAGATGGCATTTAAACAACTTAGTTATCACGATATTGTCTTAGGACCCAGTTTGGATGGAGGCTATTATTTAATTGGCTTAAAAAAACCTCACCGAGAGATATTCATAAATATTGATTGGGGTTCCAATCGGGTTTTAAATCAGACTGTATGCAAAATCAATAAAATGCACCTAAAGGCGTCGTTTATTCCCCGATGGTATGATGTGGATGACCAGGATGGCCTTAGCAGGCTGATAAAGGATTTAAAAGGGAAACAGGATAAATCAATTGCGCGTTGGACTAGAAAGTATTTAGGAGTATAATCATGAACAGCTTTATTAATACAGGAGAAATAATTTTATGACGAAAAGAAATTCTGTGGTTAGATAAGGAAAATTAAAGAATCATTTAAATCTTTGTTGAAATCTATTGAACAAAAATGAAAATCTTTCCTAGTCAATTAGTATTTTTTTTAAAGCACGATTTTTGCTTTAACGAGAGGTGTAAAAAAATGGATACAAAAAAGATTATTGTATTGGGAGCAGATCATGCAGGTTATGAAATCAAGGAGTTTATTAAAGAACAATTAACAAATTTAGGATATGCATTGGAAGATATAGGAACAGACAGTACAAAAAGTGTTGATTATCCGGATTTTGCGGAAAAGCTGGGTTTGCAGGTAGCAAAGAATCCTGCCAAGAAAGGTATTCTCACCTGTGGAACCGGTATAGGGGCTTCGATTGCTGCAAATAAAATTCCCGGTATCAAAGCTGCTTTAGTTCATGATGAAAAGGAAGCTATATTAAGCATAGAACATAATAACGCGAACGTATTGGTTTTAGGAGGAAGACCTTTCGATAAAAAAAAGGTAAAAAAAATATTACTGGCGTGGTTAAATGCTGATTTCCAGGGAGGAAGACATGCTCTAAGAATTAATAAAATTGAGAAAATTGAGAAAAAATACAGCCATGAAATCATTTAATTCATATAAAATATGTGCTGCTTTTATTTCTATTTTATATTGTTAAAAGCACATAGAAAGGAGCTGTCTTATGGAAATCCGGAATAAAAAAACCAAATTTATAGATTATTATACCAACCAGACATTAAAACTTTGTGATTTGTCGGTTTATAAATTTGACATGAGTTCTTTTCTTCTGGTTATTTTTGGAGGAACCGGAGACCTTAGTCAGAGAAAATTAATTCCCGCTCTTTATAACCTCTTCCTTGAAAAAGAGCTGATTAAAGAATTTTCAATTATGGGGTTGGGTCAGACAGAGATGACAGATAAAGAATATCGTGAATTTTGTCGAAGTACCATTCAAAAATATAATCCGGAAAATTATAATAAGTCCAATTGTGAGTCATTTTTAGAACATTTTTATTATATTCCTGGAAATTTGATCGAAAATGAGATTTACCAAAAAATTAAGACTAAATTATTTCAATTAACGAAACCTAACAAAAAGGAGGCTAAATCCAATATAATTTACTATCTTGCTATTCCTCCCAAAGTAGTTATTCCTGTAGTTGAGCAACTCAATAGATTTGATTTGTACAAGGGCACTTTTCGCTCAAAAGTAATTGTTGAAAAACCTTTTGGCAGAGATAGAAAAACAGCTCGTAAGCTAAATAAACTTGTTTTAAAAGCCTTTGAAGAAGAGCAAGTATATCGGATTGACCATTATTTGGGAAAGGATACGGTCCAGAATATATTCTTTTTCCGACTAAGTAATACTATATTTGAACCCTTGTGGAATAGAAATTATATTAGCCAGGTTCAGATTACGGTCGCAGAAGATATCGGCATTGAAGGTCGAGGAAAATTTTACGAACAAACCGGAGTAGTACGCGATATGGTTCAAAACCACATTATGCAGTTGATTGCTTTGGTAGCCATAGAGCCACCGGTTGGATTCGAACCTGATTATGTTCGTGATGAGAAAGTCAAGGTCTTTCATGCTATTCGTATGATGGATGAAAAATATATAGAGAATTATATGATTCGTGGGCAATACGGTCCCGGAAAAATCAAAAATCATTCGATTGCCGGGTATCGACAAGAGGAATATGTATCACCTGATTCCAATACACCTACATTTTTTTTCGGAAAATTTTACATTGATAACTGGCGGTGGGCTAATGTGCCATTTTACGTTCGAACCGGGAAACGACTTCCTAGAACCCTTACTGAAATTTATATCCAATTTAAATTTCCACCCCTTCAATTATTAGGTCAAGGTGCCCAGAAAATGGAACCCAACGCTATTAGAATAGGGATACAACCAGATGAAGAAATTGCCCTCCATTTAAATGTAAAGCAGCCAGGAATTAATAATCAATTAGGTTGGGTACAGATGTTATTTAATTATGAAGAGACTTTCAAAAAGAAACAACACCCGGCTTACGAACGCATAATTATGGATTGCATTAAAGGGGATTTAACTTTATTTGCCAGGCAGGATGGCGTGGAAGCGATGTGGTCTATTGTTGACCCAATTATCCAATGGTGGGAAAGCCATCCACCAAAAGATTTTCCCAATTATCCTGCGGGTACATGGGGTTCACCAGAAGCTGCATTATTATTGGAACGGGAAAGACAAAAATGTAGATATAAAGACATTTTTTAGAATAAACTGGGGTGGTGAAATGAATACCGTAAAAGTGATGATATTTAACAAGAGAGAAAGATTATTTTTTCATCTGGTTAACAAATGGAATGAAATTGGTTCTTGTGCATGCCAATCAAGGGGATTATTTAATGCTGCTGTCTCCGGAGGTAAATCTCCCCAACCATTTTTTACGCAACTTTCTCAAAATAAAGAGATTAATTTTTGGGATAAAACTCATATATTTATGGTAGATGAACGATTTGTTTCTCCTTAATTATGTACCAGATTTTAATAAAAAAAAGTAAAAAATTACCAGCAGCATGGGTTCAACCGGAAAAAGGAATACTTTATTTCTTTTTAGATAAATCAGCGGGTTCTTTACTAACATTGAATAAAAATTTCGTTATAAGTTGAATAAATATAGTAAAAGGGGAGAGAATTATGCCAAATCTCAATGGGTATCGTCGTATAATACAAAATCAGGTTCCGATATATATTAAATCTAAACAACCGGATTGGTTTATTCCCACACTTCAGGCGGATCGTTTTTTATGTTTGTACAAACAAAGCGATACTTTATCTCAGGCCACTCATGCTTACCAGGATTTATACCAGGATGAAAATATTGATTATAAAGCAGGGCAACTACTATCCCATTTATCTATCAAGAAGGCTGAAAACTATCAAGGTAGAGTTCATTATCGATCACCAGATTCTTTAAAAGAATGCTGGTTTCACTTAACCAATCGATGTAATATGGATTGTGGATACTGTATGTTTAAAAATTGTCGGATAAAAGATAAGGAGCTTACAAAAGAACAGATATTTAAAGTGATTAAAGAAAGTTATCAATTGGGTGTCCGAATCTTCTATTTTACCGGGGGAGAACCTCTGGTATATCCCTATTTCCGAGAAGTGATTGAAAAGATACTTAGTCTACCGCATACGCATGCGGTTATTTTGAGTAATGGTAAAGCAGTTAGCCACTTTTCGTCCTGGTTAAATACGCTATCTAAAAAAAGAGTGCACTTTCAGGTTAGTGTAGATGGCAACCCAAAAATCCACGATACTATTCGAGGAAAAGGAGCTTATGCTGAATTAAAAAAGAATTTAATTAATTTGCAACAAATTGGTTTTCCCGTTACTTTGGCTATGTGCGTGAATAGATTAAATCTTAGGGAAATGGTTTCGTTGGTACAAATTGCCGGGCAGTTGGAAGTAAAAAACATTCATTATCTATGGTTATTCCTTAAAGGTAAGGCAAAAGAAGAAAAAGTGATAAAAAACGAACTTATTTTTCATGAACTAATTAAAGCTTACAAGCTTGCCCAGGAGAAAAATATTTTTATAGATAATATAGAAATTATTAAGTCACAAATATTCTCCCTACCCGGAACTCGTTTTGACTTGAGTAATGCCGGGTGGGAGAGTTTGGCTATTAGTCCGGAAGGATATATTTATCCTTCACCAGCTTTAATTTTTGAAAAAGAATTAAATGCAGGACATATTAGTGAGGGCATTAAAAATATTTGGCTAAAAAGTCCTGTATTTGAAAAAATCAGAAAAACTTCTTTGATTGATAATAATTTAGAGCAAGGAGATGCTATGAGATTTTTAATAGGTGGCGGAGATATAGACCACAGTTATATTGCCGGAAAACATTTTGTGGGACATGATCCTTATCGAAAGCTATACCCTCAGGTTGCTCTATATTTATTATCTAAAGAGGTTCAGAAATATCCCTGTAAAGATATTGGAATAATCTGTAGAATGGGAGATCGATTATTCAGGTGTGAAGCTACTGATTCCCCGGTTCAATTTACCCATTCTAATTGCGTCTTATCTTTATCGGATAAAGATAATTATTATCTGGTTAAATCTTTTTATTCACTGGCTGCTGAAAAGGTCAATAAGGATATTGTAAATCCAGTTCATTATGAAGAAACCCAAGTAGCGCATATACCAATTAAATGTAGAAAACGTAGTTATGGATGTGGTAGCCCTGTTTTGGACTGTGAATTAAGTAAAGGAGAAGTTCTCGTCGATTTGGGAAGTGGTTCAGGCTTGGAATGTTTTATTGCTGCCCCTAAAGTTGGTGAGTCAGGAAAAGTATACGGAATTGACATGTCCGAAACAATGCTTAACTTAGCCCGGGAAGCACAAATAGAAGTGGTTAAAAATATTGGATTTAATAATATGGAATTCCTGCATGGTTTTTTAGAAGATATTCCCCTGATTGATGCGATGGCTGATGTCGTGATTTCTAATTGTGTTATCAACCTGTCACCGGATAAACGAAAGACTTTTGCTGAAATTATGCGTATCCTTAAACCCGGAGGAAGATTATTCATCTCTGATATTGTTAGCGATGAATTGATTCCTCTTGATATTCAGTATAATGAAAAACTGCGGGGAGAGTGTATTGGTGGAGCGATGCAGGAAAAATACCTTTTTTATATGCTGGAAAACCTTGGTTTTCAAATGATACATTTAAAAAAACGATTTCCCTACCGGATAGTAAAAGGATACACCTTTTATGCAGTGACTTACTCTGCCTATAAAAAAGGAAAAGAAAAAAAGAAAAAAGTTATCTATCCGGGCCCTTTTAAGGCAGTAGTGGCCGATGATGGCAAAATAATCTATCGAGGTATTAAGACGGAAATTCATTCTGGAATAGATAAGAATTTAGACGAAACTTTTTTTGAATTGAATGAAAATGGACTAGTAATAAATATTGACCAGGAGATTAATTGCTGTTGTGGAATTACTCCGGAGGTTACTATAAATCATAAAAAAATAGAAGATATAAAAATTACCAAAAAATTTTCTCAGGATTGTATGGTATGCGGAGCAAAATTACAATATCTGGAAAAAAGCATTCAGCAAAGCTGCTATTTCTGTGGTCGAAAATTATGGACGAATACTATATGTACGAATGAACATTTTATTTGCGATAACTGTCATTCGCAGGATGCCCTGGATTTTATTAAAAATTTTTGCCTAAATGCTCGAGATAAGGACATGATTGCTCTTTTTAAAAAGATCAGGGCACATCCTTCTGTCCCTATGCATGGTCCGGAATACCATTCTCTGGTTCCGGCAGTCATATTAACTGTTTACGGGAATCTCTCAGGGCAGAATACTGCTCAATTAATTTTTGATGCTATCCATCGAGGAAAGACAATCAGCGGAGGAGCTTGTTCGTTTTTAGGCATATGTGGTGCAGCTATTGGTGTAGGTATTGCCCTATCTTTATTATTAAAAGCTAATCCTTATAAAGCCAGGGAAAGGCAAATTGTACAAAAGGTAACACATCTGGTTTTAAAAGAAATTTCCCGTTATCATGCACCTCGTTGCTGCCAAAGAGATTGTTGGCTTGCTTTAAAAGCTGCCTCACAAATTTTACCCAGATATCTTGATCTTGAATTAGCAGCAGAAGAAAAATTAATTTGTGAACAATTTTCCCAAAATAAAGAATGTATTGGAAAATTATGTCCACTTTTCCCCGGTCATTAATAATAGACCTCTTTATATGACTGGGAATAAAAGGAAAAAATAAATCCTTTTGCTTAACTAAAATAAGTCATTAATTTCAATAACCATTTAATCATCAGTTTAGAACCCCAATCAGCAAACCATTCGTCAGTTGCTCGCTGAGGAGCCAATCCTAAAGTGGGATAAACATGGCTGGTCAAGCCGATATCATAAATTTTTAGTTTTTTCCTTTTCGCTAAAACAAATTCATTAATTAATTCTCCGGCTCTTGGTCCCAATATATGTACCCCTAACAAGTGACCTAAAGCGGTTGTTAGAATTTTTACTTTACCGTAAGCGGTCCCCTCGGTGATAGCACGGTCATCATGTTCAAATGATTGCCGATAGACACGATAATTTAGTCCTTTTTCTTTGCATTCTTCTTCCGTATAACCCAGATGGGCCAGTTCCGGTTCAGTAAAAGTGGTCCAGGGTGCTCCCTGATAATTGATAGAGGAATTCAGAGGTAACAGGGCATTTCTTACTGCCAGTTTTGCTTCGATCTCAGCGATATGGGAAAACTGATAACCACCGATACAATCTCCTGCAGCCCATATATTGGATGCCGATGTTTTTAAATGGCGATTAACTTTAATGCCTTTTCGGTCATATAAAATATCGGCTGCTTCCAGGTTTAAATCTTCTACATTCGCTTTCCTGCCCAAAGCGATTAACAGATGTTCACCGGGTTCAGAAATATTTTTATCATCCTTCATACTCACCCGCCAGCCTTTTTCATCCTTTATAATCTTGCTAACCGAATAATTCAAATTAATTTTCAATCCCTTATTTTCCAGGTATTTCGTTAAATCTTCTGCTAATTCAGCATCATCATGGATCAATAATCGATTCAAGTCATTAAACAAAGTGACCCGAGTTCCCAAATGGTGAAACGCCTGAGCTAATTCTACCCCTATAGGGCCCCCTCCGATAACCAGTAATGAATCAGGCATTTTTTTAAATTTCCATATGGTTTGATTGGTTAAATATCCTCTCCTTAATCCATTGATTTTGGGAACAACCGGAGAAGAACCGGTACAGATAATAAATTTTTTGGCATGATAATTCAACTTATCTATCTCAATATGGTGGCTATCTAAAAATTTAGGGTTCCCAAAAATAACTTCTACGCCATAGCGTGTGAGCAAATCTCGGGCTTTGGATGCTTTTGAGGCGTTACGGGTGGTATCCCGGATATAATCCATAACCTGATTCTTATAATCGACAAAGGGTATGTTGGTTTTATTCTTTTTCTTCTTTTTCAAAGGTAAATGGTTTGCCTTATATATTAAATTTCCCAGAGAAATGAGCGTCTTGGAAGGAATACATCCTGTCCAGGAACATTCACCTCCCAACCGATTTTTTTCAACAAGGGCAGTTTTAACCCCTATTGCTCCTGCCGCCACCGAAGCGATTAAACCTGCTGCTCCTCCTCCGATTACCATAAGTTCAAAATTTCTATTTTTCATTCCGCAACCCTCCTCTTGATGAGCCTAAAAATCATTTTATTAATATATTTCTATTTCTTTCAGTTAAAATCCTTCTTTGTTCTTGATATTTTTTAAATTTAAAGGCTAAAGGGATTCTACAATTAAAAAAACACTCTGTATCTATAGAATAACCTGGAATGTCACGGGAACGATTCTCTGTCACACTTTTGCCAATGCTTCAAAGCCGGCGATAATATCCAATAATTCTTCGGTAATTGCATTTTGGCGCTGACGATTAAATTGAGAATTCAGATTATCCAAACGTTCTTCGATATTTTCTTCGGCTTTCTGCATGGCAGTTAAACGGCTGGCGTTTTCGCTGGCCATCGACTCGATAAAAGCCCGATATAGGGAAATATAAAAAAATTGATGGATGAAGGAGTAAAATAACCGGTCCCAGGAAAGGGTATATAAGGGTAAATTGCGAGAAGGCCACTTTCTTGAAGCTAATTCCTTTAACCATTCCTGCTCCAAGGGGAATAAATGAAATTGAAAGGGTTCAAACATCACCCCTCTTTTCAGCTTATTGTAAAATAAATAAATATCATCTATTTTTTCCCGAAACCGCCATGACTCCACCAGTATAAGCAATTCTTGAATAGCACTATTCAAGTCATGCCTGGATTCAGGAAAATCAATCCTGGCTGCCGGCTGGTAGCCAACTTCTTTTAACTGTTCTTCGCCTCTCTCTCCGATGACAGCTATTTTTAATTGAGCATAATCGATAGTGTTGGCCTTTTCCCACTCTAAAAAGGAATTGGCAACCATCACATTAAATTTACCGGCCATTCCTCTTTGCGAACCAAAGATAATTACTCCCATTCGTCTTTCACTTCTTAATTTCGGTTTTTTTAATATTTCTGCTTTTTCCTTTAACAGTGCTTGAAAACCCATCTCAATGGATTGATGATATTCTGTAATTGCCTCTACGGCCCGTGCATGATAATGAATATTAACTGCAGCCAATGCCTTCATCGTTTTGACCACAGAATATAAATCCTGGGCACTTTCAATTTTCCTTTTAATGGCTTCAAGCATCTGCATTTTTAGTGGTTTCTTCTCCCTTTAAAATGAATTGTTCGATAAATTGAAGAATCGTTTTTACTTCATCACTATCCAGTTTTTTATTGTTCATCACCTTTTCTTCTAATTGGGGGAATTTGTCTTGTAAACTCTTTTTTATTTCTATTATCTTCTTTTTAATATCTTCAACCGAAACCTCATCCCATAAACCCTGGTTAACCATGAGCAGGATTACAATCTGTTCCATCACTGAGTAAGGTGCATATTGATTCTGTTTTAAGATCTCTCTTATTCTTTTTCCTCTTTCCAGAATTTTTATGGTATTCTCATCTAACTGGGTCCCGAACCGGGAAAAGATTTCTAATTCTTGAAATTGGGAATAAGTTAAACGCAGGCTGCCTACCACCTCTTGATAGGAAGTTAATTGCGTTTTCCCTCCTACCCGGGATACCGACTTCCCTACATCAACGGCCGGCAAAAGCCCCCCCTGGAATAATTGAGGCGATAGATAAATTTGACCATCGGTAATGGAAATAAGGTTGGTAGGGATATATGCTGATAAATTTTGTGCCTGGGTTTCGATAATGGGCAAAGCAGTCAAAGAACCGCCACCCTTTTCTTTCTTCAGATGAGTCGCTCTTTCTAAAAGGCGGGAATGGATATAAAAAATATCTCCGGGATATGCTTCCCGGGCCGGCGGCCTTCTCAACAAAAGCGACAGCTCCCGATAAGTTCGGGCATGATGAGTTAAATCATCATATATAACTAAAACATCTTTCCCTCTTTCCATAAAATATTCACCGATACTGGTAGCAGCATAAGGGGCAATATAATTCAAACCGGGTGTATCTTCTCCTGATGCCACCATGACAATGGTGTATTCCATGGCTTCTGACTTTTTAAGTTGAGCAACCACCCTGGCTACAGAAGACATCTTTTGACCGATAGCACAATAAATACAAATAACATCTTTATCTTTCTGATTAAGTATGGTATCCACTGCAATCGCTGTTTTCCCGGTCTGCCGGTCTCCCAGTATAAGCTCCCGCTGTCCCCGGCCAATAGGCACCAGGGCATCGATTACCAAAATACCCGTCTGTAAAGGAACATATACCGGTTCTCTATCCATAATGGGAGGAGATTCACGTTCAATGGGATATCTCTCCATCGTTCTAATTGCTCCTAAATCTTCCAGGGGACGGCTCACCGGGTCAATGACCCTTCCCAGTAATGATTCGCCAACCGAGACATCCATTACCTGATTGGTTCTCCTCACCTCATCTCCGGCTTTAATCCCTTTCGCATCATCAAGAAGAATAATATCTACCTTACCCGGCTCCAGATTAAATACCATTCCCCGCTGACGGTCTTTAAAAATAACGATTTCTCCTGCTTTTACCTCCGGTAACCCTTTTGCGGTGACGATATCCTTACCTACCGCAGATACTATCCCAATTTCCTCCACATATAAAGATGCTTCCTGTTGTTTGATAACGCGATTCATGTTGGAAAAAGTAGTCTTTAAATTTTCTTTTAAAGATAAATTATTTATCTCTTTTGTTGGATTGTCCATAAATGCCCTCATATTAAAATTACATCTTAATCTATTTATCTATCCAATTCACTTGGTTTTCTTTTTTTCAACATCCAATTCTTGAAAACTGATTTCAGTGAAAGCTTTCTTGAGCTGCTCCTCCAGTCCATCCAGGTAGTTTTCAATATTCCAGGAAATTTTCTTACCCTCTGTTCGAGTTTCAATACCACAAATCAAGTCAGGAGAAACCTTAAAATTAATTTCAACTTTATCGCCAATAACATCTTCCAGGGTTTTCCTGATATCAGATTCTTTTTCTTTGGTAAGTCGAAAACTACTATTCACCCATAACTTCTGCTCATCTTTACCAATAAACCGGACAAAATCGGCTTTTTCCTTTTTGGTCAACTTCCCCAGCTGGACTAAGAAATTTTCAATCAGTTGATTTTCTAATTTTTCACCGGCCAAATCAGATAAAACCTTTCTGCTAATCTGACAGATTTGTTCACAGGATAAATGACGAAGATCCCTTAAAAAAGCGGTTCGTTGTTTTAATATCGCCTCTCTCCAATTCTTTTGCTCTTCATCAATTTTGCTTCTGGCATCCTTCACCAATTCTTCCCGCTTCTTTTGGGCATCCTTCTTGGCCTGAGCAAGCATCTCATTCCATTTTTCCTGCAGTTCTTCTCTTATCCGACGCTGTTCTTCCAATTCTTTCTGAGCTTCCTCTTTTGCCGTTTCAGCATCTTGCATCTGACCGGTGATTTGCATTTCCCTGTCATCCATAATCTTGATAATCCGATTAAATAAAAATCGTTTCAAGAGATAGATCAGGATTAAAAAATTAATAATTTGGGCAATAACGGTAAATGAATCTATAAGCATATTAATCCCCCTAATGAGTTAAAACGTAATTCCAGAAAGGATTGGCAAAAATAAGAATGACTGAAATAACCAAACAATAGATAGCCGTCGATTCAACCATCGCCAACCCCACAAACAATGTTCTGGTAATGGTATTTGCCTCATCCGGCTGTTGAGCAATCGCTCCCAACGCCCGGGCCAGGGCCATCCCTTCTCCTATGGCGGGCCCAATCGAGCCAATCGCAATGGTGATTCCGGCAGTAATAATGGATACTGCACCGATAATATCAATACTACTCATCTTCCTTACTCCCTTCTTTTTGTTCTATCTGTTCCGGCTTACTTTCTATACGTGTTGCTGAAGCAATATAAACCGTTGCCAGCACGGTAAAAATATAAGCCTGTATTTGACCAATTAATAATCCTAAAACCTGCATAACAATGGGTACAAACAAAGGGGTGATTATCAATAAAACCGCCACTATCAATGTACCGCTCATCACATTCCCGAATAATCGGACCGCCAGGGCCAGAGTACGGGAAAAATCTCCGATAATGTTAAAAGGCGCCATAAATACAGAAGGCTCCAGATAATGTTTAAAATAATCCCGCGTTCCCTTTCTGGCAATTCCAAAAATGGGTATTGCAAAAAAAACGCAAATAGCCAGCGCGCTGGTGGTGGATAATGAACCTGTCGGGGGATGATAACCGGGTATAATGGCTAACAGATTGGATACTGAAATAAACAAAAACAGGGTTCCCAAAAAAGGAATAAAGGGGTCCGGATTCTGCTGGGTAATTTCTTTTACCTGCTGCCGCATATAGCCCACAATCACCTCTAAAAAATTTTGCCAGCGACCGATTTTAGGCCCAATAGTTAAATTTTTTGTGGCCATCCAGCTGATAAAAATTAGTATTACCATTACCGCCCAGGTAAAAACAATGGTGGCATTAAGATGGATTCCATTCCACTGAAATATAATAATTGCATCCGGACTTATTTCCATTTTTTAATTCTCCACCCCCTATTCAAATATTATTTCTTTAACCTGTTTTTTATTTCCCTATCCTTCTGCTTAAAAAAATACGAGCGGCAATAAATCCGACCAGTAGAATAAAAATATTGAACCAATCTCCCTTGCGGGCAACATAGATTAATACCAAAAAAACGGCACCGGTTCTTAAAACAAAACTTCCCAGGGTTAATACAATCGGTGAACGAGATTGATTCATATTTTTAATGGTCAGCCATAAACCGCCGAAATATAATAATCCTAATCCCAGGCCGATTAATAAATACAATAAGCTGTAAATGTTAATACTCATTCTTTGTTTTCCTCTTCAATTTCTTTTCGTTCTTTCTCTACCCAGTACCAGGCATTTAAACAGCCAAGAATAATCCCCGCAAAGAGAAAAGTCAAAGTCCAGGAAATCTGACCCGGCCATCTCTTATCAGCCCAAATACCGACAGCAATTCCTATTAAGGTAGGGACCATCACTGACCAGCCGATAACCCCGAATAAACCCATACCAAACCAGATAGCCTGGTACTTCTTGTCTCGGGCCCTTAATTTTCGTTTCTCTTTTTTCTCAATTTTCTTGATAAAGCTGTGCTTTATATCTTTTGGATTCTCCTTATTATTCATGTGCCTCCAAATTTAAAAAACTCCTTACAAAATCTGCTTCCAATTTACTCAAAGCTATTTGGGCATCTTTCTCTCTCTCGTCTGTTTTTATAAATATTTCTTCAACCCTATCTTTTAGTTCCCCCAAATCTTCTCCTTCTATCGCATTCCTGGTCGAAATAATTACCTTTTCTCCATATTTAACCAGGATTCCTTCATCAATGGCCAAAAAAACATCTTTCCCCTCCGGTGTAGTTAACATCAAAATCCCCGGTGTTAAGGAAGTGGTAAAATCAACATGTTTGGGCAGCAGACAAAACCATCCGTTTTCTGCTTCCGCCGTTACTTTTTTAACTTCCCTTTTCAAAAATGTCTTATCCGGTAACAATATCTTTAAATCAATCATTTTCAGTTTCTTCTTTAGCTTCTTCTATCGAACCAATCATATAAAGTGATTGCTCGGGATAACTGGCAAATTCATCATTTAAGATTTTCTCGCATCCTTCTAATGATTCATCCAAACTAACCCGTCGGCCCTTATTACCGGTAAACTGTTCTGTGGTGACAAACGGCTGAGTCAAAAACTTTTCCAAGCGCCGGGCACGATTGACCGTTCTCTGGTCTTGCTTTGATAATTCCTCCAAACCCAGCATGGCTATAATATCCTTTAATTCCTCATATTCAGATAAGGTCTGTTTGGTTTCACGGGCTATCTGGTAATGCCTTTCACCAACGACCGTCGGTGTAAGCATATTGGAGGCAGATTTTAAGGGGTCCACAGCCGGATACAAACCCTGGCTGGACCGCTGTCGGGAAAGCACCACTGAAGCAGAAAGATGGCTAAAAGTATGAACTGCTGCCGGGTCAGTAAAATCATCAGCCGGTACATAGACAGCCTGAATTGAGGTGATAGACCCGGTGGGGGAATTACAAATCCTTTCTTCAAGGTCAGCAATCTCACTTGCCATGGTAGGTTGATACCCTACCCGGGAAGGTAATTCGCCTAAAAGACCGGAAACCTCAGCACCGGCCTGGACAAAGCGAAATATATTATCAACTAACAAAAGAACGTCCTGCTTGGCTTCATCACGGAAGTATTCTGCCATGGTTAAAGCAGCATGTCCTACTCTAAACCGGGCACCGGGTTGTTCGTTCATCTGGGCAAACATCAGGACCGCCTTTTTCAGGACTCCTGTTTTTATCATTTCCCGATACAATTCTTCCCCTTCTCTGGACCTCTCTCCTATTCCGCAAAAAAGGCTAACCCCTTCATGCTCCAAAGCCATATTGTGAATCATCTCCATAATCAGAACCGTCTTGCCAACACCGGCACCGCCAAATAAACCTGCTTTCCCACCTTTTTCCAAAGGAGCCAAAACATCAATCACCTTTATCCCGGTCTCGTAAATATCTGCCGTAGTAGTCCGTTCGGCAAGAGAAAGAGATTTTTGATATATGGGGACTAATTTTTTTGCAGGCAGGCTCTTTCCTCCGTCAATCGGTTCTCCAAAAACATTAAACATTCGTCCCAACAATCCACGCCCCACAGGCACTCGCAGGGGGTACCCCGTATCAATGATTTCATCTCCTCTTTTTAATCCTTGAGTAGGAGTTAAGGCTATTCCTCTAACTGTCGTGGCATCAAGATGAAGGGTTACTTCGATAATCGCTTCACCGGATTTCAATTGGTAATTTATCTTGGGAAGGAATTGCGGGAAAAAAGCATCAACCACACTTCCCCGGATTGCTCTTATATGTCCTCTGTTTGTTTTCTTATTACCCATTCGAATATCTCCACAAAACGAATAAATTTGAGTAACTTTAGGGTCAGGTCTCAACATTTGATATAAATTTCTTAGTTAACTTATCTGAAATTTATTTATGTCAAATGTTGAGACCTGACCCATTTCTTCTCGTTTATTATAACATACACAACAACTAAGAAGTTACATTTTACCATTCTATAAATTTAAGGCTTGCTTTAAAACAGGATAAAAATCCTTTTCTTCCTCAATTATGGGAATCTTTGCCTTCCTTGCTTCCTCTTTCTGGCTTTCGGTACAATAACCCCATCCGGCCAAAAAAACATGAACCCCCAGGACATCAGTTCCTTTAAGATAGCTCAGCTGGTCATCAATAAAATAAATCTCATTTAATTTGGCACCATATTTTTTAGCGATGGCCTGCATATGTTCTGCTTTATGCTGGCCAAAGTTTTTATCAAAAATATCTTCAATGTCTATCTTAAATCCAAGATATTCCGGTTGAAAGGCACGATGAATGGCTTCCCCAAGATTGGAGGTAGCAATGACAACTTTTTTACCTTCCTTTGAAAATTGCTGAATCCCCTTGATGACTTCATTAAAAACAGGTGACAGAGAAAACCATTT
>Ga0307432_1001093_pt1 | contig 17482 bp, 10 predicted proteins | sample SalMarWE160150MG_FD_202158 | JGI IMG/M metagenome (GOLD analysis project Ga0307432, IMG submission 202158) | Salt marsh sediment microbial communities from the Plum Island Ecosystem LTER, Massachusetts, United States - WE1603-150 | ecosystem: Environmental > Aquatic > Marine > Intertidal zone >...
CTGTTTGGTCATGTGGGCAATTATAAATTCCACTCCGACATTTTCTTTAGGTATATTCTTGACATTAAGTGCAATTTCAGCTTTGTAGTCATGACCTGAATGATATACATTTTCCTCCGGCTTTTCAAAGCTATAATTCAGAACCTCAATATTATCCCATTCTTCAATCATTGTTTTCTTCCACGCTGCAAGTTCTTTTGCCTTTTCAAAATTATTTTCCGTGAGGTATTTGCATCGTGAAAAAAGTTTGGAATAATATTTTTCATAGTAATCATCCAGTTGTCTCTTCATAGTGAATTCGGGAGCTATTTTCACCATTGTATTTTTTATATGGCTTATCCACTCAACCGGAATACCATTGTCATCAAATGAGTAATATGCCGGTACTATTTCATATTCAAGCATATTATAGATTGTCTCAGCATCAATATCATCCTGGAGATCCTGGTTGTCAAAGGTCCTCTTTTTGGGAAGTGCCCAGCCTGCAAATGCCCTGTAGCCTTCAACCCACCAGCCGTCGAGAACGCTGAAATGGATTGTCCCGTTCATCACTGCCTTTTCACCGCTTGTTCCTGAAGCCTCCAAAGGTCTCGTCGGTGTATTCAACCATATATCTACACCCCTGACAAGATATTTTGCCATCTCGATATCATAGTTTTCAAGGAATATAACCTTTCCTGCAAACTGGGGCATCTGGGATACTTCAAATATCCTTTTAATAAGATCCTTACCCCCGCCGTCATGCGGATGGGCTTTACCTGAATATATAAACTGAACCGGTTTATCCGGATTATTAACAATTCGGTCAAGTCTGTCGAGATCTCTGAACAGAAGAGATGCTCTTTTATATGTTGCAAAACGTCGTGCAAAACCTATAGTTAGTGCTTTTTCATCAAGATGACTGCTTATGTTAAGCAAAGTACGTGGACTCACATGTTTTTCCATCATGTTTGTCTGAAGCCGTTTGCGGATGTTTGAGAAGAGATTCTTCTTAAGACCTTTTTTGATCTCATAAATTCTTTTATCGTCGATAGTGTATAGCTTTTCCCAAAGCGATCTGTCGGTCTGGTCAAAATTTAAACTTCCGGTAAGTTCTTTATACACCTCTTTCCATTCCGATGCTGTCCATGTAGGATGGTGAACTCCGTTGGTCACATATCCTATAAAAAGCTCTTCCCTCAGGTAGCCTGGCCATAACTTATTGAACATTCCCTGGCTCACTTCGCCGTGAAGCTTGCTTACGCCGTTGACCTCCTGCGACATCCGTGTTGCCAGATAGCTCATATTGAATTTTCTGTCGGTATCGTCTTCGCATCTGCCGAGAGCCATCAGTTCTTCCCAGGAGATATTCAACCTGCTGTGGTAGTGAGATATATATTTCCTGAGCAGGTCTTCGTCAAAGGCATCATGACCGGCGGGAACAGGTGTGTGAGTAGTAAAGAGTGTCGAGGCTCTTACAGCTTCAAGGGCCTCTTTAAATGTAAGATGATGTTCATCGATCATTGTTCTGAGCCTTTCAAAGCTTACAAAAGCTGAATGGCCTTCATTGCTGTGAAATATATCAGGTTTTACTTCCATGGCAACCAGGGCTCTCATCCCTCCTATTCCAAGAATAAGTTCCTGCCGCAGCCTGTTCTCATTATCGCCTCCGTACAGATGATGCGTAACGGTCCTGTCTTCAGGTGTGTTTTCTTCATTATCGGTGTCGAGAAGTAAAAGCCGGACTTTACCGACCATTGTTTCCCATACACGTATTTTTACTGTTCTCCCCGGCCAGACAAGGCTTACAGACAGGTTATTTCCATCCTCGTCCTTTACCGGATTGATAGGAAGCCTTGAAAATTCTTCTGCGTCATATACTGCAAGCTGCTCTCCTTTAGGTCCCAGTTTCTGCTTAAAATAACCGAACCTGTACAATAATCCTATTCCTATAATATTGATATTAGAGTCGCTCGCTTCCTTGAGATAATCACCTGCAAGAAGACCAAGTCCTCCGGAATATATTTTCAGGCAGGGATGTATTCCAAACTCCATGCTGAAATATGCTATACAGGGTTTTTCAGGATCGCCCGGGCGGTTCATGTATTTCCTGAATTCCTTATCCACTTTGTCGAGGTCAGCAACAAACTCTTCATCATCCTCAAGAACCAGAAGTCTTTTATAATCAATCTTTTCGAGAAGAAGCTTCGGATTATGCTTTACATCTTCCCACAGGGAGGGATCCATTCTTTTAAACAAACGCTCGGCATCGTTGTTCCAGGACCACCACAGATTATTTGCCAGAGCATTAAGAGATGCCAGTTTTTCAGGAACATCGCTCTGAATATATATATCTTTCCACACCGGAACCTGGTGAGGTTTTCGAACAGGTATCCCCGGAGCCTCTATAAACCGTGCAAATTCTCTTGGCTCCTCTCTTCTTGGAGTACTGTGTTCAAGAGCAATTTCATAAGCCTTGAAATAATGCTCTACAAGACTGTCCCACATCGCAATTCTTGATATCTCATGGGCTTTTGCCCTTGCCTCCTGCACCTCTGCCTCAGAAAGACCCATGAACATGGATATGAAATCCTTTATATCTGATACGACCTTGCTTTCATTGTTGTCAGTCCGTTCAATAAGAGCAATGCCATTACCCGGGTCTTTAAAATATTCTTTTACCCAGAGTCCAAAGCCCGATAATAATGTTGTAACAGTAGGAATCGAGAACATCAGGCTTTCAAGGGGCGTATATCCCCATGGTTCGTAATATGACGGAAATACTGACAGATCGAAGCCGATCAAAAGATCATAATATGGCAAATTGAATATGCCGTCATTTCCATTCAGGTACGAAGGTGCAAAGATTATCTTGACTTTTGATTTCTGATCATTACTCAGATTATTGGTATGAATCCGCTGCAGCACCGGATCTGTACCAGGATAGTGCAGACTGTGAGTGAGATACCTGTCGCCCCCGTTTGAAGGTCCGTTATTGTAAAGAATGTCAACCAGGTCCTGGCGCGGCCCTTTATGGTATGCAGGCATCAGGATAAATGAAACACACACCTTGTCAGGGTTCTCATCCTTATTGAGCTGACCAAGAAAATCAATAAAAATATCAACTCCTTTGTTTCTGAATTCATACCTGCCACTGTTTACAACAAATACACAATTATCAGGAAGTGTGTAACCAAGAATGGCTTCTGCAACACTTTTAAGTTTTGACCTTGCGGTATTTCTTTTCTCATCAAAAATATCACTTGCCGGGACAAATGAATCTTCAAAACCATTCGGAGTGACTATATCAACTTCCTTGCCCAGGAAATGGCTGCACTCTCTCGATGTTATCTCGCTGACTGTAGTAAAGACATCTGCCACTGAAGCTGATAATTTCTCAAGTGATTGTTTTGCAACAATGTTGAATTCACGGGCTATCTGTGCGGGATTATATTCCTTCATCTTCCCGTATAATGGCCGGTTGTTACCGGCAATACATCTGCCAAGGACTGTTGCATGAGATGTAAAAGAGGTGGCAATCCAGGGTGCCTGCATTTCAAGGTATAAAACTCCGACGCCTGTCATCCACTCATGGAACTGGGCAACAATATTATTATAATCGGGATAAAAAGAAGTAAAACTTTCTATAAGTTTACCTGCAGCATATCCGAAAAGAGCAGGTTCAACATAATCCCACTGACCTGAAATACTGTCAAGCTTGTAGGTTTCCCAGAAGCGGGCAAATATCTCATTTTGCTGCCCGAAATAGGGAGTGAAATCAATGAGGAAAACAACAGGTTTGCCGGCAATATTCCACCTTCCAATTTTAACTCTTAATCCTTCAGATTCTGCTCTCCCTTTCCATTCAGCATACAATGATCCATCTGGTATGAATTCCGGATTTTTAATCTCCTCTCTCCATACATCGGGGCCAATAAGTATATAGTTATCACCGATTTCGTCAACAATATTAAGGGCTTTTGTTGATATGACAGTATGTATGCCTCCTACCTTGTTGCATACTTCCCAACTGGTTTCGAAAATAAAATCGACCTTCATGGTAAGTGTTTCTTTATATGGGATTTAGTTATTTGGCTTTTTTTGTTCCACTACCGGGTTTTTTCGATGTGGTTTTCTTTGCAGCAGTTTTTCTGTTTGATTCTGACAGCAGTTCATGGGCCAGTTCCTGTAAAGAGGTTTTTGGTTCTTTTTTTACTGCTGAGGGTCGGCCGGATTTTGTTTTTGGAGTTCGTTTGGTCAGTTTTTCAATTTCAGCTGATTTCTGTTCAATGATTTTCTCCTTTTCCATCAGCAATGCTTCGAGTTTTGAGAGTTGTTCCTTATCGTCTGCTGCGGGAAGGATTCTGTTAATTCTTATCTCAAAATCGCTCAGCACGTTCATGTAATTCATAAATGCATCATACGGCGTCTCATAAGGATTGAAATATGCATGCACGGCGCCATCCGAAAAGAACTTTGTTGCCATGTAATAAAAGTGGTCGCTTGACTGAAGGTATTCAAAATCCTTCGCCAGTTGTTCATCGTTATCGCACATTTTTACCTTTTCAGATAATTCATACAGTTTATCAAGAGCGGCTACCTGTAGTTCATTACCCAGCCATGCAGTTATATCACGTTCTTCATCAGCCCATGAGATCGGGGATGGAACACTTATGGCAGAAACAGGCTGTAATGTATCAGCAATCTCTGTCGGAGTCATAAACTTAAACGGGGTTTTTTTAAGTATTGCTCCCGGGAGATGGAGAAGAAAATCAAATATCCCTGTCTCCTTCCAGTTATGTTCTCCGAACGTCTCATAATCGATAAAAATATTTATCAGTTCACTTTTGGGTGCAAGTTTACTAATCCACGAAGCATATTTTTCTGCTGTCAGAGGCCATGCACTCCAGTTTTTATTTGAGAACCTGAAAGCTATATCATCACTCAATACGAAGTTCCTTAAGAGCACTTTTAATCGTGGATTTATTGAGTTACAGTACAGATAATTAGGACTTTTCCAACCCAGCACATGTTTGGCGCCTTCTGTAAGCATCGACTTGAAGCCCATATCAGCAACCCATGAACCTATCTGGTCTGAATATATCAACTCTGTATTTCTGAATGAAGTGGTCTCAACTCCCAGGTATGTTTTCATCATCTCCCTGTGGATCCTTACCTGCTCTTCAAACTGAGTCCTGTCTTTCAGTGAGGCCAGTGAATGGGAATCTGTTTCTGCAAGAAATTCCACCATTCCGGTTTCAGCAAGCTCTCTGAAAGAATCAAGAACTTCAGGGGCATATAACCTGAACTGGTTTATTACTATTCCCGAAAGGGAAAAGGTCACCTTAAACTTCCCTTTGTATTTCTGAATAAGGTCCATAATAATCTTATTGGCAGGAAGATAACATTTCCCTGCGACTTTTCTCATTATCGACTCATTCGAATAATCATCATAATAATAATGATCGTGGCCAAGGTCAAAGAACCTGTAGCGTTTAAGCCGGAAAGGCTGGTGAACCTGAAAGTATAAACATATTGCTTTTTTACCTGCTGCGCTCATATCTTAATACTATTTATTCCAAATCACTCTTTCATAAATATCCTTAACATGTTTAGCTGAGTTATCCCATTTAAGCCTGATAACTTCCTCCTTGCCGTTTCTGATGAACATATGCGCCAGTGCAGGATAGTTAAGAATACCATAGATAGCGTCAGCCATTGCATCTATATCCCAGAAGTCGGTTTTAACTGCATGTGTAAGTATTTCAGCCACCCCCGATTGTTTACTGATTATTACAGGGACACTTGATTGCATAGCCTCCAGCGGGGATATTCCAAATGGCTCTGACACCGAGGGCATAATATATACGTCGCTCAGAGCCAACATTGTAAATACATCTCTCCCATGCAGAAATCCCGTAAAATGAAAACGGTCAGTTATTTTCAGCGATGCTGCCCTTCTCATCATCCTGTCCATCATATCTCCCGAACCGGCCATCACAAATCTTACATTGTTCATCACCCTGAGGACTTTATAGGCAGCTTCGATGAAGTATTCCGGCCCTTTCTGAAGAGTAATCCTCCCCAGGAATGTAACCACCTTATCATCGAAACCTTTTTTCACCACAATGTCGTCGGAGATATAAACAGGTTCTACAGCATTATATACGGTTTCCACCTTATCAGGGGGAATGTTATATCTATTAATTACAACATCACGGGTAAGGTTACTGACCGTGATTATTTTGGATGCGGCATCCATGCCGTTTTTTTCAATGCGATATACATCCGGATTGACATTACCGCCACTTCTGTCAAAATCTGTGGCATGGACATGTATTACGAGAGGTTTTCCTGAGACTTCCATTGCTGCAATCCCTGCAGGATAGGCAAGCCAGTCGTGAGCATGTATAATGTCAAATTCGTTTTCTTCGGCTATTACGGAAGCCACAATGGAATATTTATATATCTCATCCAGCAGATTACGGTCGTATCGTCCTGAGAAATCGATCATTCCCTTGTCGTTTGTCTGGACAAAGAGCCTGTGTCCGCTTACTTCTGATTTAACGAGTTTCCAGAAATCTTCAGGATTTATGTATGGGACAATTTTTGAAGATACTTCTATCTTTTCAACAGGCCTTCTGGTGCCTTTGTAAAAAATCTGTTTGTAAGCAACCGGCACCTTATTTGCGCCTATCAGGCGCATAATACCCTGCTCCTCATCTCCCCATGCCTTAGGAACAACAAAGATGACCTCCAGGTTGTCGAGAGTGGACATTCCTTTTGTCAATCCAAAGCTTGCTGTACCCAGACCGCCTGAAATATGCGGCGGAAACTCCCACCCAAACATTAACACACGCATCTTCTTCTCCTGTTAAAGATTTGAATATTTACTTTCAAGAAGATCAATAATCCTTAATACCTCACCTATGCTCCATGCCTGTGAAATTGCTCCCCGCGGTGCATGCGGCGGATCACCGTCATGTATTTCTGACAGAGTGCTTATTCCATGTTCCGCCATCACCTCTTCAAATCCGTAGACCAGGTTCTCAACCTTCTGAACACCCTGAGTGCCATACACTCTAAGCCAACCTTCGCAGAAAGGACCTAAAAGCCATGGCCAGACCGTTCCCTGGTGATATGCCTTATCTCTCTCTTCCTGATTGCCACAGTAGGTTCCTTTATACAACTTGTTGGCCGGAGACAGAGACCTTAAACCTCTCGGCGTAACAAGCTCTTTATCAGCAACATCCAAAACCATTTTCATCTGTTCCTTATCAAGCATGGAGTAAGGTAAGGATACTGCAATAACCATATTTGGCCTGACAAAGAAATTGCTGCCCTCTTCATCATTTACATAATCAGCCAGATAACCTCTTTTTTCATCCCAGAATATCTCAAGAAATGATTGTTTGATCAGCCCGGGTAAATATTCAAACTCTTTTATGAAATTTTTATCCTTTTCAACTTTTGCCATTTCAAGGGCGAAGCATACAGCATTATACCATAATGCATTTATCTCAACTGCATAGCCTTTTCTCTGTGTTACCGGAATACCATCGACAACGGCATCCATCCATGTAAGAGCTTTCCCGGGAGCATCAGCATAAACAAGGCCGTTTTCACTCACATGGATGTTAAAAGCATTGCCGTTCTTATAGGCTTGCATTACAGATTTGGCAGCTGCACCGTAATGTTTGCAACAATCAGATCCACCATTCAGGACATATTGCTGAAGTGTCCAGAAAAACCAGAGAGGGGCATCAACAGAATTGAATGCGTAATTCCCGGCTGATCCCATATTGGGAAAGAGTCCGTTTTTCATTCTTTTTACCTGAGTGTCAAGAACATCCCTGTATAATGTAAGCTTTAGACGTGCCAGTGCAATACCGGGAAGGGATATAAATGTATCTCTGCCCCATGCTCCAAACCATGGGTATCCTGCTATAATGAGTGTGTCTTCGCCCCGTTTTTCAACGAATTGCTGAGCAGCATTTCTCAGGCAGTTAATAAAACAATCACGCGGGATTTTACCGGCAACTGTTTTAGTGAATTTTGCCTTTAATCCGGAGGGTTTTTCTTCGCGGGTTGAAGCAGAAAATACTATACTGTCACCCTTTTTTGCATCCAGCTCAAAAAATCCGGGAGTAAAAAGATCTTCTGAATAATCATACCCTCTTTTTTGTTCTTCAATATATTCTACTCCAAGATACCAGTCAGGTACGGGTATAAATTCGACCTGTGAGGAAAACTGCATGTGCAGCCAGGGGAAACCTTCATACATTTTTGATTTGATCCCGTTTTTAACGGGTTCTGATTTAGTATTAGCTGCAAGATTTGCATGTGTAAGTTCGTGAATGCCCCGGAACGCAAGTAATGGCCTGACTTGCAGTTTCATTGGTTCTGTAGCCTCAAGAATAGTGTATCTTACCAGTAACTGTTCCTCATAATGTACCAGAAGCCTCTCTACCTTAAGCAAAACACCTCCGACCCTGAATATTCTGATCGGTATTATCTCTGTTTCAAAATCCTCTACATATTTATGCCCTTTGGGACTGAAATAATCACCGTTGTATTTTCTGATCCCTATATTGAAGCTTTTATCGTGATTGACTACCGTCACGTCGAGAGAAGAGAGAAGAACATGTCTGTCTCCGCCAAGCTCATCAACAGGACAAACGAGTAATCCGTGATACTTGCGGGTATTGCACTCCACAATCGTTGTTGATGCATAGGAGCCCGCCCTGTTGGTTCTTATTATTTCCCGGCCAAGAGAGTATTCAAGATTAACTATCTGACCTTTATCAAACTTAATGTAGCTCATACAATACCCGTTTTACAATAAATAAAAAGTCTTTTAAGTTAAATAATAATATTCAACATTGCAAACCTGTCTGACAGGTTAATATTTTTAAATTTTACCCCGTTTCCCGGGAACAAAAAAAGAATAACTTTGCAATTCAATAATTTTTAATAATTATCAATTAATAGTTCATTTAATGAATAAGAAACTATTATGGTTCTTAATTGCCGGTCTGGCAATTTCAGGCTGCAAAAGTAATATAAATGAAATAAATGGCAAACTAATAAATGCATCAAAAGATGAATATGTTTTTCTTGATGAACTCAAAGGAAATGAGCTTATTACTGTTGATTCTGTTCGCGTTTCCGGGGATGGTTCATTTTCTTTGACAAGGAAAATAGGATTTCCCTCCTTTTATCTGATAAAAACAGATAATTCTAATTTTCTTACCCTTCTGCTTGAACCCGGTGAGAAGATCAATCTTACAGCCTACGGCGATTCCCTTAATTCTCCAATATCTCTTTCAGGTTCAAAAGGCAGTGAACTAATGGCTTCCTATAATCTGGTACTTCGGAATACCATCCGGAAACTCTCCTCACTGCGTGATATTTATATGCAATACCTTAATAAGCCTGAGCTTCCGCTTGTAGTGGAAAGGCTCGACAGTATGGCACAGTCATACATGGATGAAATTAATCTGTATACCAGGAACTTTATTGATGAAAATATCAACTCCCTTGCCAGTCTTGTTTCATTATACCAGCAGGTGGCACCGGGCGAATATGTACTAGATCCTCAGGAGGATCTTGATTATTTCATAAAGGTTGACTCATCCCTTTGGTTGTTACATCCTGATTATGAGCCTGTCAAATCACTCCACGGGCAAGTAGGGGAATTGATTTCGGTCGCTGCCGAACAGGACTCTTATTCATATATACCACTGGGTATGGAAAAAGCACCTGAAATTGCTTTGCCTGATCCTGAAGGGGACACCATAAAACTCTCCTCAACGAGAGGATCAGTGGTCCTCATTGATATCTGGGCAGCCTGGTGCGGGCCCTGCAGAAGAGAGAATCCCAACCTTGTAAGATTATATGATCTTTACCATGATAAAGGATTCCAGATATACCAGGTCTCGATCGATAAAACCCGGCAGGCATGGCTTAAAGGTATCAAAGAAGATGGTCTTGAAAAATGGATACATGTCAGTGATCTTAAATACTGGAGTTCAGTGGTTGTTCCGCTGTATAAAATTGAATCCATACCAGCTAATTTCCTTCTTGACAGGGAGGGTAATATAATTGCCTCCGGGCTGAGGGGAGAAACTTTACAGATTAAACTGGCGGAAATTTTTGAAAACTGAAACTAAATAAGTATAACCAAACGATATAGCAATTATTCTATTGATGAAAAAATACTTAATACTATTATTACCCCTTCTGGTTCTTTTTGGATGTAAAAGGGATCTTATCATTATTGAAGGTTCAGTAATAAACAAAAGCCAGAAATATCTTTATATCAGCAAGGTTGATATCAATATACCGATGCTTATTGATTCATCAAAAATAGATAGCAAGGGCAGCTTCAGGTTCAAAATTAAAGCCACAGAACCCGACTTTTACCAGATCGGCTATTCCAATGTCAATTTTGCCAACCTTCTTGCAGAACCGGGTGAAAGAATTACAATTGATTTTAACAGCAGTAATCTGTTCGAAAACTATACAGTCATGGGTTCCAAAGGCTCAGAACAAATGCAAATGCTTGATTTAAAATTGCTTGAGACAAAGAAAAAACTTGATTCCCTGAGTATCCTGTATGAAAAGGCTTCGACCGAACCGGCATTTGAGACAAAAGGTGCGCTCCTTGAACAGGCATATCTTGAACTCATAAACGAACAAAGGAAATTCAATATAGCATTTATAATAAACAACTTAAGTTCACTTGCTTCAATAAAAGCTCTTTACCAGCAAATCGATGATGAGACTTATGTTCTTTATAACACACGGGATCTTCAATACCTGAAAATAGTATCAGATTCCCTTAAACATTATTATCCGGATTCAAAACATACAAAAGCCCTGATAAGTAATTTTGAAAAGGAAATGAGCCAGTTTGTATCCCGAGAACTACAGATGACAGCAAATTCACTGCCGGAGACTAAACTTGATCCGGAACTCATGGATATAAATGGCAGGAAAATCACACTTTCCTCGCTCAGGGGTAAATATGTACTTCTGGCATTCTGGTCAGCCGAATCAAGGGATTGTATTGCGGATAATCTTCAGTTGAAAGAATTTTACAAAATATATAACAGGATGGGATTCGAAATATATCAGATTAACCTTGATAAGGATGAATCGGTGTGGAGAAATGCGGTAAGGTTTGATGAGCTTCCATGGATAAGCACAAGGGAAGATGATCCCTCTAACCCGAAAAATGTAAGGCTTTATAATGTGAAAAGCCTTCCCGCAAACTATCTTTATGACCCGGAAGGAAATATAATTGCATCAAATCTGCATGGAAGAAACCTGCAAATAAAACTTAACCAGATATTCAGTAATTAGACTTTAATTGTGGCTGACTCCGGAAAAATATTCTTTGCATCCGATTTTCATTTAGGACTTAATACCGGATCACCACCCGTCGACCGCGAGAAAAAAGTTGTAGCATGGCTTAATAATATTGCTCCGCAAGCCGATGAGATCTATCTTCTTGGCGATGTCTTTGATTTCTGGTGGGAATATAAGCTGGTTGTGCCACGTGGATTTACGCGTTTCCTTGGTACTGTATCATCAATTACGGATGCAGGAGTTCCGGTACATTTTTTCACAGGAAATCACGACATGTGGATCAGGGACTACCTTTCGAAAGAATGTGGTATGATGTTGCATACTGCTCCGCTGACGACAATATTTAACGGGAAAAAATTTCACCTCGCCCATGGTGAAGGACTTGGTTCAGAGAATACCGGTTTTAAGATACTTCTGAAAATATTCCATAACAAACCCCTCAGGGTACTCTATTCCGCCCTTCATCCTTTCCTGGGTGTCGGATTCGGGCACCGATGGTCATTGAACTCAAGACTGGGTAAGGGAATCTCCACAGATTTTTTGGGAGAAGAAAAAGAGGATCTGATCAAATATGCCGGTAGTCTTTGTAAAACCGAAAAGATAGATTATTTCATATTCGGGCACCGTCATCTTGCAATGACACATAAGATGAAAGAAGGGGCTGAGATAGTATTTCTTGGTGACTGGATAACACACAGCAGCTATGCTGAATGGGACGGCAATAGTCTCATCCTCAGGGCTATACCTTAAACGTTCTGATCTTCAACCTTTACGGTAAGAATGAAGTAAGAATAAAGGTCGTTTATTTTTTCAAATTCGTATAGAAGCCTATTTCCTGATTTCCTGGCCATATCAATAAGCCCCATATTACCTGTGCTGTCAGAGCCTGATGTCTGGTCCGAAAGAGATTTCATGTATAATTCCTTCAGACCTTTCCTGTCGTACTTATTAATTGTATCCAGTTTATCTTTCAGATCATTTACATCGTCATTAGGGATCAGATTTCCCGTGGTCAGAAAATATTTTTTGCCTGTTAACCTGATCATTGCAACCGGCATGCCATATTTGTCTTCAGGTTCCGCTCCCGGACTATATTTTGCCACATTCTCTATAATCTCCACAAGTATGCTGAAGACTCTCCTGCGAAGATTTGACTTGATATCATTTTCATGAAGTTGTGCCTCGGTAAAAGAGAGAACTTCCTTGCCCACTTCGTGTGTAATATGTCCCGACCAGATCAGGTAAATATTATTTTCTGCCATTAGTCTTTCGAGCTGTGCAACAGCTTTTCCCCGAAATGCTATTTCTTCATTGCCAAAATGTACTCCAACTCCTTCTGAATCGACTGTCTTACTCAGGATAAAGTATGAATTTTCCTTATCGAGAGTGACAAAGTCATAATCAAGTCTATTGCCTGTTTTCTTTGCCATTTCGATGAGACCCAGTCCTGCTCCCCCTTTACTGCTGAATTCCGAATTGCTCAGCATTTGCCTGTAAACAGATCTGATTTCACCTGTATTAAGATTATTTATTTCATCCAGACGCTTCTTAAGCTCCTCAATATTGGAGCTCGAAATAACATTACCTGTTGTTACGGTATAACCACCCGTGACTTTTGAATAGACCACAAGCGACATCCCTGCATGCTGACTGCCGTTACTGTGCCTGGATACATTCTGGAGACTTTCGAGGACAAACATGAAAAGCCTTTTCCTCCCCACAAATCCAAACTCTGAATTTTCCATCTCTTTCTCAAGCAGCATGAGAAGAGGGACAGAATTATCCCTTGTCACAACGCCCCTGTAAACAAACATCAGGCGTTCCTGCATCATTTTATTCCTGATTTTTCGAGTGAGTTCCATGCAAAGAAGAACCGGTATATTTTAAGGAATATCAAAGTTAGGAAAAAAAAGATGACTCTGCAAAATAACTGTGAAAGAGAATACGATTTAATACCCATTATGTTAAACGGTTTTTATTCATACCTTGCCTCGACAAAAAATTTGTATAAATCATCGGATTTCAGATGTTTTCCAGGTTTTTAAAATACATTCTGCCTCCGTTTACCTTCAGGGTATTTTTCAGGCGTATATTTTATTCAAACCTGAAAAAAGTACCTCTTGAGAAACCTTTGCTTTTTGTCGGCAATCACCAGAATTCCTTTATGGACGGTATTCTTGTGGGGTCATATCTGCCCCAGCCGATACATTTCACCATGCGGGCAGACATGTTCAGGAAAAAGATAGCCAGGTTCTGTCTGCGGGAACTGAATGTTGCTCCGGTTTACAGGATGGAAGAAGGACTTGAGCATGTACATAAAAACCTTGAAACATTCACCGGGATATATGATATCCTGCAAAAAAATGGAAATTTCATCATGTTTTCCGAAGGAATCTGTGTACAGGAAAAACGACTTCAGAAACTCAGAAAAGGGACAGCCCGTCTTGCTTTCGGGGCAGAGGAGAAGTTCGGACTGGATGTGAATATTGTTCCGGTCGGGATAAATTATACATACCCCGCACGTTTTCGCAGGGAGGTAATGATCAACTTCCACGATTCTTTCAGCATCAAAGAACTTACAGATGTGTATAAAGAACATCCTGCAAAAGCATTACTTGCCTTTAACAAAAAATGTGAAGAAGGATTGCTGGAAGAGGTAATAATAATTGAGAATCCTGAAAATGACTGGTTGGCGGAACAGCTTCTTAAAATGGGAAGAAATAATATGATCCTGCCCTTTTTTCGTTGGCGTTTCGATACTGACGACAGGAGAATTATGGAAAAAAGAGTTGCCGACAAGATCAATTATCTTTCAAAAACATCGCCGGAGAAGCTTGAATCACTGAAAACAAAAGTACATACTTACTCTGATAAGCTTAAATCTGCAGGACTTTCGGATGAAAATTTTGCAAGAAAGCTCGACTGGGGCTTATTGAGATATTTTGTTATCATCGCGGGTTTTCCGGTTTTTCTTGCAGGGTATATCAGCAACCTGATCCCCTTCCTTGTACCAAAGTCAATATGCGACAGGTTAATTAAGGATCTGCGTTTTTACAGCTCGGTATATGTAAGTTCGGGAACCGTATTGTATCTTATTTATTTCCCTCTTATACTGATCCTTGCAGCAATTTTTGCCGGATGGACAGGTTTTCTTCTCGGGCTGCTGGTCCCGGTTGCCGGGTATCTTGTTCTTTTTTACCAGGAGATTTTCCGGGAGCGGTATCATTCTCTCCGGTTCCGGATAAAATCGGTTGCCGGCAAAACGCTCATTAATGATCTTACTCTTAAACGTAAAGATATTCAGGTTATCCTGGATGAAATAAAAGTGATTTAAAATAAAGTATTTAACCACTTATTTATCCGGCCCAGCCTTCTCTGTCCAAGTTTCGATAATTAATTGCTTCAGAGATATGTTCGGTTGTAATATTTTCAGAATCAGCAAGATCAGCAATGGTTCTTGCCACTTTAAGTATTCTGTCATAAGCCCGTGCAGATAGTCCTCTCAGCTCCATAGCTGTTTTAAGAAGCCTTCCCCCGGCCTCATCAAGCCGGCAGTATTTTCTCTGCATTGATGATGTCATTTGAGCATTTGAATATATACCTTTTATTGAATCGAATCGTTTTGCCTGTATTTCTCTTGCCCTGACAACTCTTTTACGTACATCGGCAGATTTTTCTACTTTGCCGGAATCAGATAGCTTATCATAATTAACAGGAACAACCTCAATATGTATATCTATTCTGTCGAGCAGGGGACCTGATATTCTGTTCAGGTATTTCTGTACCATTCCCGGAGTGCACATACACTCTTTTTCGGGGTGGTTATGAAAACCGCAGGGGCAGGGATTCATACTTGCCACCAGCATAAAACTTGCAGGATAATCGCAAGTTGATTTCGCTCTCGATATAGTTATGACCCTGTCTTCAAGAGGTTGTCTCATCACTTCGAGTACCGTTCGCTTGAATTCGGGCAGCTCATCAAGGAACAATACACCATTATGTCCAAGTGATATTTCTCCCGGTTGGGGATAGGTACCTCCTCCTACCAGGGCGACATCAGAGATTGTATGATGAGGCGACCTGAAGGGCCTCCTTGTCATAAGTGCCGTATGATCATCTATCTTTCCTGCCACTGAATGAATTTTAGTAGTCTCCAGTGCTTCTTCCAGGGTCAGAGGAGGCATGATTGTGGGTAACCGTTTCGCCAGCATTGTTTTACCGGAACCCGGAGGACCGATCATGATCAGGTTATGATGGCCTGCGGCTGCCACTTCCAGAGCTCTCTTTACATTTTCCTGTCCCCTTACGTCAGAAAAGTCGAACTCATATTTATTAGCCTCTCCAGAAAATATTTCGAGCAGGTCCACCTTAACAGGGTCAAATTTGCGCATACCGTTAAAAAAATCGACAACATCGCAGAGCTTGTCCATTCCATATACATCCAGGCCATTTACAACAGCAGCCTCCCGTGCATTCTTTGAAGGGACAATGACTCCCTTGAATCCTTCTTCCCGTGCTCTTAAGGCAATGGGCAGGACTCCTTTTACCGGTTGAAGTGTACCATCGAGGGACAACTCCCCTATCAACAGGTGCGATTCAATTTCACTTTTGATTACCTTTTCATCAGCAGCCAGGATTCCCACGGCAAGAGGGAGATCGTATGAAGATCCCTCTTTACGTATATCGGCAGGAGCCATGTTTATTACTACCTGCTTCCCCGGCCAGTGAAAACCAATAGAACGCAGGGCCGACTCAATTCTCTGCTGGCTCTCCTTAACGGCAACATCAGGAAGCCCCACAAGAAAAAAACGGATACCCCTTGACACATTTACTTCAATGGTAACTGTCACAGCATCAATTCCGTTAACGGAACTGGCAAATGTTCTTACTAACATAATTTTTAATTTAGTAGCACTTAAGGAAACACTCATCAAATATAGGAAAAGAAAGGTAAAAGACAAAAGAAAAAAGATAAAAGTTGAAGGAGGTTGAAGAGGGTTGAAGGGGGTTGAAGGGGGTTGAAGGGTTGAAAAGAATAGGATTTTAATATGAGAAAAATGATCATCTGTAACATTACCGTATCCCCTCCTGCTTTGCTCATCGAAGCTTTTATGCGAAGATGAGGAAGAGCCTGTCCCGATAGCTTGAACGGAGTAAAAGCGTATCGGGAGGTTTGGGGTGGGTTAATTTATGGACTGAGAAGATCGAAATAATCGACTCAGGAAATGGGAGTATTGTGAGACACCCAGTTTGGGAAAACAGGTATTTAATGTAATAAATAGAAAGTGGGATTAATTATATGGAATATTTAATTCATTGATTACAGCTCGTTGAATAGGGAGTAAGAGGTCTTCATCAGAATTCTCATAAATCAATATTGAATTAGAATTATATTTTGACAAGAATTTTTTGAAATCTTTTCTCGGGAAAGTATTATAAAATAGAGATGTATTGCTGCAATGATGATGTTCCCATTTATTATACTCTTTGCTAAAATAGGAAAATATATAAACACAAGGACCAATTTCATTGGGAAGTTCTTCTTCAGAATAGCCATAAAATTTGCAATTATTCACTTCTCCATTAATTTCTAACTCAAGATTAAGTATTCTCATCTATATAATAATTTGATTTATACAAAGATAATAATAAAATATCTTTGCTAACCTTGTCTTCCCTGAATCGGGAAGGCTTATCATTATAAGCTTTTGATGATTTGTTGCTGCTACCTATAGAGCTCTCTTAACATTCTCCTGGTTTTTTATATTTTGACTTAGTTATATAGCCTCAATTCAGGGTGTACGTTCTCTGAGTTGGGTTCAATCCTCGTGAAACTCAGATGATACAATCTTAATATCATCATACCTTAATTACTAAAGGTCTGTCAATTAAAATAGGATATTTAGCACGGTTTGGGTATTTAACCTGATTCTAAATAAGGAGATTGACCCCCTCGATTGACAGGTACTAACAGGTATGCGCGTTGAAGACCTCCTCAAAAAATCTGACGTTCAGAATGATTTGGAAGTAAAATTTCCCAACATTTAGACCATTTTAACCCTCATAAAGCTAATTATTTATATTATAGTTTTAAGACAATAGTATATACCACTATATGTAGCATCCAGAG
>Ga0307432_1001094_pt1 | contig 17466 bp, 15 predicted proteins | sample SalMarWE160150MG_FD_202158 | JGI IMG/M metagenome (GOLD analysis project Ga0307432, IMG submission 202158) | Salt marsh sediment microbial communities from the Plum Island Ecosystem LTER, Massachusetts, United States - WE1603-150 | ecosystem: Environmental > Aquatic > Marine > Intertidal zone >...
CAGCACCGGGCCCACGACTTCGACAGGCCACTCAAAGATAGCGCCGACCACCGCCAGCGCCGTAATCAAGAAGGGGCTCCAGCCCCAGCTGACTATTTTTCTAAACATATCAGCCGCCTCCTAACGATAGCCCGCCAGCGGAATCTCCAGGCCGCCTAGCATCGCCGCCAGCAATGCTTTCTGCAGGTGCAGCCGGTTTTCCGCCTGGTCAAAGACCACTGAAGCGGGGCTATCTATAATCCCCTCCGCTACCTCCTCCCCGTGATGAGCCGGTAAGGGGTGCATAAACAGGGCGTTATCTCTGGCCAGGGAGAGCAGTCCGGCATCCACCTGATATTTGGCAAATGCCTTGCGCCGGTATTTAGCTTCGGCCTCCTGCCCCATACTGGTCCAGACATCGGTATAGACAATATCGGCATCGGTGACCGCCTGGCGGGGGTCTTCGGTGCAGAATATCTGGGCGCCGGTGCCGACGGCGTTGCTCTGCGCCAGATTAAATACCTCGTCCTCAATAGCGTAGCCGGCCGGGGTGGCAATCCGGAAATTCATCCCGGCAAGCGAAGCCGCCAGCATCAGGCTGCGGGCTACGTTGTTGCCGTCGCCGATATAAGCCAGGGTTAAGCCGTTGAGCTCACCCTTCTTTTCGCAGACGGTGAGCAGGTCAGCCAGCGCCTGGCAGGGGTGTTCACGGTCGGAGAGGGCGTTTATCACCGGCACCTCGGCATAACTTGCCAGAGCTTCCAGGGTCTGATGAGAAAAGGTGCGGGCGGCGATGGCATCGACATAGCGGCTGAGCACGCGGGCGACATCAGCCACCGATTCCCGCTCTCCCAGCCCGACCTCGGCCGGGGAGAGATAGACCGTCTGGCCACCCAGCTGGCGCATAGCCAGCTCGAAGCTAACGCGGGTGCGCAGCGAGGGCTTCTCAAACATTATTGCCAGCGTCTTGCCGCTTAAGCTGGATACCCATCCCTGCGCTTTCATATCGATGGCGTCCGAGATGAGCAAGCGGATGTCCTCAACGCCGAGGTCAGCTATTGAGAGTAAATCTTTCTTCATTGACTTCAGTATATCACGAAAAGGGAATTATTCAATATAGATTACGGGGATGAAAAAGAGGGGGATTGCCCGGTTCTTAGCTTTGGTTTTGCTACCCACCCACCCGCCCAAATAGGCTGCGCCTCGAATACTCTTGGGGAAAAGGGGAAGTCCAAGAGGGGGCTTCGCCCCCTCTTTTTTATTCTTCCCCCTCTCCAAGAATGGAGAGGGGGATACAGGGGGTAAGGTTGATAAAGTCCCTAAAATTAAGTCTTGACACCCCTATACCCAACCACCTAATATTCCATAGGAGGGTTAGCAACTATGAGCACCAAAGAAAAATTCACCATAGACGGGGATAAAGTGGTGGAGAAGGTCAAGCAACTCATCCACGAAGGCAACATCAGAACGGTGCGGGTGATTCACGATGGGCGGACGGTGCTGGAGATTCCCCTCTCAGTAGGGGCGCCGGCGGCGGCAGCCACCATCATGATAGCCCCGGTGCTGGCGGCCCTGGGCGCCTTTGCCGCCCTGGTCACCGAGTGCACCATTGAGGTGGAGAAGACAGAAGAACCATAAAGGAGGCTGAAAAATGTTAAAACATGCATACCGGGGACTGGCTATCTGCCTGCTGGCCATACTGCTGACGGCAATAGCGGCTACCCCAGTACTGGCTTTTGACGGCCGCACCGGAGACACGGTAGTTATCGGCAGCGGGGAGGTGGTTGATGACGACCTCTACATTGGCGGCGGCACCATTTCTATTGACGGCACGGTCAACGGCGATGTCCTGGCGGTGGGTAATGAAATTATCGTCAACGGCCGGATTAACGGCAGCCTCATCGCTGCCGGGGCCAGTGTTACCGTCAACGGCGAGGTCACCGGGGCGGTGCGGATTGCCGGCGCCACCCTGGAGGTTAATGGCAACGTTGGCGGTGATGTCGTCGCTGCCGGCGCCAGCTTAAGCCTGGCCAGCACCGCCAACATCGGCAACGACCTGGTGGTGGGGGTGGGGGATGCCAGCATCGACAGCCCGGTTGGCGGCGATATCTTCGGCGGGGGCGGGGAGATTACACTATCAAATACCGTGGGCGGCAACGTCAAGCTCGGCGTGGACAACCTGACCCTGCTGTCTACCGCCAGTATCGATGGTGACCTGGTCTACACCAGCCAGAACGAGGCTGATATTCAATCCGGCGCCAATATTGCCGGCGCCACCACCTACAAACTACCCCCGCCAGAAGAGCGGGAAGGGGGGACAGGAATAGTAGGTAAAATCATCGGCTTTCTGATGGCGCTGGCGCTGGGTATTGTCCTCATCGTGCTGGCGCCAGGACGGATGCTGGCTATCACCGATGCCATCCGCCATCAACCCTGGCCCAGCCTGGGGTGGGGGGCGGTCCTGCTATTTGCCACCCCTATCGCCGCCCTGATTGTCTGTATTACCGTCGTCGGCGTGCCCATCGGCATAATCGGCCTGGTCCTCTACGGGATAGCCGTTTATATCGCCCACATTATCACCAGCCTGCTTATCGGGCGGATGATTATCGGCACTCTCCGCAGAATGGAGGGAGCCGAGGGCCGGGGCATCCTAATCGGCTCCCTGGCGCTGGGGCTGTTTATCCTGACCCTGCTTACCATGATTCCTTACGCTAGCTTCTTCATCTGGCTGGCGGCGGTGCTCTTTGGCTTTGGCGCCATACTGGTCGCGGAAAGGCAGCTGCGGGCGTAACCAGCGGGTTTACCCTGACACAGGGAGTTTAAGGGGGGGCGAGTGAACCATGTCATATCAATGTAGTAGATGTGGCAGGTCTGTTGAAAAACTTATACCAATTGATGACGCTTATAGGTCAGCGGAGGATTCAGCAACGTGGAGCGGGCTTCTAGGGACACCATGGCCTGAGGTATATACTGAACACGTCTGTATAACCTGTGCGAGGGAGATTCTTGGAATTTCAGATGACGACCTCATTCGTGAGGAGCGCTTAACAAAGATTGAAACTGAATTTCATATTAATCTACTTAAGGGACGGTTATCTCAAGTCGTAATTGAGGCAATCTTTCAGGAGTTTGGATACGAAGTTTACCCATACGGATATGAAAGCTACCTAACGAATATTATCAAATCTATGAGAAAGGGAAATGCAAATATATCGGTTAGAAAATTACGAGCTACGCCAGACCTCATTGTCTATGACCGAGAACTGAACGAAGGTTTTTTTCTTGAAGTTAAAGCCACAAGTACACCCGACGAGACTAAATTCTGGATTCCTAAGTACACACTCCAAAATTACATCACCTATTGGCCAGAGGCAACGCTAGTAATATACTGCATACAATCAATGAACATCTACTGTAGGCAAATAAAGGACATTTCCCCTGAGCAGTTACCAATTGAGCAAGTCCCTGTTATAGGCGGCCACGAAACATATCTTGTAAATCTACAGTCTGAGTTTCTTGCATTGCCGCAGTGCTTTCATCTTATTGAAGCCGATAGATACCAAGATTTCTGCCAAAGAATCCGTGGGGTTTTACAGAATTTCCCCCAGTCCACAGATTAAGTTGAAAGTACCTTGCCTGTCCTTTTTAATCTTTTATCTGCTATAACATACTCATGAATAAACCCCAATAGGGTGGGGCTGGAGAGTATAAGAGGCGGAGCCTTTTTGGGCGGGCGGGTATGGGAAGAAAAAGAACCGTTAAAAAGCGGGGCGGGGCAAGCCAGAGCTATGTTAAAATTAAGGGGAGGGGTATACTATAAACAGGGGAGGTGCAAGATGAAACTAAGCGCCCGCAATATGCTCAAAGGCAAGGTAAAACAGGTCAACGCCGGTGCCATCAATACCGAGGTCACCGTGGAGCTGGCTGGCGGCAACGAGGTAGTATCGGTTATCACTAAAACCTCCGCCGAACGGCTGGGGCTGGCCCCGGGCAAAGAGGTCTACGCCGTTATCAAAGCCACCAACGTGATTATTGCCACCGATTAAGCCAGCTTTTTAACCCCCGCTCTGCTATAATATACTCATGAAAAAGCCGCTGCTGGTGCTGTTCGACGGCAACGCCCTGCTCCACCGCGCCTTCCACGCCCTGCCTCCGCTGACCGTGCCTAAGACCGGCGAGACCGTCGGTGCCGTCTACGGCTTCGCCCTGATGCTGCTTAAAGTCATCAACGAAATAAAGCCCAGCCACTGCGCCATCGCCTTCGATATGAAGGGGCCCACCTTCCGGCACGAACTCTTCGACCAGTATAAGGCGCAGCGTCCCGAGACTCCCCAGGAGCTGGTGGGGCAGCTGGGGCGGGTAAGACAGCTGGTGGAAGCCTTTAACATCCCCATCTTCGAGCTCCAGGGCTACGAAGCCGACGACCTCCTGGGGGCTTTGAGCCAGCAGGCCAGCCAGCAGGACATCGATACCATCATCGTTACCGGTGACGCCGACACCATGCAACTAGTTGCGCCGCGGGTAAAGGTGCTCTACCCCAAGCCCAAGGGGGGATTCAGCAATACCATGCTCTACGACGCGGCGGCGGTAAGCGAGAAGTACGGGGCAAAGCCGGAGCAGATTACCGACCTCAAGGGGCTGGCGGGCGACCCGTCGGATAATATCCCCGGGGTAGCCGGCATCGGCGCCAAGACAGCGGTCAAGCTCATCCAGCAGTTCGGCTCTATAGAGAAAATCTACCAGCATATTGATGAGGTAACGCCGCCCCGGCTCCAAACCCTGCTCAAAGAGAACGAAGCCATTGCCCGCCAGAGCAAAGAGCTGGCTACAATCGTTACTGACATGCCGGTGGAGCTAAAACCGGCAGACTGCCGGGTGAGCCGGTACGACCGCAACAAGGTTGCCGAGCTCTTCCGCGAGCTTGAGTTCGCCAGCCTGCTGCCCAGGCTGCCCCAGATAGAGACCGGGGGAGTCGCCAGCCTCGAAGCCAAACCGCCGCAGGGCGACTATAAAATCGTCAGCGAGGCTAAAGACCTGGAAAAGCTGATAAAACGCCTGTCCCAAGCCAAATCTTTTGCCTTTGACACCGAGACCACCAGCCTGAACCCGATGACCGCCCAGCTGGTGGGATTATCTTTTTCGCCGGCGCCGGGGGAAGCCTATTATATCCCGGTGGGGCACGCGGGGCTGGACCCGATAGCACAGCTGCCCCGGGAAGAGGTTATTGATAAACTCAAGCCAGTCCTGGAAGACACCAAACTAGCCAAGCTGGCCCACAACGGCAAGTACGATATGACGGTTCTTGCCGAACACGGCATAACCGTACAGAATTTGAGCTTCGACAGTATGATAGCCGCCTATTTGCTGGGGGAGAAATCGATGGGCTTAAAGAACCTCGCCTTCGCCAAGCTGGCCATCGAGATGACGCCCATCGCCGAGCTTATCGGGGCGGGAGCCAAGCAGATTCCCATGTCCCAGGTGGAAATCGCCCGCGCCGCCGACTATGCCAGCGCCGACGCCGACATGACCCTGAGGCTGGCCAAAATATTCGAGCCGGAGCTTAAACAGCAGGGGCTGTGGCAGCTATTCGCCGAGGTTGAGATGCCGCTGACGCCGGTGCTGATGCACATGGAAATGAGTGGCGTGGCCCTGGACACCGGGCTGTTGAAGCAGATGTCGCAACGACTGGCTGAAAAGCTCTCCAAGCTGGAGAATGATATATATGATAATGTTGGCCACCAGTTCAATATAAACTCGCCGCAGCAGTTGAGCAAGGTACTGTTTGAGGAGCTGGGGCTGCCCACCGCCCGCAAGACCAAGGGCGGCTACTCCACCAGCGCCAACATTTTAGAAGAGCTGCGTGGAGATTACACAATAGCCGGCCTTATCCTCGACTACCGCCAGCTGAGCAAGATAAAGTCGACCTATATCGACGCCCTGCCCGGCTTAATCAACCCCAAGACGGGGCGGGTGCACACCAGCTTCAACCAGACACGGACGACTACCGGGCGGCTCTCTTCCAGCGAGCCCAATCTGCAGAATATACCGGTGCGCGGGGAGCTGGGCAAAGAGGTCAGGCAGGCCTTTATCGCCCCCAGGGGCTCGCATCTTTTATCGGCCGATTACTCACAGATTGACCTGCGCGCCCTGGCTCATCTCTCCCAGGATAAGAGCCTGCTCGATGCCTTCCGCCACGACGAGGATATCCACAGCGCCACCGCCGCCCAGGTCTTCGGCGTTGACCCCGGGAAAGTGACCCCGGAGATGCGGCGGGTGGCCAAAACAGTGAACTTCGGCGTTATCTACGGCATGAGCGACTACGGGCTGGAGCAGGCCACCGGCCTATCACGGGAGGAAGCCGCTGCCTTCATTAACGCCTACTTCGAGAAGTACCCCGGGGTCAAGCAGTACCTGGAATCGACCAAGGAAGAGGCCAGGCAAAAAGGCTACGTCCAGACCATCCTAGGGCGAAGGCGCGCCATCCCCGAAATCAACCACTCTAACCGGCAGGTGCGGGAAGCCGCTGAGAGAATGGCCATAAATATGCCGGTGCAAGGCACCTCAGCCGATATTATCAAGGTGGCCATGATAAACCTCGACCGGGAGATAGCCAAGCGCAAGCTAAAGAGCCAGATGCTCCTACAGGTGCACGACGAGCTCATCTTTGAGGTGCCTAAAGCCGAAGAGAAAGAGATGGGAAAGCTGGCCGCCGAGCTGATGACCTCCGCCATAGAACTCAGCATCCCGCTGAAAGCGGCTGTAAAGACCGGCCGGAACTGGGGGGAGATGGAGTAAGTATAGATGCCAGAACTGCCTGAAGTCGAAACCATAAAGAACGAGCTGGCCCCCCATATTATCGGCCATACTATCACCGCCGTCACCCTCTTCGACGAGAGGATTGTGCGCCAGCCCCCGGTGGAGGAATTCAATTCCCGCCTCATCGGGGAGACCATAACCGGGGTGGGGCGGCGGGGGAAATATCTATTATTCAGCCTGACCAGCGGTGAGTGGCTAATCATCCACCTCAAGATGACCGGCTCGCTGTGGCTGACGCCGCCGGATAGGTTTACCCGGGCGGTAATTCACCTCGACGGCGGGGTTAAAATCTACTTCCGCGACCCGCGCAAGTTCGGGGTAATGTGGCTGGTGGCCGATGAGAATACTGTCAGCGATAAGCTCGGCCCCGAACCGCTGGAGGCCGGCTTTACCGCCAAAACGCTGGCTAAAGCCTTAGCCAAGCGCACGGCGCCGATAAAAGCCCTGCTCTTCGACCAGAGCCTGATTGCCGGCATCGGCAACATGTACGCCGACGAAGCCCTGTTTCTGGCTAAAATCCACCCGCTGATGCCTGGGGGAAGCCTGTCAAAGCAAGAAATTGAACGCTTGCACCAGGCTATCCGGCAGGTTTTAAGCGCCGGCATCAACGACAAGGGAGCCAGCACCGATACCTACTTCCGCCCCAGCGGCGACATCGGCACCGCCCACTTCCAGTTCCGGGTGGCCCACCGGCGGGGCGAGTCCTGCTCAATCTGCGGCACCCCATTACAGCGTATCCCGGTCCGCAACCGGGGCAGCTACTTCTGCCCCAATTGCCAGCCGCTTTAAGCGAGACAGGATTCGGATACATTATGGGGTGACTTACCTTTTTTAGCCTTGGTTTTGCTTCCCACCCTCCCACCCTATAGAAGTTGTACCTCTCTTAAACGCTTCTTTAACCCCTCCCCTGTTAGCGGGTGCTTCTCTTCCCACCCTGACCCACCCTACAGGGCTACGCCCTCAATCCTTCGCTTTGCTGGGTGGGGGGAGAAGGGGAGCTAACAACTCTCTCCTCTGGGGGGTGGGGAAAGAGAGTCTAAAGAGGCAGAGCCTTTTTGGGCGGGTGGGTATGGGACGAGAGAGAACTGGTGAGAGCGGGGGCGGGAAAAGATAAATAAGGGGCGGGGTAAAGCCTAGATTATTTTCTGTTTCTTGAGCTTATTAATTTCACTCTCACTCAACCCCAAAATCTCTCCGTAGACATAGTCGTTGTCCTGGCCGGGAAGCGGGGCGGGACGGCTATAGAGGGGCGGGGTAGCCGAGAGCCTCACCGGGGTGGCGTCGGATACGGTCTTGCCCATCCGGGGGTGGTCGAGCTCGATAAAGAAGCCACGTTCTTTAAGCTGGGGGTCTTGAGCTAAATCGCGGGCATTTTGAACCGCGCCAGCGGCTACCCCCTGCGCCTGTAACAAAGCCATAACCTCTTCGGGGGGGTGTTTTTTTGTCCAGTCTTCAATCAGGCTGTCCAGCGCCTTCTTATTCTTGAGACGGCTGGCTAAAGTGGCAAACCTTTTATCCTCAGCCCAGGGAGGATTACCCAGAACCTTTTTGAAGCCCTGCCATTCTTCGCCGGTAAAGACGGCCAGAGCGCACCAGCGGTCTTCGCCTTTACAGCGATAGACGCCGTGAGGCGCCGAATCCGTCTTTTCCCCGGGAACAAAGGCATCGCCCAGCAGGCTAGCCATCGCCTCCACCTGAGAGATATCGATATACTGCCCTTCGCCCGTGTGCCGCCGGTACTCCAGCGCCCCCAGCAGCGCCAGGCAGGCGAACAGAGCGCCGACATGGTCGGCGTAGGCCGTGCCCAAGCCCAGCGGCGGCCCGCCGGGGTAGGCGGTGAGGTGAGTCAGCCCGGAAAAAGCCTGGATGGTGGGGCCAAAGCCGGTGTAGTCCCGATAGGGGCCGGTACTGCCCATCGTTGACAGGCTGAGCATTATAATATCGGTCTTTAGTTTTTTAAGATTTTGGTAGTCCAGTCCCCAGTTAGCCATCACGCGGGGGGTAAAGTTTTCGACAACGGCGTCGCTGGAAAGCACCAGTGTCTTGGCTAAAGCTACGCCATCGGGTTTAGCCATGTCCAGGGTAATGCCCCGCTTATTGCGGTTCCAGGTGTTATAGTAACCACTGGCGAAGTCGTCCTCCTCCTGGGGGAGGCGGGGCTGGACTTTAATCACCTCGGCGCCGAAATCAGCCAGCAGTCGGGTGGCATAGGGGCCCGCCAAAACCCAGGTGAAGTCTAAGATGCGGATGTTTTTTAGGACGGTGTCAGTCATTTTGCCTCAGCATCACCCACATTTTAGTACCGCTGCCGGGCATCATCACCTCCTGAAGCAGCTTAAAGCCAAAGTGCCGGTACAGGGCGACATACTCTTCGGTTGGGGTTTCCAAATAGGCGGGCATCTTTTCCGCATCCAGCCGTGCCAGCATGGGCTTGAGCAGGCGGCTGGCAAAGCCCTTGCCCTGAAATTCGGGGTCAACGCCCAGAACCGCCAGATACCAGTGGGGGGTGGGCGCCAGACGACGGCGCAGCTCGCGGGCGAAGTCCTCGTCCCGTTTCATCTTGCTCAGAAACTCCCGGCCTCCCTTGAAAAGGAGTGTCAGCCCGCCGCCGCGGAGCATCTCCCAGAAGCCGATATCGGAAACCCCAGAGGGAATCCAGACGGCGATACCCTCCATCTTTGAGGAGACGGCGTAAACTTCGCCCTTCAAAATGGCGTGGCTGACCACCATCCGGAACATGGAGCGCAGCAGTTCCACCCTCTTGCGAGGCTCGGTAACGAAGCGGATAAGCGCCGGGTCGTCATTAAAGGCGCGGGCCAAGACCTCGCCAGCCGGCCTAGCCTGCCCTTTGTCTAACCTTATCAGACCGCCTGAATCTGATTCCATCGTTTTTTTACCCACTATACTTGGCTTTACGCCCGAACATATGCTATAATCGACCCCGTGTCTGCTAAACTAAACAAAAAAGAACCTAAAGTGGCTGAGAAACCCATGCTCGACCTCAAGACCTTCATTGAGAATGTCAACAAAAAAGACAAGCTCAACGGCTTGAAGATACGCTTTGCCTTTACCAAGCGCAAGCGGAAATAGCCGGCACAGAACCTCACCGCTTAGCATCCTCCGCCGCCGGAAACGGAGTACCATCCCCGGAGAAATCAGGCAGATAATTCCCTGAAGCATCCATTCCCTGCAGCCAGCCGTTCTCTATCCCCAGCTCTTCGACCAGCTCCACAACCTCATTATATTCCTCCGATGTGATTGTCCTCGACAGCAGGGGGAGGCGGGGTGCCCGGTGCGCCGGAAAGTACTGGGACATCAGGCTCACCGTAACCCGGGGGGAAACCTCCCCGACCAGCCAGCCAAGCGAGTCCCGGCTGCCGGCGATGCCGTTGGGCAGTATCAGGTGGCGCACAATCAACCCCTTCCGGGCAATATTTTCCTCATCCACCACCAGGTTGCCCACCTGCCGGTACATCTCCCTGATAGCCGCCCGCGCCCGTTCCACATAATCGGGAGCCTTTGAAAACCGCCTGCCCCATTTATTGGAGGCGTACCTTAAGTCCGCCAGGTAAACGCTTATAATGCCGTCAAGCTCCCGCAGAGTAGCCACGGAATCATAGCTGCTGGTATTGTAGACCAGCGGCAGCTTAAGCCCCAGGGGCACTGCCTCCAGCACGGCGCGGACTATCTGGGGAACAAAGTGCGACGGGGAGACGAAATTGATATTGTGGCAGCCAAGCTCGTCCTGAAGAAAGAGCATATTCTCCGCCAGAATACCAGTCTCAACCTCGTGGCGCCTCTGAGCCCTGTAGTCCTGGCTTATCTGGTGGTTCTGGCAGTAGACACAGCGCATATTGCAGCTGCCCAGGAACACCGTCCCCGAACCCCTCCTCCCGGAAAGCACCGGCTCCTCGCCGTGGTGAGCGCCGACCGAAGCGACAATCGGGAGGTAAGCCGAGTGGCAAAACCCCCGTTCCCCCGCTAGACGATTTACCCCACACCCCCGGGGGCAGATATCGCAGGCGCTCAGCCGCGCCTCAAGCGCCTCCGCCCGGCGCTTAAGCTCCCCGGAACGGTACAGGGCAAGATAGCCCGGCACAATACCCTTCATGGCTCAAGCCCCCTGTTGGGATAATCTCTCCTCTTTGGGCGGGGGGCTTGCGGAGTTTTAGAGGCGGAGCCTTTGAGGGCGGGTTGGGTATGGGAAGCAAAACACCGGCTCAAAAAGGGGGCGGGGAACTTAAATTTCTCGCCCGTTACCGGGTGCTCTATCTCAGCCCAGAAGCCCCTTGCTTTAAGCTGGGGGCTGGCTAAAAGCCGCGGTATTGAAGCTACCTCCGCCCAGGGGAAGCGCATCGCCTGCCCCTTTTCCACCAGCTCGGCGGCGGGGTGTTTCTTAGTCCAGTGCTCCAAGACCTCGATGACATGACCAATATGCTCAAGGCGGTAATCCCTGTCCCGCCATTTCTCATCGGTTAAGTCCCCGGCCATGCCCTCGGACTCAAGCCACTCCACCAGCGTCTCCCACTGGTAAAGCAGGGAGAGCAGGACATAGCCGTCTTTTGCCGGGAAAATGCGGAAAGCGTTGTTCCAGTGGAGGCTGCCCTGCCTTTCAGCCACCTCTCCCTGATAAAAATAGCGCACCAGGGCGTGGTCGAGGGCGGCGGTAACGCACTCCTGCAGAGAGATATCGATATGCTGGCCCCTGCCCGAGCTGTGGCGGTGCCACAGCGCCAGCATAACGCCGATGGCGGCAAATAGAGAAGCCAGGTAGTAGCTCTGGTTACCGAAGGGCTTGAGCGGCGGCGAACCGGGTTGACCGTTGAGGTAAAGCTGGCCGCCCATAGCGCCGGCGACGATATCACAGGACTTATAGTTTCTGTAGGGGCCGCTCTGCCCGAAGGGGGTTATAGAAACCATAACGAGGCGGGGGTGAAGCTTGCAAAGTTGAGAATAGCCGAGGCCGAGACTATCCAGATAGCCGGGGGGGCGGCTTTCCACCAGAATATCGGCGGTTTCCAGCAGGCGCCGGAATACCTCCTGCCCCTGCTTAAGCCCTATATCCAGGGTTATCAGGCGCTTGCCCAGATTCTCCCAGTGAAATTCGGGGTCCTGCCCGGGTTTCTCCAGGCGGATAACCTCCGCCCCCATATCAGCCAGCAGGCGGGAGCAGAGGCTGCCTTTATCATCGGTTAAATCGAGGAGGCGACAGCCGGAGAGGATGGAACCCTGACCGTTCATAGCATTTTAAGGGCGACTTCAATCCGCTTCAGGCACCTGTCTTTGCCCAGCGCCGCCATGGTAGCGAAGAGGGGCGGGGCGGCGGTCTGGCCGGTAACAGCCACCCTGAGCACACCGAAAAGCTGGCCGGTCTTCAAATCCAGCTCCGGCGCCAGGGGGCGGAGAACTGCTTCCAGCGAGTCGGTGTCAAAAGCGGATAGGGGCTTAAGCTTATCCTGGGCCGCCTTTAACGCCTTTACCGCGGCGGCTTTATCCATGTTCTTGCCGATGAGGAGGCCGGCATCGTAGGTAAGCTCTTCAGCAAAGAAGAAGCGGGTCAGCTCGGCGACCTCGAGCAGGGTCTTAGCCCGCTCCTGAACCAGAGGCAGGACGGCCCTGACGTAGGCTTCGTCGGCGATTACCGCCTTGCCGGCGTCTAAATCCTCCATGAGATAGGGCTGGGCGACATCAAAGAACTCATCGGCGGTTAGCTTTCGGATATAGACCCCGTTCATCCAGTCCAGCTTCTCCCGGTTGAAGATAGCCCCCGTCTTGCCGATGCGCTCCAGGGAGAAATTATCGACAAGCTCCTGGCGGGTCATCAGCTCGGTCTTATCGTCCAGCGACCAGCCGATGAGGGACAGAAAGTTAAACATGGTCTGGGGCAGGTAGCCCATATCCCGGTAGTCCAAGATGGAGACGGCGCCGTGACGCTTGCTCAGCTTGGCGCGGTCGGGGCCTAAAATCATGGGGTGGTGGACGTAAAGCGGCGGCTCCAGCTTGAGCGCCTTATAGATGAGGAGGTGGCGGGGGGTGCTTGATATCCATTCCTCGGCGCGGATGACATGGCTTATCTTCATGGCATTATCATCGACGACGCTAGCCAGGTGATAGGTCGGGTAGCCGTCCGATTTAAGCAAAACAAAATCGTCCAGGGTGCTGTTTTCAACGACGACCCTGCCCCAGATGACGTCTTCATAGCTGGTCTGCCCCTCCAGAGGGGTCTTGAAGCGCACCACCGGTTTTATACCCTCGGCCTCTTTTCGGGCGCGCTCCTCTTTGGTTAAATCGCGGCAGAGGCGGTCGTAGCCGGGGGGCTCCTTGCGCTTCACCTGCCCGGCGCGAAGCTCCGCAAGGCGCTCCGGAGAGCAGTAGCAGTAGTAAGCGTCCCCCTGCTCGATAAGCTTTTCGGCAGCCGCCTTATAAAGCTCCAGCCGCTCCGACTGATAGTAGGGGCCGTAGTCGCCACCGATATCGGGGCCCTCGTCCCAGTCCAGACCCAGCCAGCTCAGCCCCTCCATGATGTTCTTTACGGCACCCTCCACCCGGCGGGCGACATCGGTATCCTCAATGCGCAAAATCAGCCTGCCGCCGGTGTGCCGCGCCAGAAGCCAGTTGAACATTGCCGTGCGTATATTGCCGACATGGGGAAAGCCGGTGGGGCTGGGGGCAAAACGGACTCTAACGGGTGTGGTCATTTAATAACTAGTATTTTACCTCATCAAATTTCAGATTGTTGTTTTTTAATTCATATTCAATATATTTCAGAGGTAAACATTTACTATTTTTCCTGTTAAATTCCTTAAAAGTATTGATTATATCCAAGTAATAAGGTTTGTTTTTATTGGCTATTCTCTTTGAGATTAAAACAGGTTGTATATCGCTAATCCTATTAGGTATGTAATACTGCTCAAGCCAATCAACATACCTTTGAATTTGAATAACGTTATTTGTTGTCGCCTCAACTGATTTTAATTCAATGGGCATAGCGATATTTATATTGTTCTTAATGACCGACAACATAACGTCTATCCTTTGCATACCAACCCCGCATGAAACTTCATTACCAAGCCACTCTAACGGCAAACTGTCCAATAAACATTTGTCCAAATCTAGATTAGTGTTCCTACCTATATTTTGCACAATATAGGTCTGTAGATGAGCCTCAAAAGCTTTTCCCTCGCGATATTTCCTTATTAATCGTGGTAGAATATCAACTATTTCCTTTCTGCCTATATATGGATAACTATTATCATCCAACTTTATCTTTTGTGTTGAAACATCAAGAGTAAAATTAGCGCCATTCAGGATCTCCCTATTATTCTTATCTCTTAGCAGTTTAAAAAGCCGATCACTTTCATAAATAGTAACCATCGTATTTCCACGGTTACCCTTCAATTTTCTGTAAATCAAGCTCCAAAGCATCTGATTAGGTGAGTGAATGTATTTTATTTCGTCTAATGCTTCCCATTCGGTAACACCTTTAGCATAAACTTCATATGGCTCGATTAATGCCCTAAATGTTAAGGATTTTGCTAATTCATTTTTGAGAAATTGATTATCGTCGTTATTATCTAAAAAAGATAAATCTTCCTTGACTTTGAAAATTCCGTAGAACTTACCATCAAAAACATTTTGGGAATAATTCTGTTGTAGATAGAAAATCACATAATCGTTTTTCCTAACCCTTTGTGAATCTGCAATCATACTAACTAAATTGTTTTCAGCTGCTCCCTTTAAAACCGTATTAGGATTTGCATTAAAGTCGACATAGCTTTCCTTTGCTCCAGTGCCTGCAAACTGATATTCCAAATGAAGCTTAAATGTAATAGTATCGACTATAAATACATGTGTTGTTTTCATATCCCTACCTCTTTTTGAATAACATGACATACTCATGTTTGAACACGTAAAATCCACCTACCAAAGCCCTATATCTCCAAAGTTCCTTTTGATTTCTCTTTCCCCTAGTCTCCTCAAAGTTCTTTACGATTATGCTCTTCAATGAATAGCCTCTTTTTAATACCTCGTCCATACAACGAAAGCCTAATGGTATCCACTCACCCTTAGAATACTTATCACCTATGACAAGAGCAAAATATCTACCCTTCTCCAAAAACGGGGTTGTATTCTCCACCACATCGCCAAACATCTTTAAAAATTCTTCAACACTCCCAGCCTGTGAAAGGTCTCTACGGTCTTTTGAAAAGTCAATAATGTCATAATAAGGGGGGTGCATAATAAGAAGCTGAACCTGCTTTATACCATATTCCCCCAGAGCCTTTTCCATGTCCACTGTTCTGCTATCCGCAGGTATAACTTCAGTAGTTACATCGTATTTATTAACTTCTTTATCCACTAACTTCTTTGCTTCCCCGGCAACGTCAGGATTTAGCTCTACACCAATTCCATTTCTGCCCAATCTACGGCATTCAATTAGAGTTGTTCCACTACCGACAAAAGTATCTAAAACCCACTCTTTTTTCTTAGTGTATCTCAGAATCATTTGATGAGGTATCTGTGGGATAAAGTTGCCCCAATACCAACCAAGATGAGCTCCCGAGGTATCTCTTTTATCTAGAACCCAAAGGCTATCGGTGATAATTTCATCATATTCCTTCCACCTACGAAGATTTATATCGCTAACTTTGTTAGTTTTAGTCTCCTGTACCCCGTTTTCTAATCTTTTTAAATAATATTTGGCTCTTCCGATGGTTTGGGCTTCCAGAATCTGATCTAGCTCAGAGATAAGCACATCCTTACGAAGAGAAATGGTATCTCCATTAGAGTCAATATTTAGTACGCCTTCTCGGTCGCTTTTGGGAAAAGCTATGACCCTCTTTAAAGCGACAACTTCGTTCTTTAACAGGGTCAAATCGGTTATAGCACCAGCCTCCCTTACGATTTCTAGAAGTTTTTCCTTGTTTAAAATAGCAACGCCAAAAATCGGGGGCGTTGCCTCTAAATCTTCAAAAAACTTTGGCTGTGCTTTATAGTTAGTTTTCATAGCTTCTCCCTTTCACCCATTCTACCATCTAATCTAGCGACATTCTAGGGTGGGGAAAAGGGCTTTAGCCCTACCATAAAGGGCGGCGGGCGGGTAAAGATAAATATGGGGGCGGGGAAAATAATCTAAGCTATATCTTTTAGCGCCTGCTCCAAATCCGCAGGCAACTCCGACTTGAACTCAATATACTCCCCGGAGGAGGGGAGGCTAAAGCCCAACCGGCAGGCATGCAGGAACTGGCGGGGCAAAAACGGGGACCTGACCCCGTAGACCTTATCCCCCACCACGGGAAAGCCGATGGCGGAAAGGTGCACCCTTATCTGGTGGGTGCGCCCCGTCCGGAGCCTGACCTCAACCAGAGTGTAATCACCGATATACTTAACCACCTTATATTCGGTGCTGGCTTCCCTGCCACCCTCAACAACCGCCATCTTCTTACGATTGCGGGGGTCGCGGCCGATATTAGCCTCGATAACGCCTGTTTCGGGCGTTAAACGCCCCCTGACCAGCACCATATATGCCTTGGTCACCGAGCGGGACTTGAACTGGCCGATAAGGTGCTCCTGGGCTTTACTGTTCTTGGCTACCAGCATCAGCCCCGAGGTATCCTTATCCAGGCGGTGGACGATACCGGGGCGCAGTGAATCGCCGGTGTCAGCCAGGTGGGGGAGGTGCGACAGCAGGGCGTTAACTAAAGTATGGCTGGTATGCCCCGGGGCCGGGTGAACGGTCAGCCCGGCCGGTTTATCGACGACCAGAAGGTCATCGTCTTCATAGATGATATTGAGGGGTATAGATTCCGGCAGCAGCTGTCCGGGTGGGGTGGGGGGAATAGCAATCTCAAGCCTATCGCCGGTATTTAACTTAAGCCCCGGCTTGGCCAACTGACCGTTGACGGTGATATGGCCATCGGCAATAAGCTTCTGCACCCGGGCGCGGGAAAGCTCGGGGAAATGCCGGCAGACGTATTTATCGAGGCGGACATCCCTCTCGTCAGCGATAAGACTGTATACCTTGTCCATCACCAAGCCGACTAATCACGCTTCTGGGTCAGGGGGAAAAGGGTATAGATAAACAGAATAACGCCGACCACCACCGCCGAATCAGCCAGGTTAAACGGCGGCCACCAGCCGACATGGATGAAATCGGTGACCCCGCCCGACCGACCCAGCAGATACTGCAGGCGCTCAATCAGGTTGCCGATGGTGCCGCCTAAAATCAAGCCCAGCGCCACCCGGCTTAAAGCACTGTCCAGAAAGGGGTAGCGGCGGTAAACCAGAAAGGTATAGACCAGAATAAAGGCGATGCCGATACCGGAAACTATGACCAGGAGCAACGTCTGGTTCTGTAAAAGACCGAAGGCGGCACCGGTGTTGGGGGGAACGCGGGCTATCTCAAATATGCCCCATCTCCACAGCGACTCACCGATAGCCAGATTTTCTCTTATACAGGACTTGGTGAGCTGGTCGGCAATGACCAGCAGGAAGGCGACCAAAAATAAGACGACATACCGCCAGGGGCGGGGATTACTTGCCTTGGGCATCCTTCGCCTGACGCGCCTTACAGTCCAGGCACAGAGTAGCCTGAGGCAGGGCTTCCAGCCGTTCCGGTGGTATGGGCTTACCACAGTTGTCACACAGGCCGTAGGTCCCGTCTTCAAACTT
>Ga0307432_1001096_pt1 | contig 17455 bp, 16 predicted proteins | sample SalMarWE160150MG_FD_202158 | JGI IMG/M metagenome (GOLD analysis project Ga0307432, IMG submission 202158) | Salt marsh sediment microbial communities from the Plum Island Ecosystem LTER, Massachusetts, United States - WE1603-150 | ecosystem: Environmental > Aquatic > Marine > Intertidal zone >...
TGGCAGACGGGAAAATCGTTGTCACGCCGGTAACTAAGCCGAAGCTGACCCTGGAACAACTCCTATCAAAGGTCACCAAAGAGAACTTGCATCACGAGGTTGATACCGGCTCCGCCGTGGGGAATGAAATGTGGTAGGCCCCCGGACTTATGTGCCTGGTTGCGGAGATGTGGTGTGGATTAGCTTGAATCCGCAGGCAGGTCACGAACAAGCCGGACGCCGTCCGGCCGTGGTGCTGTCACCACAAAGCTATAACAGCAAGGTAGGACTGGCCATCCTTTGTCCAATAACCAGCCAACCCAGGGGCTACCCTTTCGAGATTCTCCTTCCCGCGGGGTTACCAGTGGCAGGAGCAATATTATCTGACCAGGTTAAGAGTTTGGATTGGCGCGCTCGAAATGCCGAATTGATATGCACTTTGCCAACCGAGACAATCTCGGAGGCGCTCCAGAAGATGGCAACGTTGTTATCGGAATAAGAAAAAGCTAGCGTGTTTCTCTGAGCAATTGTTGTAATCCGCTTCGTGCTGCCTTGTTTTGCCGGTATTTTTAACACTAGCAGTAACCCACCGTGTCATTGCGAGCCCCGACTCGCCAGGGCGCTGAATTTTTGCTTTTTGACTTGTAATTTTGACTTTTTATCTTTTATTTTTGATTTTCGTTCCACCTGCTTGAAGCCCGAGGACATCGCGCCTGCCTAAACCTTTTGACGTACTGTGCAGGCAGAGAGTCAACTACAATACTTGTGCTGTACTTCGGAATAAAGAGAAAGGGAGTGGGAAATTTAAGATATGTTTAGAAATCAGCGAAGCATTTGCCGTTTAGATAATCGGGGAAAGTATATAGGCCAGTAACCTGTAGCCAGCACTTCTCACCCCCATCATCTTCAGGCTCCCAAGGGCGAGCTAGTCCTAAGCGTATGTACAAACGATCTGCGTTTTGTAACAGAGAAATCAATTCTTTCTTCACTTCAGCTGGGCTGTGACCTTGCCTTCTAACTAATGAAAAACAACGGTCCCACAAAGTCAAATCACTGACCGGTCGATTAAACCCAAAACCGGCTTGATCCGCAAATGTTAGTCTTGGTTTTACGCTTCTTTGGGTCAATTCGATATCAATGATGTTTGCCCCTGACAAGGTGGCAATTGATCTTGTTTTTGCACCAGGTGCTACCCACCTTAGGTCTTGTAGGAAGCCTTCATATATCTCCTCTACTGAGTCGAAAGAACTCCTACGCAGTACTCCTTCCCATTCATCGCTTCCACATAGTCCTTTACCTGAAATAGAGCTAGGTTCGAACTTCATGTCCTCAATATGAGGAGGCTGAGTTTTAACTGGATACAAATCAAATTCCACCTTGGCTCCATGTCTTATAACTACCTCTCCGTCTACATCCCTCAGGTATTTTTTCAAAAAACCTTTATCACACACAGGTCTAATGCATTGTCCTTCTGTATCAATGCCAACAACACATACTTCATTTCCTCGATTTCTATAGGCAGGCATTTGAGTAACATCAGTTATTACCAGAGTTTTTTTCATCGCAGTTTCACTTATAAATGGATAATTCTGATGTCGCGAGACTGCAAGTTTGCCAAGTATTCTGCTGCTAATCTGCGGTGGCAACGCTCTGCTTTTGGTTCACTACACAGAAGTACCATACCTTCTTCGAGTAACTTCGTACTTATTTTCTTTTCAGGTTTTCGACTCTTTATCAACTCTATATATGAACTCTCATATTTGCCCCAGTTTTTGGTCTGACGATATTCTTTTAGCATAGATTCTTCTGGAGCAAATTCCGGCATCTCGCGATAGTCCATATTAAGCAATTCTTGAAGAAAATAGCTTAAGTCGTCTCGTTTGGTAAAACCCATAAGTTGCGAAGTGTTATTCAATCGTACATCCACTAAATGTTTGGCGCCTGTAGTTCGTAGAAGTCGAAAAAATTCTTTCGCTGTCTTTTTTGTGTAACCTATAGTATAGATGGTTAAATAGCTACTCATCATACTCATAAAGGGAACCTTTGTTGACTTGCTGGTACTCCAGCTCGCTCCTTTGATAATTCTTCATCCATTTGAATACGTCCATCACCACGTATATGCAATACTTTCACATCATTCCGAATTAAGGCGTCACCGACTAGGAGACTACGATGGCAATGGGCGGGACTTTCCTCAGCACACATCAAACAGATTCTATATTGCTTGCAACCGTTCATTACTCTTTTTATGCCCTGTTGAAACGACCCCTTTCGCTGGATCAACTGATAGTCTATCCTACCCGATTGCGGATCAAGGCATTCTGGGTCAGAAGGCTGACCGCCTAATACATCCCCCATATACAAATATTCAATATCAGCTGACTTCAGTAATTCCTGTAAATTCCGCCTGTTTGCGAACGAGACCCAACTACTATTTGGGCTGCTTCGTATATCTACAAGAGCCTCAATATCAGCCGAGCGAAGCAACCGTAGAAAGGTATTGGGATTGTGATTACTATGGCCTATTGTATATACAGTCAACATACTCTGTACTATTCCTTATCCAGGTTCGCTAGCCCATACCACTTTATAGTTAATTGCTGATTCTTAAATAAGAGCCTCACTACAAACTATTCGTGGAAACGGCTGTTCCTGGCGTGAGCGATGCTTCCCTCGATGTCCTGGCGATATAATCGCCGGTCAAAGGGAATAGATGCAACGTATTCTTGCACCACTTTATTGATGTCTTTCATCTCTCCGGAAATCCATCTCCTGCTTTTTGGCTTCGCCTTCGCCTATTATACCTTGTTTTGCCGTTATTTTTAACACTAGCAGTAACCCACCGTGTCATTGCGAGCCCCTCCTCACGTTGTCATTGCGAGCGAAGCGTGGCAATCTCACACTCCACCAAGATTGCTTCGGCTGACTAAAGTCAGCCTCGCAACGACAGAAAAAGGGTGTCATTGCGAGCACCTGAAAGGTGCGTGGCAATCTGATCTGCTGAATCCCAAACACAGTTGTAGTGCGACCTTTTAAGGTCGTGCAATCCCATCGTGGCACGAGGCTGAAGCCTCGCACTACATTTTTGCTTTTTGACTTGTAATTTTGACTTTTTATCTTTTATTTTTGATTTTCGTTCCATCTGCTTGAAGCCTGAGGACATCACGCCTGCCTAAGCTTTTGGAATCCCAAGGACAACATACCAACCAGGCCTACTGCAAATTAGGTATCATGTCCCAGAATACCACCCGCAGTCACTGGTTAACCCTTCGCCTTGTGCTTATCAAATACTTGCTGCATAATGGAGCCAGATAGAAATACAATGGACGAATTCTCGCGAAAGTTCGAGCATGAAATACCTGCTTTTCATGCCTTTCTCATGCAAAACCTGAAGTCCTTTCAAAGCCAAGTTGGATTCAGAAGCGTTTGGGAAGCTTTTGAAGATAGGATCATTGATGGCACACAGAGGTTTCTTCATAACGTCTTCCCAGAACTGAAGCCTCATGACCTTCTTAGAACCAAAAGCAAAAGCGTATTCCCAGAACTAAAAGTAACTCACAAAGGCAACATTTACGCCATCGATGTTAAGTCTGGCGAGGATGTGATGGACCCTTGGTACGATATGGGCAGGCTCGATACTTTCGAAGAGAAGCACCTAGTTCAATATAAAAACGAATACTATATAACCGTAAAATGGCACAGGCAACCAACAGGAATTACCGTTGTTGATTTATATATAGAGCCTTTCTTCAAAACAGTTGGTTTGCATTCTGGTTCTGGTGGTGTGAAATACCGTCCCTACGATGGTAAATTAAGACCGAAATCGTGGGACGATTTTGCGAATGGAAAAGTATATTGGAATACCATAGATGAGTTTAGAGAGGGGCTTAAGACATCTAGAACGTATCGGCGTATGGAAATGGTTGCTGAATGGTACAGAAAAATGTCTGTTAGCGAAAAAGAGGTCTTATGGGAGCGCCTGGACGAAATTGATGACCAATCTCGTTTCTTCTAAGAATATGCGGTCGTCCTTAATTTCAATTTTGCCGCTTTTACTGATGAATTGCAGGATATTGCGGATGTTAAAATCGGCCCATTTTACAAGTTTTTGGATTTGAACGATGATGGCTTCCTTAGGTACCGAGAAAAAGATGGTAATCTAAGGCCAAAAGATTTTGACGAACTATCGCCTGTGAAGACTTTAGAGCAGTTTGAAAAACTGCTACCGGAGACTGTACCCTATCGCTCGAAAAGGATTATTAAGAAACATGTTGAGAATATTCCGGAGGCAGAGAGAGTTGGATTTTTAGATAGCCTGAAACGTAGCGAACAAGGCCAAATTTCTTAGTTGTTCCACCTTGCAAGGATCATTTTATACGTATTGATTTATTTAAATCCCTATGCTCCAAGCTTTCAGTGCGAGTTTGGCTAAATACCGTTGTCTATCGTTAATTGATTCCTTGTTCCATTTATCAAATGTGGCAATTTGTTTGGTTAATAACAGACTCGACTTTGTATAATATTGCTTCTTCTCTTTAAAGGGACCGTTACGAACATTGCTGTTCATTTTCTCTGTTAACAAGGTTAAATTGCCAATTCTAGTTGTGTATAACTTTCTTTCTTCATCGTCAAAATCTTGCCACTCACCCTTGGCAGGATTCTCTGGTAGAATATGTTCTAATGTGAGTTCACTGGCATCTGGGTTGGGTATAAATTCGCGCTGGTCTTCTCCGCCTGCTTCAAGTTCCAATGTTCTCAGGTAATATCTTGCTAATTTAGGCTTAGATACTTGAGCCTTTTCAAAACTATCTTTAAACTCACCGTCGAATGGCACAAATATTTTATTTGCATGTTTCGCAATGTCTTTGACATTTTTCAGAATCCCCTTCCTTATTTTCATACCAAGATCGCCATAGTTATTTTCAATTGTGCCACCACCCATTCGTCCAACAATTAATAATCGAACACTCCAGCTGACTAATAATTTAAGTAATTTTTCCACTTCATCCATCTCAAAAATAACAAGAGCAGATAATAGGGTAGGTCTATATTGTTCTAATCCTAGATTGATCAGCGCACTTAAGTTCTCGCGTGTTTTCACTGAACATTCCACCCATGATGAATGATCAGGTGAGAGAATCGCGTCATATAAATAACTGTTGTGCTGCAATTCGTCAGCAAATTCTATTGCAGTAGGTGCAGTCGTAACCCGTGACTTTATATCTTTATACAGTTCTTTCTTTCTTACTAAACCATGTTTGGACATCCAAAATTGTCTTAAAAATGTTTTAAAAACATCTTCTCCGCCGTGTACTCTTACAGTATTGAAGGCATAGTTCCATGAATCAAGTACAGCATCAATATTATCCTTCGCTTTGCCTAGTAAATAATTTTTAACGAGATCCGAAACAGAGAGGTCCAGCCCGCGATCGTTAAGGGTTTCAAATATAAGAAAAGCGTTTGATTCATCTGGAGCCACAAAATAAATGACATACGCTGAATTCTTCAAATACTCCAAGAATTCAGCTAACCAATCGATGGGTTTATCTTTACTACTTAGTTGTTCAGAAAGCCAAGTATCTATTCTATTATATGCCTCCCACAGGCGAGCATGAGATGGTGGAGAACTGCTTGGTGGTTTGGCTATATCACCATGTAATAATTTTTGATAAAAGATGTCATCAACCCTGTTTAGTCTAAACTGAGGTAGAATATATTCTTCTTTATAATCAGAACTTTCAATGAATTCCTCTATTATTTTCTGACAAGATTTCTTTTTGCCTAATTCTTCAAATTTGTTCGCGATTTGTGATATTAATAAGGACGTTACAGCCAAACGTTGTTGTCCATCCACAACTTCAGCAGGATTGTTCTCCTTTGGAGAAATTACAACAATACTGCCAAGAAAATATTCCTCTCCCTTTCTATAATAAGCTTCACTTATATCAGTTAAAAACTCCCTGACCTGTTCTTCCTTTTCTGTCCAAACGAATGATCTTTGGTAAACCGGAACCTTATGTCTGTAAGAACTAAGAACTGAGGCTATTCCCTTTGTGCCAATTGGCTGATTAACTGATGCCATTCTACTATCCCCCATCTTGAATGATAGTCTCCGTTATATTGGAGTAAACTTTATAGAGCATTTTAAAGATTTATTTCTAATCCGATGTATTGTTATGCTATTAACATTAGAATTAGTAATTCGTCTTACTGCTATTTCTCAGGACAAGCTTTGCAGCTTTTAAAGGTTGTTTGATACCTTCTGCGTATAGTTCTTTAGACGCTGTGATAATCCAGGGTTCCATATGCTTAATCTCTTCTATAGTCGGTGGTCGCCCCAAGCTTAATGCCATTTCTTGTAGTGCTATCTCAACTCCTTTCTTGGTATATGTGCTGGTGCGTTTTTTAGGCAATACTTTTTTGGTTATATGTGACACGCTTAAATCCGCACCATAGCTGGTGCACTCCAACTTTTCATTTGTAATTTTAACATAGGTTGGATCAATTTCCGTAGTAAGGAAGTCTCTTCCTAGGCGCTTTGCAACAACTGCAGTTGTACCGACACCAGCAAATGGATCGAAGACTTTATCACCCGGATCAGTTGTTAAACGAATGATTCTATCTAACAGCTTCTCTGGTAGTTGACAAGGGTGATAATCCCTGTCTCTCTTATGCTTAATTCGATGAATATTAAACCAAACGTCACTGAGTATAACCCTACGATCATTCCCAGCCCTCTTTCTTGCTCTGATGCAACTTTGTCTTAGACAATATTCTGGCGAATCGGGTGGTTGCAAATAATCTGTCAGCCCTAAATCAATGGTGTCATTATATCGGGATTTTATATCAGAGCCCGGTTTAGTGTAATAGAGTAGTGAATAATGTGCAGGCAGCAATTTACCTCTAGGGTCTGCCATAGCATCCCAGCAAATCCAATGTCTGAAATCCAAAATACTATGCAGAAACAAAGCGTGTGATATGGCCCATTTTGGAAGATTTAAAATCATCAAAGCTCCACCAGGTTTCAATAGTTTTGTGGAGAGTCTGAGCCATTCGTTACACCATTGAAGATAATCCCTCATCGATTTATCATCAGAATATTCATCATATTTTTTCTCAAGATTATATGGTGGGTCAGCAAACACAAGATCGAAGATACCATCGGGATAAGTACTCAGGAGCCGTCTCATAAACAACATGCAGTCTTCCTGGTAAACCGTGTTCCATTTTAACGGAGTCGATTCGGGACTTGCTTGGTTCAGTCCCGATTTAGATATTGGCATGGATACATTCTGTTCTATAGGGAGAGACTCTAGGGACTCATTTGACGTCTCAGTAACAAAAAGCAGCTTACTTTCCTCTTCTGTTAACTGGACTATTCTATCTTTGACTGCTTTAGGCAAGTGGTTATCGGTTAACTCTTGGGGCTTTAAATCACTCCAGATATCAGACAACGCTGAACCGGCAGGATTCATAAGATGTTTTTTGCCGCCCCAATCTCTGAGATTTTTTCCACAGTGAGCACAATAGTGGTGAGGAACTCTGACCCTGCCTGGAGTAAGGTGAAAGCCATTTGATGTTTTTTCGCTCGATTTACTCTTTACGTAGAGAAGCAATCCTTGGTGGGCAGGTTGAAGAGTCTCCGCCCTCTTTCTCGCATCTATGTTTAAGACAATCCAATACTTGAAAATAAGCCTGAAATCGCCCAGGGTTAGCGTATTCAAATACGAACCGTATTGCGGCAGATCATATGGCAGGCCGTAAACATAAAGAATTCCACCTTCCGAAACGAGATTTGCACAGTGTTTGAGATTGTCAAAATACACCTTTGGTAATATATATGTTCTTCCATCAAACGGCTGAGTTGAAACGCTCAATTTGGATCGCGGATTGAACGAGGACTCATAAACGACCACATCATACATATCGCTGCTATATTTCTTTATTTCTGAAGCCGCACACTCAATCTGTCTCATGTTTTTTCCTGAAGAACATTACGTGTTCTTCGTGAAGAGTATTTTGAATACCTTTTATCGGTTTTACCATGTCCCTGATTAGCTCTAGGTCAGCTTTATTTGCTAGCGCTTTGAATTCCTCTTCGTGCTTGATTCCACCAGTTTGAATACTGTTGGATCCTACTATGATGACGCAAAATTTACCGGGTTTAAGCACTCTACTCATTTCTTTGAATGCAAGAGCCATATCTTTGAAATAGTTTGCTATTTTCTCCTCTCTATCCACTCCTCTAAGGCCAACCATCTTTTGCTTTAAGATGTCAATATCTACGCCAAGAAGTTGTAGCTGTGGAGCATCATTATCGATATAGTCGATTGCAAAAGAATAGGGTGGCGATGTCAAAACACAATCAACCGACTTATTTGGTATTTGCAGGTCCAAGACGGAGCCAACGCGTATTTCGGTGTCTCCAAATGCTACACTCGGCTTATTCGATTGCACAAAGTCAATGAAGCTACGGATTGTTGCCAGATAACGTGCGAAGACTTCTGGAAACAAGTCGATGGCTATCTTACGCTTCCTACGTCGCGCATATCCAACAGAGTCTAAGAAGGCAAGCGTTATTAAGTCAACAAAACTGACTTCTTCGGCGGAGTCGATTGAGGCCTCATTAACTACATCCTGTAAGTTTGCTCTTAGTTCGGAATTCGTTTCTAACGTTGGTAGTATCTGAGGTAGAAGAAACTGCAATTTATCGAGACTCTCTAGATTCATTATAGTTGCAAAGGACTTCGCCTTACCCATTAGTGCACAAAACGGGCTGAGGTCAATGCCAATGGAATTTATTCCCATAATCTTGGCTTCTAGGCAAGCTGTACAACTGCCTGCCATCGGGTCAAGGATGACTGCCCCCGGTTTTATTCCAATGATGTTGAATAAACCCTTTACCATCTGCGGGTGGAACTTTCCGCGGTATGGAAATAAGCCATGCGTGGCGTAGCCAGTTGAAAACTGGTTAGCTAGGAAAAAGGACCTGGTGTAAATTGATTTTTTACTATGAATAGAAGTGTCCATGCTACGACACATGAGGTAATGATACGTTGGGATTCCATCAACACGAGCAAAGAAGGCCGAACGGTCGATAAGCTCTGTTTTGCTAAGGGTTTGTGTTTCCATATAAGCCATTTCCCAGTCCCATGCTTCATGGCTATTTGGAAGAAGCTCGTAACTCTTTGAGAATAGCAAATCCTTCACTTCAGTGTTCAGTAATTCATTGCTTTCTGCGAGACTCGTTTTCATAACCGTGCTTTCCATCCTCATTATATTGTAAAAGGTGTCATCAAGCCAATCATCTGCAAGTCGTTCCCTGATAATTTAGATTCTAGATGATTGGTATATGATATCTATATGATAGCACTTTGATAACTAGTTGTCAAGAGGTGATTCTGATGTTATTATTCTTTTTGTGAGAACCGCGCTAAAGGAACTAAGAGAATCTAAGTTTCTTACTCAGCGTGAACTCGCTGAGAAATCCGGCGTGGGAGTTGCAACCATTGCCCGCATAGAAAAAAGCAAGCATCAACCAACTTTTCGTACCATAAAGCGTCTGGCTGCGGCTTTAGGGGTAGATCCTTCTGAACTTGCGATACGTGAGAACTAACTCCCTTGGAGCGAATTCCAGGGACACCATACCAATTAGTCTACTACAAATGACGCATGATGCCAGCAGACCTAAACGACCAGTTCTGAACATCCCTGTTGACAGAACGTATTGAGTGGGTTATATTGCGGTTAGGCGAAGAGAACGCATCCCGGGTTGGCTGTTAGCCGGTGATCGCGATGGCTATTCCAATAGAAAAAAGTATACAGTTGCCTCTTCTGCGAGTCATCGCAGACGCTGGCGGTGAACTGACTCTTAAGGAGGCGGTAATGCGGGTAGCAGCCTTCTTTCCCGAACTCACCGATGAAGACAAGAGTCGGAGATTGCCGTCCGGCTATGGATTTCTATTCGCAAACCGCGTTCAATGGTGCAGACAAAAGCTGGTGGAATTGGGGCATTTGTACCGAGAGCCGAGGGGGATGTGGCGCATAACACCTCAGGGCAGGACTTTCCTGGAGGAGAACTGGTCTGGCTGGGAACCACGCTACTCAATTGGCGAGCCCACGCGAAGGGGAAAGCATGGGAAGATTGAGGATCTGGAACTAGAGGAGCAGCGGCGGCGAGATGATGAACTGGCACCAGAGATCCCTGTTCTGCGACCCCACGAGCATCTCAAAGAGCTGTTGCGTCAGATCGGAGACATACTTGGTTACTACCCCCAAACGGAGGTTCATGAGTCCCCCTACGTATACGATGTCGTGTGGCGAACCTTCCCCCAGTCACCAAGACCTGGTTTTGTCTTCGAGGTGCAGGACAAAGGAAACCTGATAGAGGCTTTGGCGAAACTGCAGCACGCCAAGGACACCTGGGGCAGTAAGCTCTTCCTTACGGTGACAGGTGATCGCGACCGCAGAAGAATCGACAAGCTCGTAGCACCTCTATTAACGGGCACATTTCACCGGCTAGCCCGGGATCTTGTATTGCTTCATCCAGAGCAACTCGAGAGGCTTTACGAGCCGCTGAACCAAAATCGAGACCTTATACGGAAACTGCTACAAGAATAACTGAGGAGAGCCCCTGCCGCGACTCCCGTGCACTGCTACGCTCAGCCTCGTGCCCGACCGAATTCCAGGGACACCATACCAATTAGGCCTACTACAAATCAGGTATTGTGTTCCCCGAATATTAAGCAAGACTCTCTAAAAGTGATTATTGAGCCGCAGAGGTAGATAGCGTCTGCCTTCTTAGCAGCAGGTCACGGGTTCCAATCCCCGTTGGCCTACTTAGTTCCAGATACGCCAATAGCTTATAGCGTCCTTATATTACCACGCCCATATTTCACTGTAGTTCTCTATGCTATACTAAGAATGGTTTCAATAACTTGTATGTCAAATCAAGACAATGAGTGATCCAAAATATAACACTCTTATTAAGATACTAGACAGCATTCGGAGACAAGCACCAGATTCCGCCGAATTCAGTGCATTCCGTTCAACACAACTAGGCGATATACAACGCACCAGAGCTCAGGCATTTATCCATCTTTTTCTTTTAGCAAAGTTTGGTCTTGAAACCTTTGGAGATCGTCTTAGATTTATCTGTGATGGTGAACAGGATGGAGGATTAGATGCTTACTACATTTCAGAAACACAAAAAGCAGTCTATTTAATCCAATCAAAATTCAAAACCTCTAGTGTGCGTTTTGCGACAGCGTCCATTGCAGTATCAGATCTTGTCCGAATGGAATTAGATCGGATATTACAAGGAGAAAGTAATGATAGTAATGGGAACGTCTATAACCCGAAAGTATTAGAATTTCAGTTAAACCATAGCCAAGCAACTAGGAGGCAGATTTACACACCCAAAGTTGTCTTTTTGGCAAATCTAAAAAACTATAATGATTATCAGATAAGAAAACTAACAAATAACTTAAACTACGAGATCTATGACTTTGAAAGAAGTTACTTCGAATTAGTCAAGCCGATTTGCTCTGGGACATACTACGATCCCGAGAGAATTATAATTGAGTTGGATATTGCGGAGAAAAGTGCTCCTCAATTGAGCCAGACTATTGGGACAACTTATGGTATTTGTGAAGTAACTGCAGTTTTCGTTCCTACTGGCGAAATCGGCAGGGTAATGTCGAGATATAAGAATGCCATCCTGCGTTACAATCCACGCAACTACTTAGGATTGTCGAAAAATCCTGTGAATAAGGAGATCAGAAAATCCATAGCGAATTTTACACAGAACGACTTTGCACTCTTAAACAACGGTATTACTATTCTAGCTGACGAACAGGAATTTACCGTTTATACAGGTGCAAAAAACGTAGGTCGTCTAACGCTGACTAATCCGCAGATAATAAATGGAGGACAGACAGCTTACACGTTAAGCGAAATATATGAAGGGGAATATAAAACTAACCCTAGTATATTTGAAGGCAAAGAAGTGCTAGTTAGAGTTGTTGTCCTCAAGCAAGATGTCGGAGATCCAGCAGAAAATAAATTTAAATTCATTAACTCAATCTCTATTTCTACTAATCAGCAGACACAGGTCAAAGAAGCTGATCGTAATTCTAGTAATCCTCTTCTTGTCAACATACAGAAAGGCATATTTCTCAAATACGGCTATCTATTGGAATTGAAAAAGGGCGAATTCTATAACGGTCTTTCGAAAGGTTTTGTTGATAAGGCATTTATTATTGAACGCACAAGTCTTCTAAGATCCTTCGTTGCTTTTACAGGTCAACCAGCTGCTGCACGTAGTCGAAGCGAACCCAAATTATACGAAAGAATCTTCTTCGAAAACGTTTTTTCCTCTACTGTAACATCAGATATTGAAAAGTTGGTATCTAAAATATTCTACGCATATAGCACGCATAAATTTCTCGTATCAGAAGAAAAGAGCATTGGGAAGAAATCTTTAAAATATGGATATTCGCTTAGATATGGGAAATATTCGGTAGTATTTGCCTCATCTATATTAATAGATGTGGACTTTCGAACGAATCTTCACCAAAGGTCTCTTGATGAAATAGAACAATATATCTCAAAAAATATCCCCCTAATACTAAATAAGTGGAAAAAATTTGAAGAGTATATTCAAAAATTGGATAGCAATAAGAGTTACTTTGATCCTAGTCATGATCTGACAGACTTCGATTCTTACTATAAAGGTTCAACGGTGAAAAAAGACCTTGAAAACTACTTTAAGTAAGCTAGCCCTTGACCGAATTTGCTCTCTATCTTAGTAATATAAGATTCTATTATCTAATGGTAATGGTGTTTGGAGAAGGAAGTATTATTACGCTAGATACAATATGATAAAGTTGCTTAAGCTCATGAATAAGTTGGTTCCAACATAAATTACCTTGGTCTACCACGTTGTTCAATAAATAGAACTTCCCAATGCGAAACATAATATAATCGCAGAATCCTTCTCGGCCAAATCCACGGTGCACGAGCTTCTACACATGAGGTATCCAAATCATGGTAAGATGTTCAATCTGTTACTCGCCTCCTACTCGGAAAAGAAGTGAAGTGAATTCCAGGGACACCATACCAATCAGGCCTACTACGAATGAAGTATTATGCCCCTAGAATACTCAAGAAGATGATAAAATTTGAGTTACGCAGGGTTGGGGATAGGCTAGATGGGCTCGTCTTTCAATAGCCGGGAGAAAGCCTGCGGGGGCACGTTGTGATGCCGAAGTGGTTAGTCAGATTACAGGGCGAGAGGTTCGATTTGGAGGACCTTCCATCACTGGTGTGTTCTCCAGAACACACCGTCATCGAGGAGGATGGTTCTTACTATCTAAAATCGTCGGACTTCGACTCGCTTGGCTCGGCGGATGAGGTGCGTGACCGTGCACTCACAATCGTCAAAATGCTCAATGGAGCGATGAAACTTCACATTCCCGGCTTCCGTGGCGTTAGTGAGGCTGGCGTGACCCTTATTGAAGAGGATGGGCGACGCCATCACTATGTCTATCTTGAAGGCTCGATCACATTACGGTCTAAGGTAAGCGCAAATGCCACCGTAACTGGGTCGAATGGTACACCCCGAGTAGAGCCCCACCCCCCAGCGGCGTCGAATCCTGCATTAGTCTCGCCAAGACTGACAAGGCTGTTGCTGACGCACTTCATTTTCTTAGAGAAGACACCTGGGGCAGTCTCTACAAGGTGATTGAAATCATTAGCGAGGACTTGGGTGGCCAACAAGCAGTTGTAAGGAACGGGTGGGCGACAAAGTAGAGATTAAGCCGGTTCACTCAGACTGCGCAAAGCAAGGCAGCGCTTGGCAGTCTGGCACGCCACGCCGCCGACAGGTTCAGGCCACCACCACAGCCGATGACCATCGAAGAGGCCCGGGCGCTGTTAAGAGAAGTCGTCCTGGGCTGGCTAAGTTCAAAAGCGTAATCACTTGTTATCTCTGAATTCCAGGGACACCATACCAATCAGGCCTACTACAAATCAGGCATTGTGCCACGGGTTATGTGCTCGGAGTGATGCTTCAGCTACCCGCTCATTTTGGGGTGACTCCTCAGGTTTGCGATTATTGGCTACATCGAGATACGTTAGAGAGATTTAACGGCGGGGGGAGTTACGAGCTCTTCTACTGGCTACTGACTACTGACTACTGACTACTGACTACTGACTACTGACTACTGACTACTGACTACTGACTACTGGCTACTGGCTACTGACTACTGGCTACTGACTACTGACTACTGACTACTGTCCACTACGCGCCATTTTCCCCTTGTTCGAATAAAGAATTCATGTTAATCTCTGCTTGGAACTCGTGCGCTACCCTGACAAATTAGGTCCCGCAGCGACGGCCAGGGCAGGCGAGACTTAGTAAGGGATCGCCCCCTGCCTCATTTCTGGTCCAGGTCTTTTATGAGTTCATCGACGGAGTCAAAGGTCTTGACGCGCCCGGCCTTAATGTCTTCGTCAGCCGCCCTCTCGCCTTCCTGCCACTTCCTCGTCCAGAAGTAAGCCTGGCTCTTATCTACCAGCTTCTTGGGTATTAACACAGCTCTCTCGTCCTCAACGTCGATCTCTACCAAATCACCTTCCTCTATTCCCAATCGTTCGCGCACTGACGCTGGCAGAGTAATCTGCCCGTGTCTGGTAACCTTGGTCGTTGGCACCTTCATCACCTCCTACGGTCGCTCCAGCGTTTCATCGTGTCGCCCAATATTGTGCAGGACAAGGGTGTCACCCTCAAGCTCGAAGGTCACCCTGAGTGAACGGCTCACCATGGCTTCCCAGATATGTCCGGTTCCCTGCATTTTCTTCACTCTAAGGGCAGGATACCCCAGGTCGGTCGCCAGATTCCTCAGCGCCTTCCGTCCCAACTCTTTCTCTTCCTCAGTCAACTCCTGCCAGGCTCTCCTGAATCTGGCTGTCCGAGTGATTTTCATTACTGCCCTTGTCACAGTTACTAGATTAGTATATTACTATAAGCCGAAAACGTCAAGCGCGGCTCGCCCTGGAACAAAACGGTCAGGAGCCTGGACCGACGTGATAGGCTCAATTGCACTTCAGGACAAGCTGCGCGCTCCTTCCCGGTGTCTTTGCGAGTCCCGATGCAATCGGGGCGAACGGCAGACAGCTGGCAGCCTCGAATCTCCGGTCTCCAGTCTCCAGTCTCTAGTCTCTAGTCTCCAGTCTCTAGTCTCCAATCCCTAATCTCTAATCTCTAGCCCCCAGCCCCTAGGCTGTTTGGCATTTAGGCATTTGGGCTTCGTTTGTTATTTGAGCTTTCGCATTTGAATTTCGTCTATTAGTCGAGCTCTTCTACTGACTACTGGCTCCTGACTACTGTCTACTGTCCACTACGCGCCATTTTCCCCTTGTTCGAATAAAGAATTCATGTTAATCTCTGCTTAGAACTCGTGTGTTACCCTGACAAATCAAATCCCGCGGGTGAGGTTTCTCAAAACCTGACTGCAAACCAAACACAGATTAAAAGGAAGTGCGGTGGCCAGAAAGGCAACCGGAATGCCCGTAAACATGGCTTCTATTCCGGTACCCTTAGCCCTGCCGAAACATCCCAACTGTGGAACATTACCAATCTGGAAGGCGTTGGCCCTGAAATAGCGTTCATTCGCGTCAAGTTACAGTCTTCCCTTCAGCACGACCCTGGTAACCGCCGCGTAATCAGAGAAGCCTCCAGATTACTCGTAAAATGGTATTCTGCAAATTACCGGCTGGACCCGACCGACCGCAACTACTTGAAAACTGTTGTCGAGAATCTTTTGGAAATTGCCTCTATGCGTCAGTCCGCCAGCCCTCACGGCTCGCAAATATAAAGGGCAAACCGACGAAACGAATCGTACGTACTTTAACAACTGAATCTTCCGGAGGTAATCGCCTTACGTATGAAAAAGAGCTGTTGAACTCCCGAAAAAAATAGCCATTTTTGCAAAACGAATCTGCCCGGCTTCCCCCATGTTCTTCCCCCTATGACCCAAATGACAACGTTTTTTGCATATATGCCTGGAATGACAGGAGTGGCCGGGGACCTGGCAATGACACGCCGGTAGGATGCGAATTCCAGGGACACCATACCAATTAGGCCTACTACAAATCAGGTATTATGTCCCCAGAATACCTTAAGGAGGTTTTTCACTGCACAAAAGGGCGGAATGTGTGATGCACCGAATCGCTGTTGCACTTTTCTGACTTTCGTGCAATCTCTTTGAAGCCAAAGCCACTAGCGTCCCGTGGAGAATAGTTGAGACATGACTTTTCGTTGCCAAGAGATACCTCTTCTCCGACCAGAACGGGTGAGAGATTCAAGAGACACGGGCAGAGCTGGGCTACTGAGCGAGTGAACAATCTTCCCAAACTACGGACGTTGTGCTACAATAAGAGCGACTGGGAGGCGGTCTGGCAAGGCAAGGACTGAATTTCCCCCAACAAATTAGCACAACCACAAATTCCGGGCAACAACTTCAGGAGGTCTTCCTCAAAAAAGAGAAATAACAATGGCTAAAGGAAGAAGCATCAACCTGGATAGTGATGAGATATTGGCTGAAGGCTTACTCAGCGATGAAGCCGAAGTTGAAGATGTCAGCACCATAGTCGAGGAAGTTGAAGAGAAAGAAGAAATCGAAGAATCCCTTCCCGATGAAGCTGAAGAGAGCAAGCCTCCGGCAGCACTAGGGGAATACGATGTAATTGACGACTCAACTCGTATGTATCTTCAGGAACTCGGCAAGGTGCCGCTGCTTACAGCTCACGAAGAGAAGGTACTATCCCGGAAGATAGAGCTGGGTAGATACGTAGAAAGGCTCAAGGATAACCACTTCAGGAAATACCAGGAATTCCCTTCACCCATTGACATAGTTATTCACGTAATTTCTCAATTATCCAAGGGATATCCCGTTGTTCGGATTATTGAAGAGCGTATTGGTATCGATCCCTCCAGCAATGTGGTAGAGACGACCAAGAATCCTGAATTTCGCTCCGCCATCGACGTTGTTACAGATGCATCGCTAATAGCTGCAATCGCTAAGGGGATAGATAAAGAGACCACTGCGGCCGAAGAAGCCACAGTAAATCTTTCCATAAACAGTCAACTTTTGCCCCCGCAATTGCTAGAGCTCCTGGCTAGAGATAAAACTTCATGGCAGAAACTAAAGGCCCTCCTGACTAACAACATGTTCCTGTCTCAACTCGATTCTCACAGCAGTGAGTGCAAAGCTTACTTTGAAAAGGTGAGGACCGAAGCAGAAGCATCAGAAAGGCACCTCACTGAAGCAAACCTGCGCCTGGTGGTTAGCATAGCCAAGAAATACATCGGGCATGGCATGTCCTTCCTTGACTTTATCCAGGAAGGGAATATTGGCCTCCTCCGAGCTATAGATAAGTTTCAGTATAGAAGAGGCTACAAGTTCAGTACCTA
>Ga0307432_1001097_pt1 | contig 17453 bp, 16 predicted proteins | sample SalMarWE160150MG_FD_202158 | JGI IMG/M metagenome (GOLD analysis project Ga0307432, IMG submission 202158) | Salt marsh sediment microbial communities from the Plum Island Ecosystem LTER, Massachusetts, United States - WE1603-150 | ecosystem: Environmental > Aquatic > Marine > Intertidal zone >...
CGGCCTGAACCCTACGCAGACCATCACCAACGCCCTCAAAACCTACCTTACTACCGGACAACTCCCACCGTTACCCGACACCAACATTGCAAACGGCTGAAGAGTTACCTCGTCGCGAGTAAGATTGTAGTGATTGCTGAGTAGCTGCGCGCAAGGGGCCGGAACACCGGACGTGATAAGTATCTGGAATTCGACAAGCCTGGCCGTGCGACCGTTCCCGTCGACAAACGGGTGAATCCACGCCAAATAGAGATGTACGAGGACCGCCTTGATGATTGCGTACACGATGCGCATGCCTTCTGGTGGATCGAAGACTTCGCCGCCCATCCATTCGCACAATCGATCGACCAGATAAGCGCAATCCTCAGCCGGAGCACCCCGGTATCGTGCAACCCCAACGCTGTACCTGCGAATCTTGCCGGGGATAACATCCTCATCGACGTCAAGCCGATCGAGCACGGAGTGATTGAAGGCCTCAATTGTCTCACGTGTCAGCGGCAGATCCCGTTTTTCGAATACCTGCTCCTTGAGGCTGTTGCACTCACCGATGACGTTCTCAACCTCCTGCTTGAGGTATTGCTGGGACGGGGGAAGCTGTAATCGGTCCTCTGCCAGGGCACGCACCTGCTCTTCAGTCAGCGTGTTGCCTTCGATCGCTGTCGTTGCGTGGACGCCCTTGGCTAGGTATATCATGTGAAGCTCCTGTGCCGTTGTCGGGCGCAGGGGTACCCAGGCGATGTGTTCGCAGCGTCCCTGGCATTCACCTAGCATGATCCAGAGGTGATTCGGGGCTCGCTCCAGGTCGATCGTGAACGCAAGCCAGGGATGTGTCCTCTCGAATGTACGCACTGATGTCCCTTGTAACTCTTTATTATATCGTCATTTATGCAAATTATGTCCCGAATAATGTCCAAATAATTGTACCACAGTTAGTTTTACTTGGGTAGTAGAATTACGGTGAATGTATGCCCAATATCGGACAGCGTTTTGGAAGACGGTCAAGCCGGTTGGGGTGCCGGTCGGACTGCGGCGGGTCCAGAGCGAATGATGGGTGTGATCGAAGTGGCCTTCGGGGTGGGGCATGAGGCCGAAGATCCGACCGGTGGGATTGCACAGACCGGCTCTGTCCGCCACGGCGATCGCGTTACCGGCCGTGTCTTGAGCATTTTCCGTCTTTGTGTAGCGGGAAAGCTGCATCCCTTGCGGTCGTTCGCCGTGACGGAGCGCGGGACACTGCCGATGGCGCGTACCAGTGTGCTGGCCGTGCGGGACGTGTTCGACGACATGCTCGCCACGTGGGGCTCGCCCGCGCAAACGTGTTATGTTGGTCTTGGCCCCGGATTCATCGAGAAAAACGAGTTTATAGCAGCGACGCCGAGCATATGTTTCATAAAGCCTTATGCCGCAGTGGTTTACATAAAAGCCACTCTCGCTTGTCGACGCTGCACAGCCGTCATAGTAGCGGAATGGGCGTTCGTCCAATCCATTGCCTAGTTCGCCAAGGTCGGCGTCATTGCCGGAGCGGCCTGTTGCCAGGTGGCTTTGCTACAGTCTCTCCCTTACGCGTTTTTCCGGGTCTCCGTCGCCTTTGTGGGAATCCGCTGTATAATGGTAGAGGAAAATAGCGGAAGCAGATGTTGCTTGTGCGTGGCCTGCCGATCGAAAGGGGTGTCTGATGAAGCTGGCAATCATGTGTCGTAACCTGGCGCTCGGTCTGCTCGTGTTCGTTGCCAACTCAGCCGTCGCGAGAGGGGACACTCCGCTCGATACGGCAACCACCGGTGACGGTTCGATGACGATTTCCAGCCACCGCGACACGCCCGATAATCCGCCGACATCACTAGCTTCAGATGAGCCGTCCGAGGGTCCGCCGACACCATCCGTTCACCATGAGGTGCCCGATGACGCGCCGGTGCCGAAATCCGTCGTGCTGCGCGGGCGGACGAGCTCGCCGGCCCGTGTCTGGATCCGCGACGGTTATGAGAGCATCCAGGTGAATGTCGACGCGCAGGGCAACAACATCGACGAAGACGCCGCGAACGAACCCTCGATTGCGGTTGACCCGACAAACCCGAGCCGGATGGCCATCGGGTGGCGGCAGTTTGACACTATCGAATCGAACTTCCGACAGGCCGGATGGGCATACACCCACAACGGTGGGCAGACGTGGACGTTCCCGGGTGTTCTGGAACCCGGCCAATTTCGCAGCGATCCGGTGTTGGGCGCGGATGCCGACGGGAACTTCTACTTCTACAGCCTCAGCACGTTGAGCTCCGCGGAACTGTTCAAATCCACCGATGGCGGAGTGACCTGGACGGGGCCCGTACTTGGCTACGGTGGCGATAAGGAGTGGATGACGATCGATCAGACGAACCGGATCGGTCGCGGCAACATCTACGGTATCTGGAACGTACAGTTCAGTTGTTGCCCTCCCAACGACTTCACATGGTCGACGAACAGTGGATTGTCTTTCATGCCGCCCATTGCCATCCCCAAACCCAGTATGAAGTGGGGCACGCTCGCGGTCGGACCCGAGGGGGAGTTGTATGCGGCTGGATCGACACTGGACCCTGACACGCACCTTGTGGCCAAATCCATCAATGCGCAAATCCCGGTTCAGACGCCTTATTTTGATTTCGTCAAGACGGTGTACCTCGGAGGCGTGACAACCAGCGGTGGCGTTAATCCGGCCGGGCTATTGGGGCAGGTTTGGATTGACGTGGACCATTCGAACGGACCGACTCGTGGAAACGTGTACATACTCGGCTCAGTCGATCCCCCGGGATCCGATCCGCTTGACGTCCACTTCGTCCGCAGCACCGACGGCGGCTTGACCTGGAGCGATCCGGTACGTGTAAACGATGACCCGATGGGTAATGGAGCCTGGCAGTGGTTCGGCACGATGTCGGTGGCGCCCAACGGACGGATCGACGTCATTTGGAACGATACGCGGGAGGACGTGCTCGCATGGTACTCCGAATTGTATTATTCGTCGTCAAGCGATGCGGGGATCACCTGGTCGGAGAATGTGCCTCTCAGCCCGCCCTTCAAACAGTCTCTCGGCTATCCACAGCAAAACAAGCTCGGCGACTACTACGATATGGTCTCGGATAACTTCGGTGTGAGCGTTGCCTATGCCGCCACATTCAACGGCGAAGAGGACATCTACTTCCTGCGCATCGGCGATTTCGACTGCAACAACAACAACATCCCGGACCACGAAGACCTGGTCCAGGGCACGAGTGCAGACTGCAACGCAAACGACGTCCCGGACGAATGCGATCCCGACTGCAACGACAACGATCTCGTTGATGAGTGCGAGGTTCGTGACGGCATCAGCCCCGACTGTGACGGCAATCTGGTCCCCGACGAATGCGATCCGGACTTCGACGGCGACGGGCTTGTCGACGGGTGCGATCCCGATATCGACAATGACGGCGTTGCCAACGAGGACGAGAGCTATGACTGCAATTACACGCCGCAGGGGCTGCGAGTCATGGCGGACGGCAGACCGATGGGCGACGAGGACAAAAGCTGCGTGGTTGACCTGCCGGATTGGAAGATCTTCAGGATACGGTGGCTCAGCTACGGCGGCCCCGGCGTCCTTCAGCATCCGACGATCATCGGCTGCTACGATTACGACGAAGATCACGACCTCGACCTGCGCGACTTCAGCGAGTTCATAACAGCCTTCGGGCAGCAGTAGACCCGTTGCCCCGGGATTCTCGACATCGTCGCGATCTGTGTGGAAACGGTGCGCCATGCCGGCGATCTCGCTGAGGCTGGAAATGCCGTCACCCCCGAATTGTTTCGCTTTCCGGCGCGACACATTTTCCCTTGCCGATTCGGTCGAGCCGGGACGATAATGGCTCACAGGGGTCGCGCGGGCGTCACGGCGCATGAGGTGTGGTCAAGCCAGTCATCGGCAGGGAGGTCGAACCATGGAACGCGTCTGGCAGGGAGGATTGTCCGGTAAGGCCCGGCAAGTTCGTTACCGCAATCGCGTGGCGCGGCTCCATGCGCAGCAGATGATCACGGAGTATCTCGAGTCCGACCCACTGGTCCAACGTCACGATCGCTACATTCCAATTCGCGGGCGTAACGAGTTCTTGCCCTCCGTGGCGCAGGTCACGACATCAACACCGCAACCCGTCCAACAACAACTTGAGCTGCCGTTCAAACGGCGCGATAAGACCGACAACGCCGACCGGTCCGCAACCACTGAGCGGACCACCCCGCTACGCGAGACCGAAACAGCCACCGACACGGTCATCCGGTTCCCACGCACAGCCAAAGAAACCAGCGCATTGCCACTGAAACCGCCACAACAATTCGGGCAAAGGAGAGAAAAGTTTACGATCGGCGGGTTCCTGGTCGGCTGCGCCATGGGAAGTGCTGCGGCTGTCCTGGCCTTGCTCGTGCTACAAACCGTTGTCGGTTAATCCGGACAGACCGCGCTTTAATCGCTCACCCGGGACACCCTGCCCGCACCACCCTTCGGGCAGTGCACACCGTCACAGGGTTGGGGCATGTCTCACCATGATCTCCGCGTCCGCGTTGTCTCGATCTGGATGAAATCGTAGTGCTTGCCGCGGTTGACGCCGGGGCATTTCCGGTGGGCCTCGTTCCACGTATCCGGCGAGCGGAGGTTCTGACTCCAAAAGGGCCAGGTCCTACACTGCAAAGGCCGGACCGGATAGATCCTGCACCCGGTTCTGCCGTCTTTGCGTTCTAAGAAGATGCAGTCGCCGTTGGCTTTCTCCGTCAGGCTATAGTGGAAGCCGACCCGGCGGAGATGCTCCTTATCCAGCCATCCGTCCGTTCGGCCAAGAAACTCGGAGATTCGAAGAACTTCCTCCTTCGTGGTCCAGACGTACCCCGGCTCTCCGGTGCAGCAGTTTCCACACTGGATGCACTCAAAGCTCAGACCCGCCTTGTACCATTTCTCTTTAACCATCTGGCCCGGATATTGCATCGGATCTGCGTCGCTTCAGCACGGGAATAGCCTCCCGGTCTTGTGACATAGGGTTTGAATGAATCCTTTACGCAAGGCAAGGAGGCCTGAATACGACGGATTGTACCGCAACCAAGCTCACCTTTTCCAGTCTCAAGCGGCAAGAAATCGTGGCCAATTTTGCCGACGGCCGAGTAACCGACCACCCGCAGGTACGTGTTTAGCGTGCGACGGACTGCGGATGGGCAGGCAGGAGCGGATAAGGACGGAGGTGTTCAACGAAGTCCTGGCCTCGTTGGTGGCGGGCCGCATCGGTGCCACAGTCGGGTGCTGGCCAGCTTCGAGCAGAGGTACCCGGCCCTCGGCGGCTCAGCCGGAAGAGGGTGGTACCTCCGGCTCCGGCGCGTAGTGCTGCGGCAGGGCAGCGACGATCTTGACCGTTTCCACGCTGACGCGGACGACCTGTCCGACGAGGCGGACGATGTACTCGGGATCGTCTGGATTGTTGGGGTCCGAGCGGATGCCGGTGCGCGTGTCTTCCTTCACGCGGTACTGGTCGATGACCCACTCGATGGCGCTGCGGTTGCCCAGCCGGTATTCGAAGACCTCCGGCGGGATGCCCGCCAGGGTGAGCGAGTCGTTGACCTCGATCGACTTATTGTCCTTACTGAGCCGCATCTTCTCGACGACATAGCTCAACGGCTCGTCGTGCGTCTCGATCCACTCCAGGGGCCAGGGTTCAAGCGACTCGTACTCGATGTGGAGCTTGGCAAGCTGCTTGCCGGCCTTCGCGAAGGCCCGGAAGCCGGAGGCGGGATCGCCCCTGCTGTCAGAGCCGCGCGCGTGAGCAAGCGGTCCGGCGTGTTGGACCGCTCCCTTACGGTCGCGGCTCTGATCACGGTCGCCGCTCTGATCACGGTCGCCGCCCTGATCACGGTCGCGGCTCGGATCGAGTGGCGGTGCCAGCGGGATGCGCGGCAGCTCGCGCTTGAGGTTGTCGGCGAACTTCTCCCGATAGCCCGGGTGGTGGAGCACGCCGTAGACGTAATAGAAGATGTCCCACTTGGTGATCCCGCAGTCGCCGTAGTGCTCGCGAAAGTGCTCCAGCGCCCAGTCGGTGATATTCTCGCGCCGATTCGTGCCGTCTTCGTCGCAGATGTAGAAGGGGAAGCACTGGCAAGGACTCCCAAAGCCAGCGAAGGCCATGTTGGGAATCACTCCGCGACCCAAGGGCGTAGGCTGTACCAAGTTCACCCGCCGAGGTAGGCAACAACGTCCTTTGCGATCTGCTCGGCAGATTTGTCGTTTGGTTGCTCCACTTTTTCGGCCCACGCCCTCCCAGGATGAAGCGTATCCCACGCTGATTTCTTCTGGCCTCTCCGCGCCTTCCCTTGGTCATGGTGCCCGAAGCCGTCAACAAGCATGTTCCACACGGGCTTGAACGTCTCGATAAGCAATGACTCGCCGAGGGGTATCCAGATGTCATCGACGAGGAGATAGCGGCATTGGAAATCGGCGAGTTTTAGGTTTCGGGCTCCCTCGATTGAGGATGCGTGTTCCGACAGTCTCCGATGTAAAACATCTGCGGGATCGGCGCCAAGTCCGTAGCCGCCCTTCCTTGATCCTGGCGGAACAGCTTTACCAACGTAAATGGGGATCGCCTTCTCGTCGCTCGGCGCAGTCTTGGCGATCTTTCGATAGGGCTCGAACCCGCCGGTGTAGTAGATCGCGTATATCCCGGCCCCCATGAATCGGTCTGGCGGCAACTGACCAACCGGCCGTTTGAGTAGGTGATCCCTTACGCTCTCCGCCAGGTGCGTCTTGTCGAGGGGATTGAAAACTTCTTCGCCAAGCGCCTTCATCAACGCCACCTACCGCTTGCGAACGACAACCGCCGATTCATCTAGCGTCGCCTTGCTGGTGCCGTTCCGCACCGATGAGGCCGTGATCGAGTTGCCTACGCGCTTATCGCGGAGGCGGCAGATGCCTTCGACCTTCAAGCCGCGCATCTTGGCGATGTCACCGATCAAATCCTGAACCGGAACGTTGACCCCTTGCAAAATTGAGTTTCCTACAACGATCACACCGGTTCCACCGCGAACAAGCACCCGCTTGAGCGCTGCAAGGAAGCGGTCGCAATCGTTGAAATAGGAGGCGGCATAGTTTGCCCAACCGCGCCCGCCATATTGCCCTTTCTTCGGGTTGAGTTTCCGAAGTCGGGCAAGGATGCACTCTAGACCGCTATGCGCTAAGGCAAGCGGAACGTGATGTTTCTCTCTAGCAATCTGCCAGAATGTCCCGAAGTTTCTTTCCTCCAGCGGCCTCTGCTCCTGCGGTGATGAGATGAGGCCAAGCCAATAGAGTTGTGGGCGTGTGTTCCTCGCATAGTGATAATTGTTGAGATATGGCGGCGAAGTGACCATCAAGTCAACTGATCCGCTCTCTACCTGGTGGTTCCCCGTAAAAAAGTCCTCGTTGTAGATGCGCCCGTTTCCCGGTCTAGTTTCGTTTGCTTCGGATCGGAGCCATTCGATATCGGTTCGCATATCCCGTAACTTCTCCAGGAGTGTCGTGGCCACGTCTGCATCTTCGATAAGGGGCTTCCCCGCCCCCGGGCGCGAGCTTAGCGACGGCTCATAAGTATAGTTAGAGAATGAGACCATCACAGAACCAAATGCGATCCGGAAAAGATCGCGCACGCGGTGATCGCTGATCTTTGATGTGAACGCGAGCGCGTGCAGCACCTGCGTTTTAACCTTCGGGCTGTAGAAGGGGATACGAGACTGGAAGGATTGGGGTGACATATCCGTAGCAACTCGACCATTGCACCACGAGCGCGCATCTAATCGCATCGCCTTTATGGCGGCGTCGAGGGTCTTCATTTCCACGCAAAGAGCCTTCAGCTTTGCTTCCGCCGCGAGGGCCGCATACGGATTGATCTCGAAGCCGACGATATTGTGGCCACGGATCGCGGCCTGAATAAGCGTTGTCCCAACCCCCGCGAAGGGATCGAGAACAACAGCGGACTTGCGACGGCCCAGATAAGCCGCAAGGACCGAATCCACAAAAGCCCCAGAGAACCCGGCGATCCACGGGACCCACCGATGGACCGGCGCCGTCCGGTTCTCCATGAAAGTCGGGTCCTTGAAGGCCGCCAGGGTGCCGTTGCCCTTTGCCGCTAGGTTAAACGGGAAGGAAGATTGTTTGGAGATCCCTGATATTGTACCACGCCCCGTCATGCGCGTCATATTCTCCGCGCCGGCGTACGCGGTACGGAGTACGCCTTGAAGAGCTACAGCGTCCTGATGAGCACGTTCACCGCCGTCTTGTAGCCGTCGAGTGGCGCTGGGATTACCTGCGGGGTGCTGGCGTTCTTCTTTGGCATCGATTGGGAGCACGCGAAAGCGGTGCGAACCTAGGCGCTCGATGGCGATCGTGTCGCCCGGCTTTATGCCGTGCTTGGCGAAAAACTCACGGACCCAAGCCCGTTTGCGGAAGAAGCGGCGCGGCTTGCCGGACTTTGCCTCGGTCGGGATGTCCGTGTAGACCGGCGCGGCAAGGCCCAGCACGTCCAGCCGAAGGGGCTTGCCCGTGCCACCGCTTTCCGACGAAGCGCCGTAGCAGTCGCCGGGGAAGAAGTCAGCGTGGCCGGTTAGGTACAAGTGGTTCGCACGGAGGTTCGCCGCGTTGACGCAAATCAGCCGCTTCCGATGTCCCACTCGTCCGTTCATGGTCTGGCTCCTTCGCGCTCGGGCGCATCGTACCGCATTGGTCCGTCATCTGAAAGCCATGGCGAACTCTTCGGCCCGGCCGCGGGCGGGATCGGGCACGCGCTGCTTGAACTCATCTACCGCCTTGTTGAAGTCCTCGTGGGCGGGCTCGGTGTGGGAGAAGAACACATTGAGCAGGTCGCAAAGCCGTTGCGGATCGCGCAGGTTCGCGATCATCTCCAGCTTGCCGTCCTGATAGAGCCGCGCCTCGCGGGTGTCCTCGAATATGATGTTGGTCAGGCGATAGCCGAGTTTGATCTTCTTCTTGATCTCCACTTTCAGGTCGTCGTCGGTGTCCTTGGCCTCCCAGTAGCCGCGCTCGATGGTGAATTCGTCGCGGAACGTGCCGTCGGGGCGGATCTGGTGGCCGTTGGCGTCAAGGGATAGTTCGGGGATCAGGGTCCAGCCGACCTTGCGGCCGGTCTCGGAGAGAAGATTCTGAAAGGCGGAGCGCAGCGCGCCTTCGTGCTCGACGCTCTGGTCCGCGTACGTCGCGAGCGCGGCGTAGTAGCTCTTGACCGCCTTGTGCGTCCGCTTGACCTTGAAAGCGGTGGCCATGTGCCCAAAGTACGACCAAGGTTGCGCAAGGTCAACGCGTGGCAATCCTCTGCGCCGCGTAGGGCGCGTCCCGGACGCACCTTCTCCTGCTACAGCGTGGCCTTCGCCCGGAGTCTAATCCTGAATACGCCGCCCGCGCTTCGCGAGGCACGGCGTTTCGTCGGCCAGTTGATCGCTGGTCGGCATCCATGCCCTGTTACCCAGCCCCGCCCATAGTCTGACACGAGTCTACACCGGGCGGTGGCGCATTAGGCTCATGAATCCCAGGCCCGCCAGGGTCAAGGCCATACTGAGCGGTGTGTTCATTCCGCAAAGGTTGATCGTGATCGGCGGCACCGTGTCGTCCACATTGTCCGGTACCGGGCAGACCGTCAGGTCGTCCCAGAAGTCGCATGCATCGCATGGGACGTTGAAGAACTCGCTCGGAAACCGGTCGGATTCCGTCGGAGCGCCGGTGAAACCGTCGATGCTAACGACGTGCCCCGTGAGCGTCATCCACCAGACCGTCCGAAAGCCGTCCCCGTCCTCGGCAAAGCCTATCGAACCGGCGTACTCATCCTCGAAGAAAACATCCCCATTCAAATCAACCAGGCTGTCCTGCAGGATCACATCCGCCCCTGTAACGATCACGAGTTGCCCTGTGTCATACAGGACCACCAACTCCGCATTGGCTGCATTCACGACATCGCAGATCGAGTCCGATACGTCGTCTTGAAAAACGTCCCAGGGTCTCGTCTGTGCAAAACCGGATGAGACGGACGGCCCGAAGCAGACCAAACCGACAAGAATGAGCCAGTGAGTCCGACCAAAACGCATGGGAGCTTCTCCTATAGGTGAACACACCACCAACTGTGGGAGGCGACAGTCTACGGTCCTTTGAAAACTCGTGTGTATTATCCCACAGACTGATCGTCCTGACCAGCCTGCCTTCGCGGTGATTGCGGATTATGGATCATCAATGCGGATCGGGGATCGGACCGTCCAGCCTTGGTCCCTCAATCCCGCCCTTCATCCTTCATCCTTCATCCTTCATCCTTCATCCTTCATCCTTCATCCTTCATCCTTCATCCTTCATCCTTCATCCTTCACCAAGGGCGCTCCCGTCGCGTCTGGGCATCCGATCCACGGTCCAAATACCGGTGTGCAAGTTGGTGCGGGTTGCTCAGGCAATCGCCAGGATGGCCCGTCGCACCGTGGCGGTTCGCTCCCCGCCGCGTTGCCCGATGCCATATTGGAGAACCTGGCCCGCGTTTTCGGGGATATTGCCGAGATGGCGCTGGACGGCGAGGCTGTCGATTTCCTCGTCCTCGCTGGGCAGGTCCCACTCGTCGAAGCCGCCAAACATGGTGAGCGACGCGACGGCCCCTTCGGTCTGCCCGAGCTCCGCCAGGCACCGGCCCCAATCCTCCCGGGGGAGTAATCCGTTGCTGATCATTTCGCGAAGGTCGATGAACTCTTCCGCCAGCGTGGGCGCTTTGAAGCCGGCAGCACCGAAGAGGGTCAGAAAGAACGGCTTGCGGTCCGTGCGGGGGTTACCGGGTACCTGCCGTTGCTCCAGCAACAGACGGGCAACGGTCGGCCGTTTCAACTCACAGGCGCCGAACAACGTCAGATAAAACCGTTTCTCGGTTTGGAGTTGGCCTTCGTGGCTGCCGAATATGGTCACGTGGATCATGGCAAAGCCTCACTCCGAGTGCTTGGTACTGAAGAATCCGTAAGGTATTCGCCGCCCGGTTCGCTTTATTCTTGAATAGGCGACCGGAAACGGCCACCTTGATGCGCTGAGTTTGTGTGCCCGGATGAGTCGAACCGTGTTCCAACGCTCGTTTATCCCTGCCGACCAGCCGGTTCGATCCGATCCGGGGATGAGTCCGGGCTGCACACTCGGTTTAGAAAACCCGCAGATGTACCGGGCCGGTGTTATCACCGGTGTCGTCGCAGTTTAGGCACACCCGCTCCGTGAACAATCTTCTGCCGGGTGGCCTCCGGGAGCAGGACCCGAAACGTCTGCCCCGTGCCGAAGTGGCCCTCGGGTCGAGCAACCGGCTGCATCGGCGTGATCAACGTGGTTGGCGGAAGCGTGCCGTCCGGGTAACTCTCCGCGATCTGTTCCAGCACGAAGTCCGAGCTGACCCGCCCGGACGCATCTACCAGCGTTGATCCACCTCCCGGTGCGAGCACCCCGTAGCCCCGCGTGTGCTCGGTTGTGAAGTCCGCATCGGCGACCGTGACGGCGTCGGCCTGGTAGAACTTCACATTCCGGTCGAAGATGTCCTGCTTGATCCACATGTTGGCGATGTTGGCGTCCGTAACGTACTCGCCCGGCCTGACCGTCCGTGACTCGCGTTTGGCACTGCGGAGTTTCCGAATCGCCTCAACCAGGCCGTACTGGGCCAGGGATATTTTGAACCGCCCGGTCATCGGCTCGACGTGCATCTCCCAGCCTTCGGTACCGCGTTTGGCGAGCGTGGCAACGGTTGAATCAATCACCACGTCGCTTCGTATCTTCCCCTCGACCGACCCGCCGCGGACCGTGCCGTATCCCAGGCCGATCCGGACGTGCTCCGTGGTCGCACTGCGATACAGTTGATCGATGCTCGCGTGCGTGGCGCTTCTGACGGCCACGACCGTGGTATTGCCGAATTGCAGGTGAGCATAGGATCGCAGTCCGGTGCGGATTTGCGTGCCCGGCTCCAACCGGTCCTTCCACTTGATGGGCGTCCAACCGCGCGAGGCCAGCGGTGAGACTCCGGCTCTCGCCCATTCGACCTTGCCGTTTACCTCGATCACAATAGCGGTAAGCGCCTCGATGAACGGTTCCGCCGCCTGCTTCGTGGTATCCTTTGCCGTGGCAGGCTTCGCGGCCGGCTTGGCCGGTTGCCCTTGTTCCGCGCGGGCCACCGTCTTGCCGCCGGTGTCTCGCGGTTCCTGCGCCTCAGCGAGCGACGTGATGCAAATGGCCAGTGCGACGCTGATCGCGATCCAAATTCCGCCGTGGCGACAGCAGTGCCCCCCCGTGTGTTTCATGTTGTTCATCGAACACCCCCATTGGTCATACGACACGGTCCTGACAAATACCCCATGGCGCATTCTAACAGATAAACCTCCTGGTGTCATCCCCAAGTCTGCAATAGCTGCCTGGATTAGTGGGAGCCCGACCGGGGGATGCCGGGGTATGCCCGGCAAGCACCACACCTGCGGGTGGGTAGTACTGTGATGCACGAATGGCGCGACGATAATCCCTACCCGGGCCGTGGGCCTGAACCCCGCGCGGACTCACCGAAGGCGAGCGCGGGATTTGATCTTGCCCATGGTGCCATGCCCTAGCCGAAGGCACGGGCTGCGCTGGACCGAGAATCCCGTCTAGGCCCGTTCGTGCGAGAAATGATTCTCGCACGAGCGTTGGCGTGATCAACATGGCCGCGATGTGCTTGACCATGGCACACGACCGATTGTTGTGAGACATGGTATTACGTCAACCCCGTAGGGTATCGCCGGGCCAGGTCAACATACACCTTCTTGAACTGTGCCCACTCTTTCTTGAAGGCGTCTTCCACCCGCTTGTCGAGCACCCTGGCCGGGACCGACACAGCGATGGCACTGCCCGGAATCTCCTGCCGCTGCGTAACTACGGCGCCCTCCGCGATGACGGCCCACTCGCCGATGACGGCCCAATCGGATACGATGCTTCCCATGCCGAGCACGACCCAGTCTCTGATCGTGGCGTTGTGAACGATGGCGCCGTGACCGACGGTGACCCAGTTCCCGATGGTCGTCTGCTCATCCGGTCGTGCGTGGATCACGCAGTTGTCCTCGATGCTTGTATAGTCACCGATCACGATTCTCCCGTAATCGCCGCGGATGCGCGCCCCGGGGCCGATCCAACAGCCTGAACCAATGTCAACGTCGCCGAACACGTCCGCGCTGGGATGGACGTATGTGTCATCCTTGATAACCGGCGTCTTGCCTTCAAACGTGTTGATCATCATGCACACTCCTGATGCGATCCGCGAACCGTTCGTGACTGTACACCGCGCACTGGGCATTGACAACCGAGCACACATCCCGAGTGCGACCGGGGGTAAAAGCCACAGTTGTGGGTGGATTCTTGAACCGAGCCCGGAGCGCGAGCGACGGGGCGTGAGCGAGTGACCAGCCATATCCCGCGTTGGTCCTTGACATTTCACCACTCGCGGAGCGAGTCCATCCGGGCGACCACCCGCGCGAAATGTAATGGAGGGCTCGGATCAACGATCCGAGCACCGTTTACCCCTTGCACCGTGAAATCCTGCCGAATCCGCGTTTACCCCTTAAGTTGGCGTTCACCCCGCAGGAGGCATACGGCCGCGACTCAGCAGGTGCGATGCCCAACCGTTAAGGCGGATTTGCGTTACTCCGTCGATTGTCAGTACAATGAACGACGCTGCTGACGTTGGCTGGTCTTGTGCCTCGATTCCTTCGTGGCGCGGATGTAGGAGCAAGGTATCGTGTTGAAGTGTCGCAGTTATCCCATAGGGTTTGTTTTGCTGAGCATGTTGCTGATAGCGACGCCGGACACAGCCAATGCGCAGCAGTCCCGCACGCGAACACTGACGTACGATCCCGATCGCAAGACGTGGGCCGAGGCTCCACCACCACCGCCCGGAACGGCCGAGGGTGACCTGCACGCAGTCCGGGCGCAGATTGAGGAGGGGAAGTACCGACCCGCCCTATCGGCGATCAAGGAGTTCGTCGAGCGATACGGCGAGTCCGATCCGCTCTACCCACAGGTTAAGATTGCCAAGGCCGAGGCGCTGGTCGGGCAATGTGAGTATTACAAGGCGCATGAGACACTTCAGGAGTTCTTGAGCGAGTTCGGTGGCATGGCTCCGACGTCCGAGGCGCTCCGGTTGGAGTTCACGATCGCTGAGGCGTATCTGAGAGGTGCGAAGCGTAAGATACTGGGGCTTCGGGTGCTCTCCGGCGAGGACATCGCGTTTCAGATTCTCGATGAGATCGCCGCCGACTATCCCGACAGCCGGCTGGCGGAACTCGCGACCAAGACCAAGGCGGATCATCTGTTCGACAACGGTGAACACACACTGGCGGAGTTGGAGTACGCTCGTCTGCTGCGCGAGTATCCGCAGAGTCGGTACTATCCGTTCGCGCTGCGCCGTTCGGCCGAGGCGGCGCTGACGAGCTTCGCCGGCGTTGACTACGACGAGGCGGCGATCATCGAGGCGGCGGAGCGCTACCGCGAGTATCGCCTTCGATACACGCACCAGGCGGATCGCGAGGGCGTCGGGAATATACTCGACAGCATCCGCGAGATGCGCGCCGAAAAGGACTTCGCCGTGGGGGCGTACTACGAGCGGACCGATCATCTAAGTTCGGCGATCTTCTACTATCGGTTGGTCTGCGAGGACTGGCTCGACACGATCGGTGCAACAAAGGCCGCCGCGCGACTGGAACTTCTGGGTGCGTCGGAGCCAATAAACACGAACGAGGTGTCGGACAAATGAAGCCGAAGCTGCCTTTCCGGCTAACGCCGCTTGCAGCGCTGTCGCTTATCGGCACAGTGGGATGCGGCTATACCACGGACCGCCCGTTTCGGACCGATATTCAAACGGTGCACGTGGAAATGCTCCAGTCGAAGGAGTTTCGACGCGAGTTGGAGTTTCGTCTGACCGAAGCGATCGTTAAGCGGATCGAGATGGACACGCCCTATCGGATCGCGCCTCGGCAAACGGCCGACGCGCTTCTGACGGGTGAGATTCTGACCGTCGAGAACCGCACGTTCGGCGACGATTTCGACCTGGACCAGCCGCGCGAGATCGGATCGACCGTAGCCGTCCGCTTTCGCCTGCAAGACATGTGTACCGGGGAGATCCTCGTGGAGAGGCCTCGTTTCGTCTATCAGACCAGTTACATCCCACCAGTCGGCGAGACCTTCACGCAGGGTATGGCGCGCGCGATGGACGGCTTGGCTGAGCAGATCGTCGAGGCGATGGAAACAACCTGGTAACCCCGCTATCATTATCGGGTAGCGGGCTTGCCTTTGGGAAAGTCCCACTGGAATTGGAGTTCGTCCCATGGCGGACGAAAACGGCTCACCACCTCAAAAGTCTCCTGACCCGAAGCAACCGGGCGGGCCCAATGTGAGGATGTCTCGGAACATCGTCAGTTGGCTCGTTCTGCTTGGGTTGGCGATGGTGTTGGTGTCGGTGTTGAGCAACCAGTTGGCGCCCTCCACCACGCTTTCGATCAGCGAGTTCGAGACTCTGGTCGCAGACAAGCAGATCAAAACGCTGGTCATTAAAGAGGATGGTATGATCGAGGGGGAAAGGGTGCCCGTGGAAGCGGACCCCAATACCCCGCTTCAGTTCACTGTGATCTTTCCTCGCGAGGCCATCGACGGCGAATTCGTGCAGCGTCTGGTCACAGGATTGCCGGACGCCGATGTTAAGGCTGAGAAGCCCAGCCAGTTCCTCCTGATTCTTCTCAGCATGCTTCCGTACATCCTGATCTTTGCCATCGTGTGGTTCTTCATCTTCCGCCAGATTCGCAACGCGAGCGGTCCGGGAGGTATGCTCGGCAGCTTCGGTCGATCCCGCCACAAGGTCACCGCGAAAGAACACACCGACGTTACGTTCGCCGACGTCGCAGGTATCGAAGAGGCCAAGGAGGAAGTCGCGGAGATCATCGAGTTTCTCAAGTCGCCGAAGAAGTTCCAGCGTCTCGGCGGTCGAATCCCACACGGTATTCTTTTGGTGGGGACACCGGGGTGTGGCAAGACACTGCTCGCGAAGGCGATCGCCGGTGAGGCGGATGTGCCGTTCTTCTCGATCAGCGGCTCAGACTTCGTCGAAATGTTCGTCGGCGTCGGTGCATCGCGCGTCCGTGATCTGTTTAAGCAGGCGAAGGAAAACTCACCCTGTATCATCTTCCTAGACGAGATCGACGCGGTCGGGAGAAAGCGCGGGGCCAGCTTCGGCGGAGGCGGGCACGACGAACGTGAGCAGACGCTCAACGCCATCCTCGTCGAGATGGACGGTTTCGACACCAATTCCCAGGTTATCGTGATTGCGGCCACGAACCGAGGGGACGTGCTTGACCCTGCGTTGATCAGGCCGGGGCGATTCGATCGTCAGGTGTTCGTCTCGCTGCCCGACCTTCAGGGACGCTATGAGATTCTGAAGGTGCACATGCGCAAGATCAAGCTCGGTCCGAACGTGGACATCCGCCGCTGCGCACGGGGGACACCCATGTTCAGTGGCGCGGAGCTTGCCGCGATTGCCAATGAGTCCGCCCTGATCGCGACGATGCATAACAAGGAATTCGTCGAACAGGAGGACCTCGAGGAAGCACGCGACAAGGTTCGCTGGGGCCGGGCGAAGAAAAGCGCCGTCGTCGACGAGCGCGACCGAAAGATCACCGCATACCATGAAGCCGGTCACGCATTGATCCAAGCGCTTGAGAAGGATGCCGATCCGCTTCATAAGGTGAGCATCATCCCACGAGGACCCGCCGGCGGGGCGACCTTCTCCCTGCCGGAGCGCGATCGAATCGTGTACACGCAAGCCTACCTGCTCGCGACGATGCGGGTGATGTTCGGCGGGCGGATCGCCGAAGAGGTCTTCTTCAACGAGATCAGCAGTGGAGCGGGGATGGATATCAGGCAAGCCACCGAAATCGCCCGGCGCATGGTCCGCGAGTGGGGCATGGGGGACAAGGCCGGTTTCGTCTATTACGGCGACGACGAGTCGAGAGGCGGTATGTTTGAACTGGGCATCCGCGATTACTCGGACAAGACGGCTGAGACCATCGACGCCGAGATCAAGCGAATCCTGGGCAACGCCTACGCCGACGCCAGGCGAACCATCGAGGCAAACCGGGATAATATCGAAACGATCGCCGAGGCCCTGCTCAGACTCGAGACCATCAGCGGCGAGGAGGTCAACGCGCTGATCCGCGGCGAATCGATCGAGCGTTCCGGTGTCTCCGATCTACTCGACAGCGCCGATCCGGCGCCCGACGTCGGGATGGCACGTCCGGTCCCCATCGACCCCGAACCGCAGACCGATCTGGGCGGCGGAGCGCTGCCTCAGCCAAGTTAGTCTATTTTTCAACTCTGTGTATCGAGCCACGGACTTCAAGTTCGCGCGGAGCAACCGGGTGCCGTCGCGTCCTGC
>Ga0307432_1001099_pt1 | contig 17416 bp, 18 predicted proteins | sample SalMarWE160150MG_FD_202158 | JGI IMG/M metagenome (GOLD analysis project Ga0307432, IMG submission 202158) | Salt marsh sediment microbial communities from the Plum Island Ecosystem LTER, Massachusetts, United States - WE1603-150 | ecosystem: Environmental > Aquatic > Marine > Intertidal zone >...
TTTTCCTTAAAGCAGAGCCGCGACCGTAAGGGAGCGGTAAGGAGTGGTAAGTATCTGCGGATTAAAAACAGGTGTATAACGAGCGTTTATAATTTCTATGATTGTTGGAGACAATAGTGAGGATTGCATTTATTTGTCCTTCAGCCTAAAATGGCTAAACATAATGTATGTGTTCTTTCCTATGAAGTACGAGAATTATGACGTTTAATGAACTATTAGCATTGGTTTCTTCCGGCGATTGCCCTCGTATTTGTGTTGATTCAAGGCTTGTTAGAGACGGTGACATCTTTGTGGCTGTCAAAGGCACGGTTTATGACGGCCACGATTTCATCGACCAAGCCGTAGTCAACGGCGCCAAATACATAGTTTGCCAACAGGACAGAAGACAGGGGACAGAGGACAGAAGACAGAATAATTACGAAATTATTTCGTTTGAAGATTCCACGGAAGCGGCGGCTCTACTCGCACAGGCAAAAGCGGGTAATCCGGCTTTGCAGTTAACCAACTTAGCTGTTACCGGCACAAACGGCAAAACTACCGTTGCTTATCTGGTCCGCTCGGTAATACAACATACCGGTCAAAGGTGCGGCCTTATCGGCACAGTCGAATATGATACAGGCTTGTCTATTCTCGAATCTTCTCTAACAACGCCGGACTGCTTAGAAATCGCACGGATTCAGCAGGAAATGGTAGGGGCTGGCTGCAAATATATGGTCGTCGAGGCCAGCAGCCATGCACTTAGCCAAAACCGTCTGGCGGCAATTGAATTCAAAGCTGCTGCATTTACCAACCTGGCCGGTGACCACCTCGATTACCACAAAACCAAAGAAGATTACTTAGCTGCTAAAGCTAAGCTTTTTTTATCTCTCTCGTCTGATGCTATAGCAGTATTGAATAAGCAATCAGAAGAAGCAAGGCATATCGCTAAAAGGACAAAAGCAAAAATTCTTTGGTACGCCATTGACGAGCCAGCAGATATTACCGCTCACATCGAATCGATGCACATTGATGAAACGGTTTTCACTTTAGAATATGCCGGCCAATCATGCATTGTCAGGACTCCGCTTCTGGGCCGATACAACGTCAGTAACCACTTGGCGGCAGCCGGCCTATGCCTTGCAGCCGGCTTCGATTTGGAGACGATAGCAACCGGCCTTTCAGCCTTGCAGACAATACTAGGCCGATTGGAAAAAATTAGCCTACATCCACCGTCCAAAGAAAATGGTGGGGCAAGCCCCACCCTACTTATTGATTACGCGCATACCGATGATGCCTTGAGCAATGTATTAGCTACGCTGAAACCATTGTGTAAGGGCAGACTAATAGTTGTTTTTGGCTGTGGCGGCGACAGGGACAGAACCAAACGGCCTCGCATGGCCAAGGTCGCCGAGGAGTTAGCGGACATAATAATCGTCACCAGTGACAATCCGCGAACTGAAAAGCCACAGAACATCATAAATGAAATTATAGCCGGCTTTGAACGCAATACGCAATACGCAATACGCAATACGAAGATTATTGAGCCGGATAGAAGAAAAGCCATAGAGTTAGCTATAAAAACAACCGTCAAAGACGATATTGTGCTTATCGCTGGCAAGGGCCATGAAAACTATCAAATAATCGGCACACAAAAATTCGACTTCAGCGACAAAGCAATTGCTGAACAGTTACTCCGAAAACGAGAATGAAAAAATTCTTGATAGCAGATTTAGCTAAAATAATTGAACCGCATCCTGAACCATCCCTGCTTCAAAAATCTTTGCTTACCGGCGTAAGTACCGACTCACGGACAACCAAAGCCGGCGATTGCTTCTTCGCGATAGTCGGCGAGAATTTCGATGGTAACGACTATATTTGCGATGCCTTTGCCAAAGGTGCAGTCTGCGCTGTAGTCGATAAAAATCGTGTTATAGATCCTGTGACCCAGGACACGGTTCTCAAGGTTGACGATACGGTGAAAGCTCTCGGCGATTTTGCCGCAGAATATCGCCGACAATGTGGCTATAAAGTAGTCGCCATAACCGGCTCGGTCGGCAAGACAATGACCAGGCAGATCGCTTATCATGTGTTAAGTAAGCATTACCGCGTATATCAATCGCCGAAGAATTTCAATAATAATATCGCACAAAATAGTTATTACTGAACTCGGCACCAACCATCCCGGCGAAATAGCTGGCCTAACTCGCATCGCTCAGCCGGATATGGCAGTCGTAACGAACGTTTATCACGCCCATTTGGAAGGGCTCAGCGATTTACAAACCATAGCACGAGAGAAACTATCCATAGCAGAAGGACTGCAGCCTGATGGCGTATTAATAATCAACGCCGAACTGGTTAAATGGTTAAATGATGACCGGTTAAATTACCAATTGCCAATTACCAATCACCAAGTTTTAACTTTCGGCAAATCAGAGGATTCTGACTACCAGATTAAGAATATCACTTATAACGGCTTTACCAGCAGTTTTACTATCAACGGCAGGCAAATCCACTTACCGCTGCCCGGCCAAGGCAATATCGACAATGCTGCTGCTGCATGGGCTATTTGCAGCCGGTTTGGCTTGACTATTGACGATTTTGCGCAAGCAGTAAAAACACTACAAACAGTTCCTATGCGAGCAGAGCTGCTACAAATCGGGACGCTAACGGTCATAAATGATTGTTACAATGCAAACCCGACTTCGATGAAAAATGCTCTGGATATATTGGCTAATCTTGGCCATACCGGAGAACGGCGACTGGTCTTTATCTGTGGCGATATGGCTGAATTAGGACAACAATCACAGGCTTTACACACAGAGTTGGGCGTCTATATAGCACAGACTAAGGTGCATCTCCTGCTGGCCGTGGGCAGATTCGCGGAAATTACTGCCGAAGCTGCCAGACAAACTGCTGATTACGAATTGCAAATAACATGTTTTGAAGATGTGTTTTCGGCTTGTAATAATTTGCGAAAATTCATAAAAGATAACGATATAATATTAGTGAAAGGTTCGCGAATGGCCAAACTAGAAATAGTTATCGAGAAACTAAAAGAGCTTTTCTTGTAGAGAGAAGACCCCACGTAGAACGTGGGGCTAAATAGAATGAAATCTTTAGCCCCCCAGTTACACTGGGGGGTTATGTTCCAGTGACGCGAAAATGATATACCATTTATTGTGGTATTTTCGAGAGGTTTTTACTGAAGGCGTTCTGCATTTCTACGCCTATCAGAACGTGATGTTTCGCTGTGTAACGGCATTACTGACCAGCTTATTGATTTCCCTTTTTATTGGTCCAAAGATTATTCGCTGGCTAATGCGGAAGAAAATCGGCGACCTCCCGGAGTTTAATCACACCGCACTCAATGAATTGACCAAAGACAAAGCCAATACACCTACAATGGGTGGGCTGATTATTATCTTTTCAGCTCTTTTTTCCACCTTATTATGGGCAAAGCTGAACAACACCTTTGTTCAAAAGGCCGTCTTTTTAGTAGTCTGGTTTGCGGCTTTAGGCGGTGTTGACGACTGGCTGAAACTCACCACCCGCGCCCGTTATCGAAGCAGAAATGGGTTGTACCCCTGGGAAAAGCTCATTTTTCAGATTGCCGGCGCTGTCCTGATAGCATCATTTTTGTACTTCGACTTTATCAACATAACCGATGGCAGATTATTCTGGCTGCCGTTCTATAAGTACGGCCTGCCGTTAGCCAATTGGATGTTCATACTGATAGCGATTTTTTATATATCAGCCACCAGCAACGCCGTCAACCTTGCCGACGGCATGGATGGATTGGCAGCCGGCTGCGTAGGCATAATCAGTTTTGTCTTGATATTGCTCTGCTATGTCGCTTCCGAGACGATGTCGCGAATCAATCCTGTTACCTGGGCCAGTTATCTTTTACTGCCGCATATACCCCAGGCCGGTGAGCTGAGCATTTTCTATTCGGCTGTTTTAGGAGCTGTGCTTGGCTTTTTGTGGTACAACTGCTATCCGGCTCAGACCTTTATGGGCGATGTGGGTTCTCTTCCATTAGGTGCCGCAATGGGCTATGGAGCACTGGTGAGCCGAAATGAAATTCTGCTTTTGGTTATTGGCGGCGTTTTCGTGATTGAACTAATGAGCGTAGTATTACAGGTCGCTTACTTCAAATACACCGGCGGCAAACGCCTATTTAGATGCTCACCGCTGCATCATCATTTTCATTTAGCCGGCTGGAGCGAGCCGCAAGTGGTGGTGCGTTTTTGGCTTTTAGCGGCTGCCTTTGCCGCCATTGCTTTGGCCACACTGAAAATTCGATAACCAAGCATTTTCACAACCGAAAATTTTGTCTCACAAATCATAATATTCTTCAGTGTGGATTTGGACGTTTTGCCGATAACCTTGTGATTCGTCTCTGTTGACTTTGTCGAATTGTCTCTGTGCCAAATATATTTTAACGGCGGTAATTCCACAGCCGATTCCTGCAATGAAGAACACCGCAGCGGCAAGAAGTGCAAATATCTCAGGCAGTGCTAAGATAATGACACCGAAGCCAATAAGTAGCAGAGACACGATAAATATCCCTGCAGCCACGTTTCTGGAGGCTTGTGAAATCATATTCGTGTAAAAACGAAAGCTCATTTTGACTCCTTGCCCTACCTCTGAACTTTAAAAGTTTTAAACTTGAGGATTAACCATCGCCGTCCTTCTCCGTAGAAGTTATACTACGAAGTCCGCTAGGGGATGCCTTGCGGCAGATAAATGCCGGCGACGGCTAAACACTTCCATACTCATTATCGACAACAAATCGTTTTTTTCAAAAGTTTATTCATCAAACAAAAATGCAAAACCCCGCAATAAAATTGCGGGGCTAAACACTTTATATTTTTAAGCTCCACTTTTCTGTGGGGTTTACTTTACGGCAGTTCGTTAGTACATTCCACCACCACCTGGCGGCATTGGAGGCGTCTCCTTCTTTTCGGGAATCTCACTGACTATTGCATCTGTCGTCAGAAGCAGTGAGGCAATCGACGCCCCGTTCTGCAATGCTACCCTTTCCACCTTGGTCGGCACGATTACGCCGAACTCAATCAAATCTCCATATTCCTTCCGCAGAGCGTCGTAGCCGAAGTTCTTTTTTTTGCTTTCAATAACTTTCTGAGCTACGATTGAGCCGTCCAGCCCTGCGTTCTGAGCTATTTGCTTGATAGGTGCTACTAATGCTCTTCGAACTATATCAACACCAATTTTTACATCGCCATTAGCTTTGATCTTATCTAAAGCCGGTAATGCTCTGAGCATTGCCACTCCGCCTCCAGGCAGGATGCCTTCCTCCACCGCTGCCCGGCAGGCATGAAGTGCGTCTTCTACACGGGCCTTCTTTTCCTTCATTTCCACCTCTGTCGCCGCTCCGACATTAATCATAGCGACGCCGCCAACTAATTTTGCCAATCTCTCCTGCAGCTTTTCGATGTCATAATCGCTGGTGGAGTTATCGATCTCATTTTTAATCTGCTCGATTCTGCCCTTAATAGCTTCCGTGCTGCCGGTCCCTTCAATGATAGTGGTTGTGTCTTTGTCGATGGTGACTTGTTTGGCTCTACCAAGCTGTTTCAGCTCGATATTTTCCAACTCCAGTCCTAAATCCTCGAAGATAGGCTCAGCGCCGGTCAAAACAGCGATGTCGCTAAGCATGGCTTTTCGCCTGTCACCAAATCCTGGCGCCTTGACCGCTGCGCACTGCAGCACGCCGCGCAGCTTATTGACGACTAATGTTGCCAGAGCTTCACCCTCGACATCCTCAGCGATAATCAGCAGTGGTTTACCTTGTTTGGCCACCTTCTCCAACAAAGGAACCAAAGATTTAACTGAGCTGATCTTTTTCTCGTGCACCAGGATATAGGGCTTATCCAGGACGACCGTCATATTCTCCAGCTTGTTTACGAAATGCGGACTAAGGTAACCCCTATCAAACTGCATGCCTTCAACCAATTCTACGATTGTTTCCAACGATTGGCCCTCTTCGATCGTTATAACGCCGTCTTTGCCAACTTTGTTCATGGCTTCTGCTAACTTCTTTCCAATTTCGACATCCTGGTTCGCTGAACATGTTGCCACCTGTTCTATTTGCTTGCTGGACTCAATAGGTATGCTCATTTTATGCAGTTGTTCAACGATGGTATCAATAGCCTTTTCGATACCTTTTTTTACCTGCATGGCATTTGCGCCGGCGGTGATATTTTTCAGGCCTTCACTGAATACGCTCTCAGCCAAAATTGTCGCTGTGGTTGTTCCGTCGCCAGCCACACTCGATGTCTTCGAGGCCACCTCTTTTACCATCTGAGCGCCCATATTCTCAAAGGAGTCCTCCAGCTCAATCTCTTTGGCCACTGTGACTCCGTCTTTGGTCACTGTAGGTGAACCGAACGATTTTTCCAAAACCACGTTTCTGCCGCAAGGCCCAAGCGTGATCTTCACCGCATTTGCCAGTTTCTTCACACCTTCTCGAATGGCTCCACGTGCATCAGTACCAAAAGCTATCTTTTTAGCTGCCATATTTTTCTTTCTCCTTTTTTGATTTGTAGTTTGATATTCAAACTTTTTCTTCTTATTTTTCTATTACCGCAATAATATCTGACTCGTCCATGATTAGATACTCTTTGCCATCTATTTTTACTTCAGTACCGGCGTAGCTTGTGAAAAGCACCGTATCTCTCTTTTTCACCTGCACCTGTTTACGTGTGCCGTCGTCGAGCACTTTGCCCTCCCCCACGCTGATAATTTTTCCTCTTTGTGGTTTTTCTTTCGCGGTGTCCGGCAGCACTATTCCGCCGGCTGTTTTGTTTTCCGCCTCGACACGCTCGAGGAGCACCTTATCTGCCAATGGCCGAATCTTCATCTGTATTTACTCCTTTCCTTCGACCCAGCTCAGGCCTGCCCCGAGCAAGGCCGAGGGGACGGGTCAAAAAACTATTCTATTTTACTTTTACTTATATAATACGTTTATAACCCCCGGTAAAACCGGGGGCTAAATACACTATTTATTTAGCCCCACATTTTATGTGGGGTTCTTCCCGAAATTGGACGGCAGTTCAAATTCACTACGCGAAAATATTACTGTTATATTTTTTTAGAAACAGCCTGTTTAACACTCGCTGCAGAAGAGCCATATCAACCGGCTTATCAATCACACCGAAGACATCAAGCTGTAGTGCCTTGCCAAGTACGTCTTCATTAGCAGCGCTTGTCAACAGGATACACGGCAACCGTGGATAATCCATTCGAATAATCTTTATCGTGGTCAGGGCATTTGATGTTTCTGAATCCATATCCACTATTGTGGTGTGAATTCGTTTTCGCTCGATAATGTGAATAAACTCACTTGGCTCTTCAGCGACAAGTAAATTAACACCTCTTGGCTGAAGTATATTGCGGACAGCCTGCTGCCAGGCCCAGTTTGCCCCGCTGGCCAACAGAGTTACCTCTTCAAGTTTTGACAGGTTCGTAACCATATCTGTAACTTCCCAATGGTTATGTGCAAATGTCGTGCCAATAACCTCGTCATAGGACCGCATTTACACAACTGCTTATTATAAATACGGTTATGCTACAAAGACGTGGGTGAGCTTTGTCTGCCAAAATCCCAGCCGAACCCAATTACTCTGCCAAATCGACAGAATTTATGCCGTTTAGCCGTCGCCGTTTCCAGCAATATTGGTTAATCCTCACCGCATGTAGATTTGATGATTGAAGCGAAAGAAATACTCTCTAAAATGTAATACGATGAAATCAACTAAATCTGATTCATGTATTTACTGTGGCACAACACAAAATTTATGTCGCCAATCTCATATTGTGTCAAGGAACCTTGGAGCTTTTGAGAATCAACCATCCCTTCATTATAAGGTTTGTAAAACTTGCGAGGGAGAAATTGGAAAATGTGAGGAACAAATAGCAAAAAGTGGCTTGGAGGCTTTAATTAGAGAAAATCTTGGCATTAAGGGGCGCCATAAAAACAGTATATCCTCTTTTGAAAGAAAGCACTCGGGCCATGGCCCAATAAAAATGAAAGCTAAAATCCCTGGTATTGATGATGAATTCTTATTCAAACCTAAAGGTGATGAGAAGATGCGGAATTTCTGAACCAGATTTTATTAAAAGACTCCACAGGAAAATGGCATCAGATACCCGTGCCAAATATCAGTAAATTAAATTTAGATAATTTGCAGCAGCTTATCAAAGCAGAAAATATAAAGAATCCAATATGCGAAGCTGCCACAATAGGAGAAAACAATGAAGCAACAAATCACATATTTTCATTACTTAAACAGATATTTAAAGGTGATGAAAAAACAGACATAATCGCTCTCTTTCAGGGAATAATTAAGTATTCAGGTCGATTAACCTATGATGACAGATATTTTCGTGGAATTGTAAAAATAGCCTTTCATTATTATTTGGCATTCAACAATATTGGGCATCAAGGACATGAGCAGATTTTCCAGCCTGTTCGGGAATTTATACGCTATGGCAAAGGAAGAACACAAGATGTTATATCAGAACACAAAGGATATTTTGTTGAACAGCTTAGATGGGGATGGAGACCTCCGACTTATGGTCATATTCTATATTCCGAGGCAACTAATAAAAACATCATTGCAAGAGTACAATTATTTGTCGGGCCGGAATATGATCCCCCATATTATGAGGTAGTCCTTTCTCGTAATCCTTTTTCGATAAAGATACCTCGACAGGCATTTGGTCACAACTACGCCTATTTACCTCATAATCAGAGAAAACAATATGATGGTACATTCCATGAGTTAGCTATAGCAAATCGGATTAAAATGCCATGATTTGTAATAGCCATTGCATGTAATAGTCACTACTTAACCTGACAAGCAACTTCTTCTGTCTATAATTTTGTTCAGCATTTTTGAATTTTACCCGCCTACGGCGGGTTTACCGCACAAAACCCGTGCAATCTGCGTAATCCGCGGTTAAAATTGAGCTTATGAAAGTTGCTACTGTGCATTCAAGATTGCTTATTTTTTTTCTTGCCTCTCGTCCGAAGTTTTTGGTTGCAAGCGCCGCTCCGGTTTTGGTTGGCTCTGCCGCAGGCTACGCCGTTACTGGGACTTTCCAGCCGATTCTTTTTGTCCTGGCACTATTAGCCATAATGGCTCTGCACTCCGGCGCCAACATAACCAACGATTACTACGACCATCTTTCCGGTAACGACTGGGTTAATAAAAATCCTACGCCGTTTTCCGGAGGTCGTCGTTTTATTCAGGAAGGTACTCTCTCAGCTAAAGCAACGCTGCTTAGTGCTTTGTTTTGTCTGGCTGCCGGTTCAGCCATCGGATTAGTAATTTTATATCTGACGCGGAGTGTTTTTATTTTAGTTCTCGGCCTTATCGGGTTACTGGGCGGCTTCTTCTATACGGCTGGGCCTATCCAGCTCGGCTACCGCTGCATTGGTGAGCTGGTCATTGCGCTACTGTTCGGCCTGCTTCCGGTATTTGGCTCGTTTTATTTACAGACAGAAACAATCAATGTCACCCCGATTTTACCTGCGCTCATAGTCAGCATATTAATATTCCTGGTGATTTTAGTGAATGAATTTCCTGATGCTGCTGCCGATGCCGCGGTCAACAAACGGACACTTGTAGTCCGTTTCGGCGTGCCGATTTGTGTCTTGATTTATAGGATTGCGCTGATTATGAGTTTCATTATAGCAGCAGCCATGCTGATTTATCGAGTGACATTTCTTGCGGGAGTATTTTATTTACTTACGCTGCCGGTGGCAGTCTTTGCTATAAAGCTTGTCAATAAAGATGATTTAACTAAGCCGGGCCTATACCGTGCAAACCAGGTTACTGTTTTCCTGCATACCATTGGCTCCTTAGCACTTACTATTGCTTTTCTGATTTTTTCGTTGTTCGACAAAGCAATATTGATGTTCTAATTTTCTAAAGACAGCCTGTCTTTGCACAAGAAAATTTACTTGAATCGGTTTTCTATGACGTATAGACTTTTTACACATGGACAGACGAGTCATAATAAACGCAGATGATTTTGGTTTGTGTAGTGGAGTAAATAGGGCTGTTGTCCAAGCCCACACCGATGGAGTATTAACCAGTACAACTATTATGGCCAATATGCCAGCCTTCAAAGAAGCTGTTGATTTAGCAAAAGAATTGCCTAACCTGGGCGTGGGAGTGCATCTTAATCTATCTGATGGCCGCCCGCTATCCACGAATGAGCGTATTCATTGTTTGCTTAATTCTGAAGGTCAATTTGCTTTATCGCCGTCTAAACTGGCACTATTATCTATGGCTGCAAATCAGATTAGAAAGACAATCAGGACCGAATTCGCAGCGCAAATTCAATGGGTAATTGATAATGGCATAAAGCCCACTCATTTGGATTCCCATAAACATATTCATAGTTTCCCGAGCATATTTCCCATAGTCTGTGAATTAGCCGGCCATTTCAAAATTCCAGCGGTACGCTTTGCCTTCGAGCCGCTCGAAATCTGCAAAGCTCCCTGGCCTTTACCAGCTAAAGGCGGCGAAAAAAGGTCAAGTTTAATTCGTACCATGGCTCGAATAAACCGTATGCAATGCCCGGATTTGTTAAAAACCGATATTCTTGTTGGAATTGCTCATACCGGTAAAATCGACATACATTTTCTTAAGGCTGTCACTTCTTACAATTTCGCGGCAACTATAGAAGTTATGACTCATCCCGGCTTTGGTGAAGGGCTTGACCCGAACAAAACCAGATTAGTACGGCAACGTCAGATGGAACTTGAGGCTCTTTGTAGCGAAGAAGCCAAGCGGTATTTTAAAGATGCAGGAATAAAATTGGTGCACTATGGGCAATTATGAAAACACCGCCATCGAATGTTCGGTAGTTGTGCCTCTATACAATGAAGAGGCTTCGGTAGAGGAACTTTACAACAGGCTGGTCAAAACAATGAACCAGACTGGACTTCGATATGAGCTGGTATTTGTAAACGATGGCAGTGAGGACAACACGCTTGAATTGCTTAAGGGAATTGTTGAAAAAGACAAGAATGTGGTCGTCGTGGAGTTTGGTCGTCATTTTGGTCAGACGCCTGCCATTGTAGCGGGATTCGATACCGCCAAAGGGGAAATAATAATCACAATGGATGGCGACCTGCAGCACAGTCCTGAAGAGATACCGAATTTTCTTGAAAAGATTGTAGAAGGCTACGACGTGGTGAGCGGCTGGCGCAAAAACAGGGTGGACAATATAATACTTAGAAAGATACCGAGCAGAATAGCAAACACGCTTATTTCGAAGATAAGCGGGGTTGACATTCATGACTTTGGTACGACTTTTAAGGCCTACAGGCAGGAAGTAGTCAAAGGACTGACTCTTTATGGGGAAACACACCGATTTATCCCTGCGTTACTGTCGCAAAGCGGCATAAAAATGGTAGAGATACCTATTACAAACATCGTCAGGCCGAAAGGTGCGAGTAATTACGGAATTTCGAGGACGTTCAAAGTCATTTTTGATTTGATAACACTGAGATTTTTGCTGGAATATGCTGCAAGGCCTCTGCACTTCTTTGGCAGAACGGCTATGTACTGCATCATTGCAGCAGTGTTGATGGATGCTTATATACTCTACGATAAGTTTATCTATAACGTGCCTATTATGGTTGCACACGGCCCAATGGCAGGACTGGCGGCTGTGCTGCTGCTTGTCGGACTAATCCTCATCTCCACTGGGCTGATAGGAGAACTGATAAGCAGAGTCTATTTTGAATCAACCAACAAAAAGATATATTCAATACGCACAGTCCATCGAAAGGAAAGCACAAAGGAGCAAAGAAACAAAGCAACAAAGGCACAAAGTCCCTCTGTCCCTTAGAGCCTTTACCCTTCAGTGCTCGATGATGATTAAGAACATGAAAAAGAAAAGATTTTCACCGACCGGCTTGATAATCACTGCGATGATAATAGCAGCTATAGTTCTTTTGGTCAAGCACTTCCATATCAAGAATTTTCACATCGTCAAGCCCGAAGTAGTCTACGTCAGCGGCCAGCCCCGCGGACTGGATTATACGCGACTTCTTTACAAATATCATATTGCAACCATTGTGAATGTTCGGCTGATTTCGGAACATAGAAGTCACAACTGGTACAATGAAGAAATAACATGGGCTAAAAATAACGGTGTTAACTACATCGAGCTTCCTATTGTAAAAGCAAATTATTTTCCGAATGAAAAAACTCAGAACCAGTTCCTTAACATCGTGGGCAATAAGAGCAATCTGCCTGTGCTTCTTCATGGCAGCGGCGATGACAAAAGAGTTGCTATGCTAACGGCTGTTTGGATGAGAAAAGCTCAAGGATACAGCACTGAAAGAACTATAAGCGAAGTCGAAAATATTATGGATTCTCGACGATTAACTGAATCTGAAATTGGATTTATCAGAGCCTTGGCAAAATAGAAGCCATCTTTAAATTGCAATTATTACAATCTTTAATAACGGGTGCTGTTTTGTTGAATAACGCCCCGGCCGTATCTGCGTTTCCCTGCCGTTCGGCTTTTTCCTTGTAGTACACCATCCTGAAACCTCCATCCTGCAATAATTCATTCAAATAGTCTGAAGTGGCGACAACCCAATCACCCTTTTCGTAGTGCCTGTATAACAGTGATTCATCTTCTACTTCTGGGACGACTCTGCCAAAATAGTGCACAAACCTTTTTGATACGTTTTTATAAGCTATCAATGAACTTTCTGGTGGAACTATCTTAGCACTGTTTGTGGCAAAAATCCGTGAATACCGATTTATATCCCACAAATTTGTAAAGCTCCTGTATGAAACCATAAATAATACAACAATACCTAAAAACATCGCAGTGCAGGCAGAGGCGGGATGTCTAAATGCGAATAGTAGAGCAATAGCTGAAATTATTGCTATTGTTATTATGCTGAATATTATTGTATTGGCAAGCAATTCAGGCTCGAATTTGGCTGCAAAAAATGGAATGGTTATCGCAGCTATAATTATGACGGCAATGTGACATTGCAGGATATTCCGTGCAAAATTATGCGTATATGCTTCTCGAGCAAATATCATATCATTGAGAATGATGCTGATTATGATAGCCATTGCCGGCAGTAGAGGTATTATGTAGTGTTGCCGTTTGCCTCCGTTGATAGTGAGAAAGAACAGATCAGCCACAAACCATATCCAGCAAAACCACATTAGGGTCCTTTTTTTGCGCCAGACCCGATAAAAAGGCGCAGCCAGCGCAATCGGCAAAAAAGCAGCCCAGGGCAGAATAAATTGAAACATTATATAAAGATAAAAATAGAACGCTTTGTGACCACTGGCATATTTCCCCGTAAGACGGTCGAAGAATTGTGTTTTCCATATAGCCAGGTTCCAGCCCACTTTATAACCGACAGCTAACGGCCACGGTAAGACAATAGCCAGAAAAATAATCGTCCCTATGATGGGTATCAGTTTCGGTACTTTTTTCCATTGTCGAGATACAGCTATGTAGAAAAATAAGGGGACCAAAACCAGTGGCAGTGGAGCCGGGCCCTTGGCGAGATTCGCCAACCCAAAACTCACCCAGAACACCAACATATATATAACTTGTCTCTTTCGGGTCATAGCAGTAATTGCTGAGTAAAAACTTAAGAAACACAGCGTGGTAAAAAATGTAAGCGACATCTCTGGGCGAGCGTTGTGCGAATAACGGATATAGCTCAGTGATGTCACCCAAACAGCCGTTGAGAGAACCGCAATTCTAAAAGAAAGCCATTGGCTTACAAAGTAGAGAATGGCAGCCGCGGATAAGACCGCAAAAATTGCACTGGGTAATCGTGTAGTAAATTCATCAACTTTACCAGTTAAGTTGGCGAAACCTGCCACCAACCAATAAGAAAGCGGAGTTTTTTGAAGTCGCGATTCATCATTGCATGTAGGCATAATCCAGTTGCCGCTTTCCAGCATTTCACGCGCGGTTATAGAGACAAAACATTCATGGTTGTTAAGCGTATCTTTGGAAAGCATCCAGAAGGCACTTAGCATAGAAAGTAATAGGATACCACAGACGATAACAATTTTCTTTACGGTCCTATTTTTACTCGTTATCATCTCATAATCTGTTGGTAACATAGACGGCTTAATCATCAATTTTATCTCCGAGCACTACCAAGTCTTTTTTGGGGTTCTTATAGATCATGTGAAGATTACGCAGATATATCAGGATGTTTAGTGAAAAGCCCAAGATAAAAATCGGGTTTTTTATGTGAACGGAATAAACAAACAGTAGCAAACTACCTGCCAGTGACATGAACCAAAAAGCCGTCGGTACATAAGATCTTTTCTTGTATTCACTGGCTATCCATTGAAGGATAAATCGGGCACCAAATATAACCTGCCCCAGCAATGCTGCTGTTGCCCAGAAAGGGTCTTGCACTATTTGTTCCTTTATAGCGCTTCTAAGAAACTCAATTAGCGAAGTGAACATATTTTTCTCCACAAATTTGTAATAATTACCGCAAAACAAACTTTTTTGCCGAAGACGCCTAATTTTCTTTGATTACGACTTGTTGTACTGTGAATAGAATTCTTAGTCAATAGTTGCCGGTAATAAGCTTGACTATTTCGTCGAAGTCGTTTGATGCCTCTATGGGGGGATTGCTGAATTTGCCCTGTTTTTCCTTATGATAGTTGACCGTTAGATTCGGGTCTTTTAATGGATGTCCCGTCAGCACGCAGGCGACTCGCTCGTTGGCTGCGATGACACCTTCGGCTATGAGATGTTTTAAGCCTGCTATTGTCGCTGCAGAAGCCGGCTCACAGCCTAAGCCGAATTTACCGATAATCGCCTTCGCATCGCAAATCTCCTCGTCAGTAACAGCACGGACAACGCCGTTGCAAATATGAATCGCCCGCAGGCATTTTTTCAAATTGACCGGTCGTGAGATTTCTATAGCTGATGCGCAGGTGTGCGGCGAAAAGTTGCGAGCCGTCAAATCAGCATAGTAATTGTCAATGATTGCCTGCTGGACTTTGCCGGCATTCCACGTCAGCTTTTTGTTGTTGACAAGCTCGGTTAAGGTGTCGGCACCGGTGGCATTAATAATCGCCATTCGCGGTATTTGCTTGATGAGTCCAAGCTGCTTTAACTCGGCAAAGGCCTTGCCGAAGGCGCTGGAATTGCCGAGATTGCCGCCGGGAACGATTATCCAGTCCGGCACCTGCCAGCCCAGGCCCTCGATGATGCGATACATTATGGTCTTTTGACCTTCCAGCCGGAATGGGTTTAGCGAGTTAAGAAGATACAGCCCCAGCTTAGCGCAGACATCCTGAACCTGACGCATACAGTCATCGAAGTCACCGCGTATTTGGATCGTTTGTGCACCATAATCCATTCCCTGGCTCAATTTGCCGAAGGCAACTCGGCCTGAGCCGATAAAGACAGTGCACTTTAGATTGCAGTGGTGCGCATAGAGCGCAACTGATGCCGAGGTATTGCCTGTTGATGCGCAGGCGCTGGCGGTTGCACCGACCAATTTTGCGTGACTAAACGCTGCTGCCATGCCGTTGTCTTTGAATGAGCCGGAAGGGTTTAGTCCTTCATATTGCAGATACAAACACCCAGGCTGCATATCGGCGTACCCCGCTACGGCATCGTTTTGCTGCAGGATTGTCTGTCCTTCACCTATAGTCACTTTGTATTTATCTTCACAGAAGTTCAGCAGCTCTCTGAAACGCCAGACGCCGGAAAAATCCAACGGTTTGTCTCTGTTTGCCCAGCGTTTGGCAAATTCGTTTAACTCGCCGGGCACTTCTGTCTTGTCCCAGTTGTAGCGTATATCCAGCAGCTCACCGCAAGCTGGACATTTGAATAGCGACTGGCTACAATCGAACTCGGCCCCGCAGGCAGGATTTATGCACTTTTGATAAGCCGCATTATGTATGCTCATAAATAAAATTCCTTCGATAAGGAATGTGGGTAAACCTAAACTCTGTGCGAAACTCAGGGCTAAATACTATTACTATTAAACAATATCGGCTATTTTTGTGTTAATCTTTTCTATCAAGGCCGGTAATTCGGCGAGTTGTTTTATCTTCCAGACTCCATTCGGGATTTTTTTGCCGGTATTGGTATAAGCTTCTTTCAAAACAGTGTGCATTCCAGTTGTTATGGCAGGTTCTATATCCTTGTCGAGGCGGTCGCCCACATATAGTATGTTCTCAAAAGATTCGCCAATTCTTTCAGCGGCTATCCTGAACATTTCAAGATTGGGCTTTCTAAAGCGAAATTTGTAAGAATAAAGTTTAACTGTAAAATAATCTAATATATTAATTTGTTTTAAATGTTTCTCCAAAGAGCTGCCGTTGACAAAAGTGTTGGAGACTATGCCAAGCTTAAGGCCCTGTTTTTTAAGTGCTTCCAAAGTCTCAGCGATGTTTGGTTCGGCTTGGGCAATTTTGCTCAACGGTTCATACCAAAGCCAGGCCATGTGCTCCCATTGTTGCGGGCTTAAGTTTATTCCCTTTTTACTGCCGACTTTTTCAAGAAGAGCAAGCGTGTCAAAATCTCTGCCAGTCAAATTAGAAAGCCAACATCGAAGTCGAATCCACACCAGATTACGCAAAAAATAGAAAGTAAAATTACCTACCGGTTGGCCTTGTTGTTTGAGAAAATCGTATGATAATCTAGCTCCCTGTCGGAAGAGCTGTGTGGTTTTGACTTTACCAAAGCTCAGCAAAGTCTCACCGTAATCAAACAGCACTGCCTTGACCCTTCGACTTCGCTCAGGGTCAATGGTGAGCGGTGTCGAACCATTGATTTTTTTAGTCGGCAACTCCTTTTACCCCGTTACCTTTGGCCTTTAGCCAAAGGAAATTCGAAATCCTAAGCACTAAATCCTGAAAAATTAGGAATTAGGATTTAGATATTAGAATTTAGTTTTCCTTCAATGGCGGCAAATTATTTCCAAAGGCCTGTCGAACCCACTCGAACATTTCATCGTCTGATATTGCTGATACCCTGTCGGCTAAATACTCGGCATCAATATTTTCCTTTATTTTTGTTATCAGTCCGTCATGCTTGGGAATTTCAATCTGGTATCTGGCCTCTATCCAATGTTTTATACCTGCTGCGCCGCTCTTATCCGTGATGGCCACACCAACAGAGCGGTTGAGCAGCTTCTGGGTGTCGAAGCAATTGTAAATTTCCTCATCTTTTAACAAGCCGTCCGCGTGGATGCCGGCCCGGGTGACATTGAAGTATTTTCCAACCAGCGGATAGTTGTGTGGAATATCGATGCCCAATTCCTTGTCGGCATACTCAGCTAATTCGGTGAGCGCTGTGTAGTTAACGCCGGGAGTCTGTCCCTTCAATTGGGCGTGCTCAACCACCAATGCTTCCAGAGGTGGAT
>Ga0307432_1001110_pt1 | contig 17227 bp, 11 predicted proteins | sample SalMarWE160150MG_FD_202158 | JGI IMG/M metagenome (GOLD analysis project Ga0307432, IMG submission 202158) | Salt marsh sediment microbial communities from the Plum Island Ecosystem LTER, Massachusetts, United States - WE1603-150 | ecosystem: Environmental > Aquatic > Marine > Intertidal zone >...
TGACCGGCTCGTTCTGCTTCTCGGAATCGAAGCTCGCCGGACCTTCGGACTCGCGCATGAGCATCAGAGCATAATAGTCCTCGTTTTCCGGCCACAGCACCTCGGTATCCTCAAGCATGGCCTCTCGGTTCGCCTCGAAGTATTTCTGGGCCGCCTCGGCGCCGGTGTCGCCGTCCAACTCTTCACGGCGGTGCAAGAGGGCAGACCAGGTTTCCCAGAGCTCCGGATGTCTCGACCAACGCTCGACCGAACGATAGATCTTGCTCTCCCACAGCGGACTCCCGACGTTCGGGGTTGGCCTGCTACCGTAATCCGGGAGGTTTCCGTAGAGCCCTGAACTAATGCGCCTTGCTCTGTCGCGCTCTCTCGTTAACATCGCCCGTTACTTGACAGGGAATAAGCGTTCGGCACCCCGAACGGGGTAATGCAGCAGATCATGATAATAGCAGGATGGATTGTCTGGGGAATCGGACTTTTCTACTGCATCATTTTCTTCCTGAAGCGCCATCAGGATGGAGGTGTCGTGATGCTCACACGGCGTTACGCTGTGCTCCTAGCGATAGGTTTGACCGTCACTTTATTTGCGGATGTGTCCAAGCTGCATTTGCTGTGGTGGGGACCTCTGGCCTATCCACTGAACCTAATGTTGTTTGCCTCCACAACCAGAATGAGAATGCGCGGCTTTGCTCGGAGGATGCCCGCGCCAATGGAAACACAGCCTGCTATCAAGGACGACACTGAACTTACAAAGATGCGAGCCGAGTTAGACCGCCTTCGCAATGACTTGGACCTCCTCGAAGACCCAGAGACGATATGCAGCTTTGGGCAGATGGCCTTTGACGGCGATGGGGTGGACCAGGATTATGTCCAAGCGGCAAACTGGTATAAGATCGCAGCGGAACAAGGACATCGGAGATCGCAACATAATCTTGCGCTGATGTATGAGAACGGTCAAGGCGTCCCTTGAGACTTTGCCCTAGCTGCAAAGTGGTACCGGATGGCTGCCGAGCAAGGGCATGCTGGCAGCCAGAACAATCTCGGGGCGCTTTACGAAAGTGGTCATGGTGTCCCGCAGGACAACAGCATTGCGCTCGATTTGTATCGCCAAGCGGCGAAAGGTGGTGACATAAACGCTGTCTCAAATGTTCATCGCCTCGAAGCACTTATGAAAGATAAGGAAGGTAAACTGCTGAGCAACCGCGTCCAGGCGCGACGCGGTAGCCGCGCGCCTGACGCGGGGCGTCCGTCAGAATCTCCTCTGGACCCACCCCAGTCCGACTGACACATTTCGAACTCGTTGGCTGTAGGCAGTGAAGGAGGACGCTCTTGACGCGCGGCGTTGACAACGTACCACCGCCAGACAACTCACCGTCCGCAAAGCGGAGAGTGAGGCGGGGAAGATAACAGTCCGGTGGACTGTCGGTGAACACCAGATCCGCCTTGGCGCCATCCAGCAGGCGCTCGACGTCCTCGGACCTGGCGGTGTCGCCGCAGAGCAGGCGATGGCGTCCCAGCTCGATGAGTTCCCCTGGCGCGGTGATCGGCGGTTGGTCCTGGGCCGCCTCCAACGCGTCGGCCAGATCGAAGTCGTCTTCGTCGCCGAGCGCCTCGAGCCTGTCGAGCAGCTGTGTCATCTCGGTGGCATCAAACCCCGTCAGGCTCACGTCGAAGTCGGGAATCTGCGCCAGCCCCGTCAGTAAATCGGCCAGCTTCCGCTCGTCCCAGTCCCCGCCGATCTTGTTGAGGGCCACGTTGAGGGCCTGCTCGCGCTCCGGCGGCAGATCGACCACCGAGACCTCGATGCGGTTGACGCCTCGGGCTGCCAGAATCTTGAGCCGCTGGTGGCCGCCGACCAGGTTGCCGGTGCGACGGTTCCAGACCAGCGGCTCAACGAAGCCGAACTCATCCATGCTTCGCTGCAGCAGATCGTAGTCGCGGTCGCCCGGCTGGAGGTCGATACGGGGATTGTACGCGGCGGGATTAATGCGTTCGATCGGAACGGATTCAATGTGCATTCGAAGGCTCCTCAACTCCTTTGAGGTCGGCGTCGCGTCCATCCGTCAGGTCCTTCGTCCGGTGGGCACAAAGGCGCGGTGAGATCAATTGCCTCCCATAGAATTCAGCTCACCTCCCGGCACAGCCGCACCGCACGCCTCCAACGTCATCCGGTAATCTCGCTTCGCCCCGCACGGAACGGGCCGAGAATCCGGCACGCCGCCCGCCCCGGCCAGCCGCCAAGGTTCGCTGCTACCGGATGGACACGGAGCTTCGGGGCTATTACCTAGAGGTACAGAGTCAGGCTCTCGGAGAACATGACACGGTCGGATGAACTCGACAGGCCGTCCATCTCCAGCACGACGTTGCCATCAAGTAGCTCGCGGACGTGGCTGTTGTCCTGCGTGTTGACGACATCGGCGAACTCTCCGTAGGTCATGGCCAGGAGGATTCGTTCAGCTGAAGCCTGCCACATGGCGGCACGCCCCTTAAGCTTGACAGTCCGAAGCCATGCAAGCAGGTCCTGAATCGTGGGCCAGCGAGTCTGCGTGCGATCGAACACGCCGGTTTCCCGGAAGAGTCGGTCGAGACCGGCGACGAGCAGACTGATGACGCCTTCGCCGCCGAGGTAGGCGGACGCGATCACGTCGACGATCAGCTTGACCCAGACGTTCGGCTCACAGCCCGGCGGTGGAATTAGTGGGTTGAAACGAAACAGCGCGATTCTACGACCTGTTCGACCGACCGGGAAAACTCTGCAAATCCTCGGGGCTTTCAACCGAAAGAATCCCCGGAACGATGGATTTTTATGCAACAGTAAGTATAAAGTCTGTGGACAGGCCTTCCACTACTCATCGATGCGTTTTGCCTCGAACACACCGTTGGGCTGATTGAAGAAGGCTGTCACACTGTCGTCATCATTTATGACGAACTTGAGACTGAAGCCTGAGATTCCCTTCAGGTTGAACTCATCGTTGCGGTCCGGGACCAGTTCGTAGACGGGCTGTCCGGGGACGTTGATCGTAAGGACGTTGCCCTTAAGGCCGATCGTGATCTTTTGCCCCGCGATTTCGTACTTGCCGAGGAACCCGGCTAGGTACTTCGGATCGGACATCCTATCCTCCGGCCGGCGCTTGAAGATGATCTCGTCGACCATTAGATCGAACGGTGCCGCCACCGCGTCAACGTCCCCCTTCATGTTCGTCACAAATCGAATCCTCATATCCTCGAACGTGTGGTCCGAAGGGTTCTCCAAGCCGTTGAACACTTCATAGTGCCAGTGCTCCAGCGGTGTCACTATGTTGTTGAATATCATGATGAGCTGTTTATCTTCAAGCTCGATCTTGAGGATACCGTAGCCGGGATGCTCATACTCGCCCGCGTATTCCCCCAGTGCGTGGGCGGGTTTCGTATCGGGCTTGCGGAGCGTATCCATCTTTCCCTTGGCCTCCTTCTGCGCCGCCTTGGCCACCTTCCATTTCTCGAGCGCCTCACCGTTCCAATCCTTGTGCTCGAGCTCCAGAACCCGGTCGGCTGCATGGAGTGTTGCCAAGCTCGGAAGTGATGCACCGTTCTTGTTGGCCAGCGCGACAACGCCGAGTCCGTCGCGCGGAAACAGCGTCACCAGCGCCGAGAAACCGTCTATGTTCCCACCGTGATGCACGCGGTAGTGCCCGCGGTAGGTGTCGCACATCCATCCCATCCCGTAACTGGTCGGCGAGAACTCCGGCTCCTCGGGTATCACGGCAATGGCCATTTGCGGCGTATGCATCTCGGTCAACATAGCCTCGTTGAGGATGTGTCTGCCAGCCAGCTTCCCCTTGTTCAAATGAACGGTCATCCACTTGGTCATGTCCTCAATGTTGGAGTTGATCGAGCCGGCCGGTCCGACGTTGTCGATGTTGCGAAACGCCATCTTCCTGATCTCGTCATCCTTTTCCTCATAGGGGAGTGCGAAGTCGGGTGCCTTCTGCGAGTCATCAACCGAGAAATTGCTCTGCGTCATGCCTAGCGGCTCAAAGATTCGCTCGCGGACGGCCTCCTCCCAGGTTACGTCGGTGAGTTGCCCCGCGAGGTACCCGGCTGTTAGGAACATCATGTTGTTGTATTGGAACGTTTCACGCAGGTCCTTGTTGGGCTGGTAATAGGGCAGGCGCGAGACGAGCTCCGCCCGGCCAAGTGGGTTGTTGTACCAGGCCAGGTCGTGCCGCGGCAGGCCGGAACGATGGGTGACCAGATCGCGCGGCGTCATATGGTTGGTAGCGTACTCGTCATAGAGTCTGAATCCCGGGAGGTAGCTGGTTACGGGCTTGTCCCACTCGAGGATTCCCTCATCGACGAGTAAGCCGAGCAGAAACGTGGTAAACGCCTTGGTGGACGAACCGATCGCAAAGAGTGTCTTCGGCGTGACCGGCAGCTTGTTCTCGATGTCGCGCAGACCAAAGCCCTTGGCATAAACCACTTCGTCATCCACAACGATCCCAATCGCAAGTCCGGGTGTGTTCCAGGACTTGATCGCCTGTTCAAGGAAATCATCGAATCCCTCCAACGACTCAATTGCCGTGGGGCCGCGTCGCTCCGCCTGCTCGATTGCAAACGGAAACGTCTGGCCTGACTGCGTGAAGTCGCCGGTGATTCTCTGTCCGTCCTCGGAGAATTTGCCGTTGAACTTGGGATCACCAGGGACGCCAGGCATGTTGAAGGCAACCTTTGCGTCTTCGACCACGATATTCGCAAGGGCCAAATCATTCGCGTTCTGCAACGGGATCGTGATCTTGCCTTGCCAGGCGTCGTCTTTTTGTTCGAAATCGACGATGATGTCGAGTTCCATATTCGGCAGTTTGATCGCGCCCTTCCAGTAGCCGGTCAGGTCTTTGCCCTCCCCACCCAGCACCAAGACCGGCGACAACAGCAAGCCCAGACAGCAAACCGCCGAAAACGAAACGCGTCTTGTCCTTCCACCTGAAAACACCATGTCTTTACTCCGGTTCTATCGAGGTAATGCGCGCTCTGCACGCCGTACGGGAATCAGGAAGCTGTCTCGGGTCAAATCGGTCCATCTCGTGGTTAACAGCTCCAGAACGCGCTGTCTTTCATAGCGATTTTCGCGCTGCGCTCAAGGATATTTGGACAAATCGGACAGGTTTTGACACGGTAACCGGATAGAAGTGACCTGGATGGAAACGGCTCACAACACAAAAACAGAAACTAATCTAGCGTTGGTGCTGTTTCAGGAGCTGCAATCAAGGCTGACTGAGCGTGGCTGCCCTTGGAATGAGCCCGCCTGAAGGACGATTTGGATGTTTTGGAGGATGTGATAGTCGAATGTTCCGGTCAACCGTTCATCATTCGCTGTCAGACACGCGGTGACGCGGACAAAGCGTTGCAAGCTGCGGGCGTCGCGTTGGGACCTACAGTGCACACGGAGTAGGACAAGAGCGCCCGGGCGTAGCTGGCAATCCCCCAACGAGATACCCCTGTAGTGCCAAGGCGTCTGCGCGCTGATGTAAGCTTCGATTCTGGAAGAACTTGCAAAACCCAACTGTCGAACAATAGTCTCAGCATCCATCCTTGACAGGTATGATGTCGTTCCGACACCACCGGAAACTGAGCACGTTCCGCGCCACCAAGCGAAAACGAGAGGGGATTTTACGAGAGAATCGAGATTCAGTCCTCGCCAAGACCGAACACGTCTGCTAATCCCTGGGATGAAGCCATCGAGTGCATGAAACCGTCAAACTGCTCCATGGCTGTGCTCAGCCCATCGGGATCGTGAGCAAACGAGGCCGATAGGAATGAAGCCGTCTGCCGCATGACTTCCTCCTGCTGCTCATCCGACAACGCTTCAATGATATCGTTTTCGGGATCAATGTCGGGTGGAGTGCCCTGGATGATGGCCTCCAAAGACGCGCTGATCACCTCGGAGAGCAACGGGTGTGGCACCTGGCCGTTGGCGAAGCACCACTGCCTGGCACGATCGAGCATTTTTTGCACCAGCTCCGTCACCATGTCATTGAATTCGTCATCGTCATCGTCGACAAGCGTGAAATCATCATCACCCATGATGAATTCCACGTCAGGCCGGTTGAGGAACTTCTCAGGTGTCGTACCGATGATCCTCGCCTTAAGGTCCTGATAGCTGCAGATCAGACGGATCTTTCCGCCACAGAGGAATATGCTCATATCGGGTGATTCACCCTCGGGCAGTGTGCCGAGAAGTGCGGTCCAACGTTCATACCGCCGCGGGAGGCGAAATCCCAGATCGCGCGCGAGCTGGATGCCTCCATAGACCAGATGTCTGGCAGTCCCGAGATTTAAGGAGCATTTCTCCAGTTGTTCGTCGAGACGTGCCACGCTCTCGTCGAATTTGCTGGCGGGGATATCCGTACGCCCCCAAGCATCCTTCAGACCCATGGCCCAGATGTCGACAAGAAACGCCGCCATGCTGACATGACCCGCGGCAACTTCTCTGGCCATCAGGATCGTAGCTTCTCCGGCCTCGCGCCAATTCCGATTGACCACGCAGGCGTGAATCGGGTGTGCATCGCTTGCAAGGCGCTGCTTGTGACGTAGTGTAAACACTTGTCTGTCGCGCTGCTTCTTATGGCGCTTCGCACGATGTCGTTCGACCTTCCGTTGTCGCGTTGCCATGTGGACTCCTTTCACGCAGTTAATACAGACAGCAAGTATGCTAGCAGTGATCCCAGCGTTTTGCAATGAAAGTAGCCACCCCGTTTGGTCTCGGTGTCAGCAATGTGTGAGTTGATGAAATGTCACAGCAACGACCGCCGTCGGTAACTGCACCTAACCTGTTCTGGTTAGCCGCATCGGACGGCGTTGACATGAACCGGGCAGAGGCGATCGAGCGCCTACGCAAGCCCGTGACACACCCGCATCTCACTTGATTGACCGGCCGATGGCCATGTGATACCACAAGTTCATCATGGCGGTTCGCTTCATCATAGGCCGGGCGGGCAGCGGCAAAACGCGCCACTGCCTTGAAGCCATTAGAGAACACTTGCGGGAAGATCCGATTGACGACCCGCGGCTCCTTCTCCTCGTACCCGAGCAAGCGAGCTTGCAGATGGAGCGGGCGATCCTCTCCATCGACGGTGGATCGCGCTCTCCCGCCTCGACCGGTGATGTACTCGCCGCGCACCGGGCCGAGGTCGTTTCCTTCCAGCGATTGGCCTACCGTGTGCTCGAGTCGGCGGGTGGTCCCGTCCGTCGCGCGCTGACCGAGCCCGCTCGTGCGATGATTCTGCGACATCTTATGGCCGGGCGGTCCGAGCAGTTGCGGTACTACCGGCGTGCGGCCGGGCAAGGCGCATCACCCGGACGGATGGGCGGGTTTATCGAGAAGATCAGCGCGACCGTCGCGGAGTTGATACAGGAAGCCGTTGAGCCGGAGGCACTGGTAAGTGTGGCTGATCGGGAATGTGCGGACGCCGCGCCGTCGGGTGATGATCCGGCTCAGGCTGCCAAGCTCCACGATCTGCAACTCATCTACGAAGCCTATCTTGATTACCTGGGGGCCGACCGCCTCGATCCGTCCCAGCACCTGCAGGTCGCCCGCGAGTTGTTGCCTCGATGCAATTGGCTTGACGGGGCGATGCTTTGGGTGGACGGGTTTGCCTCACTCAGCGGGCAGGAGGCGCTGACGCTGCTCGCGCTGGCGAAACTGTGTCAACACATTGACATCACAGTGATGATGGATCCCTCCCTTTGTGATGCGCCGCCTGGGAGCATATCAGCCCGTAAGGCCGCGCGGCTCTTCGCCAGGACATCCGCAACGTATCTGGATCTCCGTGACCGATTCATCCGTGCCGGTTTGGACGTGGAAGATCCACTGGTGCTCGATCGTCAGACACCGCGATTTCGTGTTGAAAGTGCACTTGCCGTGTTGGAGCGTTCGTTGTTCAGTCCTCCGGAGTCTTCGACACCCGGTTGCGAAGTGCCGCCGTTCGGTGTCGAACTCGTCGAGCTGCCGTCACGCCGGATCGAGGTGGACTATGCGGTGTCGCGCGTCTATCGCTGGGTGCAGGACCCCAGCGCGCACTACCGCTATCGTGATATCGCCATCATCGTGCGCGACCTGGAGCCTTATCACGACCTGCTCAGCGAAGCGCTGAGAGCGCGCGGAGTGCCGTTTTTTATCGATCGCCGCAGGCCCGTCGCCCATCATCCGCTGGTGGAGCTGCTTCGGGCGGGTACCGCCGTAGCTGCCGATGCGATGTCGCTCGAATCCGTGCGCCTGGTGATCAAAACAGGTCTGCTACCCATTACCATCGAGGCGGGCGATGAGCTTGAGAACTATCTGTTCGCTCATGGTATCGCGGGTTTTGAAGCGTGGCGTGGTGAGGACTGGCTGTTTCAAACCCACCCGTCCTTCTCCACGCCCGATGACCGGCTGGAGCCTTGCGAGGCGGAAGCACTGGTGCGAATCAACGCCACCCGACGAACATTTCGAGAGTGCCTGGACGTCTGGTTGGCGTTTGCGTCGCCGCCGCGGTCTCACGATGGGGCCGCCTGGGTGTCCGCGATCATCGACTGGTTCGATCGGCTTAACGTAGGTCAGACCCTCCGGCACTGGGCCAAGGAGGCCGAAGCCAACGGCGAACTCGACCAGGCTGAGGAACATCGACAGGTGTGGCGCGACACGATGTCATTTCTGGATGACCTCACCTTCGCCTTTGCCGGCGTCGGATTGACGATTCGGGAACTGGGCGACGTCCTGGAGGCGGGGCTATCCGATCTGACGCTCGGGCTCGTTCCGCCGATGGTCGACCAGGTACTTGTCGGTTCGATCGAACGGAGTCGCCATCCCGACATCAAGGCCGCAGTCGTTCTCGGCTTCAACGACGGGGTCTTCCCCAAGCAGCTCACCGAGGACTCGATTCTCAACGATGACGACCGCGCGGCGTTGCAGGATGCCGGTGTGCGCGTCAGGGCAGCGTCTCGCGAACGCATGCTGGACGAGTCCCTACTCGTCTATGTAGCCCTGACCCGTCCGAGTGAAGTGCTGGTGGTGACCTATGCGGCGGCGGACAATGACGGCAAGGCGTTGCGGGCATCGCCCTATGTCGAAACACTGTGTGCCGCCTGCCCCGATCTTACACCCACGCCCATCGGCGATCCGACGCGGTCGCGCGAGACGTGGGACATCCTGTCAACGCGCGATCTGACGCGGCGGTTGGCTATGGAGTTTCGATCACGCCCAACGCGGGACCGGGACGATCCGACAACCCGCGGGCGATGGAACGAGCTGTACGACTCGACCCGAACAAGCCTGGCACAAGACGGTGCCTCGCGTAGAGCACTGATATCGCTCGATGAGCATCGTGATGCTCGCATTTCACCGACGTCGATCGAGCGGCTGTACCACGGGCCGCTGCGGACTAGCGTCTCGGAACTGGAAATCCACGCCGCCTGCCCGTTTCAGCGTTTTGCCCGGTACGTGCTTCGCCTGCATGAGCGGGCGGAGGCGACGCTGGAACCCGTCGATGTGGGGCAGGTGCATCACGCGATCCTCGAAGACTTTGTCGGCACGCTCTCGAAGCGCGGGGAGGGATTTGACCGGCTCAGCGACAGCGAGCTCCTTGACGGTCTGCATGAAAGCTGCACTCGAGTGGCGACAAGATTGCCGGCAAGCGGCGTTTTGTCCGATGCGCGCAGCGCATATCGGCTGCGTCGCTCGGCGTCCGACCTGGCGCGGGTGATTCGATCACAGCGGAACCTATCCAGGTCCGGTAAGGCTAGGCCGCGGGCGACGGAACTCCCGTTCGGATTTGATCGGCCGCGTAGCTTGCCCGCCATGGAACTCTCGACGCCGGGAGGGCGGCGCGTCCTGCTTCGCGGCTACATCGACCGCGTGGACCTCGTGGAGCTCGGCGACGAACTCTTGGGCATCGTCATCGACTACAAGCGCACACACGAGAAGCGTCTGAGCTTGGGTGAGGTTTACCACGGCCTGTCGTTGCAACTGCTGGCGTATCTGCTTGTACTGGCTGAGGAGGGGCAAACGCTGGCCGGTCGAAGAGTGCGACCGATCGGCGCGCTTTATGTCAGCTTGTCGTCACAATATCATACCGTCGATCATCCCGATCTTTTCATTGCTCGTGACGAGGCCCTGGGCGGGACGTATCGGCCTCGGGGGCTGCTGCTGGCGGACAAGTTCACCGCGCTCGACGCCTCGACGGATACAGGTTGGTCGGAGGAGTACAGTCTGTTTCGCAAGAAGGACGGCAGCGTCGGTCATATCAACGAAAGCGATGCGGCCGATGCCGATTCGTTTCGGGCCTTGCTCGACCACACGCGCGCCAAGTTGGGAGAGCTCGCCGATGGCATTTTGGATGGGAACGTCGCGGTGAATCCGTATCGGCTGGGCACGTTTTCGCCCTGCACCTGGTGCCCGATGCCTGCCGTCTGCCGGTTCGAGATGGGCATTTCAGAGGTACGCTTCTTGGAGTCGCTCCGGCGATCGGAAGTGTTTCAAAGGCTCACCCAAAAGTCATCGTAGGCGTTTTCCTTGATGGGTGTTTTCGTTGAACGTATCAGACTGGTCACGGCCTATGCGGATGAGCGTGCGCGCTTCGGTTTGCCGGAAGTCACCGGAGCGGTTGACCGGGAGGCGTTGTTCTTGCTGGACGGCGTCGGCGGGCTTCAGGTCGCACCCCTGATAGTCCGGCGGGCGTTGCGCAAGGAGGGTGATGAGCTCGGCACGGTGCTGTTTACGTGGCAGTACGGTCTGGTGGGCGAGATTTGGACCGATCTGATGTGGCTGCGTCGCAACCGGGTGATGAGTGCCAGACTAGCCCGCAAGCTGCTCACATTTCGACGGGCCCATCCTCGGTCGGTCATGCACCTTATGGCATTCAGCGGTGGAGCGGGGATCGCCACCTTCGCGTGTGAGCAACTGCGCGGGCGCCGGATCATCGACACGCTCATTCTGGCCTGTCCCGCCCTGTCACCCACGTATAACCTGGGTCCGGCGCTTCGAGCAGTCCAGCGCTGCTATGCGCTTATCAGCCGACGCGACATCTGGATTCTAGGGTTGGGTACGCGAATCTTCGGCACGATCGACCGCCGTTACCTCGCGGCGGCCGGGAAGGTTGGCTTTCGTATCCCTACAGGAATCCCTCCCGAAGACGTTCGTGCGTACGAGCGAGTCTCGGAGATTCCCTGGTCACCGACACTTAGGCGGGACGGGCACTACGGCGGCCACACGAGTTGGGCCGGTGAGGCGTTTCTGCGCCGGCATCTGCCGGACATGTTGCGGGGTGAGCCGAATCTCCCCGTCCGCAAGGTACGACCGGTGTAACAGCCGTTGCGGCAGACGACCGCCCTGCGTCATTATCTTGATTCGGTGTTGATACCGCCTCTATGATCGTGCATACGAGGAATGCCCCGGTTCCGGTGATATCGCAAGGGAACACGGCCAATGGGCCGATAGATATTCACCGTGATGTCATCAACGAAGGTCAGGTTGGGAGGATTCGAGATGAATGCAAGGCGAGGGTTTGACCGTGGTGTCATGCGACTGACGTTACTGGTGGCGGGCATCTTTGTGGCAGGTGCGGTGTCGGTTCGAGGGCAGGAGCAGAAGCCGATGGGAGAATCGCCCAGGCCAAAACCAGCCGCGACATCACCAAAATCCGAACCCGCCCAGAAATCACCCGAGCCCAAGCAGACGGCGAAAGAGCCGAAACCCGAGCCGGCTGCGAAAGAGCGGAAACGCGAGCCCGCCCTTCGGGGGTACTGCCCGGCTGCGTACCTGCTTCTGGGAAGTGCCGTCAAGGGTAATCCCGCGTACGAGTCGACCTATGGCGGGGAGACCTATTATCTCTCCAGTACCGAGGCCAGGGAGAAGTTCGACGCCGATCCCGAAAAATTCCTTCCGCGGTTCGGCGCCGTATGCACAACCGCTCTTGGTGGTCCGTATGGCAACTGGCTTCCGTCGGACCCTGAGGTGTTCGACATCCGTGACGGCAAGGTCTACCTGTTTAGCTCGGAGCGCGCCAAACGGGCCTACAACACGAAACCCCAATGGGTTATTGATAGGGCGGAGCGGCTGTTCGCCGAGCCCCTCTTTGAAGGCTACTGCCTCGTCTCCCTCCAGCAACGGAACAAGGCGCTCAAGGGTCATCAAAGTGCCGCGTATCTATTCCGCGGTCGATACTACTGGTTCCTGAATTCCGCTGCGAAGATGGCGTTCAAAGCGAACCCCGAGAAATATGTGCCGAAGTATGACGGGTACTGTGCGGAGGGGGTGTCCAGAAACAAGCGCTACCCTGCCGATCCGGCACAGTTCGTGGTCTTCAACAATCGGACGTATCTTTTCTACGACGCTAAGACCAGGATGGCGTTCCTGACCAATCCAGCGCCCATGATTGAAAAAGCCGACGCCAATTGGGCGACCCTCAAGGACGACAAGTAGCTCAATGCACCAACCCGGCAGCGATCCGTGAGGTCCTGACGGGCTTGTGCATCCCTCCGAAGGCGTCAGCGTCAAGTTAAGGGGTGAGCGTGGAAGTGGTGTGGTTCGACGTTTGATGGCATTTTGGAACGGGCCCGTGACAGAAACGGCGGATTCGCGCCGCACCCTCATGCAGCCTGAAAGGCTGATCGAGAGTATCCGTGGGCAAGTCCATCACAGGCAGACGCCGCCCACGGTAACCCCAACACCCGTTCCATTCGACCCTGCAAGGGTCGTATAAACGCCACATTGCATGTGTCCCAGAGATAGACGACCCTTTCAGGGTCGGGCGGCTTTGTAACGCCCGGATCCGGTGGCGGCGTTTGGGCATGGTTGTATTCCACACATCTCACCCTCCGGCGATCATCAACAATCACGTCCAATAATGATGGGCGTATAAAGTACTACTGACACTGGAGTCCTCCATATAGCCATCACCCGTGGAAATACTTGACTCATATTTGCACTATGTAGGGCTCTGTGTACAATACGATTATCGGTCGCCGGTGAGGTGATTCGGAGTACCCCGTCTTGGCGGCGATGTCTTTCAAGTGTCATCTTCTCGTCATCACCTGCGCTGTGTAGGCGTGGGTCGTCGACGAAGCCCAATTCAGAACATGAGAGAACGTCATGAGAGTCGGAATGCTGAAACCAATCGTAGTGGGAATCGTAGGTATGGTCGCCATTGCCGTTGCAGGCGACCGGGAGGGTTACGACTTCTGGTGGCACCATCCCTGTGCGGATCCTGAGGATCTAACATGCGAAGGCGGTTATCAGCGCGAGCGGCGGTCACCACTCGAGAGGTGTTGGTGCGAGGGCCTCTGGCAAGACGAAGACAGTTGGTGGACCAACCCCCCTGGTTACCCCGACGAGCCTGACGAGACAGCCATGATCCAACACAGCAACACTGGCTTTTGCAACGGTGGGTCGGATGATGGCGAGCGTTGCTCCGAGGACAATGACTGCGAGGGGATTGGAACCTGCGAAGACGTCGAGAAATGGCTCGCAATCCAACTCGATGCTAGCGAGACCATTGAGGGCCTGTTCTTTCGGACCAAGGCCCTGCAGCGTACCACGGACGACAGGTTGGAAGTAACGTTCACACGAGAGGGTTTGGGCACGAGAACGCTGACCGCTGGCTACCTGCGGATTGACGCTTGCAATGGTCCGGTCAAGCTCACGGTCGGGGGATTTGTGACACTCCAGACCGACCACACGGACTAGCGCACCTTTTCGGACCGAGTCACGGTTCACGCGGGCAATGCACCCGCTGGACGACAAGGAGACAACGAGTCATCCTGAATCTTCAGACATCGAAAGGAACGAATTATGAAAAACCGACTTTTCGTAACATCGATCATCGCGGCGGCCGTATCCGTCGCCGCCGCCTCGTCCTGGGCGGAAGACCCGGCATGCGAAACGACGTTCAACTACCGGGGGGCCGACAACTCCTGGCAGAATCCCGACAACTGGGACTTCCGTGTACCGACTGTCGACGACGTTGCCTGCATTCCCAGCGGGCAGGTGGCGAAAATCCCGCCCGGACTATGCGACGGCGGTTCGAGGGACAAAAAAGGGTGCATAACGGACGTGGGTTGTCCTGGCGGCGGTACGTGCGACCTCGACCCTCATCAGGTAGCTGAGGCCATCGTCGTCGACGGCATACTCTCGCTCAACACCTACACAAGCCTCACTATCAGCGCCGACTCCACTCTGGATGGTGACCTCCGTGTCGACGCCGAGGGGACGTTCCGGATCGACGAGAGTCTGACCATAACGGGCGACGGCGGGGAGCTAACGGCCGTGCTGGAGAAGTGTGAGTTCGGCCCGCCGACGATGGACTATGTGAAAAAGTGCGTTGGTGGCGGCAGTGACGGTGACCCCTGTAACATCCACGGCGACTGTCCCGGCGGAACATGTACTGCCCCGACATTGACGACCGAGGGTGTCGGCAGCACGCAAGGCACCTCGCTCGTCGTAAACGGTAGGTGGCAGATTGACGTGGCGTTGGAGAACAACGCCTACGTCGTGGCTGACGGAACCGAGTCTACGATGCCTTTGATTCTTCGGGACCGGGCCAAGAGTGGTTCCGGTTCCTGGATCGTCGAACCCGACTGCGTGCTGCAGGTCGATACCACGGTTACCGGAAGTGGGACGTGGGAGATCCCCTACAGCGGCAAGATCGTCATCAACTCCGACTGCACTAGCTTGAGTGGCGACGTCACAATAACCGGTGGAACGCTGGAGCTGAATGACGACTTCGACACCACGGGGGACTTGGAAATGAGCGCGGGTACAATCAACGTTGCCGAAGGGAAGGAGGCTGAGTTCGATTGACCCCTCACCGCGGATTCGACGCCCCGGCGGGCTGGTCCATCCCAGCCGCCGGGGCACTTCCTCTCCTGGTCAAGTAGGGGTTGTGGGAGGTCTGGTAAATTTAGCGCCATCTTGTAGGCGGCGCTGGATCTAGGTTGCGTAGCGAAGTGTCACAGCGAGCCGCATGCTTTAGCTTGCGCGGACGCCCGGATGGCGGTGCGGCCGCCCTAAGGTAGGTCGATCTATGCGGGCTTTTTTAAGCCCGCAGCTCGGTCGGGGAGAGGAATTTCGGGCGGATTCGACCTGGAAAACGGACGGGCGTTCGGTTATAATGGTTTTGCTCAACTCGGAGAATTATCATGATACGCCTCCTTATCGCTTCGGTGTCTTCGGTTATCGCGTGTTCCGCCTTGGCGGCGGAGGTAACTGGTGGGTCGAATGACCCACCCTACACGCCTGTGGGACAGGTGTCCGCGCTCAGCGAATCCTCGGACGGGCGACGTACCTGTGACACCACGTACGTCGGTCCGCCGGGCGGCGCGTGGCAGCTCCAGGCGAACTGGACGAACGGCCTGCCGCGTCCGGGTGACGTCGCCTGCTTCCCGGAGGACAACCGCGCCAAAGATGCGCTCAACGCCTTGGATTCAACAGGTGTCATTACGCGCGTAATCGGTGGGTCTAATGACCCACCCTACAGGGTGTGGACATACCCGAATCCACCGGCGCCGACGGCCTGGGGGTCGTGTTGTTTGGGCTCGACCTGCATGGAAACGGACGCCTTCGACTGCCGTGAGCTGGGCGGGTACTTCCTGGAAGGCGTCGGACCCTGCACGGAGCTTGTCTGCGCCACCGGAGCGTGTTGCATACAAGAGGCCGAATGCCTGGACGACGGTGACATGGATGAGTCACTCTGCGATATCATGAACGGTTACTACCTCGGCGGTGCCGTCTGCGAACATGACCCCTGTCAGCGTTTTCGGATTCCCGAAGGCTTTGAGATCGTCGAACTGACACCGGGGTGGGAGGCGCTAATGCGCCGCCATCCCCGGATTAACAACTGCGGCCAGATCGTCGTTCACATTGGAACCGAGACGAGCTCGTGGAACGCTGAGATCTACCTGTACGATAACGGCCTCCTGACGCAACTGACGGACAACGATGTCGATGATGTCTTTCCGGACATCAACGACGAGGGGACGATCGTGTGGAACCGGGGCCTGCCTCCAGACGAACAGGTTGTCATGCTTAAGGATGGTGAGGTAGTTCTCTTGGTTGAGGGGGATCTCGGTTCGCCAAGTATCAACAACCTTGCGCACGTGGCCTGGAGTGTGCGCACTTCCGGCTCGTGTGATCCCAGTGCGTACAGGTGCAACATATACTTCTATGACGGCAACGTGGTCAAGGAGATCTGGGACGACGGGTACTCGAACCAGAGCGCTCGGATCAACGATCGCGATCAGATTGCGTGGACGCGGTATAATTTTCCGTGTGGTGGTGGATTCGAGGATTGGACGTCGGAGAAGGTGCTTTATTCGTATGGCGCCCTGAGTGTTCTACCATCGGGTGTGGATACGCCACAGAGTGGGGACATCGACAACAACCCACGCGTGGCCTGGGGGTCTTTCCACCTTGTTGAGGTCTGGGAGGACGGGATTACGACGGCGTTGACTGACGGGCACATTCCTGCGCTGAACGACAGGGGGGATGTCGCCTATCAGTTCAAGACAACGTTTACACCGTGGCACCTATGGATCTACCGCGAAGATCAGTTCGTTCGGATCAGCAACGACATGGACATCGAAAACCTCATCGACAACGGGCGGGCTGACATAAACGAATCCGGGGAAATCACGTGGAAGTGGGTGCCAAACGGTCAACTCTCACCCGCAGGGACGCGCTTCATGCGGCGGATTAGGAATGGGGATGTGGACTTTGACGGCGATGTGGACCTGGATGACTTTATTCCCATGCCCCGGTGCTTCACCGGGCCGGTTACGACGGACGGTTTGTGTGAGTACCGGTTCTTCGATATCGACCACGACCGCGACATCGACTACGACGACTTCGATCTCTTCCTGCGAGTCTACACCGGTCCGTTGGAGGACTGCAACGATAACTCCAATCTCGACCTCCGCGATCTGCTCGACGGCACCTGCTACGACTGCAACCTCAACGGCGTACCCGACAGTTGTGACATCACCTCGGGCTTCTCGACAGACGGCGACGGCGACGGCGTTCCCGATGAGTGTTGCTCCCCGGCCACGCCGGATGACGGCGACACGCTCGGAGCCAAGAACCGCTATCTCTCTTTCACTTCGAGCGATCCCGGTCAGGTGCAGGCCGTCCGTGTAACCTTCACGGACCTGCCCGCAGGCTTTGAGGCTCTCGAAGGTCAGACGATGTGGGTGGGGCAGCCGGAGGCATTCACGGAAAACTCAGGCA
>Ga0307432_1001113_pt1 | contig 17195 bp, 16 predicted proteins | sample SalMarWE160150MG_FD_202158 | JGI IMG/M metagenome (GOLD analysis project Ga0307432, IMG submission 202158) | Salt marsh sediment microbial communities from the Plum Island Ecosystem LTER, Massachusetts, United States - WE1603-150 | ecosystem: Environmental > Aquatic > Marine > Intertidal zone >...
AGAGGAGATCTCAAAAAGCAACGTCCCTGAACGAATGATGACTTTCTGCCCCGGTTGCGCTCATCGTGCTAGCTTTTGGGCGATCAAGAATGCACTCAAGCTAGATGGGCGCAATGGAATTGTTACCGGTGATATCGGTTGCTACTCCATGGCACTGGGGCCCGCTGGCTTTTTCCAGGTAAGGACGATGCACTGCATGGGAGCTGGGATAGGAGTGGCTAACGGACTTGGGAAGTTGGGACAGTTCGGTTTCAACCAACCGGTACTTGCTGTGTGCGGCGACTCCACTTTCTTCCATGCCGCTATTCCAGCGCTGATAAACGGCATTTACAATCAGTCGAATTTCATTCTTATAGTCTTAGATAATAGTGCTACTGCAATGACCGGTTTCCAACCCCACCCTGGAACTGGAGTGAGCGCTATGGGGGAGCCAACAAAGGCTGTGAGTATGGAAGCCTTATGCCGCTCATTGGGAATACATGTCGACATTTGCGATCCCTTCGACCTTGAAAGCACTACTGCTACTCTGCTTGAAATGATGGCGGACGGTGGTGCTAAGGTAGTGATAATGCGACGCGAGTGCGAGCTGGTGAGAAGCCACAGGGAAAAAGGAAAACCATATAAGGTGCATGTTGACCCCGAAAAGTGTATAGGAGAGGCTTGTGGTTGTGACAGATTATGCACCAGGGTGTTTCGCTGCCCTGGGTTGATTTGGGATAAAGAGGCTGGCAAAGCCAAGATAGACGAGGTAATCTGCACCGGATGTGGGGTGTGTGCAGATATATGTCCTCAGGGAGCCATCGTGAAGGAGGCAACATGACTACAAAGACCTTAATGAACGATCCGCTTAACCTGATCATTACCGGTGTCGGTGGTCAGGGCAATGTGAGGGTATCTCTGCTTATCGGCAATGCCCTGGTAAGAGAAGGCTACTTCGTGACTATTGGGGAAACTTATGGAGCATCCCAAAGGGGTGGGCCAGTCATGAGCCACTTGAGAATTTCAAAGGAGATTGAATGTAGCCCTTTTATCTCTGATGGACGCGCTGATGTCATCCTCGGCATGGAGCCGGTGGAAACCCTGAGAATGCTAGGGCGGTTTGGTAACCCGGATGTCATCACCATAGTCAACCCCAGGCCTATACATTCCATTGATGTTACTGGAGGCGAGGCTGAATATCCTGATCTGGATAGGCTCATGAAAACCATAAAGGAGCTGTCAGCCAAAACATGGGTGATAAATGCCACCGAAGAAGCACAAAAAATGGGCGATCCCATATTTGCCAATGTAATCCTCGTCGGCGCTCTCATTGGCTGCGGCGTCCTGCCGCTGGACGAGAAATCAGTGGAGCCAGTATTACGGGAAAGTTTCCCCAAAGAATTTGAGGCCAATATGATGGCTTTCAGCAAGGGTATGCAGCTTGCAGGTTAGTAGAGTAAGCAGAGCGACATAGTTTTAAGAAAATCAAGAGAGAAGTAGTATTTTGTGTAGTTCTTTCGTGCAAGGATGGATATGGATTTAGGAGCCACAGAAGTCGTGGAGCGGTTTAAGACCGAAGCCACTAGAGTTGGCGCCATGGTATACGAAGCCAAAGACGCCAAGGATGCCGGTGATTATGTGCTGAAAGTTGCACAGGAACACGGTGTGAAGCACATAGTCAAGTCAAAGTCTATGCTGGCTGAGGAGATTGGGCTAAGAGAGCAGTTGGAAAATGCTGGCATAGAGGTTAGGGAAACCGACATCGCAGAATGGATCACCCAATTAGCTGGGGAAAGAGCAGCGCATGCAGAATATTTAGTCCCACCCAAAACCATTGAGCAGGTCGCTGGGCTTATCTCCAAAGCAACCGGTGAGAAGCTGGAAGCTGACCCTCAGGCTCTATCAATTGCGGCGCGTCGGGCGTTGAGGCAGTCCTATATCGTTGCAGATATGGGTATTTCAGAGGCTAGTGTTGCCATAGCTGAAACTGGGACTTTAATCATTATGAGCAATGAAGGAAATGACCGCTTGGTCGCTGTTTTGCCTCCTATACATGTGACGATGCTTGACCGCAAAGAGTTAGTCTCTAACATGGAAGATGCTACTGCTAAACTTAAATTGCTCAGCAAAACAGTGACGGACAGGAAAATGTCGAGATATATCACCTATATCACCGGAAGAAACACTACCGCTGATATACCAAAAGCGTTAATGGCCAGGGCCCAGGGTCCAGAAGAAGAGCATATTGTCCTAGTAGATAGGGCTGCAAGTAAATGAAAGGGCGCACAAATTTCAGGTGGGAATTGTAGCCGTGTACTGTGAGGCGGAAACATGAGTAGGGAAATGACTAAACGTGTGCATAAGGCGCTAGCAGATGACAATTTGCAGTCTGCTCTTGGTAGATTGACACCCCTTCTAAAGATGGTGCTTCAAATGGCGCTGGAAGGCATTGATTTCGATGCTTTAAGCAAAGAAATCCGCCGCGTGAAAGAGAAATCTATCGCTAACCTACCTCAATTGGTGGAGCTATTCAAGATTGAAGCTGCTGAGTCTGGTGCTGTGGTATATGAAGCCAGGGGTGCCGAGGATGCCAACAACTATGTGCTGAAGCTGGCACAGGAACGCCATGTGAAACACATAGTCAAATCAAAATCCATGCTCACTGAAGAGCTCGAGCTAAGGGAGTATCTTGAGCATGCTGGCATGGAGGTAAAGGAAACCGACATTGGAGAATGGATCATCCAACTAGCTGGGGAAAGACCGGCGCATATGGTTGGACCAGCCATACATAAAACGATTGAGCAGGTCGCTGAGCTTCTCTCCACAGAAACAGGTGAGCAACTGGAACCTGAACCTCAGGTTCTATTAAATGCAGCACGTCATGCATTAAGGCAGTTCTATATTAATGCGGATATGGGTATTTCAGGAGCTAATATTGCTATAGCTGAAACTGGAAGCATAGTCATCGTCACTAATGAAGGGAATGGCTGTATGGCCACCACTTTGCCTCCCATACATGTGGCGCTGGTTGGCTACGAGAAGCTGGTTTCCAGCTTGGAAGATGCCGACGCCATACTTAGACTACTCAGCAGGAGCACCATGGGGATGAAAATGCCAGTCTATATCTCTTATATTAGCGGTCCTAGTAATACCACTGCTATTCCAGAAGTACCATCTCTCAGCGCGCAAGGCCCCGGCGAGGTGCATATTGTCCTGGTAGATAATGGCCGCTGGCAAATGAGAGAATCCACTGAATTCAGAGAGGCGTTATATTGCATTAAATGTGGCGCCTGCCTTAATGTCTGCCCGGTTTTCCAGTCACTCGCTGGACAAACTTACGGTTATATATACCAGGGTGGCATTGGCGCTATCTTAACTGCCTTCCTTCATGGCATGGATAAGGCAAAGGATCCAGCAAGCTTATGCATGGGATGCATGGCGTGCAAGGAAGTCTGCCCAGCCTGTATCGATATACCGCGCATGGTATCTCAGTTGAAAGCAAGGTTTGTGGCAGAAGAGGGCTTGTCATGGAAAGGTAAGGTGGCATACCGAGGCGTACTGAAACACCCAGCGCGGTTAGATAGAGCAATAAGAGTTGGCTCATACCTGCAGCGGCCTTTTACTGATAAAGATTTTATGACAAGATGGCTTCCCTATCCACTGAATTCGCTGGCCCAGACTATCAGCCTTCCTGCGCTATCACATCGTCCATTACGTGACCGGTTGAAGGATTCATCATCACCTAAGAAAGGAGTCCATCCCAGTGTGGCTTTTTATGCTGGCTGTGTTGCTGATTATGCATATCCTGACCTTGGCCAAGATGTCATGAAGGTTCTGAGGGAATGTGGCGCTGAGCCTTACTATCCGCAGGGACAAACATGTTGTGGTGCTCCAGCATGGTTTGCTGGCGATGTCGAAACAACCCTCGGGCTAGCCAGAAGAAACATCGCTGCTCTGGAAGAAGGAGATCCTGACTATATTGTCACCGTGTGCCCTGGTTGCGCAGTCATGCTAAAACAGGAGTATCCGCGTTTAACCGCCGCTGAACCAGATTGGAATCAGAGGGCGAAAGTACTTTCCAGCAAAATTCGCGATTTCTCGCAACTTGTTCTTGAACTAACTCCTTCAGCAGAGAAGAGACCTCCACTAAATGAGAAAGTCACTTACCATGACCCTTGTTATTTGAAGAGAGGGCTTGGTGTATATGTTGAACCCAGACAACTGCTTGAACGGGAGGGCTTAGAACTGGTAGAGATGGCTGACTCAGATGCCTGCTGTGGCTTTGGTGGTGAGATTGTGCTCAAATACCCGGAGTTATCTAACTCAGTCTTGCAACGGAAGCTAGACAATATAGAAGCAAGTGGTGCCGACATAGTAGTTACCAATTGTACACCCTGTATCCTTCAGATCAGGGGCGGATTAGATAAGCGCAAAAGCAATATCAAAGTAATTCACAGCGCCGAGCTAATGGCAAAATACAGCAATTCACATGCTAGGAGCGCATGACAACCTCAGCCTTTTTAGCGAGGTGCTACGTAAGGAACTATCAGAGGTGAGAGCGGTGAGGGATAAGAATAGTCTCTTGAGATTGGGTCGCCAACTATATGTGAGTTTATCCATGTAGGCGACTGACTCATCAAGTATGAGTGGGGTTGGCAGTCATGGCCAATTATGGTATAAGTGTGATGTTATACGAAGCTCTTTTCCATTATTCCATGAGGAGGTTACATGAGGTCATGGTCAGGTCCTTAAAATTAAATCCCTTTTGGTGCTGCAGTGCAACATTTAAAAACTGAAGGAGGGAAGAGCAAAGATGAGAGCTAAATTTGGTGCACCAGAGGCACTGGCGTTCATTGGTGCTTTGGCGATGATTGTTAGCGTTTTCTTGGTCTTTGAGAAGGTGGGTGGTGTGTCATCTGACGCGATGGAGGCTTATAATCTTGGCTTGCCTATTTTTCTGATAGCGGCGCTTTGTTTTGGGACATTTGCCGCTAGAGAGAGGGGTATCTTGCCCGGGCTGGCTTTTATTGGCCTCGGCTTCGCGGGGTTGGCGTTAATAGGAAACTTTGCCTATGACTTCTTTGCTGTACAACATGCTGAATTGGGCAATCTGCGCGAGGGATTCTACCTGGCTGGAGTAGGGTCGCTACTGGTGCTTGTGGGTGGAATCCTAAAGATTAAATAATCAAAGCTCTGAGTCCACCTTGCTATCGTGGAAATGCGATGCAAGATTACCTTTATATCTAACCGTGATGGCGAGAATGAAATCTACGTGATGGACGCCAACGGCTCCAACTAGACCAACCTCACTAACAACCCGGCTTGGGACGGAGAAGCGTCGTGGTCGCCCGATGGGAGCAAGATCGCCTTTACCTCTAAGCGTGACGGAAACTCTGATATTTATGTGGTGAGTGTGGACGGGTCTAATCTGACACGTCTTACCAATAATCCTGCTGATGATTGGAAACCTATCTGGTCGCCTTAGGCTGCTCATCCAACCTCACTGATTAGAGAATACAAGTTTTATAAAGGCAAAGGGATAAAGGCGACCACTTTTGTGATATAGTTATGTCAATGTTGGCAGAGAGAGCGTGATGGCACCTGACTTCAATCTAAGTGTCGTGGGTTGGCATCCTACAGGGCTCGCTTCGCATTTAAGGTAAGCACCTGATTACGACGTATGAGGGGGTAAATAATGGGTTATTTTGCTATACCTACTGCTGTTTTCGGATTCTTCTTTAGCTCTTTGTTGACCATGCTATTTTGGAACTTGGTTGCGCCCTGGGTAGGGTTGGAGGGAATAGGTTATATCAACGCTATGGTGATTACAATAGCCCTGTGGCTGGTGGTTGCGCCGATCGCTGCCGCCATCAGTAAAAGAACCAAGATATAATAGCAGTCCAATAGGCGCATGAATACGGCACTGTTCATCTACTCTGTGCTAGAAGCGATAGGCTGTCACCGTTCAAATGCTACTACATCAACTGGCATCATTGTTAAATGGCTGCATAGGTGCACTCATTTCACTCTTGGCCAAGTGTAATTCCTCTCTACAGTGAGCAAGCCCCTTCTCAAGATTTCTCTGGAGAGTCAGCCAGTAGCCACATGACTTTTGATATTGAACTGGTTACAATGATTTTCACGAAGGTAAAGAGACTGAGAACAGGCCAGTTCGCGCTGCGATTCGAAATAAAGTATTAGGGCAGTGCATTGGAGAGGCATGGTAGAAGAGACCGAGGGGGATCAACCGAGTTAAGATGCTTTGGAAACTTGTGCTTATATTCGTTCTTACGCCGCTGGTTGAACTGGCAATTCTCGTCTATTTGGGAACGATAATAGGTGCTTTGTATACCATACTCATGGTCGTGGTAACGGGTATTGTTGGAGCCGTTCTGGCGAGGCATCAGGGCCTGGCAACTCTTTCCAGAATTCGGAGTAGCTTGGAGCAAGGAATCTTGCCCTCAAACGAGCTCTTTGCAGGTGCCCTGATACTTGTAGGTGGTCTATTGCTGCTTACACCGGGAATAATTACGGACATTATCGGGTTTGCGGTGCTAATTCCTCAAACAAGGCGTATCATTGGAAAAGGCCTTCGTAACTTGATAAAGCGCAGGATTCAGAGGGGAGAAATTGACTATTGGGAATTGCGCTAGGCTTCTGCTTCTGTGCTCCTTTATGATCGACCACAGCAGAGTTGCTGTGATTTAGCTCCTTACCGTCTCCTAGTGGGTCTATTGTGTAGTCTTCTCGATTTTGCGACGTACTCTTCCGTGAAGCAGGGCTGTGCTATACTACAATACGGCAACAATTATCGGGCTTGGTTAGAGGGATGTACGCCTAGCCCAGTTCGCAGTTATCGAAGTTTGTCGGCACACCTTTATGGGGAGAAATCATGGTTAGCTGTAAAATAGATGACGATTTGGAACTTATATCGCTTGAAGAAGCGCATGCCGCAGGGCTATTCGCTTTGGTAGAACAGAATCGAGAGTATCTACGTGAGTGGCTTCCATGGGTAGATGATAATGCGTCTATCGAGGATTCCAAGAGGTTCATTGAAAGCTCTCTCGGGCAGTCGGCATCTGGTATATGGTATAAGGGTAATTTAGTTGGGGTAGTTGGCTACGGCACAATTGACTGGTTAAATCGGACAGCTAGCATTGGCTATTGGCTGGGGGCCTCTTTTCAAGGCCATGGGTTAATGATTAAGTCGTGTCGAGCCATGATGGAACATTCATTTGATGAGCTTGGCATGAATAGTGTAGAGATACACTGTGCTGCCGAAAACAAAAAGAGTCGTGCAATCCCAGAGAAGTTGGGCTTTGTACAGGAAGGGACAATCCAGCAAGGGCAATGGCTCTATGATCACTATGTTGATCTTGTAGTTTACGGAATGCTTGCAGGTGAATGGCAGAATTCCGGTGCGGAAATAGAATAGAAGGAAAAGGGCTTGTAATCGCAGGTTCCACGAAGCCCTTGCCAAGCCTGAAGATAGAAACTAGAATTGCTGGTGTGGGAGTGGGGGGGCATCAAGTCTAATTGGTAAGGAGTTTTTAGATTGCCAAAAGATATTTTTACCCAGATTGGAGAAACACCCATCATAGAGTTGGCCAGGATGAATGACACTAACTCGACCATCCTAGCTAAATTCGAGGCACTAAACCCGAGCGGAAGCGTAAAGGACATAATGGCCTATTATATGATGGAAATTGCCGAGAAGAGAGGTCTGCTAAGGCCGGGCACGACCATAATTGAGGCCACCAGTGGCAACACGGGCATTTCATTTGCCATGCTCGCCGCTCGTAAAGGATATCAATTTATGGCGGTAATGCCTGAACATATGAGTATCGAGAGAAGGCAAATGATGGAGGCGTTCGGGGCAGAAATTGTATTGGTACCGACAGAAGAGGGCTTTGCCGGCTGTGTGAGAAAGCTAGAGGAACTGGCGGCCAATAAATCGAGTGTTTGGCTGCCACGGCAATTTGACAATTCAGACAATACTGCCGCTCATAGAGAAATTACAGGCAGGAGGATTCTGCAGCAAGTGGAAGGCAGAATTGATATCTTTATCTCGGGTGTAGGCACTGGCGGCACCCTAATGGGTGTTGCTGAAGCCATCCTCGAGGTTTATCCCAATTTGCAAGTGATTGCGGTGGAACCGGCTGAATCGGCGGTAATGAGTGGCGGAAAGCCAGGAACGCATTTGATACAGGACATTGGACCGGGATATATCCCAGGTTTGGTGAACATGGACATCATAAATCGAGTGATACCCGTGAAGAACCAGGAAGCCATTGATATGACAAGGAGGCTGTTGAAGGAGGAGGGGTTGATGGTGGGAATTTCTTCAGGGGCGAATGTTTTCGCTGCTCTGAAAGTGGCCGCAGAATTAGAGGATGGGCAAACCATCGTTACCATTTTGCCTGACAGAGGCGAAAGATACCTGAGTATGAATGTACTATAGCTCGAATTGGGTCGGCACTCTTTGCGGTTTTGCTTTTAAAAACGGCATTGTTCGTCCAGAGACCATGAGGTAAGTTTTTCAGTAGATCGAGCAAGCTATTCCATATCATCTTTCCGGTTTTGCTGGGACAGCTTTTCATGACATCTGCGATTAAAAGTGCATCAATTGCAGGTAATCGCTAAATGAATTTCTCTTAGTAGGAGAATAACATGTTGATACTGGGAGTCAAAGTGATTCATCCGGCAGCAAAGCCACCAAGCAAGATGACTCATGGAAGTGCGGGGTTTGACCTGTATGCAGCAGAAAATGTGGAAATACCGGCGGCGCAGTGTGATGCAGATGGGTATGTCGAGGTTGGCAGAGGCTTAGTGCCGACAGGTATTGAAGTAGAACTGCCACAAGGCACGGTTGGTCGGATAGCATCCCGCTCTGGATTATCGGTCAATTCGAATATAGAGGTGGGGGCTGGGTGGATTGATAGTGATTACCGTGGGGAGTTGATGGTGGAACTGAAAAATCTGGGCTCCAAATCATATAAAGTTAGCCAGGGAGACCGGATTGCGCAGTTAGTTATACTGCCAGTAGTGGATGTTGAAATCGAAGTCGTGTCATATCTTGAGCAGACAGCACGAGGCTCATCAGGTTTCGGGTCAACCGGTATGTAGTGCTGAGTATTAAAAATCTGAGCCAATTCGCTGACTGCACGATTGTAATAGGTTTTTCGCTTTACATGTTCGTTTCAGTGGGATCAACCGCTTGCTGTTTTGGTTTTCACTAGACTAGAGCGGTAGGCCCTGATAATGTCATGGCGGCGCAATACTCCCAGTAAGTGGCCCTTATCCTGTCGGTCTACAACAGGGATCCGTCCATAGTCTTCCTCGCTGCCTTGTAAAACTTCATATAACGATTGGTCTGGGTAAGCTACCAAAGGCGTTCGGGTAGCATATTCGCTTACGGGAAGGTCCGCATTCCCGTTTTGCAGAGCGCGTTTTAGGTCTGCTAATGAAACAACGCCAAATAGTCGTCCCTTCTCATCCAAAACTGGGAAGCCATGATGGCCCGTACTGCGCGACAGGTTATTTATTTCTTTCATGGGCATAGTGGAAGACATAGTGGGAAAATTAGGGGTCATTACCTCTCCGACACTGATGGTCTTCATTATATCCCCCACCTCTTCGTGGTAAATCTGCAATTCCCTCTCAATAGGAAAGTCTATACGCTCGATAAAATACTGATTAAAGTCGAGACGGGAAGACAGCTCAATGTGCTCAATGGATTGGGCAAGCTCGTTAGCCATCGGCCAGTAATCTGTAGACAAGAGCACCATGGAAGCCCCGGTGCTGGCAGCGTTACCCAGTGATGTGATAATCTCTGGATTGACACTGGGAATAAGGCCGATGCGCATAGCACTATATGGGCTAATATAATTCCCCAGCGCGCCTGCGAGGTAAAGACGGTCAATATCCTCGACCCCTACTCCCATTTCATCCATTAGTGTGCTAACACCTGCCGCAATAGCCCCTTTGGCAAGCTGAAGTTCGCGAACATCTTTCTGAGTGAGGTAGATGGGTCTACTATCGTAACTTTCCTCCGCGTAAGCGACGAGAAAGTCATGAACCCCTTCCCTATAAACTACTCTTGAATTCAAGGCCTCCGACTCTCCTTCCCGGGGGCGGCGAATCAAACCCTCATGATCGATTATGCCGAGGTCAAGGAGCAAGGCAACTAACTCCACCAACCCGCTGCCACAAATCCCTTTAGGCTTGATATTGCCAATGACCTGGTAGTTAAGGTCGCCTTGTTCAAAGCTGAAGGCTTCAATCGCTCCGGCTCTAGCTATCATGCCGTAGGAAATGTTAGCCCCCTCCAGGGCGGGTCCAGCAGCGGCAGAGCATGTCATCAATCTTTTGCGATTCCCCAGAAAGATCTCTCCATTGGTGCCAATATCCAGCGCCAATATCATTTCATCCTCTTGTTCTGAAGCGCCCGAGGCGAGAATGACGCTGATCAGGTCTCCGCCAATGTAACCGGACTTGGTGGGCATCACGTAGAACAGCGCCTCGGGGTGTAGTTCGAGACCAATTTCTGCTGTTTTCACAATTAGTCCATCATTCAACACAGGTGTGAAGGGTGCTTCGGCGATTCCCAGGGGGTTCAGGCTTAGCAGTAGGTGCTGCATGGTGGTGTTACCTGCCGCAACGGCAACAAAGATGTCATCTGGGTTGAGCCCCGCCGCCTTAAGAAGGCGTGTAGTTATCTGGTTCAGGTCCTCGATGAGACGATGGTGCAAAGTTTCCAGACCGTGCGAGTGTTCTTTCACATACTGAAGACGACTTATCACGTTTGTGCCATACTTCATTTGACCATTAAGGCGGGAGACAACGGCGACTTCACTTCCATCTGCCAAACTTATGAGCTTGCCAACCAGTGTGCTCGTCCCAAGGTCGAAGACCAGTCCATAGTCGCGGTCCAGTTCTTCTGGGTCTTGCCAGGCCATCAAGCAGTCCTCGTGTAGCACTGCCGCTCCGTGGGAGTTTGTTCTTTCAAGCATATCTGTCAACTTTTGAAGACAGTGAAGCGAGGCTTTAAGGTCATGGTGTCCAGGAAGCATGACCTGTTTAATGCGGTCAAGATCGGAAAGACCTTCATTATGGAGGTCAGGGGGTAAGGTAATGAGTCGCTTGTATATAAGTGGCTTGATATGCAAAGGAGGCCGATATCCAGTTTTAAGGATTTGAAAATCTTCCACGCCAGCCTCAGTCTCTCTGGTGCGAATCACTAAATCCTTATTCACCTCGGTGCGGCAAGCGAGGCGGATCCCCTGTTCCAGTTCTTCTTCATCAAGGAGTTCTATTTCATTTTCGGAGGGGGGTCCTATTGAAGAGAGGACTCCGATTTTGCATTTGCCACATTTCCCCAATCCGCCGCACTCACCATCCACATCCATTGCTACCTCTGTATTCTGTAATGCCTGCCAGACAGTATCTCCCTGGCGAACCTTCAGCCAGAGATCGTCTGGCAAAACATTCAACCAGAAGTATCTTGTTTTGCGTTTTTTAAATGCAGGAGATCCGATATAGTGTTCTTTCGTCTTTGATTTTTGATCCTGAGACATTTTCATCTTTACCGCAAGAGAGTGTGTACTAGATTAAAGCTATGAGCTTTTTTTCAAGATACGAATAATCAGCATCACTAATGTCCAGAGATAGCTCTAAGAAATCGGCCACTTCGCCAGCCTGGACCTCAAGGTCTGGGTCTGACGGCTGCCGCACATAGAGCAATCTCTTGTAATGCTCAAAACAATACTTTCGCATTTCCTCGTCTTCGAGTTCCAAGGGGCGCACGCAGTATTCTTGAAAGTGGAGAATAAGGTCTTTTTCGGCAAAATAGGTTCCCGCCATCTCATCAATGAGCTTCTCGAACCGCTCACTGCCGAGGAGCATTTCATAGCAGTAATGCCCTGGTACCTTAATTATCCCGTGCTGTTGGCAGAAGCGTTCGATATCGGGGAAACAGTCCCCATAAAGGCATATGATGCGCTCATTTCTTTTTTTAGCAGAGACTATCCTTTTTTTCAGGCGTTTTTTCAGCTCTTGGGGCCTCAGATGTAGATTGGATGGCAAATAACTCAAGCGCACATTAGGGTATCTTTTTTTCAATTGAAGATACTCAAGCGCTGGTTTGAAGACAGTGCAAGCAATGATACGTGTTATGTTTCCGGCTTTGTTCGACATTGTCATACTAGATATTAATTATACCGGGAAAGGCGTTTTTTATCTCGAGAACCAGGTCTGGATCCAGGCGGCTTTGTCTCCCTTCATCCAAGATTTTTTTCACCAAGACATTGGCACGGCTCAGCATATCCGGCCGGCCCCTTTCTTCCCAAATATCAAAGTTACAACGAACACTCAGGTTGGGGTAGAAGAATTCATCCATCATATGGTCGATCGTGTGGTCTTCCGCTACATAGTTGCCCCCAGGGCCGACCTTCTGAATCACGTCGAAGCCCAGAGTCTCTTCATTCACCTCTATACCAGCTAGTTCCCTGTGGATCATCCCTAGGATTTCATTGTCGATGACGAATTGCTCATAGGAAAGGGAATTGCCCGAATCCATCAATCCGGCCGTCAGGTGAATGAAGTCTGCCCCGCTCATGGCTACGGTCAAATTGGAAAAATGCTTTTCAAAGCCAGCCTGGATGTCGGGTCTTTTGGCCTCGGTGAGCCCACCTGAGGCGTAAATGGGCAAATTGTAGAGCTTCGCCAGTTGGACTGCAGCAGCGTTCATCATGCCCATTTCCACTGAGCCCATAGTAAATTCCATGGTTCGCAGATCCATAGCCGTAGGAACGGCGCCATATAGCACCTTGGCTCCCGGGGTGAGTACCTGCGCAATAGCAACCCCGGCCAGGGATTCAGCGTGCATTTGGGAAAGGGTGCCCGCTAAGGTAGCGGGTGAGGTAGCCCCGGCAATGGGGGCCGGTGCGCAGGTGGCGGGAATGCCGTGTTTGGTACAGAAATTGAGAATACCTAGCGTGGTGCCATCGATGGTAAGCGGGCTTATGACGTTGGTGATTACCGAGACGAAGGGCTTTTCTCTGAGTCTCTGTTCTCCTCCGGCGATGAAACTTGCAAGTTCCCACATCTGTGTAACGCCTTCCAGATCGTCACAGCCCCCCATCACATGTTTCGTCGTATGATAGAAAGCACGAAAGTAGTCGTTCAGATGATAGTTTTGAGGTTCTAGGTCATGGGCCTGGCAGGCGATAATATAAAAGCGAATGTAATCCAGGTGATCCACCAGGATAGAGGTGTTGGATACATCTCTTAGTATGGTGCGCCGGTAGCCGCCCGTTCCCATGTCAAGAATTCGAAATACCCTTCCTCCGTTACCGAAGTGGACCTTGCTCTCCCCTAAGTGGAGGTCATTTCTTCCATCTCGAGAATAGAGGATAAATTTGGAAGGGGCACGACCCAGGAACTCATCAAGCCAGTCCCCTTCAAAGCGCACTAGCTGGTTGTCATAATCGACCTGGGCCCCCGCTGCTCTTAGCGTGTCGAGAAAGGTACTATCAGTTATTCTGATACCGACCTGTTCCAGTATTCGGCGCCCTGTCTGGTCGATCTGCTTCGCATCTTCAGGTGTAAGTGGCCTGTAAAATGGCAAACTTATTCCCACAATTGAACCCCTTATTATAATCCTTGAATAATTCGATCAATTCCTTTAAGCACTTCATCGGGTTTGGGTTCTATCTGATGTTCTGAAAGAATCCTTTTCGCCTCGATATTGCACCGCTTATATAGGTCCATAGCTCCGGCCTCTTCCCATGAATCGTAACGGGAGCGGTCTAAAAGCTTCGGTAGAAACTGGGCATGCATGAAATGTTCAAAGGTGTGATCGTCTGTGAGGAACATGGAACCGGTCTCCTTAGCCACTCTTTCGATGGCATCAAGGGCCAGGGTTTCCTCGTTGACAGGAATGCCATCGACGAAAAACCGGCTCATAGCCACCAGTTCGTTAGCCATTGTCACCATCTCCAGAGAAGAGGTGGTGCCAAATTCCAAGAAACCGACGTCGTGGATTAGATTAGCTCGCGAAAGCATGGCAGTGATGATGGAAAACATGGCTTCGGCTCCTGCCTGGGCGTCCATCACTTTGGCATCCGAGGCTCCGGCAAAGGCCCAGATGGGCAGGTCGTAGATTTCATCACGCATATCGGCAAGCGCGGCCTGAGTGAGACTCCATTCGGGACAACCATATGAAACTACGGCGGACTTCATGTCCAAAATGCTGACATTGGGGCCAAACAGAAAGGGAGAGCCTTTGCCGGCCAACTGATGAACAACGAGTCCTACCAGGTTTTCAGCGATCCCTAAAGCCATAGCTCCGGCAAGTGTGACCGGGGCCCCTCCTCCGGCGTTGGATCCAGATGGAAGGCAGATGGGTATCCTCTTCTCAGCACAGAAAATGAGTTTCTCCATAACGTTTTCAGGGAAGCGCAAGGGGCTGATGGCCTCTGAGTAATTGAGCACAAAGGGCTTCTTTCGTAAATTTTCCTCACCACCCGCCACCTGGCAGGCAATCTCGTAGATTTTGGCAATATCTCTGCCACTGTCTGCGATGAAAACGATGGGCTTATTTGTGTTATTGACCATCTCGGCAAAAACATAGACATATATATCTTCGACAGGAACATCTTCAGGATTGGACATGGACATGGCAAAAGCCATGTTCTCCAGACCGTCAACCAGCTTGGCAAAATTGGCGACATCTTTTAAGACAGTTCGGCGGCGTTGACCGGTTTCCAAATCCAGAGTGAAAGTGGCATCGGAGCCTGTGCCATAGAAGGGGTTGCCGTTGACGAGAGGCATCGTTTTGTTACCCTTCTGGTCATAAAGGGCAATCTGCCTGGGGGCTGATCGTAAGGCCTCTTCAGCAAGATGAGCGGGTAGCTTAACCCAGTCACCGTTAGAAACCTTGCACCCGGCATCGGCGAGCATTCCCAGAGCGCTGGGATGCTCCATCTTAAATCCGGTCTTTTCCAGGATCTCCAGGGCGGCTATGTGGATTGCCAACGCCTGTTCATGGTTCAATACCTTCAGTCGAGGTTGAAAGGTGGGGATCTCTATCGGTTTCATGACTAGCTCCTTTATGATAAAAGAATCTTTCAAGAAACGCCGAGTAATCCTTTGGCTTTGCTCACGGCAGAACCTGCATCCGATGCGTAAGAGTCGGCCTTGATCTCCTGAGCATACTGTTCAGTGACCGGTGCACCACCGATCATCACCTTGACTTTATCCCTGACCCCGGCTTTCTGTAACGCCTCGATGGTCTTGGGCATGCCTGGCATGGTGGTGGAGAGCAGTGCCGACATTGCCACAATGTCCGGCTCTATTTCTTGCACCTTCTGGACAAACTTCTCGGGAGAGACGTCTACGCCCAGGTCGGTGATGGTGAATCCTGCTCCTCCCATCATCATGGAAACCAGATTTTTGCCGATATCGTGCAAGTCGCCCTTGACTGTCCCAATTAGTACCTTTCCCTTGGAGGTGACGTCACCTTCTTTAAACAGAGGCTCGAGCAGGTTCATGCATTCATTCATGACCTTGGCAGAGCGCAACATCTGGGGGACGAATATTAGCCCCTTTGAATAGTTCTCGCCTACCTTATCCATGGCGACAATTAGCCCATTATCGAGGATGTCCTTAGCATTGCTGCCTGCATCCAAGGCGCTCTGAGTTTCTGCTACCGCTGTCTTGGTGTCTCCCTTGATCACAGATTCAGTCAAGGCACTAAAATCACTCATCTTCAACCTCCTTAAGCTTGTTTGTTTCAAACCTAAACAGCAAAATTATCCTCCAAGAATGCGGCCATTTTGGTAGGCCTCAATAAAATTTTCGCAGTATTCATCCCGACCAAGAAGCATCTCGACTGCAAGGAGGGTTGCCATGAGCTGCTTGTCGGTCGGGTCCAGAATGGCGGCGGACAGCCCATACGATATGCAGAGAGCCAGAAAGTTGCGATTGATCAGGTGGCGTTCAGGAAGACCAAAGGAGACGTTGGAAAGGCCGCAGATGGTATTTACGCCCGGATAATTCTTCATGATTTCATTGATGGCTCCCAAGGTGGCGATTCCCATGCCAGTATCCACGGAAACAGGCTGCACTAACGGATCCACATAGATCCTTTCAAGAGGAACCCCTTCATCTGTGAGCTTGTTGATAAGCTCCGAACCGACCTGGACTCTCTCTTCCACGGTAGTGGGCATCGAAGTTTGAGCCATGCACAGGGCGACCACATGACAAGGATTGGAGGTGACAACAGGAAGGAGGGATTGGAGGCGGTCTTGTTCCAGCGAAATGGAATTGATCATTGGTTCGCCTTTGTGGCGCTTGATAGCTTGGGACAATGCCTTGGGATTGGGGCTGTCCAAGCACAGGGGTAGATCCACTTTGCTTTGTACCGTCTCAACCAGCCAGCAGAGGCAATCAACCTCCTGGTCTACAAAAGTCCCAGCATTTACATCAATGTAATGTGCTCCAGCTTCGGCTTGATCCTGGGCGATCTTGGTGATAAACGCAGCATCCCGTTTCTTAACAGCCTCTTCAATGCTCTTCCGACTTGTGTTGATCTTCTCCCCTACAATGATCATCGTTATTCCTCTATTCGAGTAATTGAATGTGAATTAATGTTCATAGATACTCAGTTTTCGCCCAAATTAATGTCAACACTGCTAAGTTATCATAAATAGCTACCGATGGCAAATCCATAGCTTTGTTTTTATAAGTTTCCTGAATGCTCCAGCGCCCCCTGTTATGCTGGTGCCATGTACTTCATAGGTACAATTAGCCGCATGTTATAATGCCACCATGGGCCTTGTAGTAACAGCGGGTTGGCACGGATTTTACTGAGGAGTTATCCCCTGTTTCGCTTGGATATGCCGTTGTGCTATCTACACAGCTTTTAGGGGATTAAAAGGTTTGTTGGCTCAGGCGGCTCTAACCTTACGCTCTGGACAGGCGGAAAACCAAGGGTATGTGGGTATCGTCAGATATAAGCATCCATGGACGCCACCCAATTCTCCAAGACCGGGGCTTTCAGGTCTCATAGCAATTGGGGTAGTTCGTCACAATGTATTCTAACCTCTTCCATGTTCCATTTGCCTCTCTTTAGCGGTAAAATGAAGCAAGGCTTGGGATAGTCCTTGGAACCCTAGCATGGGAGGTTGGAGCTTTACGGACAGGTTGCTGCTATC
>Ga0307432_1001116_pt1 | contig 17155 bp, 16 predicted proteins | sample SalMarWE160150MG_FD_202158 | JGI IMG/M metagenome (GOLD analysis project Ga0307432, IMG submission 202158) | Salt marsh sediment microbial communities from the Plum Island Ecosystem LTER, Massachusetts, United States - WE1603-150 | ecosystem: Environmental > Aquatic > Marine > Intertidal zone >...
GAGATTTTCTAAAAGCAGGCAGGCGGAAAAAGAAGCAGAGAAAATATTGAGGAAAAACGGTTATACGATTATAGATGCCCAAAAAAGCAAACCACTCCTTATAACTATCGGCGATAAGATTCATCGCTACTTAGTGCGGATAGATTATTTAGCAAGGAAGAGAGGGAAAGTCTTTGTAGTAGAAGTCAAAAGTGGAGAGAAGATTCCCTATATTACTAATCGAGAAACCCGAAGACAGATGTTAGAATATTATCTTGCTTATCAGCCATGCGGTATTCTCTTGTTAAATATGAAAAATAAGAGCATTTCTGAAGTTAAGTTTCAATTCGAAAGCACTATACGGCTAAAAGCAATAAAGATAATATATTTTTTAGCAGGAGCAATTTTTAGTTTAGTCTTATATTATTTGCTTCAAGGAGGATGGAGATGAAATTAGACAGCGTTGGTTTAATAGTAAATTATAAAAAAGAAAAGACTCGGGAAACAGCCTGCAGGATAATTGATTGGCTAAATTCTAAAAAACTAAAAGTGTGTATAGAAGGAAATATGGGCAAAGAAATAGGGGAAGAAGAATTAAACTGTCCTACTGAAAAATTTCTTAAAGAAGTTGATCTAATAATCTCTTTGGGGGGAGATGGAACCCTCCTTAGAGCAGCCAGATTGGCAGCTACTGAAGATATACCGGTTTTTGGAGTGAATTTAGGAGGACTGGGCTTTTTAACTCAAATTGGCATCAATGACCTGGAAAAGTCTTTAGAGAAACTGTACCAGGGGAGATATTTTATTGATGAGAGAATGATGTTAAATTGTACAGTGAAAAGAAAAGAAGAAGAGATTAAAAAATTTACTGCTTTAAATGATATAGTTATAGGCAAAGGGGCTTTTGCCCGAATTATTTGTTTAGCTACCTATGTCAATAATGATTATGTTATTACTTATTCAGCGGATGGATTGGTTGTCTCTACTTCTACAGGTTCTACTGCTTATTCTCTTTCTGCCGGCGGGCCTATTGTCAATCCTAATATAAATTCAATAATACTTACCCCTATCTGCCCTCATACTTTATCTGCCCGGCCTTTAATTATTGGTGAAAATGACCAAGTAAAAATAAAATTGGAATCAAGCGAAGAAAAAGTAATGGTAACTATAGATGGGCAGGAAGGTTTTGTTTTAAAAACAAAGGATGAAGTGATAATAAAAAAATCAGACCATAAAGCCCATTTAATTACTTTTAAAGAAAAGAGTTTTTATGCTGTTTTACGGGAAAAATTAAGATGGAGTGGACAGATAGACAAGTAATTAAATTAGCGTATAGCGGATAGAATAAAAGAATTAGCGTATAGCGTACAGCGTAGAGCGTTTAGGTGCGGGTAGTAAGTGAAAGCGAGATAACAAATGAGTAACTTGTATCTCTTGAATCGTATTTCGTACAAAATACAGTAATGAGTAATAAGATTAGATTTTTGAAATTACAAAAACAGGTTACTTATTATACGTTATACATTACATTACTTGCTGGTTACCTGGTTTAAAAAAGAAAAACGTAAAAGTTAGCGTATATTTAACTAATTATATACTTAATTGATTAGTGAAATAATCTTACAACCAATTAACCAATTAACTAACTAACTAGCTAACCGTTATATAATATATTGACTTGTACTATGAGGTGAATAAGAAAAAAAATGTTATTTCAGCTAAATATAAAGAATATGGCTTTAATAAAAGAATTAAATATTGAATTTGAGGAAGGATTAAACGTTTTAACTGGTGAGACCGGAGCCGGAAAATCTATTATCATAGAGGCGATAGATTTAATTTTGGGAGGTTATGCTGCTTCCGATTTAATTCGAGATGGAGAGGATAGTTTGGTAGTTGAAGTTCTGTTTCTGTTAGCACACCAAGAAAAAGAGCTAATAAGTAATTTAAATTTAGATGCGGAAATTGTTGATGAAGAGGGAGATTTACTTATTAGACGGGAAGTTAATAAAAAAGGGCGGAATAAATGCTGGATTAATCAACGGTTGATAAATTTATCCACACTTCAAAAGATTGGTACATTTTTAGTTGATTTACACGGACAACATGATCATCAATCTCTTTTAGACCCTTCCAAACATATTGATCTGATGGATAATATGGGTGGAGATAAAATTATTAAATATAGAAAAGAATTATCTGATAATTATCGAATATGGCGGGAAAAGAGCAAAAAGTTATTTCAGTTGATAAGAGATAGAGAGGAAAATTTAAAGCGGATAGATTTTTTAAAATTTCAATTAGAAGAAATTGACAAAGCTTCTTTAGTTAAAGACGAGGATAAGGTTTTAGAAGGGGAGGAAAAGGTATTAAGAAATGCCGAGAAGATAATTGAGACCATGGAAAAAGCTAATTTTGTTCTCTACGAAGGTGGATTAGAACAAGTCTCGGTAAGAGATTCTTTAAGCGAAGTTTCTACAGATTTAGGGGAGATTTCTTCCTTGGACCGGCGGATAGAAAAGGTAAGAGAAAATTTAAAGAAAATAGTCTACCAATTTGAGGATATTGTTAATGAAATTGTAAAGTATAAAGACGAAATAGAATTAGATAGCCAAAAATTAAAAGAAGTTGAGGGAAGATTAAATCTGATTAATAGTTTAAAGAGTAAATATGGCTCCACTGTAGAAGAAATATTGCAATATCGCCAAAAAATGTATCAGGAATTAGAAGACAGTGATTATAGTGAAGATAAGGTAAAAAAGTTAAAAGAAGAAATCGATTCTCTGGAGAATAAAATATCTGCTATTTCTCACCATCTAAATGTAAATCGGAGAAAAATTGCCGAGGATTTAGAGGAGATGGTGATAAGAGAATTAGAAGATTTAAATATGAAGAAATGTCAGTTTAAAGTTTCAATTAATAATTACGAAGATGATAACGGAATAAAAGTAGAAGGAAAAAAATATAAAGTAGGTCCAAAAGGGATAGATGATATTGAGTTTATGATCTCTCCCAATGTAGGAGAAAGACTACGTCCTTTAACCCGAATTGTCTCAGGAGGAGAGGTTTCGAGAATTATGTTAGCTTTAAAATCAATCCTTTCAGAGGTTGATCAAGTTCCGACGTTAATTTTTGACGAAATTGACAGCGGAGTAGGTGCGCGTTTGGGTGAGGTAATCGCTCAAAAATTAAGAAATCTTTCTAAAAAGAGACAGGTAATCTGTGTAACTCACCTACCTCAAATAGCTTGCAGAGCCGGGAGACATTTTTATATTGAAAAATATATTTTAAATAATCAGACCGGGATAAAACTAATAAAGATGAGAGGGGAAGAGCAAGTTAAAGAGATTGCCCGAATGTTAGACGGAAGTCAGATGAGTAAGATTACTATCCAGCATGCCCAAAAGATGTTAAATAGATAAAATAGCGTATAGCGTATAGGTGCTGGTAGGAAGTGAAAGCAAGATTAGTAAAAAGCTAAAAGCATAAAATTCGTATCTCGTATCTTGTGAATCGTATCTCGTACAAAATACAGTAATGAGTAAAGACAACATAATAGCGGATAACGTAGAGCGTGTAGTGTTAAGAAATAAGTATATATTAGTATATAGCAAAGAAAATAAAAAAGAGAGAGAAGTAGGGGCGTATTGCATACGCCCTTGTAACTAAAACAAACTCAATTGCTAACTTAATAGATTGATTTTGATAAGGTTATTTATTTATGAAAGAGAAGATTAATACAAATAAAGATAAATGGCTGCAAGAAATTGCCACACAAAAAGAAATCCAGAGTACCTTAAAGGCCATAATTTATTCTACCGATGATGCTATTTCAGTAGTAGATGAAGAGGGTTTACATACTATTATTAACCCCGCTTATACCCGGCTTACTGGTTTAATCGAGGAAGATGTTTTAGGCAAATCGCCTACCATTGATATTGCTGATGAGGGTGAAAGTATGCATTTGAAAGTACTAAGAACCAAGAAACCCGTGCATGGTGTAAGGATGAGAGTTGGGCCTAATCGCAAAGAGGTGATAGTTAATGTTGCGCCTGTAATAGTAGATGGAGTATTAAAGGGTAGTGTGGCAGTGATACATGATGTTTCTGAGATTGAATATTTAAATGAAGAGTTGAAGCGGGTTAAACAAAGGGTTAGACATTTGGAATCAAAATATACTTTTGAAGATATTGTAGGAAAAAGCAGGGGTATGATTGTTGCCAAAGAGCAAGCCAGAAAGGCTGCCCAAACTCCAGCGACCGTTCTACTTCAGGGAGAAAGCGGAACTGGGAAAGAACTCTTTGCTCATGCCATCCATCATCTTAGCAAAAGAAAAAATCAGCAATTTATTCGGGTAAACTGTTCTGCCTTGGTGGATACTTTATTAGAAAGTGAGCTTTTCGGTTATGAAGGAGGGTCATTTACCGGAGCAAAGAAGACCGGGAATAAGGGATTGTTTGAAGAAGCCAATAAAGGAACTATATTTTTAGATGAAATCGGAGTGATGAGCCTGAATCTACAGGCCAAGTTATTAAGGGTACTTCAAGAAAAAGAGATTGTAAGAGTAGGAGGAAGAAATTCTATTAATGTGGATGTTAGGATAATCTCAGCAACTAATATTGATTTAAAAAATGCGGTAAAAGAAGGAAGGTTCAGAGATGACCTTTATTACCGATTATATGTTATTCCTATTTATATTCCTCCTTTAAGGGAGCGGAAAGAAGATATGTCTCTTTTAGTTAATAATTTGATAAGAAAATTTAATCAAGATTTTGGAAGAAACGTAAAAGGGATTTTAACGGAAGCATTAAATATATTATCGAGTTATTCCTGGCCGGGGAATGTAAGGGAATTAGAAAATGTAATTGAAAGAGCAGTAATAAATATGAAATTGAGCGAAGAATTAATTTTACCCAAACATATTCCTCCTTTAATTGGATTAAATAAAGTTGAAGCAATCGAAGAAAAACCAGCTGTCAGTTCTGGACCCAACAATTTAATTGATTATAATTTAGATAAAAATAGTTTAAAGAAGATAAAAGATGATACGGAAAGGATAGCCCTGATAAATGCTTTAAAGTCTGCTAATGGGGATAGTTTAAAGGCAGCAAAAAAGTTAGGAATTAGCCCGAGAAGTTTTTATTATAAGATAAAAAAATATAATATTAAAAAGATATATGGATACAAGTAGAGAGTAATTGACCAATTAATTAGTCCTTAGTGAATAGTGAATAGTCGTTAGTATATAGTATAGCGTATAGCGTTTAGCGTGTAGGTGCGGGTAATAAGTGTAAGAAAAATATAAAATACAAGAGAGATTAATCGTTAATTTCAAATACAATTTTTTAGTTATCAGTTATCATTTACAGCGAAAAGCTTAAAGCGAAAAACGTAAAACCATAATTCAAAATTCAAAACTTTTTGCATAAACTATTGCTTTTAGTGTAGGGGGCGGATTCATCCGCCCTGGTAAATCGAACCCCTTTGATAGGCGAAACGCCTGTCCTACGGTTTTATATTGAACATTGAAGGCGTATGCAATACGCCCCTACTAACCAACTAACTAATCTTATACGAGATGCAAATTAGTTTCACACTGTAGGCATGTATAATGCAATTTATAAACAAAAATTGCACAGACTGCAAAAGATTGCAATAATATGCATATAAAAATAAAAATAAAAAATTTTGATTTATTTCAAAAATAGCCTTTTGCCAAATAGTAAAAGGCTATTTTTTATTTTATTAAGATTACTTAATAAATTGGCACAAAAATTGCTTAATAATATATTGAAGATATATATGAAAAAAAATTTGAGAATATTAGTAATAAACCCCGGATCAACCTCTACTGCTATCGCTCTTTTTGAAGATGATAAATTATTGGATAAAGAAACAATAAGACATAGTTCGGAAGAATTGTCGAAGTATAAAAAAATATTCGACCAGCACGAGCTTAGAGAAAAAGTAATTATAAATTTTTTAAAGAAAAAAATATCGACATTAATTCTTTAGATACCATAGTAGGCAGGGGAGGAGTGCTAAAACCCGTTAAAAGCGGAGCATATAGAATAAATAAATTAATGCTGGAAGATTTAAAAGAAAGACCAAGAGTAGAACATGCCTCAAATTTGGGAGCAGTAATTGCCTATGATCTGGCTCAAAAAATAGGAGCTCTTTCATTTATTGTTGACTCAGTAGCAGTCGATGAACTGGACCGTTGCTCGAATTTCCGGGATGTCTGATATCGAAAGAGAAAATTTATGTCATGTTCTTAACCTAAAAGCAGCCGCAAGAAGAATGGCTCAGGAATTAGGCAAATCTTACGAAGAACTCGATTTGATAGTCGTTCATTTAGGAGGAGGAATCTCAGTAAGTGCCCATCGTAAAGGAAGAATGATAGATGTGAACAATGCCAGCGCAGAAGGGCCATTTACTCCCGAAAGAACTGGTGGGCTGCCCTGTGTAGAATTAGTAAAATTATGTTATTCAAACAAATATAATCTTCGGGAAATGTTAAAAAAACTTATTGGGAAGGGTGGATTAGTAGATTATCTGGGAACAAACAATTTGTTAGAAGTGGAAGAAAGAATTGCTAAAGGAGATAAAAAAGCTGAACTATTATATCAAGCTATGGCCTATCAAGTAGCCAAAGAGATAGCGGCGATGGCAGCGGTGTCAAAGGGGAAAGTGAATGCTATAGTTATTACCGGTAATGGAGCAAGGAATAAAGGAGCATTAGGCGACACTTTTGTGAATTGGATAAAAGAGAGGGTTAATTTTATCGCCCCTGTTACTTTATGTTCGGGAACTGATGAGATGAAAGCCCTGGCTTTAGGAGCAGTTAGGGTGTTAAAAGGAGAAGAAAAAGCTCTGGAATATAAGTAAAATATTTTATAATTAAAATAAAAAATAAAAAAGGAGTGGGAAAAATGTCTATAAATACTGAAGAATTTTACTCTGTCTTGGCTTCCAGAATGGAAGCTTCAGCTATTCGGGAGATTTTGAAATTAGTTCAAAATCCGGAAGTGATATCTTTAGCGGGAGGAATGCCGGATCCCGTAACTTTTCCAGTAGAAGATATAAAAAAAATAACCCAGAAGGTATTAGATAAAAATAGCGCTCGAGCCTTACAATATAGCAGCACCGAAGGATTGCCTGAATTAAGAAAATATATTTTAGAACATCTAGCAAAAGACGGTAATAATGGAAAGCTAGAAAATATAATTATTAGTTCTGGTTCTCAACAAGGATTAGATTTAATAGGTAAAACATTTTTAAGTCCTGGAGATATTGGAATAGTGGAATTACCCAGTTATTTAGCTGCTTTGAATGCTTTTTATAGTTATGGAGGAGAATTAGTAGGCATACCTATGGATGAAGATGGGATGCGGATGGATATTTTAGAGGAAAAACTTACCCAACTTAAAAATGAAGGAAAAAAAGTTAAGTTTATTTATACCATTTCTAATTTTCAAAATCCTGCAGGAGTAACTATGTCTCTAGCTCGACGAAAGAAGATAATCAAAATTGCTCATAAATTTAATGTATTTATTGTAGAAGATAATCCCTACGAAAAACTCAGATTCGAAGGAGAACCAATTCCCTCTATATATTCTTTGAAAAAAAATGCTTCTGTTATTAGTTTGGGTACTTTTTCCAAGATATTATGTCCTGGCTTGCGATTGGCTTGGATCTTAGGCAATAAAGAAATAATAGGGAAGATGGCTATACTGAAACAAGCAACCGATTTATGTACCAGTATTTTAAGTCAATTAATTGCTTATGAGTATTGCAAATTAGGTAAATTAGAAGAAAATATCAAATCTAATATTCAAATCTATAAGAGAAAAAGAGATGTAATGTTAAATGCTTTAGAAAAATATTTTCCAAAAGAAGCTGCCTGGACTAAACCGCAAGGTGGATTTTTTGTAGTTGCTACTTTACCTGAGTACATAGATACCGGAGAAATGTTCAAAGAGGCAATTGAAGAAAATGTAGCCTATGTGCCTGGTGCTCCATTTTATGCTGACGGAAAAGGCCAAAACACTATGCGGCTGTCTTTCTGTTATCCAAGCGAGGAAGATATTGAAGAAGGCATTAAGAGAATAGGTAATGTAATCAAGAAGAAATGAAAAAATAAATTAGTATCGAGTATCGCGTGAAGGAAGTAGAACTCAGAAGCCAGTATTCAGGATTCAGAAGAAAGAAGAAAGCAAATAAAAATTTGACTGGTAGACTGGAAGACCGGCTAACTAACCAATTGGTAAATCGGAGAATTGGCTTATCTTATGTCTTGTATTTAATACTAACGACTATTCACCATTCACTAACGACTAATTTAATTGGTAAATTTCTAATAAAGAGGTAATAAGAAAAAATGTTAAAAACTTTTGATGAAGTATTAGAAAAGGCAAAAGATTATGGTCCTAAAAAAATGGCAGTAGCTTCTGCTGGAGCAGAAGATGTATTAAAAGCAGTTGAAGCTGCCCGAAAGGAAGGATTAACTGATTCAATTTTGATTGGCGATAAAAAAGAAATTATTCAGATAGCCAATAAAATGGGTATTGACCCCGATAATTATGAAATAATTGACAAGACTGATAAAACAGAAGCAACCCGTTGTGCCGTAGAATTAGTCCGGAATAAAAAGGCCTCTATATTGATGAAGGGGATGATGGGGACAGCAAGGATATTAAAGGCTATTTTAGATAAAGAAATCGGATTAAGGACTAATAGAATGCTTAGCCATGTTTATACCCTGCAGATTAAAGGTTATGATCGTTTACTTACTATGACTGATGGAGCTATGAGCATCAGTCCGGATTTAAAACAAAAAGCCCAGATAATTCAGAATGCTATTTATTATGCCCATTCAATAGGAATAGAGAAACCTAAAGTAGCAGTTGTTGCAGCATTAGAATTAGTGAATCCTGATATGCTGGCGACTATCGACGCAGCCTGTTTAGCTAAAATGAGTGAGAGGGGACAAATTGTTGGGGGAATAGTAGATGGACCATTAGGTTTTGATAATGCCATCTCCAAGGAAGCGGCAAAACATAAAGGAGTTGAAAGCCCTGTTTCCGGAGAAGTAGATATCGTATTAGTGCCAAATATTGAATCAGGAAATATCTTTGCCAAAGGTTTGGTTTATTTAGCTAAAGCAGTACCAGCAGGATTACTTTTAGGGGCAAAAGCTCCTGTAGTATTAGTTTCTCGTTCAGATAGTGCCCAGTCAAAATTATATTCTATCGCCCTGGGAGTATTAATGAGTGAGATGACTGAAAATAAATAAGATTAGCTGATCTAAGAGAGGTGATATTTTTATGGCCAAAGATTATAAAATATTAGTGATAAATCCTGGTTCTACTTCCACCAAAGTAGCATTATTCTTTAATGAACAATTACTGTTTGATAAAAAGATCGAACATAATAGTGAGGAATTATCCGTTTTTCATAAGATTATTGACCAATATGAATTTCGACTAGATATAATTTTAAGTTTTTTAAAAGAAAAAGGGATCGACCATTCTGTTCTCGATGTGGTAGTGGGTAGGGGAGGATTATTAAAACCTATTGCTAGCGGTACTTACCGAGTGAATGACAAGATGTTAGAGGATCTTCGTAAGGGAGTAAGCGGAGAACATGCCTCTAATTTGGGGGGATTACTTGCCCATGGAATTGCTGAGAAGCTATCTATCCCTTCTTATATAGTTGATCCGGTAGTAATTGATGAGATGAAACCTGTTGCCAGGATTTCAGGTATGCCAGAAATTCCGCGAATTAGTATACTTCATGCCTTAAATCAGAAAGCAGTTGCTCGAAAAGCAGCATTAGATTTAAGTAAAAAATATGAGAAAGCAAATTTTATTATAGCACATTTAGGTGGAGGAATTTCGGTAGGAGTTCATTGTAAAGGAAATGTTATTGATGTCAATAATGCTCTTAACGGAGAAGGACCTTTTACCCCGGAAAGAAGCGGTGGAATGCCTGTAGGTGCCCTGATAGAGCTTTGTTTTTCCGGTAAATTTACCAAAGATGAGATTATGAAAAAGATAAAAGGTAAAGGTGGATTGGTAGCTTATTTAAACACTAATGATGTCAGAGAAGTAGTAGAGAGGATTAAGCGGGGAGATAAAAAAGCAAAATTAATTTTTGAGGCCATGGCTTATCAAGTAGCTAAAGAGATTGGAGCAGGAGCTACAGCATTAAAAGGTCAAATAGATGCTATTATTTTAACCGGGGGGATAGCCTATAATAATGAATTTATTAATATGGTAAAAGATAGGGTAAGCTTTTTATCTTTAGTTATGGTCTATCCGGGTGAAGAGGAGATGCTGGCTTTATGCGATGGTGCTTTAAGAGTTCTAAAGGGAGAAGAGGTGGAAAAAGTATATTGAATAAACGGATAAAGATATTTGTGGGAGGTTTTGGAAGTGGAAAGACAGAAATTGCCATTAATTATTCAATATATTGTAGAAAAAGTTACACCAAAGTTGCTATTGTAGATTTAGACATTGTTAATCCTTATTTTAGAACTCGAGAAGCAAGAGATGCCTTAAATCTCAAGGGCGTGGAAGTAGTTGCTCCTGAAGGTAAATTTACCTTTACTGACGTACCTTTAATCTCTCCTGAAATAAAAGGTTTAATTCAAAACCCGGATTATTGCTTAATTCTTGATGTAGGTGGGGATGATGTAGGGTCTGTTATTTTAGGCAATTTCAGAAATTTTATTCAAGATTTTGGTTATGAAATGTTATTGGTTGTAAATTCTTATCGGCCTTTTACCAAAGGTGTTCCTCAAATTGAACAGATGGCTCAAGAAATAGAAAATACATCTCGATTAAAAATTCACGGAATAGTAAGCAATTCGAATTTAAGCAGCCAGACTGATGAAGAAACAATTAAAAAAGGACACATTGTGATAAAACAGGCAGCTCAAAAATTAGAGGTCCCTATTAAATTTATTTGTGTAGACGAACGATTTTCAAAAAAAATAAGAAAGGAAAATTTTGTAGAACCAATATTTTATATAAAACGTTTTATGCATTTACCGTGGGATTAACTTTAAAAAGGAGGGAAACGCAGAAAATATGGCAAAAATTGTGATAGATGAAGAAAGATGTAAAGGATGTGAATTATGCCTGGCAGCTTGTCCTAAACATATTATTGTTATGGCCGAACATTTTAATAAAAAAGGCTATCATTCAGCTAAGCAGATTAATCCGGAAGAATGTACCGGTTGTGCTTTTTGCGCCATGGCTTGTCCGGATATTGCCATTGAAGTATTTAAGTAAATAAATTTTATCAAAATTAAAGTTAAATTTTTTCAAGGAGGCTGGAAAATGGGAGAAAAAATTTTAATGAAAGGGAATGAAGCTATAGGGGAAGCAGCAATTCGTGCTGGTTGTCGATTTTATTTTGGTTATCCGATTACTCCTCAAAGTGAATTAACTGCCTATATGGCAAAAAAATTACTAAAGATGAAAGATGCTGCTTTCGTACAAGCCGAAAGTGAGTTGGCAGCTATTAATATGGTCTATGGAGCTGCCTCTACCGGAGAAAGGGTTATGACTTCTTCCTCAAGCCCGGGGATAAGTTTAAAACAAGAGGGAATTTCCTATATTGCCTGTTCTGAAATACCTTGTGTGGTGGTTAATATGCAAAGAGGTGGCCCGGGTTTAGGAGATATTCAACCTTCCCAGGCTGATTACTTTCAAGCTGTAAAAGGAGGAGGACACGGTGATTACCATCTAATTGTATTAGCTCCTTCTTCAGTGCAAGAATTAGTAGATCTTACTATGGATGCTTTTGATTTATCTGATAAATATCGTAATCCGGCAATGATATTGGGTGATGGACTTTTGGGTCAGATGATGGAAGCAATAGAATTTAAGAAAAGACCAAAAGTTGAACTACCAGATAAAAGTGGGTGGATCTTGACCGGATGCAAAGGAAGAGAGCACCGCTATATTGTTTCTTTTGACTTAAACCCAAATATTTTGGAAAAATGGAATTTAAAAATAAATGAAAAATATAAAAAACTTAAAGAAAAAGAAGTTAGATACGAAGCTGTAAATCTAGAGAATGCAGATTTAGTAATTGTAGCTTATGGAACGGTTGCTCGTATTGTAAAAACTACAATTCAAATGGCCAAAAAAGAAGGAATTAATATTGGATTAATTAGACCAATTACCTTATTTCCCTTCCCCGAAAAGATAATAGCAAGTACTGCTGAGAAGATAAAGAAATTTTTAACAGTGGAAATGAGTTTGGGTCAAATGGTTGAAGACGTAAAATTGGCGGTAAATGGAAAAGCAGAAGTCAACTTTTATGGCCGAACTGGTGGAGTTATCCCTACTCCGGTAGAGATTTTAGAAGAAGCAAAGAAATATTTGTAAAGATTAACTAATCATATTTATAGTTTTTTGGAGGTGTATTAGATATCATGAAGAAAGTATTTGGACGACCAAAATCATTAACTGATGTTCCTTTTACTTATTGTCCCGGATGTCATCATGGAATTGCTCATCGATTGGTAGCCGAGGTTTTAGATGAATTAAAGGTTAGAGAAAATACTATAGGAGTTTGTCCTGTAGGATGTTCGGTCTTTGCTTATCTATTCTTTAATGTTGATATGATATGTGCAGCGCACGGAAGAGCTCCAGCAACTGCTACCGGTATTAAAAGGGTAAAACCAGATTCAATTGTATTTACTTATCAAGGTGACGGAGATTTAGCTTCGATTGGTACTGCGGAAATAGTACATGCCGCTAATAGAGGTGAAAATATCACTGTTATTTTTGTAAATAATGCTATTTACGGGATGACAGGGGGGCAAATGGCCCCAACTACTTTAGTCGGTCAAGTAACCCAAACTTCTCCCTATGGAAGAGATCCTAAGACCATGGGTTATCCAATAAAAATGGCTGAAATGTTATCTACTTTAAAAAGGGCTGCTTATATTTCTCGGGTAGCTTTGAATAAGCCGGCAAATATAATAAAAGCTAAAAAGTCAATAAAGAAAGCATTTCAAACCCAATTAGATGGGAAAGGATTTTCTTTGGTAGAGGTTTTATCTACCTGTCCCACTAACTGGGGTTTAAGTCCGATTGAGGCTTCTAAATGGTTAGAGGAAAATATGATTACCTATTATCCTTTAGGTGAATTTAGAACTCCCGAGGAGGTGGTTTAGATGTTAGAAGAAGTTATTATCGCTGGATTCGGCGGGCAAGGAGTAATGTTAATGGGTAGATTATTAGCTTATGCAGGAATGTTGGAGGGTGAAAAAGTTGCCTGGATGCCTTCTTATGGCCCGGAAATGAGGGGAGGTACAGCTAATTGTACAGTAATAATTTCTTCAGAAGAAATTGCTTCCCCGGTTGTGCACCATCCTAAATGTGGGATTGCTATGAATGGACCTTCTTTAGATAAATTTGAGGATAATATTCAGAAAGGCGGGTTGATTCTGGTGAACGATTCTTTGGTAAAGCGGGAGGTAAGTAGGAACGATGTTGCTGTAGTTAGGGTTCCTGCAAATGATATAGCTAACAAATTAGGAAACCTAAGAGTAGCTAATATGGTGGTTTTAGGTGCTTATATTAAAAAAACGGGAGCAGTAAAGATGGAAACCATATTTAAAGTTTTAGAAAAAACTCTAACCGGACCTAAACAAAAATTAATCGATATAAATAAAGAAGCTTTGAAACAAGGAGCAGAATTGGTGAAAGAATGATAAAAATAAAAACTTAAAGTGAAAAACGAAGAATCTTAATTCAAAATTTAAAACTTTTTAATAAAGGATTACTATTAATGTAGAGGGTGGATTCATCCGTCCCGTATTTGTTTTATTAATTTTTCTAATGGGTTAGATGAATCGAACCCCTACCTTATACACTAAATGCTACTCGTTGTTTTATATTCTGACTCCTGGCTCCTGACTTCTGGATTCTTTATGCTTTACGCTTACATTTTTCATTTTTTAATATAATATAGTTATTATTTAGCTATTCAATATGTGATAGAATACAAATAAAATGAATAGCAATTTGTATTATTTTACTAGATACTATTCACGAGATACGATTTATTTAAAGAAAGGGGCTTGATTTATGGTTAATGAAAAAAGATTGATAGAATCTTTTAAAGAATTAGTCAAGATAGACAGTGTATCCAGGGAGGAGAGGAATCTGGCTGACTTTTTAATAGAAAAATTAGAAGGTTTTGGATTAGATGTTATAGTTGATCGAGCTGGTGAGAAGGTAAAATCTAATAGCGGTAATATAATAGCCCGTTTAAAGGGAAATATCAAAAAAGTTACTTCTATTATGTTTTCTGCTCATATGGATACAGTTGTCCCGGGGAAAAATATTAAACCTATTCGAGATGGAGAAAAGATAGTAAGTAGTGGAGAAACAATTTTAGGAGCAGATGATAAGGCAGCAATCGCCGCTTTGTTAGAAGCTTTGCATATTATTAAGGAAAAAAATATTTTACATGGTGACATAGAGATTGTATTTAGTATCTGTGAAGAAATAGGTTTATATGGAGCAAAAAAATTAGATCTCTCTCAATTAAAATCTAAAATAGGTTTTATTTTAGATGCTGGAGGCCAAGTAGGAGGAATTACTACTAGTGCTCCTTCTCAGAATTCTATCGAATTTATTATTAGAGGAAAGGCATCTCATGCCGGCGCTGAACCAGAAAAGGGAATTAATGCTATTCAGGTAGCCGGATTTGCTCTTTCCCGGATGAAGTTAGGGCGAATCGATGAGGAGACTACTACTAATATTGGAGTTATTTCCGGCGGTAAAGCTACTAATATTGTCCCCGATAAGGTAATATTAAAAGGAGAAGTTAGAAGTAGAAACGAAGAAAAATTAGAAAAATATACTGAACAATTAAAAAAGATTGCTGAAGATACTGCTCAGGAGTTTAAAGCAAAAGCAGAGATAAAGATTAACAAAGAATATGATTGCTATAATTTATCTTCTGATGATAGAACAGTTGAAATAGCAATTAAAGCGGCAGAAAAAATAGGATTATTACCATCATTTCATGCGAGTGGTGGGGGGAGCGATGCCAATGTATTTAATAAAAAAGGTTTCCCTTCAGTTGTTTTAGCAATAGGTATGGAAAAAGTGCATACAGTAGATGAATATATTCTTGTTAAAAATTTAAAAAATACAGCAGAATACGTTTTATCTATTATAAATACTGTAACCTCAGGAGAGAATTAGATGGCCGGAGAAGATTTTTTAAAAGAAAAAACTTTATCTTCTACTTATATCTTTCAGGGGAAAATTATTAATCTTCGTCAGGATAAAGTAAAACTACCTGATGACAGGGAAACTATCAGAGAAATAGTTGAACATCCCGGGGCAGTAGTTATTTTAGCCGTAACAGAAAAAAAAGAGATAGTAATGATTAGACAGTTCAGAAAACCGGCAAATGAGGTTTTATGGGAATTGCCCGCAGGAACGCTGGAAGAGGGAGAAGATTTGGTTAGTTGTGCTCGGAGGGAACTAGAAGAGGAGACCGGTTATTATCCCCGGAAGATTAAAAAGCTGACAACTTTTTTCTCTACCCCCGGTTTTTGCAATGAAAAACTCACCCTTTTTTTAGCAGAAGATTTAGAGAAAAAAAATAAAAATGAAGATGCTGACGAATTCATTGAAGTTGAACTAATTAAACCAAATGAAGCAGTTAGATTAGTGAAAGAAAATATTATTAAAGACGCTAAAACTATTATTGGAATATTATACTTGCTGGTTAGGTAGTTAAGAAAATAAAAGATAGAAATTAGTAGTAAGAAGTTAGAAGCTAGTATTCGGAAGACAGAAGTAGGGGCGTATTGCATACGCCCTCAAAAACCTAGGACAGGCGTCTCGCCTGTCATCTATACTCTAACTATATACTATACAATATGATTGTAACCCAAAAAGTACACAAAATAATAAACACAATAGGAATAAGGCTATATTTAAAAATATGAAAAAATATTTCATGGATTTTCATGTGCACATTGGTAGAAGCAATAGCGGTACTCCGGTAAAGATAACCGCTTCCAGAGATTTGACTTTTGCCAACATTGCCCAGGAATGTAAACATAGAAAAGGGATTGACATTGTAGGTATCGTTGATTGCGCTTCACCCGAAGTCATCGATGACATTTCCCAATTAATCAACAGCGGAGAAATGAAACCTTTAAAAGATGGCGGATTAATCTATCAGGATAAAGTTACTATTATTTTAGGCTCAGAAATTGAAACAAAAGAAGCAAATGGAGGATTGTCTCATCAAATAGCTTTTTTTCCTTATTTCGAAGATATAAAAGAATTTAGTAAAACCTTATCTTATTTAGTCACTAACGTAAATTTAAGCAGTCAAAACTGTAAGATTAGTGCTCAAGAATTTTTTAAAATTATTAATCGAATTGGTGGAATATTAATTCCCGCTCATGTCTTTACACCCCATAAAAGTGTTTATGGAAAATGTGTAAAAAGACTAAAAGAGATGTTTAGCAGGGCTACTTTAAAAAAGATTCCTGCTATAGAATTGGGATTAAGTGCTGATACAGAAATTGCCGACCATTTAAAGGAGTTAGCCGAGTACACCTTTTTAACTAATTCGGATGCTCATTCTTTACCTAAAATTGGTAGGGAATATAATATAGTAGAATTGGAAAAAGCTAATTTTAAAGAGATACTTTTAGCCTTGCAGAGAAAGGAAGGAAGAAGGATAATAGCTAATTATGGCCTTGACCCTAAACTAGGTAGATACCATCGAACTTTTTGCGAGGTTTGTAATTATACTACTACCAATAATCCCCCAGTTTATAAGTGTGAAAAATGCGGGAGTGACAAAATAGTAAAAGGTGTTTTTGATCGGATTGTGGAAATCGGAGATTACCAACAGTCTATTTCTCCTTCTCATCGTCCACCTTATTATCACCAGGTTCCTTTAGAATTTGTACCCGGCGTAGGTAAAAAGACCCTGAATAAATTGTTTGATTATTTTGGCACCGAAATGAATATACTACACAAAGCTTCTTATCAGGAAATCAGCCAGGTAGTAGGATTTGAGATTGCCCAAAATATAATTTTAGCTCGAAAGGGACTATTGAACTTAAGTCCGGGTGGAGGTGGAAAGTATGGAAAGGTCAAAAAGAAAGAAA
>Ga0307432_1001118_pt1 | contig 17144 bp, 14 predicted proteins | sample SalMarWE160150MG_FD_202158 | JGI IMG/M metagenome (GOLD analysis project Ga0307432, IMG submission 202158) | Salt marsh sediment microbial communities from the Plum Island Ecosystem LTER, Massachusetts, United States - WE1603-150 | ecosystem: Environmental > Aquatic > Marine > Intertidal zone >...
CCACTTGGGCTACCCCGATCCTTCGGGAGACGCTCGGATAGAAGATTGGGACAACCACAGCACCAAAACATTACCCAAAGAATCGCTTGACACGCAACGGGCTTTCATAGAAGAACCGCGACTGTCAAGGAGCGGGCTTGGGCGAGCCGTATTCAGTTCCAAAGTTGTTACGCATTCAACAGCAAAGCGCAGATATTTCAAAGGATGCGTATTGACTTGTCTAACAACCCGCGCGACCATCGTCACTGTGTCAAGGGGGTTGACCGAACTCTCAACGTCCGAGCTGAAAGAGCTCTTCAAGCTCAGGAAAGAAGCAGTGGCGAAGTAGGGCTGGACGACGAGCGAATCCGGATTGCCGTACGGCGCACGCATGGGTAGGATGAGTCTATCATGCGAACATCAGAGATCGAAAACCAGCTTCATCAGCGTCCATTTGTGCCCTTTAAGCTCTGTATGTCGGACGGGAACTCGTTCGAGGTCCGCCATCCGGAGATGATTCTGATCTCGCGGACGATCATTGTGGTGGCGCTCTACGAAGCACGGGACGGTCGCCCAGAGGGGTTTGTCTTCTGCGATCCGGTTCACATCATCCGGATCGAGCCGGCCACCGACGGGCGAGGCGAGGCGGGGGAGTCTTCCAAGGGCTAACCGAGCGCGCCGCAGGTCGCAGAGTGATCGAGGGCAAGAAGAGGTGGGCGAGAAGGCAGTCGGCACCGGCGAGTCCCGGCTGACCAAGCTTTCAACAGCCGAACTGAAGGACCTCTTCTCCTTGCGAAAAGAGGCGGTGGCACGCTAAGATGGGTGCCGGATCAGCAACAAGTGCGTAGGGCGTGCTCCGCACGCCGCGCTGTTCCGCAGTGGAGCGCGTCGGGCTATCGACCCTAACAGTCAAGTGCTGGCGACACCGACGATGAGGACCGAAGCCACACGAACTTCGACTGATACAGACCGGCTGCTCACTTACTGCGCTGAGCTGCAAGAGGGATACGAAGCCCGCACCTCGTCAGAGCAGCGCAAACGACGGGGGCAGTTTTTCACCCCCGCCTCAGTTGCCGAATTCATGGCGGGGCTAATTGCAACGCCGCCATGGCGTATGAGGCTGCTCGACCCAGGAGCGGGCACGGGCACGCTTACCGCAGCAGTCTGCCAACGCATTCTGCGGCTTCGTTCGCCGCGCAAAATCGAGATCGTGCTCTACGAGAATGACCGTCACGTTGTTCGCCTTCTTCAGGAGAATATGGAGTGTTGTCGCTCCCTTCTGCACAACGCTGGTCATCGCCTTACCTACGAGATTCGCCAAGAAGACTTCATCCTCTCCAACTCGCACACTTTCGGGCAATACAGCCTGTTTCAGGTTCCGCAGGCCGACGAGCCGTTCGACGCCGCCATCATGAACCCACCTTATTTCAAGATTGCAAAGACATCAGAGTATGCCCAAGTCATGAGCCGTATCGTTTGTGGCCAGCCGAATATCTATGCCCTATTCATGGCACTTGCTGCTGAGATGCTTCGCGAACATGGTCAACTGGTCGCGATCACTCCACGCAGCTTCTGTAGCGGGCTCTACTTTCGAGGTTTCCGCCGATGGTTCTTCGCGAAGATGTCGCTTCAGCACATCCACTTGTTTGAATCGCGGAAAGACACCTTTCGCAATGCCAATGTCCTGCAGGAAAGCGTCATCACGAAGACGGAACGTTCCGGGCAAACTCCGGCCACGATTCCCGTTACGACTAGCTTTGGTGCAGAACTGCCTGCGAAGCCGCGGGCCATGAATCTACCGGCAACTCTCGTCCTGGACGACACGTGTGCCGATATGGTCATACGCATCCCTGAGAATTCGGAGGACGCCCGCATAATGCTCCTTGTCGAATCCTGGCCCACACGCTTCGAGGCCCATGGCCTTCGCGTTTCTACCGGGCCTGTTGTGATTTTTCGGGCCACCGAATTCCTCATGGACACCCCAACCGGGTCCCACTCCGCTCCGTTGCTCTCAGTACATAACGTCCGCCCGTTCGAGACAGTGTGGCCAGTTACAAAGAACAGCAAGCCTACGGCCTTCCGAGTCTGCGAGCAATCACTCAACCGCCGCTTGCTTGTACCGACCCGGAATTATGTCCTACTCCGGCGGTTCAGTGCAAAAGAGGAACGCCGGCGGCTTACGGCGAGCTGCTTCTTGGAAGCTGCGCAGCCCCTTCCGTATGTAGCGTTAGAGAACCATCTCAATTACGTGTATCACGCCGAGCGAAACCTAACAGAGAACGAAACATACGGGATTTCCGCCCTCTTCAACTCGGCGTTGCTGGACCGGTACTTCCGGACGTTGAGCGGTAACACGCAGGTGAACGCCACCGAAGTCCGAACGATGAGCTTTCCCGACCTCCGAACCCTCCGACGAATCGGGCGACGAATAAGGCAGCTGCGGGAGTTCTCGCCCCAATTCACCGAGCACATCGTCTTGAACGAACTCGGCCTCGACGGAGCCCTCGAACGATATCTCGCGGAGTACGTCAAGTGAGCAAGATAGATGAAGCCTCCGAGATTCTTGCCTCACTCGGGCTTCCGCCGAAACAGCGGAACGAACGGTCTGCCCTAACCCTGCTGGCCCTTGCTCATGTAGGACCCAACGATTCTTGGCACGACGTGCGACAACCACTCCTCCGCATTTGGGACATTATGAGATTCATGCGTGACCAATATAATAAGGACTACGCTGCCAACAGCCGCGAGACCATTCGCCGCCAGACTATTCACCAGTTCGAACAGGCACGCATCGTCGACCGAAACCCGGACAACCCAACTCGACCGACGAATAGCGGCAAGACCGTTTATGCTCTCACGGATGATGTAGCCGCCGTCGTTCGACGCTACGGCACGGCAGCGTTCGACAAAGCAGTCACAAATTTCATCAAACGGTTTGGGTCACTGCAAGCCGAATATGAAAGTAGCCGCGCCCGACACCGCGTGCCGCTCAAGATGCCTGCGCGTTCAACAGTCTACTTATCACCCGGCAAACACAACCAGCTCCAGGTCGCCGTCATCAAGGAGTTTGGACCACGCTTCGCACCTGGTGCGACGGTCCTCTACGTTGGCGACACAGCTCTCAAACATGTGATTTGCGAAACGAAAGGCCTCGCCAAGCTACGCATCCCCATCACGCGACATGACAAGCTTCCCGACGTTGTCCTGTATATGAAGGAGCGTAACTGGTTGTTCCTCATCGAAGTGGCGACAACTCATGGTCCAGTCGACCCAAAACGCCATCGGGAAATCGAGCGAATGCTAAAGAAATGTGCGGCTGAGCGTGTCTATGTTACAGCTTTTCCCGATGTGAGGACCTTTCGGAAGTACGCAGGCGATATAGCCTGGGAAACCGAGGTGTGGATTGCCGAGCACCCTGACCACATGATTCACTTTAATGGCCCAAAGTTTCTTGGACCATATAAACCGCGAACGCGATGACCACGGTACTCCAAAGACCCCACTAGAGCTTTCTCGAGCAACACCTTCAAACCACCGTCGAAGGCCTCAAGGACGGGTGGCGCACCCCGTTTCGAGGTGGGGGAGCGATTTCTCGCGGGTGGGTAGGCACCCGCGGGGAGAAGGGCAAAGAGATCATGGATATTTGGCGGCGGAAATAAATCGACAAAAAATGCGCGTCGACGAGAAATGCAAGATTACGGCGCGGACCACGGAATCCCGTCGGGTCTGCGGACCCGACCAACGACTACTTCGCTCAAGGACCGCTCGGAAACGTCGAGGAATCCCGTCGGGTCTGCGGACCCGACCTACCCTGTCCCACAGGCTACTTCATCAGGCTGCTAACCGGCCTGAGTGACTTTGGATTGACGCTCGTGTGGGCTGTGGGCTCTGTAGATCGCGATCAGGATGACCACGTGAACGATGATAAAATATGCCCAGACGGAATCCACCCAATCGGGCCTGGACTTCGTATCTTGAAACAGGTTGTAGAAGATCTCCGTGGTCGTCGTGATCAGCGGCGTGCCGAGAAGAACGCTCAGCCCGGATACGATCATCATCGCGAGTGAACCGTTCTTCGGACGAATCAGCAGGAGTATGGGACACACGACATAGGCGATACCCGCGAGCATCAGCACGAGTCCCCAGGGCCGACCCCAGTTGGGCACGGCGCTCATTGGAAATCCCCACCCGTCGGTGATTTTTCCCGATACGACACCACCACCAAGGATCAACATCACAATCCCGACCAGCAGGATCAACACGCTGAACACCGTGGCGACCTGCAGCGGCTTTTTAGCCCGCTGTGGATCAAAGACGACAATCTCCTGCTCAGCAGCCGGCTGCTCAGCGCGCGCGTCCTTGGCGTCTGCGGCTTCACCACGTCGTTTCTTTGAACGTTTCCGTTTTGCCATCGTCGGTCTTCCTATGCCCAATCAATCCGATGGCACAGAGTTTACGCCGCCGTCCGGTCGTGCTCAAGCTACCGGAGCGAATCGGGATGTGTGAACCTATGAGGCAGGAGGTCGAGCCGGACAGCGACTTGACGAATCCCGCACCGCCCGGTACGGTCCCGACGGGTTGGAGAGCAAACCAGGCAGACTGAAACACACGGAGAGGACACTTGCCCTACGACTGTATCGTTTGTGTCAAACAGGTTCCCGACACGACTCGCATAACCGGTGAGGCGATGAAGGAGGACGGAACCGTAAACCGGGCGGCGTTGCCGACCGTGTTCAATCCCGATGACCTCCACGCTCTAGAAGCCGCTTTAGCCATTCGGGACGATTACGGTGGGACCGTGACGGTCGTGACCATGGGCCCGCTCGCGGCGGTCGAGGTGCTCCGAGAGAGTCTGTACCGCGGCGCGGATCGGGGCATCCTGATCAATGACCTCCGCGCCGCCGCCAGTGACACACTGGCGACAAGTTATATCCTCAGCCGGGCTGTCAAGACAATCGGGCGGTATGACTTCGTGTTCTGCGGCCGGCAGGCGATCGACGGTGACACGGCGCAGGTCGGCCCCCAACTGGCGGAGAAGCTCGGCCTGGCACAGGTCACGTACTTCGAACGGATCGTTGCGCTGGCGGGTCAGACGATTCGCGTCCGACGCAACGTGGGTCATGGCTGGGAAGTCATCGAAGTGAAACTGCCGTTGTTGCTGACGACACTTGACACCGCGAACGAGCCGAGACCTCCCGCCGCAAGGCGGGTCATGCAGTACAAACGCGCGCGGAGCGTGGGCGAGATTGTCCGCGACGTCGCAGCCGCCATCCCAGATGCAAACGAGGAACAGCAGGATGCGGAGCAGGCTACCCGCCTCGAAACGTTCAAGATGAGGAACCTGCTTATCGAACAGTGGAACCTCGACGACATCGACGCGGATCTGCAACGGTGCGGCCTGTCCGGTTCACCGACCAAGGTCGACCGTATTCAGTCCATTGTCCTGACCAAGGAGGGGTACACGGAAGTTCCCCCGACAAAAGAAGGTATTCGGGATATGGTCCACGAGTTGATCGTCGACCATACATTAGGATAGGTGAGCCGCTGATTTCAACTCGCGCGGCCTTTTCATGCAAGACGTTCGTGCAACGAAGGATTGAGGCACCGCGCAGGCTGAAGGTTGCGGCTCTGTTGGATATGTAATCTGACGATGATCGAACCTAATCGAGAAGGCGAAGTCTGGGTATTCGCGGAGCAGGAGGACAAAAGCCTCAACGACGTGTCGTTGGAGCTTTGCAGCAAGGCTCGTGAGCTTGCCGATCGGCTTTCGGTGCCCATGGCGGCCGTGCTGCCCGGCTGCAACGTGCGCGAGCTATCCCACCGCCTGATCGCCCACGGCGCCGACAGGGTCTACTACGTCGATGATGCGCTGCTTCAACACTATCGTACACTGCCCTACGCGCGAGTCATGTGCCGGTTGATCACTAAGTACAAGCCGCAGATTGTTCTCTATGGAGCGACGGCCCTTGGGCGGGACCTGGCGCCGCGCATCGCCTCTACGATGCGGGCCGGTTTGACCGCCGACTGCACCGATCTCGACATCGGCGACCACGTCGACTCGAATACGACTCACCGGAATTTAATGCTCCAAATTCGACCGGCCTTCGGTGGAAACATCATCGCCACAATCGTTAACCATCGGCGCTGGCCGCAAATGGCCACCGTTCGCGAGGGTGTGATGCGACTCGGAGAGGACGATCCCAAGCGGCGCGGCGAGATCATCGATGAGAAGGTCGAGTTTGATGACTTCGACCTGGCCGTCAGGCTTATCGAGCAGCATCGGGGAAAGCGGACGGTCAACCTTAAGGCGGCCCGGACGCTCGTCGCCGGTGGCGGCGGGGTCGGTAGCAAGGAGGATTTCCAGCTCATTTTTGATCTGGCCGGTGCCATAGGCGGCGCGGTCGGCGCGTCGCGGGCGGCCGTGGACAGTGGGTATATCGGCAAGGATCACCAGGTCGGTCAGACCGGCACGACGGTGCGTCCGGCCTTGTACATCGCCTGCGGGATCAGCGGGGCAGTCCAACACCGCGCGGGCATGGAAGAATCCGCGAAGATCATTGCGATCAACACGGATCGGGAGGCCCCGATCTTCTCCATCGCGCACTTCTGCATCGTCGGCGACTTTCGCAAGGTGATCCCGATGATGATCAAGGCCGTCAAGGAGCGGGTATAGCGGGCATGGCGAACTTCTTCGAGGACAACGAGGATATCCGGTTTCTTTTCGAGCACATCGACCTGCGCGAACTTGCGACCGTTCAGGAGGACGGTTTCGAGCGCACCGACGGGCCGGGCCGGGAGTATGCCCCGCTCGACGCCGACGATGCGATCGACAACTACCGGCGCATCTTGACCATTGCCGGTGAGGTGGCCGCCAACAACATCGCGCCGCGGGCCGAGGGCGTGGACTTGGACAGCCACACGCTCAACGATGACGGAACCGTGACACTCAGCCCGGGTGTCCGGGAGAACCTCGATGTGCTTGCCCGGGCGGACCTGATGGGCTTTACGCTGCCGCGGCGCTACGGCGGACTCAGCTGCCCGACACTGATCTACACGATGGCGATCGAAATCGTCAGCCGGGCCGACACATCGCTGATGAACCTGTTCGGTCTGCAGGGGATCGGTGAGACGATCAACGCATTTGCCGATGAGTCGATCAAGAACGAATACCTGCCGCGTTTCGCCAACGGCGAGGTGACCGGAGCGATGGCACTCACCGAACCGGACGCCGGCAGCGACCTGCAATCAGTAAACCTTCGCGCCTGGCAGGATGACAGCGGCCACTGGTTCCTCACAGGTGTGAAGCGATTCATCACTAACGGTTGCGGCGACATCATTTTGACTCTGGCTCGTAGCGAACCGGACATCAAGGACGGCCGGGGGCTCAGTCTCTTTCTGGTCGAACGCGGACCGCATCTAAGAGTCCGGCGGCTGGAGAAGAAGCTCGGAATCCACGGATCACCGACATGCGAGCTGGTCTACGACGATACACCCGCGAAACTGATCGGCGAACAGCAGCTCGGCCTTATCCGCTACGTGATGAGCCTGATGAACGGGGCTCGCTTGGGGATTGCAGCCCAATCACTGGGTGTCGCTGAGGCGGCATTTCGTGTCGCCCGCCAATATGCTCACACACGCAAGCAGTTCGGCACCGAGATCGAGCGTTTCCCCGCTGTCGCCGAAATGCTCAGTGATATGAGGATCGCCATCGAGGCGGCCCGGGCGCTGGTGTATGAGACAGCCCGCATCTGCGACCTGGAGAACAACAACCTGCGCGTCATGCAGACGAACCCGCCCGCCGACAAGGACGCGTTGAAACAACGCAAGACTGATGCTCGCACGTACAAACGGCTCAACGGTATGCTCACGCCGATGAGCAAGTATTACGCCTCTGAAATGTGCGTGCGGGTCGCCAACGATGCGCTCCAGGTGCTCGGCGGCTCGGGGTACATGACCGATTACCCGGTCGAGCGATATCTGCGTGACGCTCGAATCACGACGATCTATGAGGGTACGAGCCAGCTTCAGATCATCGCAGCCGTGCGGGGCGTCTGCAGCGCCGCCTTCGAAAAGTACGTCGAACAGCTCGAACAGCATGAGTACCTTGACAAGACCTTGCACCAGCTCAAGCAGAAGCTCGCCGAAGGCAAGGAACTCGTGCTGAAAGGTGTCACGTTCGTCAAGGAGCGGGGCGTCGACTACATGGACCTCTATGGCCGCAAGCTCGTGGACGCAGCCACGGCAGTCTTGATCGGTCATCTATTGCTGCAACAGGCAACCGGGAATATTCGCAAGCGCCTCGTCGCCCGCCGGTTCATCGACACGAACCTCGAGACGGTCCGTGGCGACATGACTCTTTTGTGCAGCGGCGACACGTCAGTGATGAAGGATTTCGACACCCTCGCCGGCCCACCGCCCGCGGCGTCGTAGCAATGTAGGGTCGGGTCAGCAAACCCGACACCATGTTATTCATGCTTGGCGCGTGACAGGATGTGAACGGTTGCGCCGATCGTTCACGGTCCCGCGCCTGCTCTGTGTTTTGGCATCTCGTGGTATTTGAAAGTTGCCTGCGTCTGGGATCAGGGAGAATGAACCGGTTGCTCGCGCTGGCGAGTCGGACGGGCGGCGTCAGTCGCCCGTGTGGCAGGTGTCAGCTCGGGGCGGCTTCGCACCCACTCGCGCAGCCGGTCGGCCTCGACCGGGTGGTTACCCAGCATGGAGATTTCGATGGCGGCGGCCGCGTTGCCGATATAGGCCGACTGCATCAGACTCCCGCCCGCAGCCAGCGAGAGCGTCGCCCCTGCCAACAGTGCGTCACCACAACCCAGGCGGTCGACCGGATGGTAGGCCAGCGACGGTAGCTGCTCACTTCTGAGTCTCCCCGACCACCGGGATGATTTACGGTCCTGGCTGCGGCGCTCGAACACAACCATGCCGCGCTTTTCCAGGGTGACAAACAGATGTCTGGCCTGTGTCCGATCCAGGATCTGCCAAGCCACGGCGGAGAGTCCCGAACTGTAGTCGTTGAGCATCGTTCGCAGTTCTCGTTCAGTGGGGCAGAGCAGATCGACATGATGGAAGTTGAGCATGCTCGCGCGGCCGCCGCTGACGTCGGCGGTCAACGTGCGGACGTTGTACCTCAGCGTTGGTAGTACCCTTGTCAGCAGACTTCCCGTGATCATCCCGTACCCGAAGTCGCAGAAGATGACCGCGTCGGCGAGCTTGGACTGCTGCTCAAGCATGAGAGCCGCCCGCCGCTCAGCCACCGAATCGAGCGGCAGACGCTGACCACGATCCACCTTGAACAGCTTGCTGTCCTCCGCGACGAACCGGGTCTTCTCGACGAGCGTCGGTCGTGATTCAATCAGGTGCGACTCCACCCCCTCGCCGGCGAGAACCTCGCGCGCCCATTTTGACCGCTCATCGGTCCCACCGGCGCTGAGCAGGAACGCATGGCCCCCCATAGCAGCCACATGACGGGCGACAATCCCCGCCCCTCCAACGTAGGTGCGATCATCCTGCTGCACCAGGCTGAGCATGGGTGACTCACTTGCCACCCCCAACGCATCGCAGAAGACGTACCGGTCGATCACAATGTCTCCGACCACAAGCACGTGCAAATCGTGGAACCGATCCAGCATCGCGCCGATGGATTGTGCGGTCATGTCGTACCGCTGCGTGACGAGTCTCAGGCGGTGTGACTGGGTCCGATCGCTTTGCGGTAGACGTCCGATCAACTCTGTTGAACTGAAGACGATCTTGCCGCTGGAGAAGATGATCCGCCCGCCATACCCCTCGACGACGCCCTTCTCCGCCAGGAAGTCCGAATCGGTCGAGCGTTCGTACTCGCGGCCCTTCACATAGACGTCGGGCTTGACCTTCGCAAGGATATCTTCAGCCGTGGGATTCGGATCTATGTGGACATAGTCGACGAACATCAACGCAGCCAGGTTTTCCGCGCGCAGCTCTTGCGGGATGTAAGGCCGCTGATCGCCCTTGGAGATATCCGAGTCACCGGTCAGCGATACGACCAGCACATCCCCCTGCTGCCGGGCAAATTCGAGATAGCGAACGTGCCCTGGATGAACGATGTCGAAGCAGCCGTGGCATTGCACGATCGTTTTACCGGCGGCGCGGGCCGCCTGCACGGCCGAGGTGAGTTCATCGAGTTCGACAATCTTTCCCTGCAGGATTGATGACATCATGGTTGATCGCAGATGCAAGGAAACGGCGCTCTCCCGCGCCGTCAGCACAGACACCAGTGTTGTTATCGGTTGTTGTCCTGCGACGGTCCCACGCTTTTCCGGCCGGTCAGGCATCCGGAAACGCGTTAATGGCAAGTCGGTCGCACATTCGGACCGGGTGACATGGTCCACGCTTGAGTGGCCATGAGACGCTCATGCGAGAATTACGGTCGTGCGAGAATCCTTTCTCGCACGATTGGGCCGAGACAGGATTCTCGGCCCAGCGATCTTCCGCCCGAACGTTGCAAAACACCCGCCAATACATACCATCTCGCTCCGTCTGAGTCGCCGTCCGACCGGGTGGCATGGTCCACGCTTGCGTGGCCATGAGACGCTCATGCGAGAACTACGCTCGAGCGAGAATCCTTTCTCGCACGAATGGGCCGAGACAGGATTCTCGGCCCAGCGACAGAGCATGCCAGCGCCTTCGGTTTGGGCTTGGGCTTGGCACCCGGCGCCGAATGCAGAATAATCGTTGAATATACAAACCATGCTGTTTCCCTGGACAATCCAGCGCTACATTCTCCGCGAGATGGGCAAGGCATTTCTGCTGGCCGCCGTCGCCCTGACGGGCGTGCTCGGGCTCGGTGGCGGAGTGTTGAACATGATCAAGCTGGGCGAGGTCACGCCGCTCCAACTCGTCCGTCTGATGGCCTTGGTCCTGCCGCTGGCAGCGGCGCTGACGCTGCCGATCGCGGCGCTCTTTTCCGCAGCGGTCACCTACGGTCGGTTCAGCGCAGACAATGAATTCGTCGCCTGCCGCAGCAGCGGGATCAATCTGCACGTCCTTTTTCTGCCCACGGTCGTCCTGAGTCTTCTGGCGGCGGGCGTCAGCTTCGGTCTGACCAATTTCCTGATCCCGCGAATGGTTCAGAACCTCGACGAACTGATCAAGGCGGACATCGGCACGCTGGCCCAGCAGCGGCTCGGCCGACCGCGCGGGATGACGTTGGGCGGGAAGTATCGAATCTACGCCGATAAGAGCGTGATCGATCCCGACAACCCCAATCGTATAACCCTCCAGCACATCGCATTCGTGGAAGTCGACGGTGATGATTGGGTTCGTTTCGGGACGGCCAGGGGACTGGGACTGGAATTCGATCGCCGTGAGACGCGCATCCGGGTGGCCGGCTGGATGACGGGCCTGAGCTACTACGATCGCAAGCTCGGACAGTTTGTCGAGGAGGCGAGTCAGACCATTCCACCCAATGAGTTCGAGTCTCCGGTTGTACGCAAGATCAAGTTCCTGAACCTGATCGAACTGTTCCACTATCTGTCCGAGCCGGTTGAGTGGTACGAGGTTCGCGCAGAGATGGACAGACTGCGAAAAGGCGTTGCGTGCTGGATGGTCTACGATGCGCTATGGGAGCAACGGCGCCATGACAAGACATTGACACTCTCTGATGAACGCGGGCAGTATGAGATCCGATACGAACACGATGGGCGACGCCCGCGTGAGGGCGGCATCGAGCTTACCAACGTCACGATAGAGGAGCACCGCGCCGGTCGCACGCGTTCGATCACGGCCAAGCGCGCGAGCATCGAGGTGACTCGCGGCGACACGATCGCGGAAAGCGGCATCCAGATCGAGCTGCGCAACGCCCGCCTCAGCGCCGGCGGAGTTGTCATCGAACGGACAAAGGAAATCCTCGGTCCCATTGCGATTACTCCCGAGCTGATCGCCCGTGTCGAGGCGCTCACGGAGGGGGAGCTGCTCCGCACGGCCGTCACGCGGGCGGACGATCCCCTGGCCGACAAGCGTGAAGCGGCAAGAGCAGTACGGGGCGAAACGGTACGTCGGATTGTCGGTGCCGTAAACGAACGCCTTGCCTTTAGTATCAGCATTTTCGCGCTCGTGATTCTGGGAGCGGCGCTTGGGATTATCTTCCGCGGCTCGCATGTGATGACGGCGTTCGGGATCAGCTTTGGGCCGTTGCTCTTTGTCATCATCATGATCGTCATGGGTAGACAGATGGCACACAACGCAGCCACCTATGGAACGGGCCTGATGCTCATGTGGAGCGGTATCGTTGTCGTTGTGGGACTCGATGTCTGGACGTTGACGCGGGTATTGCGGCGCTGAAAGGGGACATGGCTCGATGTTGACCGTGCTGGATCGGTACATTCTCCGCTCCTTGCTGTTCAACTATGTTGTGGCGCTTGGCGCCATGCTCAGTCTCTACGTCGTGCTGGACATGTTCGTGAACATGGATGAGTTCACCGAACAGGGTTACCCCATACCGACCGTTGTCGGTAACATCATCAGCTACTACGCCCCCAACCTGTTGCTCTACTTCGCTCAGCTCTCCGGCGTGATCACGCTGTTTGCCTGTATGGCTGCGATCGCGCGAATGCGAAAGCTCAACGAGATGACCGCAGTCCTCGCTTCCGGCGTGAGCCTGTTTCACATCGCGCGACCGGTGCTCGTTTTCGGCGTCGCAACGACCGGTTTGCTCATCGTAGACACGGAATGGCTGATTCCAGCTGTCGCCCACAAGCTTGCGCGGGACCACGACGACGCCGACGGCAAACGGGCGTACGAGGTGCTATTCCTGCGCGACCGAGGCGGCGCGTTACTGTCCGCCGGCCAGTTCCATCCGAGCCGCCGGGATTTGCAGCGCCTGTTGGTGCTTACGCGAGATGAGACGGGCACGGTCGTTGAGACTCTCGAATCCGACCGCGCTGTCTGGGAGCGCCCCAACTCGCTGCGTCCGGACGGACGGTGGCGGCTGGAGCGCGCCCGCCGGACAAGGTGCGCTCGCTCGGACAACACAAGCCTCGGCCCACGTGACACCAAGCTCGTGACCTATCCGACCTACTATGAGAGCGATCTTGGCCCTGAGGATATCCAACTCCGCCAGAGCGAAGGATGGATTCAATTCTTGAGCCTAAAGGAACTCAACAGACTGAAAGAGCGCGGGGGGCCCAACCTCACAGCCATCATCCAAGTAAAGCACGCACGTCAGACCGCACCGATCGTGAGTCTGGTGCTTCTTTTGCTCGGTCTCCCATTCTTCCTCGACCGCTCGCCGGCCAACGTCTTGAGTGACACCGGGAAGTGCATGATTGCATGTGGGCTCTGCTATGTGGTGGCATTTGTGGCCCAGAGCATTCAGCCGGGGACGGGCTCCGCCCTGCCCTCCTGGATTCCCATCTTCGTGTTCGGCACCCTGGCCGTCGTCCTCATCGACCGCATCCGGACGTAGCTCTCTTCGTGGAGCACTGAGATGACTTCTACAAGGGATTCGTACGCCGTTTGACCTTGCTCTGCTCGATGTTCGAGCGGAGGAGGGCACGCTTGAGAAGTCGCTGGCGGCGTCGCTCGCGGTAGGTCGAAACGCCCCGTCGCGCGACGAAGTAGAAGATAATACCAGCTACCGTGCCGACGACGATGCACCCCACCCACAGATCAAGTCCAAGCGTCGCGAGGTTGTGGAACAAGCCCTTCCAAAAGGTGGGGTCAAAGATGTCGATCGCTCGTTGCTGCTGCAACTTGGAAAAGACCACAGTGCGATCTTCTCCGAACGGGCTGGCGAGGATGACCCGGCCGAGTCCGAAGCACGCGCCATAGATGGGCCACAGGGTGAACGGATTCGTGATCCAGACTATGGGGATGCAGATGGCTTTGTTGGCCCGCAGCAGCGCGGCCAGGCCGACTGCGATAATTGTCTGCAGACCAATAAGAGGCAAAAAGGCCACGAGCGCTGCGATGGCTGCCCCGAGCGCAATGGCGTGCGGGGTATCGTTGGTATGCAGCACCTTTTGTGCCAGGAACCTGCGCGCTCTAAACCAGTATCGGGACACTTGGGGAAGACCTTAATGCTCAACCGCGATCCCACGCCCTCCAATGGGCCGGGCAACTGCTGACAGGCGGCGTTTGGCGGCATGAAAGCACGGAGCCTCGTAATCGCACGGACCGCTACTAGTATATCGACAAATCACCCACGTCCGACAGCCCCGGTCACAACAACTCACATATTGGAAACCAAAGGTCTGGCCAGTACCCGCTCGACCGCCGAGACGACTGTACCTGCCTCCAGCTCCCTCATGCAGCGATGGGCATGTCGGCATTGCGACAGCCGCCGCAGATAACACGGCGCACAATCGAGTTTCAATCGCACCACATCGTCGGGGCGCCCGTAGGGACCCGTCCGGCGCGGATTTGTCGGTCCGATCAGGCACACCAGCGGACGGTCGAATGCGACCGCCAGGTGCATTGCAGCCGAATCATGGCAAAGAACCGCATCGGCAAGCGCAAGCACCGCACCAAGCTGCGGCAGACTCGTGCGTCCCGCCAAGTTGATCGGCGCCAACCGGCAGGCGCCGGCGATCCGCTCGCAGAGCGAAACCTCATCCGGGCTGCCGAGCAGAACACAGCGTACGCCGCTTTGGCCGTGAAGCTCGTCAATCGTCTCCACGAACCGCTCCGGGAGCCACACCTTCGTCTCCCAGCGAGCCCCGGTTACGACCGCCACCGTTCGCTGGCTGTCGGTGATCCCGTTTTCGCGCAGCAGGTCGCGTCCCGCCGCGCGGTCCGCCTCGCCCAGGACTAGGTTGAACCTGACAGGAGCATTATCAAACCCAAGCAGCCCGGCGACGCGGTAATTGCGGTCGACCGCGTGCATGTCGGGATCATCGACGGGGACGCGGTGCGTATAGAAGATCCATGCGCCCTCTCGAGCATTGCGAAAGCCGATTCGCACGGATGCGCCGCTCGCCCACGCCAGAAAGCCGGTCCGAAACAATCCTTGAAGGTCGATGACCAGATCGTACCTTCGCGACCTTAAGTCCCAAACGAACCGGGCAAACTCCGCACTCGCCCGCGGGCTGCGACCGATCCGTCCGAACCGCCGACGATCGAAAAGGATCAGCTCATCAAGCTCAGTATGGTCGGCAAGCAGTGGGGCAAACGCGGATGCGATGAGCCAGTCGATCCTTGCCTTCGGGAATCGCGTGCGCAGACCATGAAGCACCGGCAGTGCATGTACCACATCCCCAAGCGAACTCGGTTTGATCAGGAGGATTCGCTTGAAGCTTCGGTGCGTTAGGTCCAAGCTAGTGCGGTAAACGTCGGCCACGTCGCCATCCTACTTCCGAAACGACACCCAACGATCCTCGCCGACGAGAATCTCGTTGGGACGAAAGCGGGATTTGTAGGCCATCTTCGGACTGCCGGCAACGTAGTACCCCAGGTAGTAGTAAGGAAGGCCCTCCCGTCGAGCGTAGTCGACCTCCCAGAGCACGGAGAATGTGCCAAGGCTCCGCGCTGAGCAATCGGGGTCGAAGTACATGTAGATGCTGCTCAACCCCCCGGACCAGCGATCCACGATGCCGACGCCTACCAGCCGCTCGCCAAGATGATAGCGGAACTCGCAAGTCTCCAACGGCGAGTCGTACAAAAACTCGCAGAACAGCTCATAGGTTCTGGCCATAGAGCCGTCATGCTGGGCATCGAGATAGCGGCAAAACAGCTCGAATTTCCGGTCGGTTGCCAGGGCCTCACCAACCTCGACGCGGATGTCGGCGTTACGCCGCAAGATGCGCCGCATGGAGCGCGACGGCGAGAATCGACCAACGGGAATCCGAATGGAGTGACACTCCCCGCAAGCGCGGCAGCGAGGGCGATAGACGATCCGCCCGCTGCGCCGGAAACCCCGTGCCAGCAGGTGCTCGTACAGCGTCGCGTCCATCTGCTCGGCGAAGTAAGCCTCGCTCCGTGACAACAGTCCGGGCAAGTAGGGACAGATAGTCTCCGCGGATACGTATCGTAGCGTATCGTACTCCGCCTGGGGTGACGAAATCACTTCGTCGCAGGTTTGCGTGTCACTCATGCTTCCATTGCCATTCTAGGAACCTCCTCATGCCGAAGGCAACAAAAGACCTGGCACAAACCACTCAGTGATCCACACGACCAGCGGAGGCAGAAAAATCCCCGGCAGAAGGTTCGCAACCGGAATCCGCTTGATCTCCAGCAGAGTCAGGGCGGTTGCAAGCAGGATAAGCCCGCCGACGACCGTCATCAGCCCCAACGAGAGCTCATCGAGTGGCTCCGCCACCGAGTGGGCAAGCAGCGACAGGCCGCCCTGAAACAGCAGGACGGTTAGCACGCTGGCCAGCACGCCCGCGCCAAGCGACGACGCCAGGGCGAGTGAGCAGAAGCCATCAAGGAGTGACTTAATATACAAAAAGCTCGGATCCCCGTGGGCGCCGTTCTCCAGACAGCCCACAAGCGTTAGCGGACCGACGCAGAAGATTACACTGGCGGTTAGAAATCCCTCGGAGAACTTGAGGCTGTCCTGACTGGAGAAGCAACGGTGGATCCATGCTCCGATTCCCTCAACGCGTTCATGTAGCCGAAGCGCGGTTCCGATAATGGCACCGACCAGGAGCGAACCGATCATCACCATCGCCACTCGTGCCCCGTACGTATTCCCGCCCCCGACAAGCGGCGCGAACTCGTCCACGATATCCGCAAACCTGACCACAGCCGCGTCAACGCCCAAGACAATGGTGATAAGACCCAGCGAATTGAGCACGATCTGCTGGTAGCGCTCAGGTAGCTTCGCGCCGATCGAGAGGCCCAACAGGCTGCCGGCGATGACTGTGACGGTGTTGACGATCGTGCCGTTGAGAATGGACCACATACGCCTCGCTCCGGCCGTCGGCGGACCTCCCGCCAAGTCGCATTCTATCACGGATCTTCCCGACTTCGCACCAAATTCTGCGGCTTCTTTGGGCGATCGCTAAGCGGTCATGCGTAAGTTCGTGTTCGTTTTGTATGCCAGAGACAGGGCCGTCTCCGGATGTTGCTGTAACTCTCCGACAGGAGTCGCGATAAGTGAGGCGGGCTCAAGACGATCCGCGTCTGCCGGGCCAAATGTTCGCGCAATCGGTCGAGCGTCCAACAGCTGAAGGGATAGC
>Ga0307432_1001120_pt1 | contig 17110 bp, 10 predicted proteins | sample SalMarWE160150MG_FD_202158 | JGI IMG/M metagenome (GOLD analysis project Ga0307432, IMG submission 202158) | Salt marsh sediment microbial communities from the Plum Island Ecosystem LTER, Massachusetts, United States - WE1603-150 | ecosystem: Environmental > Aquatic > Marine > Intertidal zone >...
ACGGTCTTCGCAGGGGAATGGAAGTTGTGGCTACAGGACTGCCGATAACAATGCCTATCGGAGAACAGATAAAGGGCAGGCTTATGAATGTAACCGGTGAAGCGATCGACGGGATAGGACCACTGGACAAGAAAGGCGGGTACCCCATTCACAGAAAACCTCCGAAATATGATGACCTGTCAACAGAAAAGGAGATTCTTTATACCGGTATCAAGGTGATCGATCTTATTGAGCCATATTCCAAGGGAGGAAAAATCGGTCTCTTTGGAGGAGCCGGTGTCGGAAAAACAGTTGTGATATTAGAGCTTATAAACAATATAGCAAAAGCTTATTCAGGGCTCTCCGTTTTTGCGGGTGTCGGTGAGAGAACAAGGGAGGGTAACGATCTTCTCCGCGAAATGCTCGAGGCCGGAGTTATAACGTACGGAAAAGAATTTCTTGAAAGTATGGAAGCCGGCGGTTGGGACCTTTCAAAGGTTGACCACAATGCACTGAAGGAATCAAAACTGGCACTGGTCTTCGGCCAGATGAATGAGCCCCCGGGAGCCAGGGCAAGAGTATGTCTGTCAGGTCTTTCCGTTGCAGAACACTTCAGGGATGGCGACGGCAAAAGCGGAGGGAGGGATATCCTCTTCTTCATGGATAATGTATTTCGTTTTACACAGGCCGGATCTGAAGTCTCGGCACTGCTGGGACGTATGCCATCGGCTGTGGGATACCAGCCGACACTGGCAACCGAAATGGGTATCATGCAGGAACGTATTTCATCGACAATACATGGCTCAATTACTTCTGTACAGGCAGTTTATGTTCCTGCCGACGACCTTACCGACCCTGCTCCGGCAACTACCTTCGCACACCTTGACGCAACAACCGTACTTAGCCGTAAAATTTCGGAGCTGGGCATTTACCCCGCTGTTGATCCGCTTGATTCAACATCAAGGATCCTTGCCCCTGATATAGTTGGCGAGGCACACTATAACTGTGCACAAAGGGTGAAAGAGCTTCTGCAGAGATATAATGAGCTTCAGGATATTATAGCAATCCTGGGAATGGATGAACTTTCGGAAGAGGATAAACTGGTTGTTCACAGGGCACGACGGATACAGAGATTCCTTTCACAACCCTTCCATGTGGCCGAACAATTCACAGGTATTAAGGGAGCTCTTGTTTCAATAGAAGATAATATCAAAGGATTCAACATGATAATGGAAGGTAAGGTGGACGAATATCCTGAAGCCGCATTCATGCTTGTCGGGACCATTGAAGATGCAATCGAAAAGGGCGAAAAGATACTTGCCCAGTCTAAATAACCGGTATCCTGATGAAGATAGAGATTATCACTCCCGATAAAAAAGTCTATGAAGGGGATATAAAGTCAATAAGAGTCCCCGGCAAAAAAGGCTCCTTCCAGGTTCTTAAAGATCATGCACCTATTATCTCAACCCTGGAGGATGGCACGGTGATCATGGTAGATCAGGATAATAATGAAAAAAGATTTCAGATCGACGGCGGGGTAATTGAAGTTAAAATGAATAGTATAATCCTGCTGGCCGAATCGGTAAAATAATCCATAAATAATGACCACCGAGGAATTCCGGAAACATGCCCATGAACTGGTCGAATGGATGGCTGCATACATGGAGAATGTGGAAAGTTATCCCGTAAAATCATTAGTGAAACCGGGAGAGATCTTCAAAAAAATACCCGGCACTCCGCCATCAGCGGGTGAATCTTTCGATGACATAATGAAAGATTTTGAAGAGATAATAATGCCGGGTATCACACACTGGCAAAGCCCCAATTTCTTCGCCTATTTCCCTGCAAATACCAGCCCGCCATCTGTTCTTGCGGAAATGCTGATATCAACACTGGCAGCACAGTGTATGATATGGGAGACATCTCCTGCTGCAGCCGAACTTGAAGAGAAAATGATGATCTGGCTGCGCGACATGATAAGATTACCTGCTGATTTCGAGGGAGTTATTCAGGACTCAGCATCAACGGCAACACTTGCTGCAATTATAACGGCAAGAGAGAAAACCACCAATTTTACAGTTAATGATGCGGGATTTCAAAATGCAGGTACCTTAAGAGTATACTGTTCTCAGCAAACTCATTCCTCGGTGGAAAAAGCTGTCAGGATAGCCGGTATCGGAAAAACAAACCTGGTTAAGATACCTGTTGGAGAGGACTATTCAATGATCGCAGAGGAACTAATGAAAGCTGTTAGTGAGGATAAAAAAAGGGGATTGAAGCCCTGTTGTGCCATAGCTACAATCGGGACAACAGGCACTGCCGCTATTGATCCTTTACGTGCGATTGGAGAGATCTGCAGGGAAAATAGTATCTGGCTCCATGTAGATGCCGCAATGGGCGGAACAGCGCTTATTTTGCCCGAATTTCAATGGATGCTGGATGGGAGAGAACTTATCGACAGCTTCGTATTTAATCCACATAAATGGATGTTCACCAATTTCGACTGCTCTGCCTTTTTTACAAGAGATACGGGATCACTGATCAGGACATTTGAAATACTGCCGGAATACCTCAAGACAAGAAGCCGGGGACAGGTAAACGATTACAGGGACTGGGGCATACCCCTTGGCCGCAGATTCAGGGCTTTAAAATTGTGGAGCGTGATCCGGTCATATGGAACAGACAGCCTGAGAGAAAAAATAAGATACCACATAAATCTGGCAAAACAACTTGCAGAGATGATATCATCAGAACCTGATTTTGAATTGACAGCTCCACTCTCACTTAATGTGGTCTGTTTCAGGTATAGCCCTGACAGAATGCCGGAGGAGAACCTCAACGCTATCAACCGGAAGCTTAATCACCAGCTCAACGATACCGGCAAAATATATCTGACGCATACAACAATTAACGGTCAATATACTCTCAGGATGGTAACTGGGCAGACCAATGTTACACTTGACCATGTGGGGAAAGCATGGGATCTGATAAAGAATATGGCACGAGAGATAAAATCCTGATCACCTTCGTAGTTTACCGATATTCATACCATAAATGTCAATATTGAATAAAAACTCAAAAGAGGGGGCTTCATTAAAGTTTTTCCAGGCAGCCTGTACCCCTGCTGATATCGGGTAGGGAATCCTGAGAAAATAAAAGTCGGAAAGAAGCTCGATACCAGAAGAGCTGAACGATTCGGTTCCCTCGGTGAAATAATCCACGACCATGGCTCCCTCATCAGATTTCAGATAATAATTATTCTTGCCCCGTGCATAATCATAAAACAATCCGGTGCGAATTCTTGTCATATACAAAAGAGCCCCGATATTAAAATCAGGATATACTAAAGGTGCAACATAATCCATGGAGAAAAAATCAAGCTCTTCAGAGATAATGTTATAGTAGCTGCGAGGGTAATGGATCTTATTATCCATAAGGTATTTAACAAATCTCTGGTTCTCTGTTTCATACCTTATCCTGATTCCATGATTTTTGATGAAGCCCGGGAAATAAAGGGTAACTTTTGCACTGAAATCCGAACCATAGATATGTTTGTCAAAAGGAGCCCACTCGTATGATGCATCAATGATCTGGCCGAAACGTGGATATATATCACGATATGCCGATCTGTGATAATTGGCAAAATAAAGACGTCCGGTGAGATTCGTCTGGCCGTAATCATAATTACCGGTTTCCCTTTCGTATATGCAATCGTTCCTGTAATCGACCGAGAAAGATGGATAAAAATATTGTGAAAATTTACCGGTGCTGAAGGACCATGGAATATAAATACTATTCAGTAGCCTGAATCCCGGGGTGACCTGTGAAGGAATCCATGCAGGCATTGAACCCAATAGGTCAATGACCGGTTCGTTTCCATAATCAAACCGTGATTCGATTACAGGATACCAGCCTTCCCAGATAATACGGGAGTGGAATTTATGCCGGTTATCGGATGAGTATTCATAGCCGGCAGAAGCGATAAGTGTACTAAGCTGGTTTTGCGACATCAGGGTAAGTCCCGGCCTCACTGAAGAGGGATCATCCTGTATGGCTTCGATATCAGCGTACAGCGGCATCCAGCTATGTATCCCGAAAAGATGCTTCCACTTTCTGTAAGGTTCGGGTGTATATTTAATAACTGTATCAGCTTCTTCCTTTATCCGGGGTTTCTCAAACCGGTCGATAAGGTATAAGGCAGATCCGGAAACCGGATTTTTTAGTTCTTCAGCTTCAGCAAGGGAGGTAATACATATTTTGTTTCCTGTTGAGGTGTAATTGCTGAAAAAAAGCCTGTTACCTGTAATAGTCATGTCAGTTGCACCGAATTTTGAACGGGTAACTGCCGATAATTTTCCATTTCCTGTAAGAAGGTAAATATTATCAGTACCGGAAGCAGAGCTTACATAGAATAATGAATCATTTCTCAGAAAGGCAGAGTGAATATCATCAATACCTTCGTTAACGAGAGTTTTCCACTCCTTATCTTCAGTTGAATAGGACAGGATGCCCTCACCATCTCCTGTCAGGGAAATAAGAGTAAGTTTTTTGCCATCACCTGACCATTGAGGACGCTGTAAAAAAGCATTTCCGGGAGCAGGAACACTATTTATTACAGATCCGTCATCAGCATTTATCAGTACAAGGTTATTCCTGTCATCTTCAGTGTTTTCTGTAGCAGCTATTATACTGCCGTCAGGAGAAATGGATGCCGATAAATACCTCGATCTGCAGGTTAGCTGAAGAGCCGTTTTAGTATGGATATCGAATATTTTTATCACTGAGTAATTTCTGTTTGCCCACCTGGGATCAGTTAATGATTCGACCCAGACTATTTTCCCGTCTGCATAGGAAATAACCCGGGGGTATAATTTCCCGGGGACAAACAATTTCTTCCCCGTTTTTTCCGAGGGATTGATAAGTACAAATGAAACCGGATCAGACAGGGATGTTTTAACAGCGATTACCGAATCTTTACCTGCATGAACTGCAGAATAATAACTCTCATACCCTGTTTTTTCCGGTGGATTTACCGGATTGTAATCAATGGTATTACCCTTTTCAAGATATTGTTTCCAGATACTTCCGAGAGAGTCAAACGTCTGAGCAGATAGTTTTTTTTTCGTAAGTCCGGCACTTCTTCTAAGACTTATATTAACAGGATTAAGGGTAAAGGGCTGACTGGCTGTAAATTCACGTACATTGCTCCAGATACCGGGATCATTATTTAGTAAAGCCCATGTATACATCTGATAACCAAACTGGTAATAATCAGGTGTATAATCTCTGTATGATCCGTTAAGTAATTTATCATACTTATACATTTCTCCTTTTTCAATGGATATTGCCTTAAGTAAATTCTGGAATCCGGGACTTCTTCCCCTTCCTGATTCAGTAAATAGTGATTCATTGAAAACGGCTTCGCCTTCAATATACCAGAGAGGAAGCAGGCTGACAACAACACCGGGAAACTGCTGTCCGAAAATGAGAGACATGACTTTTGAAAAACCATAAGTGAGAGACTGCATCTGCATTACATGGGTCAGTTCGTGTAATGCCAGCTGCCTTTTGTTATCAAGAGGCAGTGAATTCTGATCCGGGGTGGGATATATCTCCATTCGTTTGGGTGCCCAGGCTACATAGCCGTTTGCCTGGGTAGTATAATTATGAATTATGACAGGGATATTAAGTTTCTTTTCAGGAAAGAATGAAGAGATTTCGGAATATGCCTTTTCAAGCTCTTTTGCGAATTGAATACCTCCTGATCCGTATGTCTCGGGATAAATAACGTTAAATTTCCCCGTTTTAACCTGAAGCCATTTAACAGAAGCAGGATCCTGTCCTGTATTATAGTATTGAGCTGAAACAGCCGGTGAAACGAGACAGAGTAAGAAGGTATATAGTATTGACTTAAAACCGGTTTTATGATTCATGGCTCAAAAATAGCAAATTAAAAAAAATCCGTACTTTCGTCATCTGTTTCTTTACAGGAAGTGTGAATTAATATGGAATAAATGAAGAGATTCAGATTTATCAATAACATATCGGGGTGGATTGTCTTTGTCATCGCCGTTATCACATATCTTCTTACACTTGAACCTACAACCAGCCTTTGGGATTGCGGTGAATTCATTGCCTCCGCGTATAAACTGGAAATCGGGCATCCTCCGGGCAGTCAGGTTTTCATGATACTTGCCAGGTTCTTCACCCTTTTTGCAGGGGGTGATACTTCAAAGGTTGCAGTAATGATCAATGCCATGTCGGGCCTTGTAAGTGCCTTTACGATCTTATTTCTCTTCTGGACCATAACTCATCTGGCAAGGAAGATTCTTGTTAAGGATGAGAGCATGTTCAATACAACAAGAATAACAGCAATTATGGCTGCCGGGGTAACAGGAGCCCTTGCATATACTTTTTCTGATTCATTCTGGTTCTCTGCTGTCGAAGGTGAAGTATATGCAACTTCCTCCTTTTTTACTGCTGCGGTATTCTGGGCCATCCTTAAATGGGAGGAGATTGCTGATGAAAAGAATGCCGACAGGTGGATAATACTGATTGCATTCATGATGGGTCTTTCAATAGGTGTGCACCTGCTCAATCTGCTTACCCTTCCTGCTATAGTCCTGGTTTATTATTTTAGAAAATTTGAATTTTCATGGAAAGGGCTGGTCATTTCAATTGCCTCATCTTTTGTGATGGTGGCACTGCTGCTATGGGGGATAATGCCAGGCACAGTAAAAATATCATCAAAGCTCGATCTTTTCTTTGTTAACACACTGAGTCTCCCTCCAAACAGCGGAGTGATCTTTCATATGATACTTCTTACGGCAATGTTCATCCTTGCGGTCAGATCCTCATTAATCTCAAATAACAGGGCCAGGAACAGCATAATAGCTATCGGAGCCCTTTTTCTGACAGGTATCTGGATAGTATCGAGCTCAGCCTTTGTGAATATACTATTGTTAATCCTGGTAGCCCTGTTTATCTGGTACATAGCTTCAAAAAACAGGGTTGTGCTGAATACAATGCTCACGGCTATAATGGTCATTCTGATAGGCTTTTCATCTACTGCTATTATTGTTATTAGAGCATCTGCCAATACTCCTCTTAATGAAAACAATCCAAGCAATGCTTTTAACCTGTTATATTATCTCAACAGGGAACAGTACGGGCAGAGTCCGTTAATCAAAGGGCCTTACTACAATGCGCCGGTACTCGATTATGGAGAGGGAAAACCTGTTTATGCCCTGGCGAATGGTAAATATATAGTGACTCACCGCAGACTTGAACGCATCTATGATGAAAGATTTATAACCCTTTTCCCACGCATGTGGAGTGAACAGAGCGAACATGAAGATATTTACAGGGAGTGGGGAGGTAACAAGGGTATATCATTACAGGTTACCGATCAGTCGGGAGAGAGAGTTACAATTAAAAAACCGCGATATAGTGAGAATCTGAAATTTATGTTCAGTTACCAGTACGGGTACATGTATTTCAGGTATTTCATGTGGAATTTCTCAGGTAAACAAAATGACACACAGGGTACGGGCGGTGCCATTAATGGCAACTGGATTACCGGAATAAAGTTACTCGACGAGCCGAGAACAGGGACAGTTGATCTGCCGGCAGGATTAAAAGAAGATACTTCAAGAAACAAATACTACCTGCTGCCGTTCCTTCTTGGATTGGCAGGGCTCTTCTATCAGCTTAACCGGGATAACAAAAACTGGTGGATCATTTTGCTGCTTTTTGTTATGACAGGTATTGCGATCGTCTTTTATCTTAACCAGTATCCGAACCAACCCAGGGAGCGTGATTACGCATATGTGGGCTCATTCTACTTTTACGCGGTGTGGATAGGACTGGGGATGCTTGCTCTGTTCGAGGGCATAGCAAAGCTTACAGGCGAAAAAATTGCTGCACCTCTTGCCGGATTGCTATGCCTTGCAGCGGTCCCGGTGCTCATGGCTTCCGAAAACTGGGATGATCATGACAGATCGCACAGATACCTGGCACGTGATGTTGCATTCAACTACCTTAATTCATGCGAACCTGATGCAATACTTTTTACAAACGGGGATAATGACACATTCCCCTTATGGTATGCCCAGGAGGTTGAGGGAGTAAGAACCGATATACGCGTCTGTAACCTGATGCTTTTGAATACCGACTGGTACATCGACCAGATGAAGTATAAAACCTATGAATCCGATCCCTTACCGGTTACACTTCCGACAAAGAAATACTATGACGGCATAAATAACCAGGTCTTTATTATTGAAAAGACAAAGGATCCGGTTGATATTGGTACAATTATCGACTGGGTAAACAGCGAAAACAAGGCAACAAAGATACAGATCTCTCCTACCGAGGTGCTTGATATAATTCCCTCCCGTACAATACGTCTTCCGGTAGATGTGAAAAAAGTACTGGAATCGGGGACAGTAAAGCCTGAGGATTCGTCAAAGATCGTGCCCTATATTGATATTAAGCTCAGGGGAAATTCCATTTTAAAAAGCCAGCTTCTCATTCTTGATATTCTGGCCCATAATAACTGGGAGCGGCCTGTTTATTATGTAACCGGGTATCACAACGATGCACTCGGGCTCGAGGAATATTTTCAGCTTGAAGGACTCGCTTACCGTCTTGTACCGATCAAAACCGAAAATAAGAGCTGGCTTGATTACGGACGCATAAATACGGATATACTGTATGACAATATGATGAATAAATTCGTATGGGGAGGAGCCAATGATCAAAGAGTGAATATAGACTATCATCACAGACGCACACTGATAGTAATAAGGGCCAGACTCAATTATGCAAGGCTTGCTGAAGCGCTGGCTAAAGAAGGTAAAAATGAGAAGGCCGTCAGTGTTCTTGAGCATTGTATGGAGGTTCTTCCACTTGAAAAGATACCCTATGATCCCTATGTGCCTGATATCATAGAAGCATATTTCCTGGCAGGAGCCTCAGATAAGGCTGTTGAAATGACGAAAGCATTAAGCGAGTATTATTATGATCAGCTGGATTATTACCTTAAACAGACGCCTTACATAGTAAGCTCAACTGAATATGAGATTCAGACGGCTATTCAGTATACATCCAGAACAGCTATAGCGTGTGAGGCGTTTGGTGAAAAAGAACTGGCAGACCAGATAAACGCAAAACTCGAAGATTATTACTCACGTTATCTGATGACACAGAAGCTCTCATCAAGATAAAAAACGCAGGGGTCAGTCTATATATGAGGGCAAGACCTCGTGTTTAAGGTACTTTTCAATAAGGAAAAAAATCTTTTCAGGATAGATCGGCTTCAGCACATATTCGTTGCACCCTGCAAGATAGGCTTCCGTTTTTGATTGTTCGGAGGAATAGGCCGTAAGCATAAGGACCGGTACATTTTTCCTTGTTTTCCTGAAAATCCTCAGACATTCAATTCCATTGATTAGAGGAATGAGAAAATCCATGAAAACAAGATCAATTCTGCCCTTTTCAAGGTTTATGTAATCAATGAATTCCTTTCCGTTATGGAATATATTTATGTGTGCACCTGAACTTTTAAGAAGAGTCTCATAGTATTTTATTGATGGCAGATCGTCCTCTACAATAATTATCTTCTTGCCCTCAAGTTGTAAATCGCTGATATTCAGTGCCATAATAAGTGTTAAACAAACTTGTATAAAAGTACGACAAGAAAACGATTAAGAGACCGGCAGAGATGTCAGTTATTAACAATTTTTCAACACTGCTTGTTAACTCTGAAAATCGGGCACTTGCATACTTGAATAATAATTTGCAATTTCGTAGTTACATTCATACTATCAGTCATGCTTAGTAAATCCAGATTATTTAGAACAACCATTTTCTTCCTGATCCCGATTTTACAGGTGTTCAACACTTACGGGCAGGGAGGATTTGATAATCCTACGAGAGCCCTGTATATTTTTGACCTAGCGAAATATATTGATTACGGACCCGGTTTCGCCGATTCCTCAAATTTTAAGATAGGAGTCATGCTGGGTGATTATGATCTTATTTACGAACTGGGCAACCTGGCTAAAACAAGGACAAAGATCCAGGATAAACCGGTTGTCATAGTTGGATTTAAGAAAATTGAAAGCATAACTCACACCCAGGTATTGTATCTGAACAAGACGGCGGATTTTAATATTGAAAAGGTCAAAGACAAGATTGCCGGACACCAGACAATGCTGATTACCGAGGGATATGAATTCCAGGAATCGATGCTGAATTTTATTGTGGTAAACGGGAAGCCTCGTTATGATATTAATGAGGAAATGGTAAAAAAGGCCCAAATGAGTATTCCCCAGGAAGTTCTCTTCATGGCTGTTAAGACAAAAGAGGACTGGGAGAATCTTTATGATATTGCAAGCAAGGAGATAGAGGTTCAGAAGGAGACTATCAGGCAGCAGCTTGAGACCATTGATGTTCAGAAACAGGAGATACTTAAACAAAAGGCCCTGCTCGACAGCCTCGACAAACAGATCGCAGAAAAGGAGAAAGCACTGAATGAGAAGCAAAGACAGCTTAACGCACAGTTAATCCAGATAAGCAGGCAGCAGTCTGAAATAGTATCCCAGCGTAATACTATTGCCGAGCAACTGAGAGCGGTACAGGTGCAGAAAGACACTCTTGCCAGCCAGAGAGCCAAAATTGCAGTCCAGATGGCTGAAATAAGCGATAAACAGAATACTATTAGCGAACAGGAAGACAGGATTAAAATCCAGATCGAAACACTGGAAAAACAGAAGATAGTGCTCTCTGCTGTTCTCTTTGTCCTGTTCCTGGCCATAATCCTGGCCTACTACATCTACAGGGGATACAGGATCAAGAAGGAGGCCAACATTAAGCTCGAAGAGAAGAACAGAACCATATCACTACAGAAAGATGAGATTGAGCGTCAACGCGATCTGGCAGCCGCTCAGAGGGATCAGATAGCTTACCAGAAAAAGCATATTACCGATAGTATAATGTATGCCAAGAGGATCCAAACTGCTCTTATCCCTTCGCTTGAATTATTCAGTGATAAGCTGGAACACTTTGTTCTCTATAAACCGCTTGCAATAGTCAGCGGTGATTTTTACTGGGTAAGCACGGTAGAGAAAAAACAGATCATCATTTCTGCCGACTGTACGGGACATGGTGTCCCCGGGGCATTTATGAGCATGCTTGGAGTAACCATGCTTAATGAGATAGTTAACAGCAAGGGCACTATAATGCCTGACCAGATCGTTGAAAACCTGAGACAGGGAGTTATTAAATCATTTAACCAGGTTGCAGATGAGGATAGCCTGAAAGACGGTATGGATATAGCTGTTTGTACTGTCGATTTTGAAACTGATACACTATGGTTCTCAGGAGCAAACTGTCCGCTATATCTTGTAAGAGGAGGCGAGCTTATTCATTACAGGGGCGATAAAATGCCTGTCGCGATACATTACAGGATGCAGCCTTTTACTCTTCATAAGATAGATCTTAAAAAGAATGATCAGTTCTATATCTTCTCTGATGGTTATGCGGATCAGTTCGGGGGGCCAAGGCAGAAGAAATTCATGTCAATGCACCTGAAAGAGACACTGGTGGCAATGGGTGACATGCCAATGATTAAACAGGCAGAAAAACTGGATCAAATATTTGAGGAATGGCGCGGAGACTCTCCCCAGGTGGATGATGTGACACTTATAGGTGTAAGATATTAACGGCACTCCCAGGTAACGGTAGTATTTCCCACTGTAGTAGGGCCTTTTGCTTCAATAGTAATCAGTTTTGCACCACAATATTCAGTCTCGTTACCATAGGTTACTTCACCGGTTGTGTTATCTGTCGTGACCATACGGCAGAACTTGCATTCTTCAAGCGCCTCACAGGCCGTGGCGGCCCAGACTAAGAAGAGAAATGCTGCGGCATATTTGATTTTTCTTTTCATTTGAATTTTATTTCACTTCAAAATTATAAAACTCTTTTAAAATAGTACATATATTTCCTGAAAAGGTTGCTTATGAAATATTTTTTGAATACAAAATGCATCAATTCCTTAAATTGCAAGTCATTTAAACAGGAATGAAAATGATTATTAACCAATTATTATTAATACCATGGAAGAAGCAAAAACCATTGACGACACAAGGATGAAGAAACATGTTACCGTAGTCGGGGTAATTCACATTGCATTCGGAGTTTTGGGGCTTATCGGTGCATTGTCGGTCTTCTTTGCCCTCCATTTTGCAAGGGGATTTGTGAGCAATGAAGAGATACCAGAAATGGTTCTCAGTATGCTGGCTATCAGTCTGCCGCTCCTTATCGGATTTATATCAACACTCGGACTTGTAGGAGGTATAGGACTTTTAGCTTATAAGAGCTGGGCAAGATACCTGGTAATTATCGTTGCCGCCCTTGGCTGTCTTAATATTCCTATCGGAACCCTCAAAGGAGTCTATTCATTATGGGTCCTGCTGCAGGACGAAACTGTCAGACTGTTTGAGAAGCAGTAAACACAGCATTTTATATATTTGAAGAAAATTTCAAATTACATGGCAGAAGACAACAAAATTATCTTCTCAATGTATCGTGTGGGAAAAACCTTTCCTCCTCACCGCCAGATGCTTAAGGACATTTCTCTCTCCTTTTTTCTGGGTGCAAAAATAGGTATAATAGGGCTTAACGGATCGGGGAAATCGACACTTCTTAAGATCATTGCAGGAAAAGAAAAAGAGTACCGGGGAGAAGTAACATTCATGCCCGGTTATTCAGTGGGATATCTTCCACAGGATCCTCTTCTTGATGAAAAACGAACCGTTAAAGAGATCATTGAAAAGGGTGTAAAAAATATAGTGGACCTTATTAAGGAATATGAAAAGATAAATAACAGCTTTGGAGATCCGGAGGTTTATGAAAATGCCGACAGGATGCAGCAGCTTATGGACAGGCAGGCTGAGCTCCAGGAGAAGATCGATTATCTTGACGGTTGGAATATTGATCACAAGCTGGAAAGAGCAATGGATGCCCTCCGCTGTCCTGAGGGAGATACGAAGGTAAATATCCTTTCAGGCGGAGAACGCCGAAGAGTCGCTCTTTGTCGCCTTCTGTTGCAACAACCGGATATTCTGCTTCTTGATGAGCCGACAAACCACCTCGATGCAGAATCGGTTCAATGGCTCGAAACTACATTGAAACAATACCATGGCACGGTTATTTGCATAACTCACGACAGATATTTTCTTGATAATGTTGCAGGGTGGATACTTGAACTTGACAGAGGTGAAGGAATCCCCTGGAAAGGCAACTATTCATCATGGCTCGAGCAAAAGGCAAAACGGCTCGAAATTGAAGAAAAGGGCAATGTTAAAAGAATAAAAATTCTGGAACGGGAACTGGAATGGGTCAGAATGTCGCCAAAAGCAAGACATGCAAAATCAAAGGCACGTCTCGGAGCTTATGAAAACCTTCTTAATCAGGATGTTAAGCAGAAGGAAGAGAAGCTTGAAATATTCATTCCTAACGGACCAAGACTGGGGGATAAGGTGATAAGAGCATCACATGTTGCAAAATCATTTGATGACAAGCTATTATTTGAAGAGCTGGATTTCAACCTTCCGCCAAACGGAATAGTTGGAGTAATAGGAGCTAACGGAGCCGGAAAAACAACCCTCTTCAGGATGATCATGAAACAGGAAGTCGCAACAAAAGGAAAATTTGAGATAGGAGAGACAGTGACACTGGGCTATGTCGATCAGGCTCATTCTGCCATCGATCCATCAAAAACGGTCTACGAGGTAATTTCCGGAGGACAGAACGATATAATGGTAGGCAACCGGCTTATAAATGCCAGGGCATATGTTGCCAGATTTAACTTTACGGGTGCCGACCAGGAGAAAAAATGTGAGGTGCTGTCCGGCGGCGAAAGGAACAGGCTTCACCTGGCTCTTACCCTAAAATCAGGTGCTAACGTACTGTTACTTGATGAGCCGACCAATGATATAGATGTAAATACATTACGGGCTCTTGAAGAGGGACTTGAAAATTTTGCCGGCTGTGCAGTCATAATATCACACGACAGGTGGTTCCTCGACAGGGTAACAACCCACATACTGGCATTTGAAGGCAATTCCAGGGCAGTGTGGTTTGAGGGTACTTATTCCGAATATGAGGAGAATTACAAGAAACGAGTCACAGATACTACGCCCAAAAGGATTAAGTATAAGAAACTGGTGTAATAAATAGGGGCGCAAGGGCTCAACGGCTCAATGGTGCAACGGCACAACCCTCTCTCCCGCTAAAGCGGGGCAGGCTCTCCTCTAAAGAGGAGGAGAAAGTTAAAATATATCATTTAAGAATCCCGATAGCAATTCCTGCAACAGGCGAAACACCTGAAAAATCTATATTGAACCAGTTCTTGTATTTTGTAAAGCCCTTCTCATTCTTGTATCCGCTAAGCTTAATATTTCCGCCTGCAAAAACATCGATAGCCAATGCATTGAAGAGAGGTAATTTAAATCCGAGAATGACACCTCCGGCATAAATATTTAATTTTTGTATTATTTCCTTATCCTGCCATTCAAAGATATCCGGTTCAACCTCAACTAATTCAGGATGAGTCCCTTTAATAGAAATTCTCCTGTACATGAACTGAGGTGCCGCATATAATCCAAGCGGTGCTGCTTTCCTTCCGGGATGATTTGCCATCAGGTAATTCCTGAGCTGGAAATTTAATCCGCCTCCGGAAATAACTTCACCTTCATATGTGAAGTATTTATTTGTTGCAGCATCAAGGTATGCAAACTCCTGGTTGGAGAAATAATAATTTGATATACCCTGATTGGTTGAATAGGTTGCCAGTCCTCCCAGAGTGAAGGAAAGTGAATGTGTAAGTATCCGTTCGTATGAAAGATAAAAAGTCCCTTCCATAAGGCGGACAGGATCGAGCATTATTGCAGAATTATAATCAGCAATAAATACAGGTTCTTCTGCAGCAACAGGTTGTTGCCGGACTTCGACAGGAATACCCTCTGTATGAGGTATCTTCATCAATGAATCCATTTCATTGATTTTCTTTGTCATCATCTGAGGATCAAAATCCATGGAATTTACTTTACTGTCGATTTCATTAAGCCTGATGTCAAGTTCTTTTGGCTTTGCTTCCCAAAGCTTGATTTTGGTATCGAGAAGGTCAAGTTTTGAATCGAGAAGCTGCAGCTTAAGATCAAGCATCTGTGATTTCTGTGCGATTGTATCCTGTGAGTAACTATACAGACAGGAACCCAGGGACAGTATTAATCCAATGATTAACAGCTGCTTACATACATTTGATTTCATTTTATTTAAGTTTTAAGGGTTTAGTTGGGATAATATGTTTGAGATATATCTAATGTTAAGGTCAGTACAATAGAAATACACAAAATCCCTGCCAGAATTTTGCAATTCGGAACCAGCTACACTCCGAATTAGCGAAAAGAAGTAACTTTAGCTTATGTAAATATTTGAATCCTATGATTACATGGAACAGAATAATTTTATTTGTTGCTTTACTATTCATTGCAGGAAAAGCAAACCCACAGTCAATTGAAACAGTTATCCAGTCAGGACATTATGCTGCTGTTACTACTGTATGCACCAATTACGACGGGCAATTCATTGCCACAGGGAGTTCAGATAAAACGATTATCTTATGGCGAAGTTCTGACGGGAAACAGATCCGTTCTTTCCGGGGAAGCCCTTCAGGTATCTCTTATGTCGAGTTTAACCGGCAGGGAAACAGGGTTCTTTCCCTCAGCGAAGATGGCACAATTATAATCTGGGATATAGACTCAGGGAAGGAGGTGAACAGATTAAAGCTCCCTGATGACAGGTTCACCTGTGCCTCTTTTCATCCTGACGGAACAGAGATCGTAACGGGTAGCAGGAAATCAGGTGTCTCAACATGGAATATACAAACCGGAGAGAAAATCCGTGAGTTTGAAGCTAAACCGAAAGATCTTTATGGAGCCAGGGGATTTGTTTATCCTGAAACAAAAACTGTTACTTTCAGTATTGACGGACGGTTCATTGTTGCCGGTGTGGGCGATAATACTGCAATCCTCTGGGATGCAAAAACAGGTGATGAATTAAAGAAATTCAAAAAAACCAGGACAACCTGTACTTCCTGTATTGCTGAGGCAGCAATAACGTCAGACAATAAATATATTCTTACAGCCCGAACAGATTCCATAAAGATGTTTGATCGTTCTTCCGGAGCATTGGTCAGGGAATTCTATGGCCGTGGAGGCTCCCTGGAAGGTTTAACGATCAGCAATGATGAGCGATTTGTGGCTGCTATTGAATATGGTGTTGCAAGGATTTGGGAAATTAAAACGGGCAAAATGGTTACTCAGTCAGGAGACTATTCACAGAATAAAATCCTGTCAGCAGCAATAAGCCCTGATGGAAAGTATCTGATAACCGGCAGTGAGAAACGAATTACGGATGTATGGGACATGGAGTCAGGAAAAAAGATTTTAACACTGAAAGGTTACCTGAACGAGGTGGATGAAAGAATACTGACAGATTCGTACATGTACTGGGCGGCACTTGTCAATGAAGCAAAACTGAGTCCTGATGGAAAATATATTGCTGTTGGCAGAACAGGTAACAATGCAAAGCTCATTGATTTTAAAACGGGCAGAGTATTAAATACATTAAGGGGACATAGTAGTATGGTAATAAGCCTTTGCTTCAGCCCTGACGGGAAATACCTTGCTACAGGAGGCCTTGACGGTAAAGCCATTGTCTGGGATGTGCAAACAGGCGATTCGGTTCAGACAATAAGATTTGCTGATAAGAAACTTGCCATATTTTCAGTCGACATCAGCGCCGACGGAAAAATGCTTGCAACAGCAGACTGGGGAGGATATGTATATATCTGGGATATTGAAACCGGTAAAAACATCAGGGTTGTTTCACCACACGACAGGATGGGTGTTTACCAGGTAAAATTCTTGCCCAGCGGGGTCTATTTTATTTCAGCCGGACTTGACAGAAAACTTAAACTGACAGAAATAGATACGGGACAGGAGATAAGGGTTTTTACGGGACATACAGACCTGGTAAATTCCATTAATCTTAATCCCGA
>Ga0307432_1001127_pt1 | contig 17055 bp, 17 predicted proteins | sample SalMarWE160150MG_FD_202158 | JGI IMG/M metagenome (GOLD analysis project Ga0307432, IMG submission 202158) | Salt marsh sediment microbial communities from the Plum Island Ecosystem LTER, Massachusetts, United States - WE1603-150 | ecosystem: Environmental > Aquatic > Marine > Intertidal zone >...
CCTGCCTTTATAGAACCCTTTGGGCTGTCCATCATAGAGGCGGCGTCCTGTGGGTTACCCGTGGTTGCAACCGATGCTGGAGGCCCTCAGGAGATAATTACAGATGGGGAGAACGGGTTTCTCGTGGATGTTAGAGACCTGAAAGAGATGCAAGCTGCCATCAAAAGGCTGTTGCGGGATCATGCGCTGTGGGCGAAATTTTCTAAGGCGGGTAGGGAGAACGCCTTACGAAACTATAGCTGGCCAGGGGTGGCAAGAAAGCAGATGGAGATCTTCAACAGCATACTGGAGGGCAGTTTCAACACCTGAGCCTGGCAGACTACGGATTCTCCATTGCCTTTGGTAGCCAGCCATTGAGTTTTAGCCAGATGGATATTGTTGATGTAACACACTACAATCACATTGTAATGTTTTAGCGAGATGAGGTTGGACTCTATGTAGCCTCAGTAGGGTGGGTGCAGCCCTTAAGCGGAAGGGCGAAACCCACCATTTGCATATCAATTGTGAAGGTGGGTTTCATTTCATTCCACCCACCCTACATTGCTGTTTCTTTCGTAGCGCGAGGCTTTAGCCTCGCAACGAAAGGGCGACCCTGAAGGGTCGCGCTACATTAGGCCACAGTTGCCATTCTGACCCTGCACCTTTCGCTTCCTGTCATTCTGACCCTTCATCGAGTGAAGGGGAAGAATCTCATCCCCTCTCCCTTGAAGGGAGAGGTAAGGGAGAGAGTGAAGGTGGTGGCAGAGTTCCCCTCCATATAACTCCTCTGCCTCAATTTTGCTAGTTGCCTGTCCTTCAGCTGAAGGATCAGGCTCACCTGCCCAATCCTTCAAGGAAGGATGGGCAACTACATTTGTTTCGTCGCCACAGAGTGGCGACGCTACCTCCTGCCATAACCCAATTGTAATTCTGACCCTTCACCGAGTGAAGGGGAAGAATCTCATGGTACTCAGTGCAGGCTCTGGCGAAGAATCTCGATATACCTGCAGAAGTTGACTCCTAGGCTGATTTGCTCCAGATTCTTCGTCGCTTCGCTCCTCAGAATGACAGCTTATGTCGGTAGCCTGGTTGTGGCCGCCAGGCCGCGAGGGTTTCCCTGAGCTTCTTTAACGTGATATACTCAATAGGACAAAGTGGCGCATTCGTCTAGGGGTTTAGGACACCTCCCTCTCAAGGAGGAGATCGCGGGTTCGAATCCCGCATGCGCCACCAATCATGTATATACTACGCTTTTTGAAGCTAAAATGACCTTCGCCAAGTAGACATAACCAAAAATAGCTAACAAATAGCTAACCAACTTTTCCAACAGCCCCATTTTCACGCCTGGCTGACACGACTCCATGGGCGCATCCAGGCGGATTTAGAGAGGAGGTAGTGATGCTAGGGCTGACCAGCCTGAGAATCCATGAGGACACGGACCAAAAACTTATCGTGTGTCGGAAAGGAGGCCCGGGGGGTTAAGGGTTGTCCCCTTGACCGGATTTATATTTGGAATCACAGCGAAGACAGCGTCGGATCTTGTGTTATCGGGAGTGGATGGGGAGGAAAGCAGGTAGCGAAACAAGAAATCCGTACAAGTTCGGCTACAAAGGAGGAAACCATGAGTAATTCAATCCGTATCGATAGAGATGTCCCTATGGCAATGCGGGACGGTGTCATTTTGCGAGCTGATATTTACAGGCCAGATGACGCTGAAAAACACCCCGCCATCGTAGCTCGTACCCAGTACGATAAATTGGGGATGCCTGGAAGTGGCGATTTCCTATCAGTTGTGAACGCCGCTTTTGCAGGATACGCCGTAGTCATACAGGATGTCCGAGGCCGGTTCGCTTCGGAAGGTGAATACACACCCCTCAGGTTGCCGAAGGGTGCCGACGGTCACGACACGGTAGAATGGGTGGCAGCCGAACCATGGTGTGATGGAAATGTCGGTATGTTTGGTGCTTCCTTCCTTGGCGCTGTCCAATGGCGAACCGCAATGGAAGGCCCCCCCCACCTGAAGGCCGTCGCCCCTTCTATGGTCCAGGCAGGTCGCGTTAGCGAAACGAGGAGGAGCGGCCCGATGGAGTTGGAACTCACTGTAAGCATGCTTGCGTTCCTGGCTCCTGACATAATCGATAGGATGGAGAAGCAGGGCAAAGATGTCTCCAAAATGCGGGAGATGACTGAACGAGCCCAATTCAATCCTGACGAAGTGTGCAATTACCTCCCACTCAAAGACATTCCGCATTTTCAGTTCGAGGGCCTCTCTCAGCTTCTAGGAGCCTGGGTAGCGTCAGATGGTGCCTTCGCTGCCCTGGATTCCGAAGAGTATCTCTACTGGTCTTACGCTAAGGTGAAAGTTCCCTGTTTCCATTGCACCGGCTGGTATGACGTCAGTGCCGGAAGCATGTTCAAGAATTTCCTCAACATGCGTGAGAAGGGAGGCTCGGAGCGTGCCCGAGAGGGGCAACACCTACTCTGCGGGCCCTGGGCCCACGGGTTCATCTTGCCGCCTTTCCTTGGCGGTCTCAATTTTGGCCCTGTAACTCCTACTATGGTACCGGCTCTACATGAGAGGCACATGGCGTTCTTTGACAAGTATCTGCGGGGGATGGACGTTGACATACCCGCTGTACGTTACTTTGTAATGGGCAGGGATAGATGGCAGAATGCCGATACCTGGCCCCTGCCCCAAACCGAATGGCAGCGCTTCTTCTTTCACAGCAGGGGGCGGTCAAATACCGCTGCTGGCGATGGCCTGTTAAGCAGGGACGAGCCCGACTCAGAACCACCGGATATATTCGTTTATGACCCGCGATTCCCCGTTCCGACTCTAGGAGGCCGGAATCTTACTATAGGCAGGCTGGTGCCGGGGCCCTTTGACCAGACTCCCGTTGAGAAACGTAGCGACGTACTATGCTATACGACACCTGAGCTTAACGAGGATATCGAGGTTACGGGACCTCTTGTCCTCCATCTCTTTGCCGCCACATCGGCGAGAGATACCGATTTCACGGCAAAACTGATCGACGTCTATCCAGATGGCTCGGCTTACAACGTGGCAGAAGGATGCATTCGAGCTCGATACCGCAAGTCCATCATCCAACCTGAGCTTGTCAATCCTGGAGAGGTTTACGAGTATTGCATTGACCTGGCAGTCACAAGTGTTGTCTTTCGCCGAGGGCATCGCATCCGAATAGACATTTCGAGCAGCAATTTCCCTCGGATCGACCGCAACATGAATACAGGCAACGCGTTTGGTGAAGACGCCCAGGGTGTGCCGGCGGTACAGACTGTCTATCATCAGTCAGACTATCCCTCACATATCGATTTGCCAGTAATACCGGCTGCGACGTAAGGATGATGCGAGGCTGCCTCCTGGAGGCCAGGGGCTACATAGCCGAAACATAACGGGAGCGTCACAGGATGCAGTGTGAGCATGGCAGCGGTCTGGCAGACCTGAGCTACCTTGGTGGCAGCAGCCAGCAGAGAATGAATCACTGGTTCTGCATACTGAACAAGCTTAATTAGGTCATAACAATGTAATCAAGGTAGGACGTAAGAAAATCCAATTAGATTGTAAAGTCTATTGACTTATGCTAGTAATGAATTGTTCGACAGCTATCATGCCAGGTGGTAGAAGTTCAAGTATAGTTTCATCAGAAGATAGCTCAATGAGACGTGAACTATGCATATCACGGAGAATCCTGTAGAAATAAGAGCGGTTAGAAGGTTCAATCCAACGTAGAAGGTCAGCCGTGGCGATTGGTGTTGAACTGGATGACAACAATAAAAGTATTTGGTATCTAATGGTCAAGTCAGGTTTAAGAACTCTGCGAATGTCGCCCGATTGCCATACCAATGGTGTTCGACGGTCTACGAGGCTATCAGCTAGTTTCTGTGCATCATGGATTGGCATATTATGAAATACTCTTATCAGCTCAGCCATAACCCAGCTAGTCATTGAGAGTACCGCCGATGCATCTATATAATTAGGGTCAACATCACCTCCAACGTGACCAACTCCTCTACTATTCCGAATATCGTATATAGCAGGAAGAATCCTCGGAATTAGTATCTGAAAGCTTCTAGGGTTAGAGGTGTTGGTTTCTAGTCTACGGCAGGCAGCGACAAAGTTGTCTGGTTTTATCGGATAGGGCGCGTAATTCCCTGACGAAAATCCATCAAGAATGGTATATACAATCTCACAAAATTTGCCACCACTGAGTTCAGAGGGCGTCCATTTTCGTTCCATGTAGTTACGTATGATATTTCTATATTCATCAATTAAAGGTTTATATAGACAATCAGGTATATCAATTATGGCTTGGGCAGTCTGTGACATTGTTCAAATACGCCTATAATAAGGAAGCTTTACCCTGATCGGTCACGAAAAATCGGTCGCCATCGCGGGCAATGAATCCATTACTAACATTTTTCCCTAGTTCACTCGATGCGTTAGCCAAGCGACTTTGACTACTACCTTTTAATGCTCGTACTATGTCTCTTGTCATCATACGTTCTTGACCCCTTGCTTGAAGCCAAAGCGTGGTAGCCAGGAATTTCCTTGCTTGAATCTTAGTAGCGTTTTTCTCCTTTAAGAAACTTGGGAGTGTATGGGCAGCAATAGCAGCATCTTCCTTTGCTGCTGCATGTGTTGCAGTGGTACCAGCACCTTCAGTGATAACTTGTGGACTAGGTGTGATTTTAATAAGATCTGCAGCCTTTTCAATAATTTTGTCCAGTTGATTGGCAAGCCAAGACTCTTCACCCTCACCTGAGAATGATATACTACCTATTGTGAAATCTATCTTTGCATTTGCCATATCAAGTCACCTCCTGCAAGGATTGCATAATGTTGCATATCTTTGCAAAAAACAATATAGCATGTTCGTAAATATGTCAAGGAGCCCCATCATTTTTATTTGTTAGCCGGAAGATTAAATTGATTCTGCCACCAGAGAGCGGGGTTAGTTTGCCTTATTAGCCTACCGTCACCCAGTAGTCGTTTCAACCAGTAGAGAAATTCCCTTGTCTTGGCTATGCTCATATGTCCCCCTTTATACGATTCGCTACATTGTTGCCATCATCCTGTTTCTAGTCGAATTGCTGATATGCTCCAAAAGGGTACCTTCTTGTTCATAAGCGAACATGAGCGTATAATCGGCGTGATAAAAAAGACTGCCTTTTGGGAAGATTAAGATAGCTTCGGATATTCCAGCAAGGAGATACTTATGGCTCAACTTGAGAACATCGAAGTAATAGAAAAGCGACTCTGGAATGCAGTTGACTAAATATCCAGGAGCTATAACATTTTGAGTGGTACACTGTTGGAGATAGGTCATGGATTATGAGCTATATCATGACGAGTCGAAAGTAGAGGGGTACTGGCACGCAATCCTGCTTGTCCCGGCAGCAAAGAAACAAGCGCTACTTCAACTCTTGTTCCAAGCTAGGCAAAACACGAACTATATAGAACCCCTAGGCATCAAGAAAATCAAAAATTACAATCGCATCTATAATTGTGCTGATTCTTGGGTTCAAATCGGTGTAGCAGCTTTAATGTCACGAACCAAAACCCAACCTTACCCCATATTTCTGGGCAGCAGTATTAGAGGACAGAAGCAGTATTCTCTGTTTAATATAGTCGTTGGCGCCAAATTCATTCTGTTCAAAAACCGTGACAATCTAGAAGAGATGACAGGTCATTTAGATTATGGGAGCAAAGTCGAAACTACTTTCAGGATGGGTTTGAAGGGAGGCCTTCATTTGCTTGGAGATAAGTCCGAAGGGATCCATATCACAAGAATGCATTTTGATGGGTATGCACACTACCATAGACATTTAAATCATGATCGAATTATAGAAAGGCTGAAAGGACTGCGCAACTACTGCTCAATCTCAACAGCGGCTGATGTAATCGATGATAGATCTGGCAACCATAAGAAAGCTGAATGTCAAGAGTACGACGATTGCCAAATCTTACAACTCACAGATTTGCTGATAGGCTGCTTCAGAACAGTTCTGACTCCTGTAACCAAAAAAAAAGAGATACATAGGAAGCTAGCGCAGCCTGTTAAAAATATAGTTGACCGTTATCAACAAGGCTCTGCTCGTATGTGGAATAGCAGATGGCGAAACAGCTTCTGCATGAGTCAATGCTATTTAGAGTCCAGTTCTTGGAAATTTGATGAAATTGAATGTATAAAAGCACAGGAAGGGCGACAGTTATCCATGGAGCTAGACGGGTCGCAAACAAAAGGCACTCCAGCTACTAAATGGTCGGTCGCAAAAGTCATGATCTTTATTTGACTTTACAGGACGGCACACATAGCAATCAACCTGGTAAATAAAGAGAGGGGAGCTTCATCGCTCCCCTCTCTGCTTTGACGTATGCTTTGACGTTTACTGCGAGGCATAGTAGTTTAAAACACACAACACCAATCGCGGTTTTAGAGGTAGGGTGATTGTACCAGATGATATGGGACACGATGGGACGGCACTGCGGGCTCGAGATTATAAAACAGCTGCTCTACCTCTGAGCTTGTGTCATGACTTGATAGCCATTGCCTTGTAATGTCGCCTGATTGTTCGTGGAAACACCATAGCGTTGCTGAGATTCTATTCGGAGAATTCGACCACTACTTCTTGCACATCCCAAAGGGGCTCTATCTTCTCCATGATTTCTTCCTTCATGGCAGGTGCGAACTGGTGGTCCGCAGGCAAATCCATGACTACGCGGACGGTCCCGTTCCTCAACTCGATGTCTGTGACCAAATTCGTGCGTACCACATCCAGCCCGGTCAACGGGTTCATGACTTTCTTGAGGCGTTTACGCACCACCTCGACCGTCGTCGGCTTCTGCTCCTTGACCAGGCCGTGGCGCTCTTCGTAGTTCTGTATCGCTGCCCGCAAACCCTCTATCGCCAGCACCGAGCAGTGGGCCTTGAGCTTGGGAAGCCCCCCCAACGCATCCGCAGCCTGCTTCCAAGTGATTTTCTTGGCTTCTTCCAGGGTCTTACCCTTGGCCATTTCTGTGATGATAGAGCCGGTAGCGATGTTGGAAGCGCAGCCATAGGATTCAAACTTAATGTCTGCGATTTTACTCGTCTCGGGGTCAACGTTTATATAGACCGATACCATATCACCACAGGCCGGGCTGCCCTCGATGGCCTTGCCATCGGGATTCTCAATCCTGCCCACGTTCCGGGGATGGCGAAAGTGTTCCAGCACCGTTTCACTATATGGGAATTTCATTTCGGAGCCTCCTCTACTTACTTGTTCCTGCCCAGTGGACTAATCTTCCTTAGTTCCTGTATTACCTCAGCTACCGTGCCGACCATGTTGCCCACGTCTTCCATGGTATTGTACCGTCCGAAAGTAAAGCGTATTGAGCCGTGCGCCCGTTCGTGATCGCCGCCTATGCCGAAGATAACATGGCTGCCCTCCAGGGAGCGGCTGAAGCAGGCAGAACCGGTGCTCACGGCAAAACCGCGCATGTCGAGGTGCAGAGTGATGGATTCACCCTCCACAAAATGGAATGTAATATTGGCGTTTTGCGGAAGCCGGTTCCAGCGGTGGCCATTGAGGGTAGTGTCCGGTATCTCGGTGAGTACACGATCAATGAGGTGGTCACGCATCGCCCGTAGCCGTTCGGTTTCCTCGACAGTGACCAGCTCTACTGCTCTGGCAAACCCCGCTGCACCCGGTATGTTCTCCAAGCCAGCGCGCAGGTTGAATTCCTGAAAGCCACCATCTACCCACTTGCTCAGGGGCGTTCCGCTTCGGATATACAGGCCTCCTATGCCCTTTGGTCCGTGGATGGTGTGGGCGGATACCGTGATCAAGTCCACAGGTACCTTCTTCACATCAAGAGGAACGCGGGTAAATGTATGGGTGGCATCGGTGTGGAAAAGCACCCCTTTCTCCTTGCAGATACCACCGATATTTTCGATATCCTGGATGGTGCCTATTTCCTGGTTGGCGTGCTGGATGGAGACCAGAATGGTCTCATCTGTGATGGAATTCCTGAGATTATCAAGGTCCACGAAGCCATCGCTATCGACGTCCAGATAGGTTACATGGAAACCCTGTTTCTCCAAAGCCCTGGCGCTATTAAGTACGGGGAAATCCTCGATTTTGGAGACCACAATGTGTCTCCCCTTTTTCTGTCCAAGAGCCTGCGCCACCCCTTTAATGGCAATGTTGGAAGACTCGGTGCTTCCTGAGGTAAAGATGAACTCCTCAGCCTCCGCCCCCAGAGCAGCAGCAAGAACCTTCCTGGCCTCACCCAGGGCTTCTTGAGCCTCTATGCCCTGCGAGTAGCCAAACTCGGAGGTTGCAACGGCGTAAATATCGAAGAAGTATGGCTTTATCGCCTCCAGCACGCGCTCGTCCAGCCGGGTGGCTGCTGCATTGTCCAGGTACACAAATCTATCCAGCATGGTATCCCCCATCATATAAACAATGTTATCGATGATTCCCGGGCCTCATTAACGTAGGTGCCGACGGCGCAGTAATCCGATATCAAGTCGTCGCGGAGGTCTTCTTTTCTTATCCCCATTATCTCCATTGTCATGTCACAGGCGAGGATCTTGCCTCCCAGTTCATTGAAGTCCTGCAGGAGCTTCTCCAGGGAGGCCACGCCGACTTTCGTCATCTTGCGCTTCACCATCCACTTGCCGAGCCCCAGCATGTGCATTTTTGAGAGAGGCCCTTTTTCCAGCCCGCCTTTCTTAAGACGCTGGAGTCCCCAGAAGGTGAAGAACAGTGACACTTCCATCCCCATTGCAAGCGCCCCGTTGGCTATGATAAGCGCACTATATATCTTGTCCATATCACCGCTGTGAACTATTATTGTAGCCTTGTCAGCCATGGTGTCTCCCTCCTCTACCGCCGTATCCTTATTCTCCACACACCCGCCTCCTCTTGGACGTCCAGCAGTTCCAGCCCGAGAGCCTCAACAGCCATTGGTATCTCTTTCTTCGAAGCGGGGTGGTTTCCAACTACCTCGACTATGTCACCCGGTTGTGCTTTCCTTAACGCCTTGCGCGTCTCAACCAGAGGAACCGGACATGTTTCATTGGTGCAATCTACCTTTATCTCCGTCATTTGCATTGCCTCCATGCACCTCTCGACTCGCCGGCTTTGCCGTACTGGTTCAGAGCGATTATATGCCCTTAGTGAATATTATGTATGTGACTTATGTCTCGCTACGTTTCCTATAGGGTTGGCGCATTTGCGCTTGCAAGCCAGGAACAATTCAGTCAAATAGGTTTGCTATAATATGCCATCCTCTCGCCGATGTAAATAGTCACTTTCCTTACATCGAAATCTGGAGGCAAGGCGATCACATTGACCGAGCAAAGCCCCCGCTGATAGAGAAGCTAGGCTCGCTACCTCTTCAGCTTCATCAGCTCCTTCCAGTCATTTCTCTCCAGGAAGCATCCGGGGACGTTAGCTTCCATCTCCTTAAACATTGCAAAGGGGACGGCGAAGCTCATAACGTCGTCCTTGAGCTGGCGCTTTATGGCGACCCTGGCAGTGAGGTCAACAAGCCCCACTACTGCCCTTGGTCTTTCTGACCGGGCCTCCTTAAAAGGGTAGATGCCGATAGACTGGCAGCCGGCGGCTTGCGGAATGATCACGCTCTCGTTGTAGTCCCTGCCGTAGTTGGCCAGGACGACCAGGGCGGAGAGCTGGTCCATATCGGCAAGGAAGACTATTACCTCAGGCCTCTCCTGTTCCGGGTCCACCTCCCTGAGCGGCTTGAACACGACGTACTCAAAGGGCACATCGGTTATCGGCAGGCACTCGATGAACTTCATCACCAGCTCGGGTGTCTTGAGGTATCTCTCGCCATGAACAATGTCATCATAGAGTTGTTCCGATACGTACGGCTTTATCAGTTCGGTCAGCGTCATACCTGCCTCCCACTGCTCGTTACCCACTGACAGGAAGTAGCTGAAGCCCTCCTCTCCCCCGGGCATGTTCTTATACTGGTTTCCAAAGCCAAGGCCGGTACCTCCGCCGGGGCACCCGAATGTCTTGCGGTCGAACACGGCTGTCTGGCCGCGGACGGCTACCGCCAGCATGAACATGACGCAGCTAAACTTGCCCTTCTTGAACTGCCTGGCCTTTTTCGGCTTCTCGTCGGTGAGAACTATAGCCACCGGCTCGTGTTTGAGAGCTATTGCCTTTGCCATGATGCTTTCCATACGTTTCTCCTTGCCGATGTCTTTCTGCCTGGGCGACGCAGGCCGGATGTCCCTGCAATTTTCGATAAGTTGCCCTTGCCTCGCGAAAAGTCTGGCCAATCTTGGAATCATGGCCATTTTAACCTGAGCCTGCCAAAATGACCAGACAAGCACAGAGATCAGTGAGTAATTTTGCTTCCAATATCTGATGTAGCGCGACCCTTTAGGGTCGCCTTCTCATAGCGAGGCTAAAGCCTCGCGCTACGTTGCCAAACAGCCTCAGTATGGCGAGTTGACGGCGAAACCACTGGCTGCGATAATCAGGATGGAGGGATGTTGATGAACTGGAAAAACAGAGTGACCGATATCCTGGGCAGCCAGTATCCCATAATCCAGGGTGCCTTTGCTGGCTTTGGCACCTCAGCCCTGGCTGCCCCCGTTTCTGATGCGGGGGGCTTTGGCATTATCACCGCTAGCGCCCTGCACACTCCAGAGAAACTGAAGGACGATATCAGGAAGGCACGTTCTATAACGGACAAGCCTTTTGGCGTTAATCTATCGGTGGGGCTTTGCCCTCAAATCGACGAGATGCGCGAGGTGGCAATCGAGGAGAGGGTGCCGGTTATCTTTACCGCCGCTTATCGTGGTGACGACCATGGGCGGAGGGTACACGAAGCTGGCCTGAAGTGGGTGCATAAAGTGGCAACGGTACACCATGCCCTTGCCGCCGAGCGTCAGGGGGCTGATGCAGTGGTACTGGTAGGCCTGGAGGGAGCTGGCTTCAAGAGCATCTCCCAGCTTCCCACCTTGATCGCCATTACCACCGTTGTCAGGATGATGAAGGTGCCGGTTATCGCCGCTGGCGGCATTGGCGATGCCCGCGGTTTTCTGGCTGCCCTGGGTATGGGGGCGGAAGGCATCTATATGGGGACACGCTTTATGGCCACCATTGAGTGCCCCATCTCCGAGCGCTACAAGCAGGCGATGGTGGATGCCAAATCCTGGGACCCCAAGTACCGCGACCGCGCTCTGGCGCCTCCCAAGGCCGAGGAGTATGAAAAGGTGATGAAGGGAAAGAGTGATAAAGTAACCGGTGAGTGGCTTATGAGTCTGGAAAGGGTGCTCCTCAAAGAGTCTCCAGACGTTCCGAGAGACTGGCAGAGCGACTTTCGGAATGACGATCCCGAGGTGGCACTAAGGGTAACTGGAGGCTCGCTGGCAGTCGGTGTCATTGACAGTGTAATGAGCGTAAAGGAACTCATCTATAACATCATTCTAGAAGCTGAGCAGATACTCGGCCAAGGGGGAAACCTGGGTAGCTTATTGGCGTAGATATGGTTTCAGATAACCTTGCTACGTGACTTGGGCTTTAATAGTTTTATCATCAAATCCCCGTTATCTATTATCAAACTATGTGGCCATTCATTGTTTAGAAAACGGGGGCCGATCCGTTCGCCCTGACCCTGTCGAAGGGCGAATGGTCTTTGCAACTATGTTTCCGTTCATGGTTCGACAGGCTCACCACGAACGGATTTTAAAGCCTTTCCTAAGCATAGCTGAACAGCCTATCATAAACAGGGTAGCCCGGAGCATCTGCTCCGGGCACGATTGGAGCGGATGCTCCAACCTACCCAGATTTTTCCCCGCTCATCCTGAGCCCTTCGATAAACTCAGGACAGGCCTGTCGAAGGGTGGTTCGATGGAGTAACTATGAAGGCTACATAGCATATCACTTTTCATGATTTGTTGATGGTAAGCTGTTGATGAGAGTTTACTCTACTACAAAGTTGGTATCTAGCTCGCTCAAGCGTCATCAGCACTATCAGGTTCAAAGTATTTTCTAAGCTCCTTAAGTAGCGCTTCAAGCTCTTTGGGCGGAAGGTTCTTGGTCATAGACCCAAAATCGTCAGGGATCCAGAGAATAAGCCTGTTGTCTCTATAGATGGCGGTACCCGGTGTTCCGTAGAGTATCTCCGGCCGCCGTTCCAGCCCACCGGGTTCCATTGTCAACTTCCCTCTTCGCTTTCAATTACCAATGAATGCTCGGCTATGAAATCGATACGTTTTACCTTGCCTGTGAGGAATTTTTCATCTCCCATCAAGCTAATTAACCGAAATCCATTTTCTTCAGCTTCGACTTCAGCCACTTCCTCCATTATCATTTCCTTTTGATCACCTTTTTCAAGATAGACTGTACTCAAGCACATTTTTTACCTCACTTTGTTGATTTCTGGGCTGTCCAATTTTGATTCTATCTTTGAAGGATTGGGCGGCATGCCTGATGAATCAGGCAACTACATATATAAACTCTTGGGATAGTTACTCTATTCCCTCTTTACTAGTCTCCTTTACCCAGATTCGGTAGAGTATCTCACCGCTTTCCTCAAAGCACTGAAAGCCATGTGAGTCGACCTCCTCTACCTCTACGTTGCCCTCTCCCTTTAACTCCACGATCTGGTTGTACCAGTTTCTAAAGTGTGACCCACCACCGAAATAGACTTTCCTCCACCTGTTCCCTCTGGCGTCCACCTTTTCCTGAACCTTGTCCTCTTCGGCAATCCTCTCGCCAGCCATCTTCTCTTCGTCCATCTGGCTCTGGCTCATTGCTCTTGCTCCTTGCCGGTAATACGCTTAATTCACTCAGTTGCACCCTTCATCCTCTCGCATTTGTCCCATTTTGTCAAACATAGCGGGGCAACCCAGCGCAAGAGCGACCATATCACTGTGGAAACGTAATTTATATGCAAAAGCCACGACCACTTGGCCATCTTATGTGACTTAGACCTGTGGATTTACCCATCGGAATGGACACTTGACATCGTTCCTTCTCTGGTTACAGTAGAAGAGGGAAAGCTCGCCTTATATTGGAATTGTTTTGCATCTTCATGATGTGTATAGTGTTGCATATATGGCATATAATCATTGGTATGCTCTAGGATGAAAATAGGGAGTCTGACTTCGAGGTGGGCCGTCTACCAGAGAATGGCCGGTCTTTGTGGCGTGGTTTCCCCATTTCTGGGCTTCATATTGATAGCGGTTTCCATTTATTATCACCCATCTTTCTCCTGGACGCAGAACTATATGAGCCTTCTAGGGGTCGAGGGACCGGCTCGAGCTTTGTTTAACGCCAGCCTCATAACAAATGGAGTTCTCGACATTGTATTTGCCATCGGCTTTGGGCATAGTATCCCTTCCAGGCGGCTGCTGGTACGACTTGGGACCATAATCCTTGTCCTTGGCGCATGCGCTTTGTGTGCTATAGGCATATTCCCACGGACCACCGGCGCTCCACATGACTATGCGTCGGTATCCTTCTTCTGTCTTATCCCCGTGGCTCTATTTCTTATCGGGGCGGCGCAGTTGGCCTCGTCCAAATTGGCGTCTGGTCTATTCACTTTGGCATGCGGTGTGCTAATGGTCGTTCTTCAGCTCATCCCCTGGCCGTGGGGTAGTACGGCAATTTCCCAGCTCCTTGCAGGCCTTCCGTTGTCGGTGTGGCTGGTGGTCTTTGGCGCCAGGTTGTTCATGGCACCGAATAGAGTTAAACTTTGATAAGCCCTACGGTATTCCCTCGGGGCATAACCATAATACAGGCATTGAAAGGAGGTTCGTTATGAAGACATTGGAGGATTATAAGGAGGCGGGTCGGGAGTTGTACCACAAACTGCATCTTTCCACCTACCCGATAGCGATAAAATATATAAAGGATGTTTCGGAGATTCCCCAAGGGGTACAAAGGCCATCGCTCCTTGGACAAAAATGGAGCTTATGTCAGGCTTTCACTTATGCCCGCCGGGCGGGTTTGTCGGTCGCCATGACATCCGACGACAATTTCTGCACACCCTCAACTGTGGCGCAGGGGTGGGAAGACGTATCCTATGAAGACTTCATTCAAAGTCAGGTCTTACAGGGCTGGCATAAAGACCGGGAAGCGGAAGAGAAAGTTTCCAGTCACGACAGGGTTGCCTCAACAGGGCACAAAGGTTTCATCTGTTCACCACTGCCCGAGTCAGTGGTAGTCCCGGATTCGGTGCTGGTGTATGGTACCGCGGCAAACATAACCCATATCATTCACGCCTTAGCCTATGACGGTGAGAATGTCCCCATCTCCTCCTTTTGGGGGTATCGGGAATCGTGTTCCAAGGGAGCCTTGTTGCCGTTCATAACTCAGAAACCACAAATTGTCATGCCCGGTACAGGAGACCGAATGCTTGCCGGCACCTATGACCATGAGCTTGCAATTGGCTTACCGGCAATTCTACTGTTCACTGTCATGGAGTATCTGTTTGCAACTGGCGGGCTCATGAACATGGGGCAGCCGGTCAGGACTATGCTTTCTCAAAGCATGACCGCAGATATTACACCAGGCTTCAAGTTCATGCAAGAAAAAATAGACGAGAGTAAAAGGAAAAAGGGCCAATAGGCTCGCAATTCTCCGAGAGACGAGGGGGGCATAAGGCACAGCCCTTTTCTGCCAGCCCCAACTGCTGGCATGCCATTACTATAACCAAGCCTGGCTAAAGCGAGTTAGCTTCTTGCTCCGATGCTTCGGCGCCGACCAGCAGGATGTTGCGGGCGATCGAGTTCGTTTCAGCTTCTGCCCTGGCGTCCAGCAATTCAGCCTTCAGAAGTAAAGCTTCCTTGCGCTTCGGTGCGTCTTCAGTCCCCTTGACTACAAAATCCACCAGATGCAAGGCAAGCTGAATTTTGCCTTCCTGCTGCAGCTTCCTGGTGCGCTCAATAAGCTGTTCAGCGCCAACAAGTCCGGCAATCTCCGCCGCTATGTCTGAGCTTTTGGAAGGAAATAGCTCGCTCGGATTCCCATTGTACCAACCGGCATACCTGCGGTGTATGCCGTGGATGACAAAAGTGGGGCAGCCGTAAACTGGGGCGAGCCCCCGCATACTGGCCAACTCTTCCGGTATGTTAACTCGTTCCAGGATCTCCTCTATCCAGCAGCCTTCATTCAGCAGCTTTATGACTTCATCGTGCATATGGCGCAGCCACTTTGCTTGATTCATGCACACCTCTTGAACTAGCTCTCCACGGATGAGTCGTCCATGACCTGGTATTAGAAAATCGGGATTTTTACCGGCTATTCGCTCCAGGGCCTCAGCCCATTCCAACTCATAGCGCTGAACCTTGAACGGATTGCCGATGTTGGGGCAGACCCCTATCATCACATCGCCGGCAATAGCCGTCTTCCGTTCAGGAATCCAGACCCATGTGCCGTCATCGGTCTCCCCCATGTAGTGATAAAGCTCGAAGGTAAGACCTCCCAGCTTGAATTGCATGGCATCTGAGTAGGTGATGTCGGGATATACGACATCAGAGGGCATAAACCGCTCGTCTCCTTTGGGGCGACTATACCCTCGTCCGGATTGAATTGAATTTATGTACCAGTTGTACCTGTTAAGCTTCTCATACCGATCGAACCGCTGTGGCACCAGTTCATGCGCTATGATTCTGGGTTTTGCATGTCCTCTTTCCTTTGCATCCTCAATGAAGGGGCCAGCGGCAAAGGCATGGTCAGCGTGCCCATGAGTGTAGATAATGGTGTGGATGGGCGCCTGAGTCCTTGTCCTTATTGACTCAATTACCTTGGAACTTGTCAGTGGCGTGGTATCTACAACCACCACTCCTTCTTCAGTGATTACAACACCGGTGTTTCCGAATCCTGCTACCATGACTACATCTGGCGTACATTCCTGGTCCTGCACATCCCCCATTTGACTGAAAACGGTTCTTTGCTCTAAGCGGCTCATGGAAAACCTCCTTTCAACGTTATCCAATAAGGCTGGATTTCGCTTTCGACTTGTAACGAGTCGAAAATGTTTGGCAGTACTACAATAGCCCTTATGGGAGAAGAACGTCAATACTTAGATGTTCCAGTTATTGCGCGGCTTGTCCTCTAAAAATGTAGTTGCCCATCCTTCTTTGAAGGATTGGGCAGCGTGGCCTGATAAATCAGGCAATTACAAAAATTGAGGCGTAGGATTTAGAAGGATGGGGGGCTATGCCACCACTCTCACTCTCTCCCTTACCTCTCCCTTCAAGGGAGAGGGGATGAGATTCTTCCCCTTCACTCTGTGCAGGGTAAGAATGACAATTGGGTTATGGCGTGAGGTAGCGTCGCCACTCTGTGGCGACGAATTGAAGGGGACATGGAACAAGGGAGTAGGGTGGGTGGAATGAAATGGAACCCACCTTGCCACACGATATGTAAATGGTGGGTTTCGCCCTTCCGCTGAAGGGCTGCACCCACCCTACTCCCTTAGGGTCGTTTTGTCATAGCGAGGCTAAAGCCTCGCGCTACGTTGCTATAAATCTCAGCACAGTCGTTTGACAGGTTCACGGCGAAATAGTAGATTAGGGCGAGGCAAATCTTGCCAAAGGGTAGCAAAATAGGATACATCTGACCAAGGACCTCCTTGTTGACATAAGACGGGACTATGACTTATGGGCCGTGATGTGGCCATGAAGGGAGATAAAGGATGATAGCGACGAAACTGTGTGAGCTGGTGGGAATAAAATACCCCATAATCCAGGCGGGCATGGGACCGTGGAAGACGGAGAAACTGGCTATAGCGGTTTCCAATGCCGGTGCATTGGGGATCATCAGCACCAGTGGCGTAATCGTCGAGGCAATGGGCTTGGACATGCTGGGAGAGCCACAAACACCCGCAGAGGGCCCGAAGACGCCATACGATATGGTTAAGCCACTCATCCACAGGGTAAAGGAGGCAACCCGGGATTCAAAGGGCATCTTCGGCATCAACTGTATGGTGTCGGCAGAGATGATGCAGGGGGCCAGGGACCTTATTAGAGGGACACTCGATGCCAGAGAGGAAGACCCGGAGGTCAAGGAGAGATTGAG
>Ga0307432_1001130_pt1 | contig 17005 bp, 17 predicted proteins | sample SalMarWE160150MG_FD_202158 | JGI IMG/M metagenome (GOLD analysis project Ga0307432, IMG submission 202158) | Salt marsh sediment microbial communities from the Plum Island Ecosystem LTER, Massachusetts, United States - WE1603-150 | ecosystem: Environmental > Aquatic > Marine > Intertidal zone >...
CGCTGTCGGGCCTGTGACCGCATATCTTATCGCATCTTCTCTGGTCAGGATACCTACACCTTTTACCCTTGCGTGTATAACAGGGTCGTCAAAAACCACCTTTACTAACATATCTACTTTCTTTTCGAGCTCGTCTATATCCCTTACGATTCGGGCTCGCAGCTCGTCAGGAATATCTTCTCGGCAGCCACCAACCTTGACGTTTCCGTAATTGTTTCTGTTGCCTGTTATTTCTTCCAGCAAATCAAGCACCGGCTCACGATATTTCCACGCCCACATAAAAACGGTATCGTAGCCGATGAAATGGCCCGCCAGACCAAACCACAGCATATGGCTGTGAATACGCTCAAACTCGTTGACAATCGTTCGCACGTACAATGCTCGCTCAGGTGGCTTTACGCCAGCAAGCTCTTCCACCGCCTGCACATAAGCCAGTGGATGCGAGGCCGAGCAAATCCCGCAAATTCGGGATACCAGAAACGGCACCTGGTCAAACTGTAGCGATTCGCTGATTTTTTCTATACCGCGATGGTTATAAGATATTCTCATATCTATATCGGTAACCTTTTCACCATCGAGGGTTAGCTGGAAAAATTCCATCTCCTCCTGTAAGGGATGAAACGGACCGACTGGAATAATGGGTTTTGCCAGTGGGATGGTTCGACAGGCGGGCGATTGTGATTGGACGGTTGGACGGCTGGATGGCTCGCCGTCAGGCCGTTCTGCCGGCTTCGGTGCATCTTTCCTCAACGGATAGACACCCTCAGGCCAGTCATCGGAGAGAATCAGGCGCCTCATATCAGGATGATTCTTAAAATCGATTCCCAATATATCGTGTATCTCTCTTTCAATCCACTCTGCAGCCGGCAAAAACGGCGCGATGGATTCAATCGCAGGATTTTCGCGGTCGCGGATGAAAGCCTTTAGCGTGACCATACAGCCGAGTTCATCATACGCATAATGATAGAGAACCTCAAAGCAATTATCAGAATCAATCCCCGTAGCAATCACAAACCTTAGAGGTACCTCTTCGAACAAAAACTTGTTGACAGCATAGGCGTTTTCGCCCTCACACGAAAGCCATATTCTACTGTCTGACTTTTGCTCGATTGCTATGAGCTTGTCCTTTATCTCTGATAGTCTCGTATTTAACTCTTGCTGATTCATATCTATTTTTCCATTATAAAGCCGCCAACGCCTTCACTATGCCGGATATCATAGCTTCCGGCTTGGGTGGGCAACCGGGCACATAGGCAATAATTGCATTAGGGTCTATTTCCTTGATTATTTTATCTACCGGCCCGACCATATGATAGCCGGTGGTGAATATTCCTTTGCCACAACCGCAGGCGCCAATTGCAAAGACAACACACGGTTTTGGGGTTTGGCGATACACCTCTCGCAGACGAGGGGCCGCCTGGGCGGTTACTCCGCCGGTAACCAGCAAAGCATCAGCGTGGCGAGGAGAACCAACCAATTTAATGCCAAACCTTTCCACATCAAATTTAGGAGTCAGACAATTTACAATTTCAATATCGCAGTTATTGCACGCACCGGTATTAACATGAAATACCCACGGTGACTTTTTTAATGCTTTTATTTTCCAACTCATATTTTGTCTCTCGTCTCTCGTGACCCGTGGCTCGTTTTATAACCAACCGATGCTATAAGAATTACCAATTAAGGCCAGGATAATGGCGACCACCAGGGTGGTACTGCAATAAACCCAGAAAAACTTCATCGCCTGGTCGATGCGCACACGAGGATTCGTATTTTTTATCAAAATAAGCAGAACCAATATAAGCACATATTTGCCAAGCCCTGCTAATAAGCACGCAGCAATTAAAGCCAATAAAAATAATATATCTATATACTTGTTGAATCTTGCTAGCAATCCTGCGACTACAAAAACCAATAATACTATTATGCCCACAGGCAAGATACCAACGGGCTTTGCAAGCCCTGTCAATAAGTCCGCGCTGAAACCGCCGAGAAATACCATTACCAAAAACAGCGGTAAAGCTACAAGCATAACGGCCTGCATAAGTTTCCAGATGGCAAGCAGGGCCCCTGAATATTCAATTAAAACGCCGCTTCCAAGCTCAGTTTCTGCTTCTGCCATATCGAACGGAACAAAACCGAGCTTCGCCTGGATGCACAGTATGGAAACTAAAAATGCGAGCATCCCGGATATACTAAAAACCGGTGCATGTTGAGCGATTGCCGCTAAACTGAGCTGCTGACCCGGCTCAACCAGTGCAGCCGTTTTTATAATTACTACAATAAACGCCAGCACCAGCGATAGTTCATAGCCCATAACCAGTTTCATTTCGCGACTTGTCCCGACCGACGCATGAGGGCTGGCACTGGCGCTGCTGCCGAGAATCAATGCTAACGATGGCAGCACCATCAAGTAAATAGCCACAATAATATCACCAAGAAAGGCCGTCTCGGTAACGATTATCCGCCAGAGCATTACCGAAAGCAAAATAACGCCAGCTAAACCAACAATCGGTGCCGCCATAAATACGACTCGATGAGCATCTTGCGGAACAAGAATCTCTTTTCCCATCAGTTTCGCCACATCGTAAAATGGCTGTAGGAACGGCGGGCCAACACGCCACTGCACAAGGGCGCTAACCTTGCGGACTATCCAGGAAGCAACCAGGCCGAGAATCACGGTTCCCGGAATAACTATAATCCAGAACAGAATATTTGGAGGTACGCTCATTTCCTTGTTTTTTCACTGTCTCTTAAAAACGGCTCCCAGGTACTACCACCGGAAACTTTAACCACGATATCACCAAATACTTCCACCAAATCACCTTCCACCGCTACTTCTTTGTAGTCTATACTTCCATCTTTGCAGGTATTGACACACAGGGGCTTCTCTGCCGGTCCGAGTCTGCCTTTGCAGACATCGCAAACACTTGAAGGATAAGGTATTAAATCGGTGTAAATCGTCCCGAACGGACAGGCAATCGCACAGGTGCCACAACCGGTGCAAAGCATATTGGAGCGTTTTAGAATACCGGCATCATTATTTTTGCTCGGTACCTTCTCCAGAGCTCCCTGCGGGCAGGCATTTATACAGGGGGCCGCTTCGCACATGCGACAAATCAGAGCGAAACGAATCATTTCCAAAAGCGAATCAATTCCTTTATTTTCAGGATGATGCTTATAGGAGCACTGCACGCCGGATTCGCCCTGAGTTGTGCATTTTGCCAAATCTATTACTAACTTCGCACCCATACAAAACCTCGTTTGTTCTAATCCCAGATATTCGGATAGTCTTTTAGTTGCTCATAGTTGAAAACAGGCCCATCTTTGCAGACATAGAATTTGCCAATCATACAATGGCCGCATTTGCCTACGCCACAGCTCATATTTTTTTCCATTGAAAGATAAATATCTTTAGGTGCGAATCCAAACTCCAGCAATTTCATCGTAGCGAACTTCATCATAATCGGCGGGCCACAAACCACAGCTACGGCATTTTTGATATCAACATCGGTAGGTTGAAGAATCGTAGTTACCACACCGACATTATCTTTCCATTGGCCGTTTGCTTCATCGACGGTGAGTTTTATATCAACTCCATCAATCTTCTGCCAGTGACCAAAGAGTGTGTTTTTATAGATAAAATCGTCAGGTGTTTTCGCCCCGAATCGGCAAACTACAGATTTGAAGTCCTTTACTCTATCAATTAGGGTCAAAAATAAAGACCTGATTGGTGCTAAACCTACACCGCCGCCAACGATATAAACCTCTTTGCCAACAAAATCATTAACCGTATATCCATTACCATAAGGCCCACGAATACCTACCTTTTGCCCCTTTTTACATTCATGCAATAAACCGGTCATCCGGCCGGCCTTCATAATAGTAATATCCATCTTCTCAGTATCAGCTGGAGATGAGGAGGGCGTAAACGGTGCCTCGCCCTCACCGGGCAAAGTAAGCTCCACAAACTGACCTGTTTCAAACTTAAATTTCTCCTCGGGCACAATCACAAACGTTTTAATCGTCGGCGATTCATCTATAATATCTGTGATTCGGCCGTTAATAGGTTGGTAGAGATTCCGGTTCATTTTGCAACTTTCGCTTCTTTTGTGCCTTTGCCCTTAAGTTCTTCACTAAGTTTCTTCAGTACTTTCCTGATATCTATTGCCCCTGCCTCAGCATCAACACATCTGCCGCATCCGACACACATATTGACGCCGTACCTGTCGACAAAATATGCGAACTTATGCATAAGGCGGTGCTTCAGTCTGTCCCCAAGTACCTTGCGTGGATTAGCACCACCGGCTACCTGGGCATAAGACATCCGCATACAGCTGTCCCACATCTTCATCTTGCCAAAATAATCTTTTTGCTTCGTATCGTAAAGATAAAAACAGTGACATGTAGGACAAACCCTCGTACAGGCCTGACATTCAACGCAGGTCTTCGCTTCTTCATCATAAATGTCGGTATCCTGTGTTTCGCTCATCATATCCCTAATGGGAGCTGCAAATTTCAACTCAGCATTATTTTGTTCAAGCTGCTTTTTTGTCTCTGTCCTGATTTTATCTCGATCAGCCAAAGCATCCTCAGGAATGTCGGTGAAGAGCTGGGCGTTTTTATCGATAAAATTCTTTCCTTTTTGCGAACCGACTTCGATGATAAAGCCGTCTTTCACCTGTGAAACGTTCAAATCAAACCCACTTTCGGCATAGGGCTGCCCATCCATAGCATTGCAGAAACAGCTTTCGCCCGGTTCAAAGCAATCGGAAGAAATTATAAACATCTTTTCCCGCCGGGTGACATAAAACGGGTCCCTAAATTCATCTTCCAAAAAGACTTTGTCCAGAATTTCAATAGAGCGCAAATCGCAGTCCTTAAGCCCGAAAACGGCAAATGGTTTTATATCTTCCGGTTCGAAAGACTCGGGAAAAACAGCGGCAAGCTCGCGCAATGGAAATAAAAACTCTTTTACCGGAGTACAGGCACGTATGTTATTAAATTCTATTTCTGTCGAGGCGGAAGGGTCGTATCTGCTGAATACGTAATGCTGGGTTCCCGTATTGCGGGGCCCCTGGTTGGCCTTTTTCGGGACATAGAGGTCCATCTGCTCGGCGACAGCGTCTAAGAACGGCTTTAACGTACTTATAAAAACTGTTTCCATTTTTACTCACTTTAATCAGCCGTATGTCTGGCGGATAAACTTTCAAATCGAGTTATTATACATTTGCAACTCAACTTGCCGGCATATAGTACGGCAAACGGGCGAGGTCCATTGCTATATCAATCGTTATAACTTTGACCTTCTTGGGTACTGTTACATAACACGGAGAAAAGTTTAATATGCCATTTACACTTGCTTTTACCAGTGCGTCGGCTATTTGCTGAGCAGCGTCCTGTGGAACTGCTATAATCGCAAGATTGATTTTTCGTTTCTTCAAGACCTGCAGATTTGAAACATCTTCAATGACAATGTTACCTATTTTCTTACCGATTTTTTTGGGATTATTGTCAAAAGCAGCAGCAATATCGAATCCATATATTTTAAAACCAGAATACGCCAAAACAGCCGAGCCCAGATTGCCAATTCCAACTAAAGCAGCTTTGCGGACGACATCAAGTTTTAGGATTCTTTTGATTTCCTTTGCGAGCTTTTCTATTTTATAACCCACCCCAGGTGTGCCAAAGTCGCCAAAGTAGGAAAAATCCTTCCTTATTTGCCAGGGATTAACAACAACTAAATCAGCCAAATCCCGGCTGGATATACTCTTCTGGCCTTGCTCTGACAGAAATAGCAGTCCTCTGAGATAAACCGGCAATCGCCGGATAGTTTCATCTGGAATTTTATGGTACCTCATAAGCTATACTACGGTTACTTGGTACTTGTGTTCACATTCACAAACTATTCATTATTCTATCAGCCGCCATACCGCCGGTCAAGAAATTTCAGGTTATTTCTGGCAAAATTGCAAAACCCGCTTATCTAATTGCTTTATAGGTATGAAGTTACCGAATATAGTTAAGAAAAACACAAAATGCAGATTTTTGTGAATATTACAGCCCGCAAGTAGCCCTAATCATTTACAGGCAGGAAAACCGGCTATCGCCTGAGCCGCTTCATCCCCCAAAATCCATTTGAGCTGATTTATCAGCCCTTGAACTTCGTCGTCAAAGTCAACCTTGTTGTAAAAACGTAAAAGCATGACATATCGGTTGACAACATCGAAGCCGACACTATATTGAAGCTTATGCAGGCAAACCGGGCAAAGATGCATCGGTCGTGAATCACTTTCTTTTAAGTGGTTGGAACCATTCAAAACACACCTAAAGTATATGCAGTGCTCCAGGCCAAACATGTGGCTTATCTCATGAGTAAGAACTTTACAGCTTCGCTGCAATAATATCTTTTCGTAATCCTTCCCACGCTTCTGTCCATAAAAGTTGGGGTCGTAGCGGGCGAAACTGTAAACAGCTACTGCTTCTCGAAGTGAGGCCTGGCCGAAAACGAAGTTCCACGATGGCTCAGGATAAAGGTCCTCCATTGTAATCGCTAAGATACAAAAGTCATCAGATGGTAGTTTCTTTTTAAGAATGGCCAACACATCACCTGTCAATACTTGCCGCTTTCTGGTGTATGGATTGATACGTGTATTAAGGGCCTGCTTGCTCAAGTCTATATGCGGAAGCACTTGCACTTGCAAACCAAAATAGGAACAGGCATACTCTTGTAATCTTTCCACCAGAGGAATTTTGCATTTTGGAAATTCGCCCAAGGGCTGTAGGTATATTTTGTTACGTTTTTTTCTCGGCCGGTTTGGATTGCATCTTACAAACTCATCGAAGCTTTGCCCTGTTTCCTGATGCACAGCCAACCAGTCTCCGCGTTTAGGAATGGGTATGGGTTCAAAGACATCGCCCGGCTCCAATGCCCTTTTCAGTGTTACCGGAAGCCCTTTTGTAGAACCAATGGCCCTAATTCTCTCTGCGGGAGTAGGTGGTTTGAAATCCATTGCTAATCTCACAAATAAGAGAAAAAAAGCGATGTTAAAAACGCCACTCTTTCTATGTATATATCACAACCTATTTAGTGGCGATGCGCAACTTCAGATAAAATTTATCACTTGAAACTATTTTTTCAACGGATAGTATTCTTAGATACAGCCATATTATGAATATTTGCGCCCGTAGCTCAGTAGGATAGAGCATCGGTTTCCTAAACCGGAGGTCGCAGGTTCGAATCCTGCCGGGCGTAGTTTTCAAACGCTCAATAAGTAAACCCAGTTAGAAAGCTTGGGTGGGGCTTTAAATCCCGCCAGCAATATGTATTTTTTACCACGCTAAAAGGACGCAGCTTTCTTTCTAACAGGGTAAAACTGAAGTCGAAACCACAGTGCCCCCCAAAAAAAGAAGGTTGGTTAAATGGTTAATCAGTCAATTACTTACCAATTACCACTCATTTTAACTTGATTGGCAAGCCATCTTCACGAGCTTCGGATATGAACGACTTTAACTCTTCCAACAACATTTGCATTTGTTGAGTATTTTCGAGCAGATTCTCGTAGAATCGGCCGTCATTTATAAGTCTGCCGGCGGTGCCCCGGCCACTATTTACTTTCTCCAGAATCAGCCGTAGCTGCACTGTCGCCTTACTTAATTCTTCGCTTGTGCTAATCATAGAAGCAACAATTTCTTGTGCTTTAGCATCAGCATTTTTCAAAGTCTTGGTTCCGGCAGCAGCAAATTGGCGGAATTCTTCTATTGTCTTTGTGGCCTGCTGTGACGCCTCAGTCAGATTAGCCAAAGTCTTCTTAAGATTTTCTTTATTGTTAGGGTCACCAATGATGTCATTCGTGTTGTCGATAAGAATTTTCAGGCCGTCAGCAAGCTCATCCAGTTTTTCTTGGCTTTCTTCCGGGAAAAACTCACTGGTTACCCCGGTCGAGCCTTGCAATAAGCTTCCTTGAACTAAAAATGGTCCGGTTGGATCGTTGACATCAAAACGAGTGAGCTTTAATTCGATATAGCTGCTGCCTAAGCCCCGCGTCATCAGTTTTGCTTGGACATTTTCGGGAATGTCGTTGTATTTCTTGTTAATACTGAGAATAACCAAAGTCTGGTGATAAAACTTACCGGTGTTTAGGTCCCTCATAACTTTAGGATGTCTGACCCCAGTAACTCTGCCGATTTGGTAGCCGCAAAAGCGTACGGGGGTATCTCTTTGCACTCCTGGGGCTGTCGGGAATTGAACAAGAATTTCAAAAGAGCGGATTTTACTAACAGTTGTCGGCAAGTCCCCGAATTTGTATATCAGCCAGGCGAGCGCAAAAATAGCTACTACCACAAAAATTCCTACAGTAATATTGCGTTTTCTTTGGATTGTTTCGTAGTCACTCACTGTTTGCTTCCTTTCAAATCCGGCCTTCGCAGCCGCTTAGGCGGAGTAAGTTTAGTGCGGCCCTGAAGAAACAACTCCCTTATGGCACGCAAAGGATAGCCACTATCGTTGAGTTTTTTAATCAGTTTAATTCGCTCAATACCCTTTTCGTCGAACAGCCGTCTGCCGGTCGGCGTAATCTTTGTCGGCTCAAGCAGACCCACCATAAGATAATATTGCAGAGATTGCCGGGAAATGCCAGCTTTTTTTGCGGCTGCACCTATCGGCGTTAATTTGCCTTTCTGGCTCAAAGCTTCTCCTAGAAACTGGTTATTCTCTACCGATTATTGCTTTTCGCTTTTATCTGGTTTTCCACAGTAGCCGCCAGAGCCAAAAATGAGGCCTTTATTTGCTCAAATGTCGGCCGCCCTATATTCTTTTTGGCGATTGCCGGCTTATCTTCTTTTTTCGGCCAATCAGGCGAAATCATGAGCAAATAATCGAAACCAGCCGGAATTTGGCCTTGATTTTGCCGAAAGGCCTCCCGCAACAGCCGTTTCAGGCGGCTGCGCACGACTGCACCACCGCAAGACTTGCTAACAGATACACCCAATCGCACATAACCGCAATCGTTTTCTGCCATATACAGTGTAAGCAGCCCATCGCTAACACGCAGCTTACGAGCTAAAACGGCCTTGAATTGCCTGTTACGGACAAGCCGTTTCTTTTTCGGAAAGGAAAACTGCTTCAAGACTTCACCATAAACTATTAACCTGCCATTGGTCCACTTTCGGTGCACTAACCTATCACTACTGCCGCTCCATCTGCCGTTTTACGCCTGTGCAAAACTTCAGCGCTTATTTTGCGAAGCACCTTGCGATAGTCTAAAACACCAACAAGCTCATCACTTTCATCACCGGCCACTATGGGCATATTCTCCAGGTCATAATGTCTCATATACTCTATTGCCTCTTCAAGTGGTTTTTGAGGAGTCGTTTTGTCCTGTACCGGCTCTGCAACATCACAGGCCAATAGCCATCCCGCAAAATCTCTGTTGGCGAACATTTCCTTGATGTCAGGGATTGTAATTATCCCTGTGAGCCTGGATTGACTATCAATCACCGGATAATATATACTCTCAGCTGTGCTGAATACCTCAAGAATTTGCTGTAACGGCAAATCCTGTGGGATGCTTATCGGCTCGGTATTCATAACATCGGCAACTTTATATGTCTTTATCAGGTCATCTTCAGTAACATTCAATCCCACTTCACCTGCCTTTTTAACTCCTACCTTAACCAATATAGGCCCAAGAACTTCCATCAAAAACACAGATGTCATAACCACCATAATAATCATATGACCAAGGTCCGCAGCAAACTGCTGGCCGGCTAAAATAGCCAGGCCGATAGCCACGCCCGCTTGAGGAAGCAAACAAATGCCCAGATACTTACGGACCACATCCGGCGCCCTCGAATGCCTGGCTCCGAACCACGAGCCTGCCATTTTACCAGCCGCCCTGAAAAGAGTATATACCACTATCATGATAACCATCCAGACACTTAATCTGCCAAACTCCATATGAGCGCCTGCCAGAACAAAAAACGAGACATAAATCGGCGGCGAAAATCTCTTGACAAGCTCAAAGACACTCTTGCTCTGGCGAGGCATTAAGTTGGCAATCGTTATACCCAGCACCATAGCAGGCAAAATCGGGTCAATTTCCGGTATTATTGAAACGCCAACAACAAGTAAAAGTGACGCAAGTACAAATTCGAGGATTTTATCCTCAGCCCTTACAAACTTTAATAAAAAATATAGTAATACTCCCGCCAAGAAACCTAATACTATAGCGCCGACAATTTCCCCAAAAAGCACACCAACTGCCCTTAAAACTGAACTATGGCCTGTGCCCATAAGTGCCTTTGCTCCGGTTGCAGCTCCCCTATAAAGTAGTAGCGCCAAAGCATCATCCAGGGCAACGATAGCAAGTATCGCAGCAGTAAGAGGTCCTCTTGTTTTATATTCCCACAACACATTTACTGTGGCCGCCGGTGCTGTAGCCGAGGCAATAGCGCCAAACACAAGCCCCATTGCAATTGATATGAACACTTTGCCTAATATAAGCCACGCAATAATCGAAGTGCCAACCGCAACTAACAAAAAAGCTCCTATCCCCTGCGAGAAAAGAATAATAAAAAATTGCTTTCCATACTTTTTGAAGACATCACCGCGAAGCTCAGACCCAATCATAAACCCTATGAGACCCAGCGCAAACATTGTAAAGGGTTTAAGTTTCTCGATAATATCCGGAGTGATTAAATTAAAAACATCACCCAAAAATATTCCGACAACGATACAGCCTACAACCTGAGGAATACGAAACCTTTGAAAAAGGCGTGCGCCAAATGTGCCCCCCAAAATAATCAGCCCGAACAGCAAGGCCAAATTCAAATAGCCAAAATTTTCACTGCTCGCTATCACAAACGGATAAATCACAGTGGTTCCTTTTTCGCAATCTTACTCAAATTATGAGCATCAGCCGCTTGATGTACTATTGGCCCTTTTTTGTCTCGACAACACCTCCGCAGAAAGCTGCCGTCGAACTGCCCGGCAGTTCAAAATACCAACAAATCTGTCATCTTCATCGGAAGCCACTGCCGGCAAATGCTCTACATCAAGCCGTCTTGCCATCTCAAATGCCTCTGACAAGGACATATTAGGCGTAATCTTACTGATAATCGGCTCGGCAATATCAAGCGCCACCAGCCAGTCATTTAACTCCTGAGTAGCAAAAGTATTTCTAATTCCATCCAGTGTAATGGCACCTATTAGCTTTTTGTCATTATCAACCACAGAATAATAAAAGCTGTCAGTATCGCTGACGACTTTAATAACTTCGCTTAGGGATATGCCTGCGGAGATGACCGGTACATTTGTATCTATAACATCGGTAACTTTATAGGTTTTAATAAGGTCATCTTCAGTAATATTAAGCCCTGCTTCACCGGCCTTTTTGATTCCCATCTTTACAAATAAGGGGCCAATAAGTTGCAATATGAATACTCCTATTATTATTACCGATAACATTGTATCTTTAATTTGACCTTCAAATCGGCTGCTTGCCATAATTAGTAACGCAATTGCGATAGTGCCCTGCTGATACAAACAAAACCCCAGATATTTTCTGATTGTTGGTATGGCTTTAGAGTAAACAGAACCCCAGAACGACCCCACTGTTTTCCCAACAGTACTTCCAATTACATAAACAGCGGCTAATAACCATATATGACCGGATAGGCTGATTCTCAGTCTGGTGCCAATTAAAACAAAAAACAGAACGTAAATAGGAGGTGAAAACTTACGAACAAGCTCGAAGCTTTTGAGACTTCGTCTGGGATAAAAGTTTATCAAAGTGACTCCACAAGCCATAGACGACAGAATCACATCTAACTTCCAGGCTATTGCCAAACCGATAGTCAATATTATAGTGCTAATCGTAAAAATAAGAATTTTTTCATCGTCGTCAATCCACCCTGTAATCCATCGCAGTATCAGCCCTGCTGCTACACCCAGCCCTAAAGAAACCACGACTTCGTAAAGCGAATGGAAAATCATTGGCAAAACACCAACTTCTCGATGGCCGGTAAGAAAACTCGCTAAGCTGATACCGGTAATGTATAGCACCAGAGCAAGAGCATCGTCTAAGGCAACGATTGCTGTCAGCATAGTCGTAAGTGGCCCACGGGCTTTGTATTCCCATAGCACATTTACCGTCGAAGCAGGGTCTGTTGCTGAACAGATAGCACCGAATACCACCGCCACCGCCAGTGATATTTGCCAATCATAATGGGTCAAATAGTGAATCGCAAAGAAACTAACAGCCACTACCAACAAAAACGCCACTCCTCCCTCAAACAGCAAAATCGCAAAAACCTGTTTGCCGAATTTCACAAAGATGTCACGTGTAAGCTCACCTCCGATTAAAAAACCAATAACTCCTAAAGCAAACAAATTAAACAGCTCGAGAGTCTGTACCGTTTGCTGGGAAATAATCTTTAGTACCGGCCCCAGGACTATACCAATGGCGACGTAGCCTATTATCCGTGGAATGCGAAGTCTTTGAAAAATGTGCGCCCCTGCTGTTCCAAAAAATATGGCCAGACCCATCAACAAGATGATATTGAGATGCTCGATACTCTGAGCTAAAATATTGAATGACAACTCACCCATTGCCGTTTTTTAAAGAAAAGCGAAAAATATTACTCAGCAAAAAAGATAAATACCTAAACCAAGTACCTATAACAAATTACCTAAAAGCTTATGTTAATCTTAGAATTTGTTTTGTCAAACGATTTCCAATACCACACTAAGCTAAAAGTTTGTCACTTTTGGCTTTATATAGCAGCTCCATTAAGGTATATTGATTTCGTTTAATAACAATCGTAGGAGAAACACATAATGTTCGAAATGTTCGACAGACGTGAGCGAACCATCATTGGGCTGGCAATTTCTATTTCTGTAGTCTTGCTTATTGTGATAGCAATCTTAGCAATGGTAAACCAACAACCTGTTGAACAAATTCAACCAGAGCAATATTTCGACAAATCCTTGCCATTTGTGCCAATGGTTGAAAGCCCTCGTAAAGCTATAAAACCAAGCACTGATGTTATTGCCAGCCCAAGGATGAGTCTAAGCGATGTCATCCGCTCGGCAAGAACCTGGGGTCCTGCCTACCAATACTGGTATGGCAAAAGCGCACCGGATTTTACTGTGACTGATATCAGAGGCCAACAGCACAAATTAAGCGATTACCGTGGTAAACCTGTTTTAATTATCTTCTGGGCAACCTGGTGCAGGCCTTGCCTGGTGGAGATTCCACACCTAATCGAATTACGAAATAGCGTCGGCGAAGACAAGCTGGCGATGTTAGCCATATCGTATATCGGGCCGAGGAACTCGACCGAGACGGTCAAGAGATTCGTTGCTGCAAACCCGATTATCAACTACACGGTGATTTCGACCGACGTGAGAAATATGCCGAGGCCTTACAGTCTTGTAACCAGCATCCCCTCCAGTTTCTTTATCGACCCCCAGGGCAGAATAAAGTTCGCTACTTCCGGTCTTGTATCATTAGATGCAATCAAGGCCATTCTGCAGGCCCCATTGGAAGAAAGTTATCCTTAACCATCATCGGAGCTTGGGGCCGGATTTCTAACGGGGCAGGCCGAACCCGGCTATTGACCCGATTTTTTGCCAAAATCTTAAAAATTTGCTGGACAAGGTCAAACAAAGCGATTAAAATTACGATATAAAGAACAGGTGATCCCTCGACAAGGACATTCGGCTGAGCTCAGTCGAAGCCCTTGGGATGGTGAGCAAGGTCGAACCAAGTCGAACCATTTCGGTCTTACGTTAAAAGAATATAGGTGACTAATTATGGCACATAAAAAAGGACAGGGCTCTTCGAGAAACGGCAGAGACAGCAACCCTCAATATAGAGGCGTAAAGCTGTTTGCCGGCCAGAATGTTACTGCCGGCTCAATAATTGTCCGCCAGTGCGGAACTAAATTCTTCCCCGGCTCCAATGTCGGCATGGGCAGGGACTATACGCTATTTGCCACTACAGATGGGCAGGTGCGTTTCCAGGGCCGAAAAGTCCACATCGTCTGATAAACATTAAAAATAAACTATGCCAGAGAAAAGGAGACAATGATGCCAAAATGTAAAAGAAGAATTTTGAATGCCGCATTTTGTGTAATTGCCTTATGTTTGCTGGTGAGTTGTGCATCTAAGCAAAAAGAGTATGGCAAACGCACTCTTGGCGAAGTGGAACGACCAGCAGGGCCGGAGGTCGAAAAACGTGAGAACATTGAAGAGCGGAGTACACTTTCGTATGGATTAATCACTTCACGAGTTCAAAAAGGAGTGACTACTCAAGCCGACCTAATAGAACTTTTTGGCGGGCCGAATATTACGACCATTGATTCCGATGGGAATGAAACATGGGTCTATGAAAAGATGGCAAGTGAGTCCGAGATGTCAAAAACGGGGAAATATGAGGCTCGACGTTTAGACCTCTTTTTTGGACTTGGTCTATATGGCACCAGACAGGCAAACGGTACTGAAGGCACGAAGTTTGTTCACTCGATCAAGACATTGACCGTCATCATCAAGTTCAACAAAGACAAGACGGTAAAGGAATACAGCGTCCGTGCGGCGCGTTTCTAATGAAAGGAGATGCAGTAATGCGCTGGATGTACGGATTTACTTGTATATTGATGTTGTTTGCGAATGGCTGTGGAATGCCTGATATAGCCAGAATGCAACAGCAATCGAACCTAATGCAACAACTGATGAAAGAACCTGATTTGCCTGCGTGGTACGAAGAGCGTCAGAAGGTAACACAGGCATTGGGGGACCGTGTTTTCGATAAGAGTTTTGACGAAGTCTTTGATGCGATCACCATTGGCTTGGGAACCCTGGAAGTAAGCGTCACCAACATGGAAAAGACTTCAGGTTTTATCGCCGCAACGGGGCGTTTGTTGCACCCTAACATAGCAAAACAACTCCGTCATAAGCGTTTGGTACAATATTGTCGTTACCATGGGTATAGCCCTTCTTTGCTCGAGAACAAAAAGGGTGATTACATAGACCCGGACATGATGGGTAGCATGGAAAAGATGATGACACAACTGACAATATCTGTAGTAAAACAAGGAGCCAAACAGACCAAGGTCAAACTTCGCTTCAAAGGTATATACTACCCAGAGGTTCTAACAAAACACTATGAGGCTGTCTGGCCAGCTATTGATAAACAAATATTCTTAGATAAAAGTCTTGACTGAACTGTAACCTCTAACAAAAGCTGGTGTAGATCGGTCAAAAGCACTGGACGAGCACCCAAAGCCGATGCCGGAGGGAATTACCGTCTCCTATAATAAATGTTACATTGGGTTATCGCCATTAAAATATAATCTGCCGATTGTAAAAGGATGGTTTGCACCATCCTTTTTTTATACGCAATACGATATACGCAGCACGCAATACGAGAGTTATGTTTATTGACGAGGCGAGAATCTGGGTCAAGGCTGGAGACGGCGGCAATGGCTGCATAAGCTTCCGCAGGGAAAAATTCATACCCAGGGGCGGTCCCAACGGCGGCGACGGCGGAAGGGGGGGCAGCGTCTATTTTCAGGCGGTTGAAAATCTCGATACCTTAATGGATTTCACCGGCAAACATCACTGGCAAGCTCAGAATGGCCAGCCCGGCTCGGGTAGTAATAAACATGGAGCGAATGGTGAAGACCTAATAATCGGCGTCCCGCCGGGCACCCTTATTTACGATGTCGATTTGAATCTGCTTCTAAAAGACCTCAACGAAATTGGGCTGGAGGTGTGCATCTGTCGTGGCGGAAAAGGCGGTAAAGGCAACAAGGCCTTCGCAACGCCAACCAATCAGACTCCAAGAAACGCTGAACCCGGCAAAATAGGCCAGGAGAGAAATATTCGGCTGGAATTGAAGCTCATCGCAGACGTTGGCCTGGTTGGTATGCCAAACGCCGGCAAAAGCACCCTGATTTCCCGCTGTTCAGCCGCAAGGCCGAAAATCGCTGATTATCCCTTCACCACCCTCGAACCGGTGCTTGGTATTGTCGAGTTAAGCGGCTTTCGCCGATTCGTTATGGCTGACCTCCCGGGTCTAATCAAAGGAGCCCATAACGGTACAGGGCTTGGCTTTGAGTTCTTAAAACATATAGAAAGAACTCGAATTATTGTCCATATCCTTGATATAATGCCAACAGGTGGCTTTGACCCCATGGATAACTACAATGCTATCCGCAACGAATTGGAGCAGTACAGCAAAGAACTGGCCAAAAAGCAGGAGGTCATCGTCGCCAACAAAATAGACCTTGACCCGGATGGAAAGGTAGTTGCAGATTTGAGAAAAAGACTGAAGAAAACAATTTACCCAATCTCAGCAGTTACCGGCTCCGGCATAAAAGAACTGACCGAGCTATTGTGGCAAAAGGTCAAAAAAGCTAAAGGCATAGCAGAGCGATAAATTATGAACATAATCGCAGTTGACATTGGCAATACGAATATCAACCTCGGGCTTTTTCTGGACGACAAGGAGCAGTTTATAAAATCCGTACTTGGCGGGTCCCGTGCAAGATTGACAAAGTGCCTCAAAGGTGCCTGGAACAAAATCCCCATTGCAGAAAGCTCTAAAGAGAAAAAACGCGACGGCGTAATCGTAGTCAGCAGTGTAAAACCAGCCTGGACCACACTGGTCCAGGGTATAGTAAAGGAAAGCCTCGATGAAAAGGTGTATATCATCGGCAAAGACATACCTCTGCCGATGAAACTTTGGGTGGATGAGCCGGAAAAAGTCGGCACCGACAGGGTAGTTTCAGCAGCAGCGGCTTATGACGTAGTTGAGGATGCCGTGGTCATTGCCGATTTCGGTACAGCCGTTACCATCGACCTCGTTGACCAAAATGGTATTTTCCAGGGAGGCGTTATTTTTCCGGGTTTTGAAATTAGTGCACAGGCCCTAAAAGATAACACCGCACAATTGCCGAAAACAGAAGTTACAAAACCCAAAACCCCCTATGGAAAAAATAC
>Ga0307432_1001131_pt1 | contig 16995 bp, 13 predicted proteins | sample SalMarWE160150MG_FD_202158 | JGI IMG/M metagenome (GOLD analysis project Ga0307432, IMG submission 202158) | Salt marsh sediment microbial communities from the Plum Island Ecosystem LTER, Massachusetts, United States - WE1603-150 | ecosystem: Environmental > Aquatic > Marine > Intertidal zone >...
AGGTCGGCTACAATGCCGCGATCTCGGCCTGCGCCGCTGTCTGAGAAGGGCGCCAGACGATTCTCTTTCGAGGTTGCCGCGGGCCGATGTGCAGCCCCTCTGTTCTGCACACACCTTTGCCCCTGGGAAGCATCGTGATCGCGCCCGCCTTCGAGGTGGGACTGCTCCGACTCCAATAGGTCACCCCATCCTGGGAAGGAAGTGTCTTATGAGCGAAGCCTCCGAACTTCTTATCGGCGTCATCGGGGCCGGCGGCCGCGGCGGACTGGCTCGCCACGCCCACATGCCCGAGCAGGGCGTGCGCGTGGTGGCCGGCGCAGACACGAACCCCGCCGCGCTGGACCGATTCCGTTCCGTCTACGGGCCCGATGCGTTCGTCACCGACGACTACCGCGAACTGCTCGCCCGCGATGACCTGCAGGCCGTCTTCGTCACCACCCCCGACTTCCTGCACGAGGAACACGCCGTCGCCGCCCTGGAGGCCGGCAAGCACGTCTACCTTGAGAAGCCCATGGCCATTACCATCGCGGGGTGCGACCGCATCCTGCGCACCGCTCGCGCACAGGACCGCAAGCTCTACCTGGGCCACAACATGCGGCACATGAGCGTTACCATCAAGATGCGGGACATCATTCGCGACGGCCGCATCGGCGAGGTCAAGGCCGGCTGGTGCCGTCACTTCGTGTCCTACGGCGGCGACGCCTTCTTCAAGGACTGGCACGCCGAACGCGCCAGGTCCACCGGCCTCCTTCTGCAGAAGGGCGCGCACGATATCGACATCCTGCACTGGCTCTGCGGCGGCTACAGCCGGCGCGTGACGGCACTGGGCGGCCTGACGCTCTACGACCAGATAGCCGACCGCCACGCGCCCTCCGAGCGCGGCAACAGCTCCTGGCAGCTGCAGAACTGGCCCCCGCTCAGCCTGGTGGGCCTGAACCCCGTTATCGACGTCGAGGATATCAGCATGATGCTCATGCACCTGGACAACGGCCTGTTCGCCTCCTACCAGCAGTGCCACTACACGCCGGACGCCTGGCGCAACTACACGATCATCGGCACGCAGGGCCGCGTGGAGAACTTCGGCGACACGCCCGGCCACTGCGTCGTGCGCGTGTGGCATCGCCGCACCAGCTACAACCCCTATGGCGACGAGCAGCACTTCATACCCCCCACCACCGGTTCCCACGGCGGCGCCGACCCCCGCATCGTGGCCGAGTTCGTGCGCTACGTCCGCGAGGGTGGCACCATCGCTACCTCGCCCGTTGCCGCACGCTACAGCGTGGCCGCCGGCTGCATGGCCACCCGGTCCCTGCGCGAGGGCGGCGTGCCGATGTCCGTGCCCGACCTGGACCCGGACCTGCGCGATCACTTCGAGCGCGACGTCGTCTGACGCGACACCGCAGCCCCATCACATGGCCCGCGAGCAAGGCCCGAGGCGTTGTCCGCGCTTGGACGCTGCGCCGAGGCACCTACGGCCTCGGGGTGCACACGACGCGGAACCCGTGGTCGTCGGGCCTGTTGGACGGAGAATTCCTGCCCCGAGCCGCGGAGCGCAAGGGCAATGGATAGTCGAACCATGAGCCGCCCCGCACAACGCGATAGGTCCCGGCTGTTGGCCCGGCGGGGTCTTCGGCGGGGCCGCGCTCGTACGGGCCGCGCCAGTCCTGGCACCACTCCCACACGTTTCCGTGCACGTCATACTGGCCCCAGGCGTTCGGCTGCTTCAGCCCGACCTCATGCGTCTTCTCGTCCGAGTTGACCACGTACCAGGCGCACTCCCCGAGTTGCCCCGGATCGTCCCCGTAGCAGTAGGCCGTCGTCGATCCCGCCCGGCACGCATATTCCCACTCCGCCTCGGTCGGCAGGCGGTAGATATGGTCATCGTCCGACAACCGGGCGCAGAACTCCACGGCATCGAGCCATGACACCTGCTCCACCGGGTTCCGTGGGCCCGGGAACTTCGACGGGTTCTTTCCCATCACTTTGGCGTACTGCTCCTGGGTCACCTCGTGCGCGCCGATGTAGAAGGCCCTCGTGATCCGCACCTGGTGTTGGGGCCCCTCCTCCGCCTCGCGGCCCGATTCCCTCCTCGCGCTGCCCATCGTGAACTCTCCGGGCTGAACCAACACAAACTCCATCCCCAACTCGTTCGTGTAGTAGGTGACCTCCTTCGCTTCGGCCTCCCCGCCCGGCGGCACCTGCGCCAGGATGGTCCGCGTCTCAGCCCCCCACCCGCTCGGAGGCCCTTTCGGCTCTGCGAGGAGCCTCTCCCGCGAACAACTGACCGGGATGGACAGGAGAAGAGCCAGGATCAGAAAGGTATGTCCACGCTTCGCGGTTCCCATGTCAGCTCACCTCGGACAGCACGACGCTCTTGACCGGTGCCCCGGTGGGCACTGAGCGCGCGATTGTATCCGCAGGCGCAGCCGTGTCAAGCCTCCCCCGCCGACACAGCGCCGCGCCAGACCCATCTGGGTTATGCGTTGCCACCGCTCGCCCATGAAACGGACTTGCTGATGGCGCCCAGCGAAGCGCCGCCTAGCCCGACGGTGATGACCGTTGACGCCGCAGGGCGGCCGGCTTAGACTTCTGCCCTTGAGTTAGCAAGAGCGGGCGATTGCGCGCTGGCGGACCGTTTGCATGCGCAGGGGCGGTTTCTGGAGAGAAGCGAAGGGAAACGCGATGAGATTGACTCTCGCGACGGCTTGCTTGCCTCCCCTACTTCTCTTGCCGGCGCTGGCAGTCCGAACCTCCGGAGGATATGCAGTGGACAGAATGAAAGCAGTCGCGGCCCTGCTGTTCGGATGCGTGCTGGTGGCCACGTCGCTCGCCGCGGGGATCGAGGCCCAGGGCGGCGCGGACGGCCCCGGCGGTGCCTCAGTGACGCCGTGGCCTCCCCAGTACAAAGCGGGCGGGACGCCGGCGGACGTGCTCGGCCCCGACGGGCGCACGTGGTTCCCGGACTGGACCTATGCCGGCGTCCAGGGCGGCATCCCCGAAGTCACGCCTTTCGCCCCGATTGAGCAGTTCGGCGGCCACGCGGACGACGACGCTGACGACGCCCCGGCCCTGCAAGACGCCTGCGACGCAGCAGGCCAGGCCGGCGGAGGCGCCGTGCTCCTGGGCGAGGGCACCTACCACCTCGACCGCAAGGTGACCATCACCCAGAGCGGCGTGGTCATCCGCGGGGCGGGGCGCGACAGGACGAAGCTCGTCATCCGCTACAACGGGAACGAGCGCCGCATCACCGACGGGATCATCGTCTTCGCGGGCGGCGATGACGGAGAGCGCCGCCCCCTGGCCGCGGACGGCGCCCGCGGCGACACGAAGCTCAGCCTGGAGGATGCGACGGACTTCAAAGTCGGCGACTGGCTGTTGGTGGAGGCCCGGAGCACACAGCGTTGGAGAACGCTGATCGAGAGCCGGTGCCGGCTCACGCCCAGGATGGTCATGGTGCGTGTCGAGGCGGTTGACGGCAACGTGGTGACGATCAATCAGCCGCTGCGCATCGACTTCCCCGTCATCGACGAGGCGTCGGTCCGCAGCATGGCGCCCATCGAGCGCTGCGGCATCGAGGACGTCTACCTCACACAGGTCAACAGGCGACCCCATATCTGCACGGTGCTGTTCACGCGCGCAGTCAACTGCTGGGGCCGGCGCGTGACCGTCGAGTGGACGGGGCGGATGCCGCTCTACGGCTCCCGCGTCAAGTGGATGGAGATCCGGGACTGCCAGTTCAGTCACGCGCATGACATCGGCGGCAGCGGCAGCGCTTACGTCGGATGGCAATACTCATGGGACTGCCTGATGGAGAATGTCACCACCCGTAACATGCGCCACGCGCCCAACGTGGACTGGGCCTGCAGCGGCTGCGTGTTCCGCAACTCGACTTTCCACTACAGCGACGCCCAAACCCATTCGGGATGGTGCCACGAGAACTTGTTTGAGAACTGCGTGATCGTCGACCCGCGGGGAAGGCCCTCGGGCGGTGGCTCCTACGGCCATGGGTTCTGGGCCACGCCGCCTTCGGATAGAAGCCACGGTCCGATCGGCCCGCGCAACGTCTTCTACAACTGCGACATCCAGAACTCCGGGCAGCATGTCGTCTTCGAAGATGGCATGGTCACGTACGGCCCGACCGGTCTGGTTCTGGGAGGGATGAACGAGAACTGGCTCTTCCTCTACAACCGCGTCCTGAGCCGCGGACCGGGGATCCTGTTGCGGGGGGCCCAGTTCGACCACGTCATCAAGGGCAACGTGTTCGCAGTGGAAGGCGACTTCGCCGCCGTGGTGGTCGAGGAGCCGGAACGGAGCAGCGGCCTGGAGATGGTCGGGAACGTGGTCTACGGGGGCAATGGTGCTCTCGCTGCGGGGGCTGCATCGGTTGCTGCGCTCGCCGACGCCAACCGGGCGCTGGAGCACGCGGACCAGGTGCCTCCCCGCCCTCAGCCGGAGGTGCCCTCCATCTTCGAATGGCAACGGAGGAACCGCAGGTGGCCGACCACAGGGCCAGGCTGCCTGCGGGATGGGCGCGCCCGTAGGGCGGGTCCGCTTGCCGGCAGCTCAGGTCAGCAGCCGGCGCGGGAACTCACCCGGCAAGTACTCAACTGGCAGACCGGGGAAATGATCTCGAACGAACCCGACCATCGCCTGCATCCCCGGCAGTTCGGCCGTGGCATGGCTGACCACCAGAACCGGGATGTCCAGGTCCCACGACCACAGGCCGCTGCTCGTGGTCTGTATGCCGTCGTCGGTGGCCAGTATGATATCGGGCTCAAGCTGCGCCATCGCGTCCAGGCGCGTGGCTGCGCCGGTGCCGACGGCCATCCGATTGACTGCCTTGTCGGGGTCCCCCATCACCTCAATCCGGTCCTGGCCGAGCGGGCGGACCTTCTCGAGCACGTGTCGTGCGACCTGCTCGACGGTGCGACCTTCAACGAGACAAATCCTGTAGTATGACTCGACCGGTCTGGGTTCGGTCGGGAACCCGAGCCAGTCCGCCCACGCGTCAGGGATGCCGACTTCGGGCATCCGGTCCCACGTGTCATGGCAGCGCATCAGCGTCAGCCCGAGTTCCTCCACCAGCGCTCGCTTCTCCGCATGGTGGCGCTTGCCCAGCTCGGTGTCCGCGTAGGTCGGGTAGAAGGCCCCTTCGTGAGCGATCACGAAGTTCAGCCCCTTCTGTGCGGCCACGCGCAGCCGGGCGTTCGTTGCCAGCCAGGTCGTGGCGATGCCTCGCACCTCGGCTTCCGGATCTCCCGCCATGAACGCGTCGACCGTGTTGTCCCAGTTGACCCAGTGCGCCACCTGCTTGCAGTGTTCCAGGAAGTCCTTTGCTCGCATGTCGCCGTTCCCCTGTGGATAGTGAGTCCGGTAAAGGTAGTGTTGCGGTGGTACAGCCCCCGAAGGGGGCGCCATAATGTACCCACGGGCCACGGGGCCGTGGAAGCGTACATCCTTCATCTGTGTCAATCAGTGAGAATCAGTAGCCAATGCCGTACGTTCGGCGCTGCTTTGCCCAACCGACGCCAAGCCACTGATCTGCACAGATCAGCACTGACCCAGACGCCGGCCCTTCTGCCAGCGGACACGGATGGACACAGCATGCGTGCGACGCCAAGGGACGAAGACGGATACGGCCAACGGAAGTGTGCCACTGATTTACGCAGATCAGCACAGATCGAGGCTACAGTCGTGCCGGTGACAGTAGTACATCTTTCATCTGTGTCAATCAGTGAGGATCAGTGGCTGATGCCGTACGTTCGGCGCTGCTCTCCAGAAGCGGCGCCAAGCCACTGATCTGCACAGATCAGCACTGATTCAGACACCGGCCTTGCCAGTGACAGTAGCGCATCCCTTATCTGTATCAATCAGTGAAAATCTGTGGCCAACGCCGTACGTTCGGTGCTGATCGAGGCCACGGCCTTGCCCGTAGAAGCCAGGATGCCCACTTCGTGACGGCCTGTCAAGCTACAGATGGCGCCGCGTCCAGCGGCCCGCTGTGGCGCGCATTGATCCCACGCCGCCAAGTGCAGTAGCATCTTGCCCGCCCGGTAGTGCGTTCGAGAACAACAAGCTTATCCTGACCTGGACACAGGAGAAGAACGATGAAGGTTTTCATGCACTGCGACATGGAGGGCGCGAGCGGCATCTACTCGCGCGAGCAGACCAGGTGCGCGGAGGGGCGCGATCTCCTGATCGCGGACGTCAATTCCGCTGCCGCGGCGGCTCTGGAGGCCGGTGTGGACCGGTTGATCGTCTGCGACACCCATGCCGGCGGCGGCAACTTCATACTGGAACGGATGCTCCAGGATCCGCGGATCACGTGGCTGCCGCGTTCGAAAGGCGAAGAAGACGGTGAAGTCCGCTGGATGCCCGGGCTCAACGAGACGGTCGACGGGTTCATGCTGATGGGCCACCATGCGAAGGCCGGCACGGAGGGCGCCTTCCTGCCCCACACCGAGACGGGCAGGTGGGCGGACTTCCAGATCAACGGCCAGAGCATGGGCGAGATGGGCCTCGAGGCATGCTTCGCCGGCCACTGGGACGTGCCGGTCTGCCTCGCCCAGGGCGATGAAGCGGCCTGCCGCGAGGCCGAAGCGATGTTCCCGGGCATCGTCACGGCGTGTGTCAAGCGGGCCACTGGCCGCGATGCCTCTTCCGGGCCCGACCCGGAAGAGGCCCGCAAGCTGACCGCCCGGAAGGTGGCCGAGGCGATCGAGGCACTGCGCGCGGAGGGGTGCCGCCCGTTCAAGCCCCGGTTGCCCATGACTGTAGCGATCCGCTTTGTCGAGGCAGCGGATGCCGAGGAGGCCGCCCAGAGGCCGAACGTTCAGCGGGCGGACGACTTCACCGTTCAGTGCACCGCCGAGCGCCGCTGCGACGTTCTCAAGTGGCTCACCGGCACGGGCTTGCCGTAAGGGCGATAGGCGGGGCCCTCCAGTCGCCTTTGAGACTTGTACTTGGACCTTGCCCGTCGCAACGCGCCCATGGCCTGGCCGCGATGACGCTCGGCGGCGCGCCTGGCTATGTGCCAGCCGTCTGAGCAGCGGGACGGCCTCAGGGAGGAGTCGATTGCGTCTTCCCTGGCCTTACGGCCAGGGCTATGGATATGCCGCCCCTGGCGGGGCTTGAGGCCCGCCCCTCGGAGCGCCACACCATGTCGTCAGTCCCGATAGGGACGGCATATCGGTAGCCGGGCGGCGCCAGCCCCCGGAACGCCAGTTGGCCCTTCCCCGCAGAGCCCGTCCTGTCCCCCGCCTGCTGGACGGGACGGGCGACATAACCGGACCGAAGCCGCCTCGCCTCCCCGAAGCTCAATCTTGAGAGCCCACGAAGGGGCGCAATTGGCGTTTTTCCGAGATCGTCCTTCCGTTTTTCTGAGTCCCGGCGGAGGCTTCGTTGCCCCCCCAGGCCGATTATGGGAAGATGGAGTGCAGGAGGTATATCATGAATACACCGATCCGTTACGTTCTGTGGGCCGTGATGGCGGGTCTCGCGCTGGCCGGCATCGGGTGCGAGCCGGGCGCGCAGTCGGCCGCGCCACGCCGATCCGCAGCGAACAGGAGTGGGAAACCAATGGAAGAAGCCACGTTCGGGGCCGGGTGTTTCTGGGGCGTGGAGGCCGCCTTCGGCAAGGTGGAAGGGGTGGTCGAGACGGAAGTCGGCTTCATGGGCGGCACGCTGCCGGACCCTTCGTACAGGCAGGTCTGCACGGGCAGGACCGGCCACGCGGAGGTCGTCCACGTGAGCTACGACCCCTCGGTCGTCACGTACGGGGAGTTGCTCGACGTCTTCTGGCGCATCCACAACCCGACGCAGCGCGATGGGCAGGGATGGGACGTGGGCCCGCAGTACCGCTCCGTCATCTTCTTCTACACGCCGGAGCAGCAGGCGGCGGCCCAGGAATCCCTGAGCAAGCTCCAGGACTCCGGCAAGTACGACCAGCCGATTGCGACGGCCGTCGAGCCAGCCTCGACGTTCTGGCGTGCGGAGGAATATCACCAGCGCTACGTGGAGAAGCACGGCCTGAACCTGTGCCCCCTGCCCGAGGACGCCTGACGGCGGTTCGTCGGGAAAGGGCCGACTGCCGCGGCGTCACGCGGCCGCGCGCACGTAGAGGATGGCGTTCCGCTCGCGGCCGACCTGCTCGATGGCCCCCATCTTGCGCAGGCAATAGGCCATCTGCTGGGCCAGCCATCGTGGCCGTTCGAGAGCATGGGCCAGATCGGCCGTCGTGAACCGATCCGGCACCCCTCCAGGGATGATTTCGGCCACGTCCGCAGGGCCCTTGAACAGCCGCTGCCCCACCACGTCCAGGAGCCTGCGTTCGACCGTCACCCAGTGACGCTTGCGCCAGCCACGCGCCGGATCGTGCCGGCGCACTTCCTCCTCGTGGATGAAGAGCACTTCGAGCGAGAAGTTGCGCTCCGCCAGAAGGTCCGGGATGCGAACGAGCTCGCCGAACACGTGTTCCATGCTCCCGTGCTTGGGCGACCTGCGGCGTCCAAGCTGGCCCTCGCCGTCTTCGGCCAGCCGCACGATCCACTTGCGCTCCGCGATCGGATAGACCAGCCGCACGCGATGCTCCCGCGTAAGCGCGCGCAGCTTCGGCCTGATGGCAGTGAAGTTGCTCGTCTGCACTTCGATAAGGAGCCCTTTCCGCACGATGTCCACAAGGTAGCCGTCCACGGGCACTTCAAAGCGGTCGCCCGGCCGCGCGTACCAGTCCTTAAGCGCGGCGTGCAGGGGGCCCTCGTTGAGCGTGCCGATCGTGCGCTTAGCGTTCTTGCTCTTGCGGGACATGGCGGCACCCCGAGTTTGCCTTGACGATCCTGCGCGTCAACGTACGAATCATACGTCATCGGGGCGGCGCGAATCAGGAGGTTGGCGCCCTGCCACCGAGTCGCCATCGCGAGCCCGGCCCGAGAGGCTTGCCGCACGGGCGCCGATGCGGTATTCTGCGCCCCCCGCATGGGCAAGGAATGCCTTGAAGACAACGCGCAAAAAGGAAGCGCAGAAAAGGAGCGCACTCATGGTCACCCTCGTCGCGCGGCTCACGTCGGCCGCTGGAGATCGAGCCGGAGGATTGCGCCGTGACCGCTGAACGCCTGAGACAGCAGGTCGAGTTCATCATCGAGATAGACCGCCTGAAATCCGTCCTGCGGCGCACGTATCTGGCCAATGGGGAAAGACTCGAGAACTCGGCCGAGCATAGCTGGCAAGTCGCCGTGATGGCCCTCGTCCTGGCGGAGCACGCGAACGAGCCGGTCGATCCGCTTCAGGTCGCGAGGATGCTTCTGCTCCACGACATCGTGGAGGTAGACGCGGGCGACACTTTCTGCTACGACGAGGTCGGTGCCCTGGACAAGGCAGAGCGCGAAGGCAAGGCAGCGCAGAGGATATTCGGCCTGTTGCCGCCCGAACAGGCCGCAGGACTGCGGGCGATCTGGGAGGAATTCGAGACCGGTCCGTCGCCCGAGGCGAAGCTCGCGCGGGCCCTCGACAGGCTGATGCCGTTGCTGCACAACTACGAGACGCAAGGCAGGGCCTGGCAAGAGCACGGCATCACCAGCGAGCAGGTGATCGCGCACAATGCCCACATCGCCGACGGCTCGGAAGCGCTCTGGCAGTTCGCCAGTGCCTTGATAGGAAACGCGGTTGCGAAGGGGTTTCTCGCCGACTAACGGGCCGCGCGCAGGCAGCCGTAGTGGAGCTTCAACACCGAACTTCTGGGTAGGCCCCTTTCGGCTGCGTGAAGTAGGGGCGCGGCGTCCGGCCTTCGCAGCCGAGGCCGCTTCGGCGGAGTAGGCCGCCGTGCCCCTACGAGAGCGGATGGGGCTTGCCGCCACGCGTTCATGGTCGTCCCGGATCATCCAGGACAGGCGCTGTCGCGGGTCGCAGGCGGCTGCTCCCTCAGTCCCCGGCCCCGCCTGCATCCCCGAGCGTGACGTCGAAGGGAATGCCCAGCTTCTCATACAGCCTGGCCCGGCTCTTCTGGTCTCCCTGCTGTATCCTCTTCGCGATGGCCAGGGCGTCCTCGATCCGGTCGGCGGGGATCACCATGACGCCGTCGCCGTCTGCGACGACCAGATCGGCGGGCCGCACGTAGACGCCGCCGCACTCGACGGGCTGGCCGTATGCATCTACCTCTACGCGCCCGGGGATGATGCCCCGTGAGAAGCCGTGGCAATAGACGGGCACCTTCTGCTTGATCAGCTCGTCTGTGTCGCGCACGCCGTTGTTGGTCACGATCCCCACGGCGCCCCGTGCCAGCCACGTCATCGAGTTCATCGAGCCGACGTAGCCCGTGTCTTTGGTGTTCGTGCCATCGATGACGAGCACGTCGCCGGCCTCTATCTCATGAGCCCACTTCGGCTCCTCGCCGTACCACCGGCCCTCCTGCTTCTGGAAATCCTCCACACCGTGCGCGACGATCGTCCGGGTGGAGGGCACGTAGCGGAGCGTGAATGCGAAGCCGACTATGCAATGAGAGAACTGCTCCACGTCGCGCCAGAGGGGGCGGATCTCCGGGGCCATCAGCCCGCGGTCGAACAGCCCCAGCGTGTCCATCGCGTCATGCCAGTCCGTGACCCGGATGCCCTTGCACCTATCGAGCATCGCGGCGCGCTCGTCTGTATTCATCCTCGGAGAGTCCTTTCCATTCATCCGGCCGCGTCGGCCGAGGCCCGGTTCCGCCTGCCTCCCGCGGGCACGCAGCGGATTCTAGCACCGTCCGTTGAGGGAGTCAAAACACGATGGTCTAGCCCTCTGGGACGGCGCGTTCCGGCGAGGGCATTCCCAAGAAAAGCAACCACCCGGCGAAGGCCAGTACCCCGCAGGCCAGAAACGCCTGGGGGAAGCCCGTGACGTCAATGTCTATCCCAAGGCCCAGCAGGGGCGGAATCACCGCGTTCGCAAGGCCCAGGAACGTGAAGGAGACCGCCGAGTAGCTGGGCCGGCGATGCGGGCCCGCGAACCGGAACACCGCTGGCAGCACCACCACCATCCGCACTCCGTACGCAAATCCCACCAGGCTCCAAGCCGCGCAGATGACGGCCGGGCGGGCCGACGCAACTGACAGGCCCGCGGCCGCCATCACGAACAGGGGAAACACACGGAACGGAGCGATCGTGCCCCTCCGGTCACTCAGCAGCCCGCCCCCGATCGAGCCGACGGCCATCGAGCCGAAGTAGAACATGGTGAAGGTGCCCACGATGCCGTCCTGAACGCCGGGGTAGCTCAGGCCGTACCTGGTCAGGAAGGTCAGCAGGACCATGACGGGCAACGTCACCAGCAGAGAGGCCACCATGAAGAGCCGGAAGTCGCGCCGCCGGAACATGATCTGCCACAGGTCGCCCAGGTAGGCACCCCAGGGGGTCCGCCTCTGGTTGGGCAGACCCTCCGTGCGTTCCTCTCGGACGAGCGCGACGAACAGCAACGAGAGCCCGTAGAAGACCAGCGCCAGGAAGAGCAGAATGCGGTAGCGCTCCGGGGCCGGCCTTGCGTTCATGATGTGCTGAATCAGTTTGCCCAGCCCGACGCCCAACACGGCGGGAACGGCTCGCCGCACGCCGAGCAAACTCCCCCACAACCTCTCTGGCACTGTCTTGGCGTACCAGTCCGCCCAGACGGGCACGATCAGGCCGGAGCCCAGGCCGTTGGCGGCCAGCGCGACGAAAAGCAGGGGCAAGGTGAAGGCTGCGTCCCACCGAAGGTAGAGCGAGAGCAGAAAGCCCAGCCAGCCCACCCGCTGGAGCACGGCGCATAGGAGGACGGCGGGCTTCTTGTAGGCCAGTCCTTCAACCTTCTTGGCGTAGAATATCTGCGGCAGGAACACGCCAAGGCCGCGGACGAGCGCCACCAGCCCGATCAGGATGGCCAGGTCGCTCAAGTCCTGGATCAGCTTCGGGATCACCTGCTCCAGGCTGAACGAGATCAAGGCAGCGAAGAAAAACACGCCGTCGAGCAGGTGACAGACGGCGTTCCACCGGGACCGAGACCCAGGCACTGCCGACTCCCCAGCAAAAAAACCGCTCTGTCCGCGCCTTGCGGCCATCAGGACAGAGCTTACGCCGCCGTGCAAACCATAGGAAGCATTGCTTCCATGGACATTATACCTTGCGGCTTCGCGAGGGGCAAAGGGGTGCCCCGCTGGGAGGGCCGCCCAGCTAGGGGATGACGTCCATCTGCGCCCCGGCGCGCCGCATTAAGTCGACGAACGTGGGGAAGGTCACCGACACGGTCTCGGCCGTCGTCACAGCGGTTTGGCCCTCGGCCACCAGCCCTGCGACGGCCAGAGCCATGACGACACGATGATCGCCGTGGCCGTCCGTCTTCGCCCCCCGCAGCCGGCCGCCTGAGAGTACCAGGCCGTCCGGCAGCTCCTCCACCTGCCCCCCCAGCTTGCGCAACTCACGGGCCATGACGGCCAGACGGTCGGTCTCCTTTGCCCTGGCCTGGGGGACGTTCAGCAGCCGCGTCTCGCCTTGCGCCACGCAGCCGGCCACGGCCATGGCCGGCAGGGCGTCCGGCGTCGCGTTCAGGTCGAACGTGCCGCCACGCAGTTCGGGTGGCCCCTCGAATCGAATGCCGTCCTCTGCAACCGCATAGCTGCACCCCATCTGCTCGAGCATGCTGACGACGGCCCTGTCGCCCTGGGAATCCTCCATGTCCAGCCCAGACAGGAGAAGGCGCGAACCCGTGATAGCCGCAGCGACCAGGAAGAACGTTGCGCTGGAGAAATCCCCGGGCACTGCTGCCTCGAAGCCTGCGTAGCGCTGCCCGCCGGGTATCTCGAACCGGCTGAGGTCCTCATTGCGGGCGCACTCAATGCCCATCCTGTCGATCCAGCCCAGGGTCATCTCGACGTACGGCCTCTCGTTGAGCAGGGGGACCTCTATAACGGTGCCTTCCCTGGCAAGGGGGCAGGCGATGAGCAGGCTGGACAGATACTGGCTGGTGGGGCACTCGATGGCGACCCGGCCTCCGCGCAGGCCGCCGCCGACTACCACCGGCGCGCAGCCGCTTCCGTCGACCGAGCGGGCCGTGGCTCCCAGCGAGCGCAACGCGGCAAGCAGTGGACCGGCCGAACGCCGGCGTATCTGCTCGTCGCCAGTGAACCGGCTCGTACCGTCGGCCAGTGCGGCCGCCGTCATCGCCAGGAAGAGCGTCGTGCCGGAGTTGCCCACGTCGACCGTGTCCGCTGCGGCGCGCGGCGCTCCCGAGGTGCCGTCAATCTGCCACACGTCGGCCTGGGTGGTGTCAACCGCCGCTCCGAGCGCGCGGCAGACGCGCACGCAGCTCTCGGTGTCGCTGGACTGGAGGGGCTGGCGGAGCAGCGAGCGCCCCTCGGCCAGGCTGCCGACGATCAGGCCGCGGATCGTGTGCGACTTGCTGCCGGGGATCTGGACTGACCCCGACAGTGCACCGGGTCGGACTCTCAGTTCCATGTCTCTGGCGGTCTCCAGACTGCGCGGAATGTGCTTATCGGGCAGCAAGTGGCCGCTTCACGCGCGCGACCCGATTATAGAGGGGCGCGCTGCGGGGCCGCAATGGAAAGGTCGGTTTGCAATGGGGCCGGCTCATCCGCCATAATCAGTTGAGCGCCGCGTGGCCCGGCGTTGTGCGGGAGCGACATGAGGAATCGCATCGCGCTGACGGTAGACGTCGAACCCGACTGGGGCGTCAGAGGCACTCGGGCCTTTCGCGAGGTAACCCCCCGGTTCCTGCGGTTCCTGGAAGAGCGGGGCATGCATGCAACCTTCTTCGTCGTCAGCGACCTGGTGGACGAGACGGCCGAGCTCGTGGCCGCCCTGCGCCAGGCGAATGAGGTGGCCTCACACGGATGCAGCCATCGCCTGCTGGACACTCTGGACGCCGCCGAGGTGGATCGGGAATTGAGGGAATCGCGCGAACGACTGGCCATGGCGGCGGGGACTGTCGATGGTTTCCGCGCGCCGTTCTTCCGGCGCTGCCGGGACTTCTTCAGTCGCCTCAAGGGAGCCGGCTACCGATACGACGCCTCCTTTGGGAGCGTCGTGCCAGGCCCCGGGAACGGCCGCCTGCACAGCCTGCCGTGTCCCTTCGCGCGGGACTCGGCCTACGAATTCCCCACGTCGGCCATGGGAGGCGGGTTGCTCCCGTTGTCCCTGACGTGGCTGCGACTGCTTGCGCCGGTCGGGCGGAGCCTTCTGCCGCCTTCGCCGTCGTTGATCTACCTGCACCTGCATGAGTTCCTGCCGGCGGAGACGGCGTCGTGCCTTCCGCTGCCGCTGCGGCGCATCCTGACGCGGAATTGCGGAGAGCCGGCCTGGAGGATACTTGAGGAAACGGTGGAGCGGCTGGACGCCGAGTTCACCACCTGTCGTGAGATACTGGACGCGTTCTGCTCGGGTGAGACCGAGCGAGGGACGAATGCGCATGGCCGAGCCTGACCCCATCGTGATAGCCGGTGCGGGCGTGGCGGGATTGTCGGCCGCTTACCGCCTGCAGGGACATGCGAATGTGCCCTTTCTGGTCTACGAGAGGGCTCCCTACGTGGGGGGTTACTCGCGGACTATCCAACATGGAGATTCCCGGTTCGACCTCGGCGGCCATCGCTTCTACACCAAGAAGCCCCACGTCCAGCAGGTCGTGGAGGAAGTCGTGGGGGACGACCTGCTTGTAGTCGATCGGTTGAGCCGGATACTCTTCAACGGCCGTTTCGTCGACTATCCGCTTACGCCTCTTAGCACCTTGACGGGGCTGGGGCCTGGAGGCGCCGTAAAGGCCGTGCTGGACTACGCTGTGATGAAGGCCCGGAAGCTTGTCTCGGAGGATGGGCCGGAGGAGACCTTCGAGCAGTGGGCGCTGTCCCGTTTCGGACGTTACCTCTACGAGGTCTATTTTCGGGTCTACACGGAGAAGACGTGGGGGGTGCCCTGCACGGAGTTGTCCGCCGACTTCGCGCACCAGCGCATCAAGGGGCTGTCCTTCCGGGAGGCCGTCCGGGATGCGGTGCTCAGGAAGGGGGGCCCGGACACGCTGGTGCGGCGCTTCCTCTATCCGCGCTACGGTTTCGGCCAGATACCCGATGGCATGGCGGGTGCCGTTACGCCGCCCAGTGCCGTCCTCACGGAACATGCCATCGTGGAAGTGGAGCATGAGGACGGCAAGATCCGCGCGGTGAAGGCCAGAGGACCGGACCGCAAAGTTGTGCGGCGGACGTGCTGCGAGTTCATCAGTTCCATTCCGGTTGACGAACTTGTCGGCTTGTTGCGCCCGGCCCCGCCCGCCCCTGTCCTGGAGGCAGCACAGGGGCTGGTCTACCGGAGCGTGGTCATCCTTTTCCTGGCGCTGGACGTCGAGCAGGTCAGCCCGGACCATTGGATCTACATCCCGTCCTCGGAGATCGGCTTCTGCCGGCTTCACGAGCCTAAGAACTGGAGCAAGGAGATGGCGCCGTCCGGCAAGACCGGGCTGGTGCTGGAGTACTTCTGCCAGGAGGGAGATGCCTGCTGGAACCGGGACGTCCCGGCGCTGGCCACGGAGGCCACCCGCCAGCTGACTGAGATCGGGCTGATCGAACCCGACTGGCTTATGGACCAGGCCGTTGTCCGTTTGCGCAAGGCGTACCCCGTCTATCGCGTGGGCTACGCCGAACGCGTCAACGTGATCACGGAATACCTGCGGCGTTTCCGCAACCTCTACAACGTCGGGCGCAATGCTTCGTTCCTGTACACCAGCTCCGACCACTACATCGACATGGGGCTGAAAGCGGCCGAGAACGTTCTCGGGCATGACCACGACCTGGACGCCATAGGACGCGAGCAGGCCTACGCAGAGACATGGGACGAAGGCGAGCGATGAACCTGAAGGGCTTCTGCCGGCTATGGGCCAGAAGGGGGTGGCGGTCGCTGCTGCTGCTGATCTTCGCGTTGGGTGCCCTCTTCGTGGTTGCTTCAGGCGTTAGGAGGGCGCTGCACGGCTCTTCGGAGTTCACGGCTTTCCGGCGCATAGTCCAGGTCAGCCTCGTCCAGAACAGCAATCACTACGAGCAGATCGAGCACCTGCAGGCGTATCCGCCATTCTTCGCGATCTTCTGGACGCCGTTCGGGCTCTTCCCTGTGGGTCTGGTGCCGGCCTCGGACAGCCCCAGTGAAGGTGTCACGCCGGGCCAGGGCATCCAGCTCGGCCTCAGCGCTGCCGTGCTGCTGGTCTTGATGGTGGCGATGACGGTGTGGTCGGTTCGGTGGGTGATGGCAGCCTGTCATCGGGACGAGGAGGATGCCCGTCAGTGTGCGCCCGCCCTGCTGTGGGCCCTGACCGGCGGGCTGATGCTCAACGGGGTCATCCGCTGCGAGACGGACATGTTCATCGTCGCCATGGTGACGGGTGCGATGTACCTCATGCTGGCGCGGGACCGGCAGTGGGAGGGAGGCGCCCTGCTGGGCCTGGCGGCGGCGGTCAAGCTCACGCCCGGTCTGTTCGGCCTTTACCTCGTGTGCCGGCGCAAGTGGCGCGCGCTCGGCGGCATGCTGGTCGCCGGCGCAGTCTGCACCATCCTGCTGCCAACTCTCGTCTGGGGAGTGGGGGGCAGCTTCCAGCGCCACCGCTCCTGGCTGACCAAGGTGCTGATCCCTTACGCGCGCGAAGGCCCGGAGTCGTTTATCGGCCGGCCCTACCGCTCCCTGAACCAGTCCCCCAAAGCGGCGCTGGTTCGCACCCTCACCCGCTACAACGCGGGCAAGGAGGACCGGCCCCGCTACTTCAACGTGGCCGACCTGCCCATGTCGACGGTCAGGAAGATCGCGCTCGCTTTCAAGCTTCCGGTGCTGGGGTTGCTGATCCTGGCCTGGGCGCTGCCGGCGCCGGCATGCAGGAAGGAGCTGGAAGCCCTGCTGTTTGCCCTCGTGCCGCTGGGCATGCTTTTGCTGTCCGACGTCTCTACCGGCAGCCATCTGTCGATGGTCGTGGTTCCCTTCGGAGCTCTCATCGCGTTCTGCTTCGCGCACG